>Ga0193965_1000014_pt1 | contig 79077 bp, 81 predicted proteins | sample FB_8_MG_FD_140330 | JGI IMG/M metagenome (GOLD analysis project Ga0193965, IMG submission 140330) | Microbial mat bacterial communities from the Broadkill River, Lewes, Delaware, United States - FB_8_MG | ecosystem: Environmental > Aquatic > Freshwater > River > Microbial mats | place: USA... | reverse complement strand
TTGCACCATTGTTCGCAGACCATGTAATGTTTTTTGAAATTATTTTAGAGGTGTTGTCTTCAAAAAGCCCTATTGCTTGAAGTGTGTGTTCACCCGTTGTATTTATATCTGCATTGCTTATGTTATAATCAGTAAGTTTAATTATACTTACATTAATTTCATCACTAAACTTTCCAACATTTATTGATACAAGAGAACTTCCTCCATTACCTGAAGCACTGATCTCACCATCGTACATATTAAGTACACTGTAGTCACTATTTGACCATATATCAGTGTTGTTTATTGGCTCACTAGAACCATCGTTATATGTAACAGAGGCACTTAATTGTTGTGAAGTATCTGTTGAGTATATCCTTAAATTATTTTTATTAATCTGTATAGATTTAACATCAGAAACGATACTTTTTAAGGTGTTGTCCCCACACGCTGTAAATAAAAAGGCTAAGAGGATAAAAAGAGTATATTGTATTGTTTTCATGTTGTTTCCTAGTATCTGATATTAAAGCCAAAATAAAGCGTATTAAGATTTGATTCAAGAGTAACTTGAGTTGCAATTGTATCAATGCTTTCGTACGAAATACTTTTGTAGCTATAGCCCAATTCAAAATCATAATGTTCATTTATTGGTAATAAAACACCCAATTCGAGATTAAAGCTCCCATAGTTTAGTTTTGTTTGAAGTTCTCTTTCAATCTCTAAATAGCCTGCACCAAAGCCAGCTTTCATATAAGGTAGAAGATAAAGATCATAATCAAATGATTTTACAAGTTCAATGTTGAAGTTGTATTTTTTGCCATCATTATTTGAAAAAATATTGGCTTTATTTTCAATTGCTTCTGCTGAAAACTCAATAGCGTAAGCTTCTCGAATACCATAACCTATCTCTATTTTTAAAGCATCCGATGAACTTTCAGCCTTAGAATTGTTGAAATTTTCATTTAAATTTCCATAATTAACACCCAAATAGATTTTAGATTCAGCATAAAGTGATGCGCTAAGGAGCACAAATAACATAAGAAATGATTTCAAATAATAGTCCCAATATTAATATTTTCTTGAATTATAACCAAAAACTTATTTCTTAACTTATAAATATAGATAGATTTTGATATAATTCCAAAATTAAATTTAAATAGGAAATAATAATGGGAATCCCTCAACCAGCTTTTTATATGTTCAAATGTGAACAGTCAGCACCTCCAGGTATGCCAAAACCATCATGTGTTTCAGCACAAAATCCAGAGTCACAACAACTTTTTCAGTACCTTGCACAAAAGCTTATGCAAGAAGGAATTATGGGAACTGTTCAACCAATTAGAACGGGCTGTATGAACCGTTGTAATGTAGGTCCAATTATGTTAGTAGAACCAGGTCACACAATGTACACCAGCTTAACAAAAGAAAAAATTGACAGAATAGTAAAAGAGCATATCATGGAAGGTAACGTGGTTGAAGAATACGTTATTGATTCTGAATTATGGGACGATGCTATCTCACCTGCTGATATGAAAAAACAGATGGGAATGTAGGAAAGTCTTATGAATATTGAGATGTTTTACTCTAAGATACACCGTGCTACTGTTACAGATGCTAACTTAAACTATGTAGGTTCTATTACCATTGATGAGGAGCTTTTAGAAGCTTCTAAGATGAGAGTGGGACAAAAAGTTGAGATCTTAAATATTAACAATGGTGAGCGTTTTTCTACTTATATTATTTTAGGTGAGCGTGGTAAACGTGACATGTGTTTAAACGGTGCCGCTGCAAGAAAAGTTCAACCAGGTGATAAAATTATTGTTGTCGCTTACGCTTCATACAGTGAAAAAGAACTTGAAACATATAAACCAAATGTTGTTCTTGTTGATGATAACAACGACATTGTTGAAATCTTAGAGGAAATCTAATGTTTGGAAATATGGGTGACATGAGCAAGATGCTTGAAGGTATGCAAGAAAATGCACAAAAACTTCAAACAGAACTTGAATCTAAAACTTTCAGTGTAAAATCTGGCGGAGGAATGGTTGAAGTAAGCATTAATGGAAAAGGTGAGATTGTGGATCTAAATATCGATGATTCCCTGTTAGACGACAAAGATTCCCTTCAGATCCTTCTTATTGGAGCGATGAACGATGCCTATGATATGGTTCAGAAAAACCAACAAAACTCAGCCCTTGGTATGCTAGGTGGAATGGGTGGAATGAATCCTTTTGGAACGAAATAAATGTTAAGAGTGTTCTTCGCTCTTAATTTAGTGCTAGTAAGTTTATATGCTTGTAAGGGTGGATACAAAACTTGTATTGCCAAGGTACAAGATTCTCATGCCATACACAATCAACTCCTTCAAATACCAGTAAGTAAAACACAAAAACTGATCTACTCAAAGGTTAGGCCTAAAGCAAAAATCTTAAAACATGATCCTTTTTTAAATCTCTATTTAGTTAAAAGTTATTCAAAATTCAAATACCCTTTTAGCACAAACTACAAATTATCTTTAGGTCATGCCGCTGTAAATAATCAAAGAGCAATAGAGGGAAGAATTACAAAGGAACAGGTTGGTTTAAATAGCTTAGCTAACTTTTCAGAAGTTATCTCAGCACCCTCTTTACTTTTAAGTTCATGTTGCGCACTTGAAGGGATTGTTACTCAAAAAGGGATTATTCAAAAAGAGTATATCGATCACTTTTTAAAGAGTAAAAATTTGCACTATGGTGATATAGGGATCAGAGTGTGGGATGTTAAAAACAAAACCATTATTCGCAGAGTCAATCCGTTTGAAAAATCTTTGGGCTTTCATGTTGGTGATGAAGTTTTAGAGATGGACTCTAAAAAAGTGCATAACGCAGCACAACTTATGAGAAAAATTTTGTTCTCAAAAGTGGGTTCTAAACACAAACTAAAAATTAAAAGGGATAACAAAACCATTATCTTAAATGCCCAAACACTAAAAAGATATGGCGGTGGAAATATAGGCGATACTTTCTTAGAGTCAAAAGGCTTATATTTTGATCAAAACCTATGTATTACCAAAGTTTCTGAAGAGTTTAAAAAATATGGATTAAAAGTGGGAGATAAACTCTTGCAAGTTAATGGGAAAAAGGTAAAATCTATTGATGAAATAAGAGAAAACATCGATGATTTTAAATTTTATGCCTCACTACTTTTCACTAGAAATCACTTCCAATTTTTTGTGAATATTAATTAAATATATTTTCTATTATTAATAAGTAATTAACAAGAAAAACAATAAAATTTCATATGCAAAATTTTGAGAAGTTTTTATTAGAGAATTTACCAACATCTAAGTCTATTCATCCAACCTATGAAAAAGCATTACAAGAGATGCTTGTAGCAGGAGGAAAAAGGTTTCGTCCTGCACTTTTATTGGGTGTGGTAAGTGCTTATAACACCTTAATGCTTGAAGGTGCAAGACACGCTGCTTATGCGGTTGAACTCTTACACACTTATTCACTTGTTCACGATGATCTACCTGCTATGGATGACTCACCTCTTCGTCGTGGAAAACCTACATTGCACGTTGTGTATGATGAAGTTACGGCTATTTTAGTAGGCGATGCGCTCAATACCTACTCTTTTGAAGTTTTAGCAGATGCACCCTTTTCAGATGCAACAAGGGTAAAGCTTATTCGTGAGCTTGCACAAAACGGTGGATTAAACGGTATGGTATTAGGTCAAGCCATAGATTGTTACTTTGAGAATCAACCTTTAAATATAGAAGATGTAAAAATTCTTCATACCAACAAAACAGCTAAGTTGATAGCGGCTTCACTTAAAATGGGTGCGATTATAGTGGGTGAAGAAAAACTGGGTGAAACACTTTATGACTTTGGTCTTAAGCTTGGTATTTTATTTCAAATACAAGATGATATTTTAGATGTAACTCAAACAAGTGAAGAAGCTGGCAAGCTGACAAACAATGATGAAGATAAAAACAGTTTTGTTACCTTGATAGGTTTAGATAGATCTATGAACGAAGCAAATACCTTGGCGGATGAGCTCGAAGAAGAGCTGAACAACTTTGATGAAAACTTGAAAAAGTCTTTATCATCACTACTTACAAAATACATTAACAGACACAGATAAGGAAAAAAATACAATGAGTAATCAAATGCGTCAAAAAATGGCAAATACAATTAGGTTTTTAGCAGCAGATATGGTTCAAGCGGCAAATTCAGGACACCCTGGTGCTCCAATGGGATTAGCAGATATTGCAGTTGTTTTAAGTGAACACATGAATCATAATCCTAAAAATCCTTCATGGTTAAACCGTGACCGCCTTGTATTTTCAGGTGGACATGGAACGGGTCTTATCTATTCACTGTATTATCTTTGGGGATATGGGTTATCTTTAGAAGATTTAAAAAACTTTCGTCAGTTAGATTCTAAAACACCGGGGCATCCAGAGTTTGGTCATACTGAGGGTGTTGAGATTACTACGGGTCCACTGGGTCAAGGTATCGCCAATGCAGTTGGTTTTGCGATGGCTTCTAAGTTTATGGGTGCACAGGTTAATTCTGAAACGGCATCTATGATAGATCACAATGTGTACTGTTTATGTGGTGATGGAGATCTAGAAGAGGGGATCTCTTATGAAGCATGTTCAATAGCTGGTCACAACAAACTAGATAACTTAGTACTTATCTACGATTCTAACCGTATTACTATTGAAGGTTCTACGGACCTTTCAATCTCAGAAGATATTACTCAACGTTTTCTTTCTCAAGGTTGGGACGTACTAGAGTGTGATGGTCATAATTTTGATGAAATTGACTCTTCACTTACAAAAGCTAAGTCTAACTCTAAACCAACTTTAATCATTGCAAATACTGTTATAGCTAAGGGTGCTGGAGAGTTAGAGGGTTCACACCATTCTCATGGTGCACCATTGGGTGATGATGTTATAGCAAAAGCAAAAGCAGATGCAGGTTTTGATCCTCAAATGAAATTTGCAGTAGATGAAGATGTTATGGCACGTTTTAGATGCGCTGTTGAAGAGGGCGACTTAGCTGAACGTGAGTGGATTCACTCTCAAAAGACTATGCCTCTAATGGAGCAAAATGAAGCACTTGAAGCATTGCAAAATCCAGATTTTTCACGTATTCAGTGGCCAGAATTTGAAAAAGCAGAAGCTACGCGTTCAACCAATGGAAAAATTATGAATGCAATCGCTCGTGCGGTTCCTAGCTTTTTAGGTGGTTCAGCAGATCTAAGTCCATCAAATAAGACAAACTTAAATGATATGGGTGTATTTCCAAAAGGTCGTAACATCTATTTTGGTATCCGTGAACACGCAATGGCTTCTATTGTAAATGCTATGGGATTATATGGTGGTCTTTTACCATTCTCTGCAACATTTTTTGTATTTTCAGACTACTTAAAACCATCGGCTCGTATCGCGGCACTTTCTGGGATTCAACACTTTTTTGTATGGACACACGACTCTATTGGTGTGGGTGAAGATGGTCCAACACATCAACCAATTGAGCATCTTTCACAGTTTCGTGCATTGCCTAACTTTTATGTATGGCGCCCAGCAGATGGTGTGGAAAATGTTGAAGCTTGGAAAACAGCACTTAGCATGGATAGATCTCCATCGGCATTTGTATGTTCTCGTCAAAATCTTGTGGTTTTACCAAAAGCGGTTAGTGGTGAAGCAAGCAAGGGTGGTTATCTTTTAGCTTCAGATGCAGACGCAACTGTTACGCTAATGGCGAGTGGATCTGAAGTGGAATTGGCTTTAAATGTAAAGTCAGCACTGAATGAAAAAGGTGTATCGGCAAATGTTGTATCGGTACCATGTTTTGATCTATTGATTGAGCAAGACAAAGCATACATTGAGTCTATTATAAAAACAGATACAAAGAAAGTAGCTATTGAAGCTGCTCGTGGTATGGAATGGTACAGACTTGCTGATGAAGTGGTTTGTATGGACAGTTTTGGTGCATCGGCACCAGCATCTCAACTTTTTGAAAAATTCGGTTTTTCAGTTGAGAATGTTTTAGCAAAAATTAACTAACTTTTTACTGCATCTTTCATGCAGTAAATACCTTCTTATGTACTCACATATCCACCAATCAATATTTTTATGGTATCAAAAAAATGGGCGTCACGATTTGCCATGGCGACAAACAAAGGACCCTTATAAAATATGGCTTAGTGAGATTATGCTCCAGCAAACCCAAGTTAAAACGGTGCTTGAGAGGTTTTATTTTCCCTTTTTAAAACGTTTTCCAACCCTTTTAGATCTAGCACAAGCGGATGAAGATGCCGTAATGAAAAGATGGGAAGGACTGGGCTATTATACCCGTGCACGAAACTTACATAAAAGTGCTATTTTATGTAAAACCTCTTTACCCTCAAGCGCACAAGAGTTAGAAAAACTTAGTGGAGTAGGCCCTTCCACTGCTCATGCTATTGCATGTTTTGCTTATGGAGATGCAAAACCCATACTCGATGCCAATGTGAAACGTATTTTATGTCGTTTTTTTGCTTTAAAAGAGAAAAAAGACAAAGAACTTTGGCAAAAAGCATGGGAACTCTTAGATGAGAAAAACCCTTACGAGTACAATCAAGCTTTAATGGACATAGGCTCAAATGTGTGTACACAAAAAGATCCAAAATGTTATGAATGTCCCTTAGAAACATTGTGTCAAGGAAAAACTCAACCGAGTTTGTACCCAACAAAAAAGGCGAAAAAAAACAAGCCAAAAAAAGAGCGTTTCATCGTGGTGTATGAGTGTCAAAAAAGCTACTCTTTGTCAAAAAATACCAACAAGTTATTGGGTGGACTGTGGGGATTTGTTCAAAATACGGACAAACCAAAACACACTTACAAAGACTTAGGAAGAGTCAAACAAAGTTATTCACATTTTGATCTAGTGGCAAATGTTTTGTTAGTTAATGAGCCAAAAAAGACACAAGAATTGTATTTTACTTTTGAACAAATGGAAGAAATTGCCATGAGTGGCGTCGATAGAAAAGTACATGCTCTGTTAAAATCGTGTAAAATTTAATCAATGTTTAGATAAAATATCTAAAATTAAATTGTGTAGGAATTTTGTTTGCAAAGATATATTAATAAATTAAAAGATTTTAATGAACTTGTGATGTTCGAACACTCCATTTTTTCTTTACCGTTTATTTTCATAGCAATGGTTGTTGCAGCGGATGGTTGGTTTGGTTTTAACCTTTTGCTTTTAGGTGTTGCAGCAGCTGTAAGTGCTAGAAATTTTGCGATGGGTTTAAACCGTTATGCCGATAGAGATATTGATGCAGAGAATCCAAGAACAAAAAATCGTCCAAGTGTCGATGGTCGTATAGATGCAAGCAGTATGTTAATATTTATAGGGGTGAATGCTTTTGTATTTATTGCTGTGGCATATATTATCAACTCTTTGGCGTTTTGGCTGAGTTTTCCTATTCTTTTTGTCTTAGGAAGCTATTCGTATTTTAAGCGTTTTTCATCTTTGGCACATGTTATTTTGGGGATCTCTTTAGGTCTTGCTCCCATTGCAGGAGTGATAGCTGTTAGTGCGCAGATCACACCGTGGTCTGTTTTACTTTCTTTGGGTGTTATTTTTTGGGTAGCGGGTTTTGATCTGTTGTATTCACTTCAAGATATTGATTTTGACGTGGACAACGACTTGCATTCTATCCCTTCAAAGTACGGTTCACAAGCGACACTTTTTATCTCCTCTATTTTTCATGCTTTAAGTGTTGTTTTTTGGGCACTTTTTGTATGGACGGCGGGCTTAGGTTTTTTTGCATGGACAGCAGTTTTCTTAAGTGCTTTTATGCTCGGTTATGAACATAAACTTGTAAGACGTGATTTTACAAAAATAGACAGAGCTTTTTTTACAGTTAATGGTTATTTGGGGATCTTCTTTTTTATTTTAATAGTAATGGATAGGTTGGCAGTATGAGTGCACGTTTAATTCCCGCACCTATTAGTTTGGTGTTTTCAAAACTGACAAAAGAAACAGAAGAAGAGTATGCAAGAGAATTTCAACAACTAAGTGACAGTGATGAAGACCCAATTAGTCAATGGTTGAAACTTGCAAAAGCAAGAGGTGAAACACGAGATACTGACGATGTTTTACTTAACCTAATGGTGGAGTTACATCGAAAAGTTGATCAACTGGAGATGACTATTAAAGGTGAAAAACCCAAACGTCTGGATCTGGATCAAGCCATAGATATTGATGCTATTGGTTATGATCATTTTCGTATTAAAGATGCTGTTTTAGAAGAAGCAACGGAGTATTATGCACGAATAACAATGCCTGTTCACCCTAAAAGAGATGTGGCGGTGTATTTTAGAGCAGAAGATAGCTCTTTAGCTGAAATAATTAAGATGCACGAACGTGATACAAAAGAGTGGAACTCTTATTTTGCTGCTCGTGAGCGTATTTTAATACGTGAATCAAAAGAGAAGGAAAAATAATAATGGCTAATTACGAACAATATTTTCAATTAGAATATATCATAGTAATTATGGCTGGCATTATTTTATATCTTTTGTACTATGTTTATTCAAAAGATGCACAGTATAACAAAAATATTCACTCCATAGCCTCGGTTGTTGAAGACCTTAATCGTGAGATTTTTTATCTTAAAAAAAATACAAAAGAGCTAGAAGTTAAAAGTAAGGTCAATTCAAAACATATGAGCGATGAAGAGATCTACCAAGAGATAGAACGCAGTGTGTATGACCTTGTTCATCCCTTATCTCAAGCACTCAACCAAATGCAAAATTCGGTAGAGATGATTGAGAGTCAAATTGACTCCCGTGTTTCAAATCTTGAAAGCGGTGTTAAGCAGATCTCAATGCCAGGTTCAATGCACGCAAATGACGATGAAAAAGTTATCTCTTTATACAAGCAGGGGATAGATCTAGAAACAATATCAAGAGAGTTACATTTATCAAAAGCTGAAGTTGAATTTGTACTAAAAATTAATAAAATCAAATAGTAATAAAATAGGAATAGATCTTGGCAGATAGAAAACTTTTTACCTTAGTTGTTATTCTTATTGGTATCAGTATTGTACTTGCGTATTCTCTTTCTGCTTATACCACCATACTTTTTGGAGTGGGTGAATTTCATTTTGCTATTAGACAAAGTATTTTTGGTATTTTTAGTATTTTGGTAATATGGACAATTTCGCAACTCAATCCCGATAAACATCTGGCTCCTTTAGGTTTCACCCTATTTTTTGGTTCAACCATCTTAATGATAGCAATGCCTTTTCTTCCCGAGAGTTTGGTTTCTGCGGTGGGTGGTGCAAAAAGGTGGATCAAACTTTTTGGGTTCTCTTTGGCACCAGTTGAGTTTTTTAAAGTTGGATTTATTTACTTTTTAGCATGGAGTTTTTCACGAAAACTTGGTCACCACGATGGGATGGGATTAGGAAATGAATTTAAACGTTTTGCCCCCTATGCTTTGGTTTTCATAAGTGCAATGTTTATTATTGCTTTTGTACAAAATGATCTTGGTCAAGTAGTTGTTTTGGGCTTGACATTGCTGTTTATGTTGATGTTTGCAGGAAGTAGTTTTCGTTTTTTCCTCTCTTTACTTCTTGGAGCATTTTTGTTTTTTATGTTTTTTATTTTAATAGCAGAACATAGGATCTTACGTATTAAATCATGGTGGGCCTTGGCACAAGATACGGTATTGTCTTTTTTTCCAGCTTCGCTTGCGAGTGAATTAAGGGTACCTACAGAAGTTGTTCCTTACCAAATAGGACACTCTTTAAACGCCATTCATAATGGTGGTTTTTTTGGTGCAGGTTTGGCTAATGGTAGTTTTAAATTGGGTTTTTTATCAGAAGTGCATACCGACTTTGTTTTAGCTGGACTTGCTGAGGAATTTGGTTTTTTTGGTGTGGTATTTGTGGTTTTTATTTTTTTGTGGATCATTAAACGTATCTTTACCATTGCAAACCGCTCAAGTGATTCACATATTTATCTTTTTTCTTTAGGGATTGGTTTGATGTTATCGTTTGCATTTATGGTTAATGCGTATGGAATAAGTGGTATAACTCCTATTAAAGGGATCTCCGTTCCTTTTTTAAGTTATGGAGGTAGTGCAATTTTAGCGGCTTCTGTGGGTATAGGTATGATACTTATGGCAAGTAAAAAAGTAGACTTGGAGAAACAACTATGAAATTATGTATAACAGGTGGCGGTACAGGTGGTCACTTAATGATAGCAGAGGCATTGGTAGAGGCATGTGTTAGAGAAGGGCATGAGGCTATTTTTATAGGTTCACTCAAAGGACAAGATAGAAAATACTTTGAACACAACTCAAAATTTTCACATGTTTATTTTTTAGATACAACAGGCGTAGTCAATCAAAAAGGACTTGCAAAACTAACCGCACTCCTTAAAGTCTTTAGTGCTTTTTTTAAATCAAGAAAAATTTTAAAACGCCACAAGATCCAAGCCACTTACAGTGTTGGTGGGTTTTCTGCTGCACCCGCATCTTTAGCAACATTGAGCTTGTTTAAACCTCTTTTTATTCACGAGCAAAATGCAGTGCTAGGACGATTAAATGCACTCTTAAAACCTTATGCTAAGCGTTTTATCTCTGCTTATGATGAAGACTCACTTATTAAAGGTTATCCCGTAAAAGAGGTTTTTTTTAAAAACAGCCGTGTTCGTTCTACGCTTAACACGATTATATTTTTAGGTGGAAGTCATGGTGCACGTGCTATAAACGATCTGGCTATCAGTGTGGCACATAAACTTCAAAAAAACAATATAAAAATTATTCATCAAGCAGGTGAATCAGATTATGAACGTGTACGGTCTGAATATGAAACAATGGGTGTTGACGTTGAGTTGTATGCTTTTACTAAAGAGTTACCATCGCTAATAGAAAAAGCAGATTTTGCAGTGAGTCGTTCGGGTGCATCTACGTTATGGGAATTGAGTGCTTCTGGATGTCCTGCTTTGTATGTACCTTATCCTTACGCAGCAAAAGACCATCAATATCATAATGCTTCATTTATAGTTGATAAAGATTTAGGCTGGTGTGAGAGAGAGGGTGAAAATCTTCGATCTAAATTGCTACATATATTAAAAGAGCCATTGCAAGAAAAAAGTGAAGCCTTGTTAGAATACTCACATAAAGATGTAGCTAAAGAAATGATTGATGATGTTTTAAAGGTAATAAATGATTAAAGAATTAGCACAAGAGTTGGTGGACCTTATTTTTGATTGGGGGTATGTTGGAATTTTTTTACTTATGGCGGTAGAATCTTCATTTATCCCTTTTCCAAGTGAGATCATTATGATACCTGCGGGTTATTTGGCATCTGAGGGTAAAATGAGTTTATCAATGGTTATGTTAAGCGGAGTAGGAGGAAGTTTAGTAGGTGCATTTATAAACTATTATTTAGCACTTTTACTCGGTAGAAAGATTTTACAAAAATATGGAAAGTACTTTTTTATTAAAGAGAGCGCTTTAGATAAAATGGATAGATTTTTCGCATCTCATGGTGCGATTTCTACCTTTACAGGTCGATTAATTCCAGGTATAAGACAACTTATATCGATTCCAGCAGGTTTAAGTCGTATGAATTTAGCAGTTTTTTCTTTTTACACAGCGCTCGGTGCAGGAATATGGGCATTAGTATTAACACTACTTGGGTATTATATAGGTGAAAATCAAGATTTAATCAGTATATATCTTAAACAAATAACTTATATAATCTTGGTCAGCTTAATTATAATAGGATTTTTGTATTATAGATATCAAAAAACAAGAAGGACAAACTAAATGAACTACATGTTTGAAACAGGTTTTTTAGGAACAAGAGCACCATTCTTTATGGATTTCGTGACATTAATCGTCGCTTTTTTACCATTTTTAATGATGGGTGCAATATATTTTGCAAAAATAAAAAAATACAAAGCACATCAAATAGCCCAATATATTTTATTTATAGTATCGGTTATCGTTGTAACATATTTTGAAATGGGTGTTCGTATAGGTGGAGGTTTTGATGCTTTTATGCTAGAGAGCAGTGTAGGGCATAATTATGCTTTAATTGTTTTGATTGTTCATATAATTATTGCGGTAAGTACTTTGTACATATGGGTTCTTTCTTTAACTAGAGCAAAAAAATATTTAAAAGAACAAAAACATGTAAAAATGGGACAAATGACTTTTGTTGGAATTGTATTAACCTCACTTACGGGTATATGGGTGTATTTACTGTTATTTGTTTATTAATCCCTTTGGCTTTAAGGCAGGGACATTTTTTTAAATTAGTATTAGAGAATGAATTAAAATTTATGCAAGGAGATAAGAATGATTGAAATTGGAAATATTGCACCTGAGTTTTGTTTACCAAATCAAGACGATGTAGAGATCTGCTCACGTGATCTAAAGGGTAAGTGGTTGGTGTTGTATTTTTATCCTAGAGATAATACACCTGGTTGTACAACTGAGGCTTGTGAGTTTACAGAAGCACTGCCTGATTTTGCAGATCTAGATGCTATTGTTTTGGGTGTAAGTGCAGACACAACCAAAAAACACCGTAACTTTATAGAGAAAAAAGATCTAGGTATCACTTTGTTAAGCGATGAAGACACAAATATGATGCAAGAGTTTGGTGTATGGCAATTAAAAAAGAATTATGGAAAAGAATACATGGGTATTGTACGCTCAACCTATATTATAGATCCACAAGGTGTGGTAAAAGCGGTTTTTGAAAAGGTACGTGTAAAAGATCATGTAGCTAAAGTAAAAGAAGAGTTAGAACGTTTGGCTGGAGCATAAGAGAGCGTAACAAAGATTTAGAATAAAGCCAAAGGTATAAAACAGTTTAAAGGTTAAAAAATGAAAGTAGCTATAACTGGAAGTAATGGTTTTGTAGGGACTCATCTAAAAAATGAATTTCAAGATTTTGTTGTTATTGGTAGATCTGATTCGGTAGATGAGATTGTTGAAAAATTAGCGGGTGTTGAGGTTGTTATTAATTTAGCAGGCGCACCTATTTTGAAAAAATGGGATGAAGAGTATAAAAAAATACTTTATTCCAGTAGAATACAAACCACAAAAAAGCTTGTTCAAGCAATAAATCAAAGTAAAGTTAAACATTTTATCTCCACCTCGGCCATTGGTTTTTATGGGGATGATTTTCTCAGCAGTGTGACAAAAGATTGGGAAGCAGAGGCATTAAAGTGTCAAAAGCCAACGACAATATTACGTTTTGGTATTATACTTGGAACGGATGGTGGTGCTTTAAAAAATATGTTGTTTGCATTTAAACTTGGTTTAGGTGGGGTGATTGGTGATGGTAAAATGTATATGAGTTGGATCGATGTGGTGGATCTAATGCAAATATATCATTATGTTATTGACAATACCTTAGAGGGTACCTTTGATGCTGTATCACCAAACCCTGTGACAAATAAAAAATTTACTAAAGCTTTAGGAAGTGCCCTGTATAGACCAACCCTCTTTCCTTTACCTATTTTTGTATTAAAAATATTATTTGGAGAGGGAGCATCGGTTTTAAGCGGGTCTTTGGAGATCTATCCTAAGCATTTGCTTGATCTTGGTTTTGAGTTTAAGTATCCTGATATAGAGAGTTCGTTAAAACATCTCTTGAACTAATATCTGTATCGTAGATAAAATCGAATATCTTGCGCCTTATCGACAACATTTGAGAGCATGGCTTTAGCTTGTGTATCTCCTGCATTGGCAGCTTGTTTTATTTTGTCTATGTTCATGGATCTACCGCTTGTACTACCAAAAAAACCGTTACTACCTGTGTACTTATAGTCTATATGGGTAAAACGGATCTGCATACTTAAATAATTTTTTATAAGGTTTTGTGTAAAGTAGGCTTCATAAGCATTTCCTCTAGCTGCTACTTTTGAACCAATATTGGTATCTTCAGCATAGGTTATGCTTCGAAAGTATTGGCTTGCATGGTTAAACTCAAATCCCCATTTTCCATCGTTACTTATTAAAGAAGGAAATTGCACACCGATCCAATAGGAATAACCCTCTTCTTGATTACTAGATCCAAGCATACTTTTATCCTCTTTTGGATCGGTTTTGGTATAAGCACCACTAACAAAAAAGAGAGATTCATCTAAAAAATCACTCAATTCATGTCCAATACCCTGAGCAATAAAGTTGGCAGATGCACTGCTTAGTCCTCCAACTGTTTCAAACCCCATAGATTTGTTGTTTGCATTTGGGTCTTTCATGTCGATTAGATTATTGGCATAATAAAATTGTGTATTAAAAGAGTAATGACCATCGTTGTATGGAACAAAGATTAAGCCTAGTAGATCTATATCAGGAATGTCGGATGTTTTGGCATAGGGTGTTGGGCTAAATTTGACATCTGCATTGCTTAGACCACGACCTGCACATAGTTTTACATAGGTTCCCCACTCTTGAAAAAGTGTAAATTTTGAACTCAAACCATCAAATTCAACATTGATAGTATGTCCCATAGGAGATGAACTACTGTCATCTTCACGTAAATGTATGAGATGCCCATTGGTTGATGGACGTCGTCCTATACTAAACGTCCATGGTAGATCTAAACCTGCAAAGGTGTCATTTTTATATAAGAAGTAAGTGCTTTTAAGCCTAATTTGCCCATCGTAAGCATTTTCATTGGTGATCCAGTCAAAGTTTTCATAGCCATTGTATGCTGGATCTGCCATGGTTGCATTTGTCCCACTTCTGGAACCAAAAGCTTTTTGATACGCTAATTGAGCACGAAAACTTAGTTGATTATTTGCTTTGTAAAAAGTATTAATCCATAATCGATTACTCATAAACGAATCATTGTTTATTTCATCACCATTGGCCATTTTATAGCTAATATGATCAAGGCTAAATCTGTAATCGGCACTTAATTTAAGATGATTACCGCTGGTTGCTTTATTAAGCTTAGAAATTTTTGCATCAAAGTATTCTAAGGTTTCTTCGAGGTCGTCTTCCTCGTCTTCAGAAACTTCTTGCTCTTCATTCTTATCCTCTTTGTTCTCATCTTCTAAAAGATCTTCATCTTGTGGATCTGAATCATTATTTAAAGCCGTTTGTTGTTTTAAAAAAATCACTTCCGATTGAAGAAGTTCAATTTGTGTTTGCATCTCTTGAAACTTTTCATACATCGACTGAGCATTGATGTTTGTCGCTAATAAGATAGATGCTGTAAGTGAGAATACTAAGGGCTTTTTCATACTCATCCTTATTGATGTAGTTATAATACTTTTTTATATTCAAAAGGAAATACTATACATGAATTAAGATAAATCTAATTTTAAAGTATGACAAGAATAGGATTAAGTGAAAATTTAGTAGGAAATTGAAGCTTTTATTAAATATTTTTCTTGTATAATTGCGCGATTTTTCTTCTGTATTACACAAGAAAACATTAAACAGATAATACTAAAAACTAGTGCAACTTTTTATTTTTAAAAAGAATTGTCCAGTATTTTCAAAGTAAACTAGTAAATTTCTGGCTTGACAAAAGAACAAATTGTAAGCCCTTAAAGGACCTTAAATGGTAACTATGAAAGACTTATTAGAATGTGGTGTACACTTCGGACACCAAACTCGTCGTTGGAACCCAAAAATGAAAAAATACATTTTCGGTGTTCGTAAAAATATCTATATTATTGATTTACAAAAGACTTTACGTTACTTCCGTAACACTTACCAAATTGTTGTAGATGCTGCAGCTGAAGGTAAAACTGTACTTTTCGTTGGTACTAAGAAACAAGCTCGTACATCAGTACGTGATGCTGCTATTTCTTGTGGTATGCCATACGTAGATAACAGATGGTTAGGTGGTATGCTTACTAACTTCCCAACTATTCAAAAATCAATTCGTAAACTTGATGTTATTGAAGATATGCAAGAAAATGGTCAAATTGATCTTTTAACTAAAAAAGAAGCATTAATGCTTTCTCGTCAAAAAACTAAGTTAGAGTCTTACTTCGGTGGTATCCGTAACATGAAAACTCTACCTGATATGATGTTTGTTGTAGATGCAGTTAAAGAACATACAGCAGTTTTAGAAGCTAACAGACTTGGAATTAAAGTTGTTGCTCCACTAGATACTAACTGTGATCCTGATGTTATTGATTTCCCAATTCCAGGTAATGATGATGCTATCCGTTCAATTCAACTTTTCTGTAAAGAAATGGCTGAAGCAATTAACGAAGGTAAAGCATTAAGAGATGGTCAAAGTGAAGAAGCTGAAGGTGAAATCGCTGAAGCTACTGAAGCAGCGACAGAAGCACAAGAAGCAGCACCAGCAACAGAGGAAGCATAATCATGGCAGTTACAGCAGCACAAGTAAAAGAATTACGCGCAGCTACTGATGCGCCGATGATGGATTGTAAAAAAGCTCTAGTTGAGAATGATGGTGATATGGCAAAAGCAACTGAGTGGCTAAAAGAGCGTGGTATCGCTAAAGCTGCTAAGAAAGCTGCTAGTCGTGTTGCAGCAGAAGGTCTTGCTGGTCTTAAAATTGCTGATGATTTTTCTAAAGCTACTGTAGTTGAAATCAACTCAGAAACTGACTTCGTTTCAAAAAATGAAGGTTTTCAAGCTTTAGTTAAAAACACAACTGAAGAAATCTATAACAATCAACCTGCTGATGTTGCTGCATTTAATGCAAGTGACTTCGGTGCTTCTTTTGTAGCTGAAGTTGCAAAAATTGGTGAGAAGATTGAATTACGTCGTTTTAACACTTTAGTAGCTGATGAGACTACAGCTTTAAATGGTTATATTCACTCAAACAATCGTATTGCTGTTATTATTACTGCAAAATGTGATTCAGCTAAAACTGCTGAGGGTATGAGAGATGTAATGAAACAAGTTGCTATGCACGCATCAGCAATGAAACCAACTACACTTTCATATAAAGATTTCGATGCTGCTTATGTTGAAGCTGAAACTGTGGGTAGAATCGAAGTTATCAAAAAAGATAATGAAGAACTAGCTCGTCTTAAAAAACCTCTTAAAAATGTACCTCAGTATATTTCTATGAGTCAATTAACGGATGAAGTTTTAGCAAAAGCTGAAGCTGATATCAAAGCTGATTTAGCTGCTCAAGGTAAACCTGAGAAAATCTGGGACAAAATCGTTCCTGGTTCTTTAGCTCGTTTTATCTCTGACAATACTACTTTAGACAAAGAACAAGCTCTTCTTGATCAAAACTATGTTTTAGATGAGAAGAAAACGGTTGCAGAGGCTGTATCTGCTGCTGCTAAAGCTCTTGGTGGTACTGCTGAGATTACTGAATTTGTTCGCCTTGAAGTAGGTGAAGGAATTGAGAAAGCTGAAGACGACTTCGCTGCTGAAGTTGCAGCACAAATGGGTTAATCCCCCTTTATTTGAGTGTAGGGTGGCTTGCCCTGACTCTTCCCTCTAGTTCCCAAGTTTTACTTTGGAACTAGTGTGTAACTACTTTTCTCATTCTCACATTATAGGTGGAAATGAATACAACAACATAACCCATTTACATTAGAGCATAACAACTAGTAAATTCCTTTATTTATTTAAGTTATATATAAAAATATGTTATAATATTGCAACAAAAAAAGAAGGGATTATATGCTTGATTTTACTAAATACTTCAAGGGGAAGAGTATTTTGAGAAAATCTGTATTTTTTTACTTTTTAGGCTTAATTTTTTTAAGTGGCTGTAGTGGAAGTAGCAGTAACTCAAATAAGTCCAATACAACAATACCGGTAGTAAATACCTCCGATATTGAAAATACAGATAATGATATTAACGTAAGTACACCTGTTGATACCAATACAAGTTTTTTGGAAAATAACATTTCAGTAGAAGAAAAAGATACAAATACAACTACGGTAGAAAATAATGTTACTAGTCTAAATTATTTATCTCAAAATAATAATGCAAACTTTAAAATAGATCCAGAAACAGGGATGGTAATATTTCAAGTTGTCTTAGATGCACAAACGAAAAATTCATATGATTTTTCGACAAATATTGGTGATGAAAATAAAAGTAATGTTCAAAATATTAGCATTACGGTTTCAGATACTAAACAAAACCAAGCACCAGTTATCATTTCAGATTTTGCATCGATAGTACCTGAAAATACAATCCAAGCTTATGTCATTAGAGCAACTGACTATGAAGAAGATACTTTGGTTTATTCCATTTCTGGGGTTGACAGGGAGTATTTTACACTTGATTCAAGCAATGGAATTATAAGTTTTAAAGAAGCCCCAGATTATGAAAAAAGTGATCTGTTTATAATTACCGTAGGTGTAAGTGATGGGATAAACAATGTTGAACAAAGTGTTATTATTAAAGTAAATAACGTTAATGAAGCACCTATTACTACATCAGAATTTATTAGCATGGAAGAAGACTCACAATACAATGGGCTTTTATATGCTAGAGATGCTGATAATGATGTATTAACATTTATTAAGCATAATGAACCATCACATGGCATACTTACTCTTAAAAGCAATGGACTCTTTTCTTATACACCAAATAGAAATTATTATGGAAGCGATAGTTTTTCTTATAAGGTTAATGACGGTACGCTAGAGAGTGAAGAAAGTGTTGTAAATATTAGTATTACCAATATTAATGACCTTCCGAGTATTGATACTGTTTTTGAAAATATTGTTCTTGATAATATTAATACTCAAAATTTTGAATTAAATATCAGTGACTTTGATGGAGATGGCTTAACACTAAAAGTAGAGTCAAACGATACATCTGTTATTGTGCTAGAAGAAAGCTTTTCAGAGTATTTAACGTTAGGAGATTATGAAAACAAGACATTAGACTTTAATATATCAAAATCAAATAATAATATGCAAACAGTTAGAATTAGTCTGAACCTTAGTGATGGCGAAACAAATACAAGCAAAAGTTTTGATATAAGCTTTAGTGGAGAACTAAGACCTTTTGAAAGTGGAGATAGCTGGAAAGGTTTTGTATATAAAACGGTAAAATCGCCTTATACGGGAAGAATTTGGTTAGACAGGAACCTTGGTGCAAGTAGAGTTTGTACCGCATACGATGATGGGCAATGTTATGGAAATTATTATCAATGGGGACGTCCTGCTGATGGGCATCAACTTTCCAATACATTGGCCACTTCTACCCAAGCAACCGATATTAATAATACGGGACACAGTAAGTTTATTTATGACTCGGATAATGCAGAAGATGATGGGGCATTTTATGATTGGGTGCTAGGAGATGATAATGGAAGCAAACGACAACTAAACTGGAGTAATACGGACGGCAGTTCAATTTGTCCTGTAGGTTATCGTGTACCTAATAAGTACGAACTAGAAGGGGAAATTTTTTCAATACCCGATGAACCAGAAAATAATGCAGATATGTATGAACATTTTTTAAAAGTGCCTTCTTCTGGATACCGAAGTTACACTTCAGGAGCATTATATTTTCAACGTTCACACGGTTATTTATGGTCAACATCTACACATGAAAATTATGCACACTTTATCTATTTTCGTAACAATAGAGTAAGTTCATATTCAGGTAGTTATGCCTATGGTCGAACGGTTCGTTGTATTAAGGATTAAACAATAAACATAAAAGTTTTAAGATACTTTGCTATAATTCATCCATGAATTTATTAACAGCAAATAATCTATCCCATTCCTTTGATACAGAACTTTTTAAGAATGTATCTTTGGAGTTACATGCACAACAAAGTATGGCAATTATTGGGTTAAGTGGTAGTGGAAAATCAACTCTTTTACATATACTTTCGACACTTTTATCCCCAAAAGAGGGAAATGTCGTTTTATTTGGCAAAGATGTAGCTTTGATGAAAGACACAGAGCTGGAAATTATAAAAAGAGATAAACTAGGGCTTGTTTTTCAACAACACTACCTTTTTCGTGGTTTTTCTGTTGAAGAAAATCTTGAAATATCGGCTATGTTATCAAAGCAAAAGATAGATCAAACCTTACTCAAACGCCTTAGTGTTGAACATACTCTAGATCAAAAAGTGACAGAGCTTTCAGGTGGACAACAACAACGGATCTCAATAGCGAGGGTGTTAACTAAAAAACCTAAAATACTTTTTGTGGATGAACCTACTGGAAATTTAGACAACATTACAAGTGATGAAGTAAAGAAAATATTTTTTGATTATATCAAAGAAGAAAATGCAGGAATGGTTCTTGTAACCCATAATGAAGAGTTTGCTATGGATTGCGACATTGTGTATAAGCTCGATAACAAAGAGTTGATTAGGTTAAAATAGATGTCATGGGCACAGGTATTTACACAAGATTATGTGGTTGGATTTATACTTCTTTTTTTTCGTTTTGCAGCGATGTTTATGTCAACGCCCATTTTTTCTCATCAAAATATACCAATAACACTCAAAGCAGCAATGGCTTTTACTTTTACTATTGTGTTTTATTCATCCATGCCCCCTTTGGATATTCCCTTAAATATAATGAGTGTAATTGTTGCTATACTCAGTGAAATTCTTTTTGGTTTAGCCATTGGTCTTATTTTACAAATTGCTTACAATGTTATCACTTTTGCAGGTGGTCAGATCTCGTTTATGATGGGTTTTTCAATGGCAAGTGCCATTGACCCACAAACGGGAATATCGATGCCGATTATTTCACAGTTTTTATCACTTTTAGCACTTATGGTCTTGCTCTCAATCGATATGCACCATTGGCTTTTATTGTTTATTAATGAATCGTTATCACAAATACCTCTTGGTGGGTTTTTAATGCAAGAAAATTTATTTAACTACACCATAGAAGCCTCTTCTAAAATGTTTTTGGTTGGATTTATGATAGCTTTTCCGATCATAGCATTAACATTTTTACAAGATGTAATATTTGGTATGCTTATGAAAACAATGCCACAGTTTAACTTACTTGTTATAGGTTTTCCAATAAAAATTGCTTTTGCTTTTATTGTACTTATTGCTATACTAACTTCAACAATGCTGGTCTTTAAAAATCATGTACTCGAAGCATTTAATTATTTGGAGATACTTTTTTAGTTTTTTTTTGATACAATAACTACAAAGGAAATAGTTGTGAAAATTTTACTCTTAAATGATAACCCAGTTGTAAATAAATTGGTAACACTTAGTGCACAAAAAACTTCTAACGAGTTAGATGTAGCTTCAAACGTTGAGGATATATCGGCAAGTTCTTATGATTTGCTAGTTGTAGATGATGCTGTGTATACGGATGAGTTAATGGCAGAACTAAAAGAAAAGATAACTTTTAGTAAATCTTTGTTTATATGTTCTAAAGATGCCAAAAGAGAAGAAGTTTTTAGTTCATTTTTGCAAAAACCTTTTTTACCTACTGACCTTGTAGAAACATTCTCTCAAGTAGCTAGAGAATCAGGTGTGTCAGAAACTTCCGAATCTACTTTGGATGATGAAGAAACATTTAGCGATGATTTAGATGATATAAACCTTGAAGATATTAACTTAGATGATCTTGATATGGATGATGATGAAGAGATAAATTTGGATGACGATTTAGGGGACTTAGATGATTTTTCTGATTCTTTAGATGACACTCTTAGTTCGGATGATGAATTAGCTGGTCTTGATGATGAAAAAATAGAAGAACCTGCTGAAAAAGAAGAAATGGACTTTGATCTAGAAGATGAACTTGACCTTGATAACCTAGATACGGAAGAAGAAAGTACAGAAAAAGACTCAGCAGAATTGGATCTTGATGATCAGCTTGATTCAATTTTGGACAAAGATGAAGTGCAAGAGGTACAAGACCTTTTAGAAGAAAATGAGGATGAATTAGATCTTGATGACTTAGATCTAGGTGAAGATGTAGAAGAAGAATCAAGTGAAGATGATCTAGACCTTGATGACTTAGATCTAGGTGAAGATGCAGAAGAAGAACTTAGCCTTGAAGAAGAATCGAGTGAAGATGATCTAGATCTTGATGACTTAGATCTAGGTGAAGATACAGAAGAAGAACTTAGCCTTGAAGAAGATACAGAGGAAGAATTTAGTGAAGATGATCTAGATCTTGATGACTTAGATCTGGGTGAAGATGCAGAAGAAGAACTTAGCCTTGAAGAAGATACAGAGGAAGAATCTAGTGAAGATGATCTAGATCTTGATGACTTAGATCTAGGTGAAGATACAGAAGAAGAACTTAGCCTTGAAGAAGAATTAAGTGAAGATGAACTAGATCTAGGTGAAGATACAGAAGAAGAATCGAGTGAAGATGAACTAGATCTAGGTGAAGATACAGAAGAAGAATCGAGTGAAGATGATCTAGATCTTGATGACTTAGATCTAGGTGAAGATACAGAAGAAGAACTTAGCCTTGAAGAAGAATTAAGTGAAGATGAACTAGATCTAGGTGAAGATACAGAAGAAGAACTTAGCCTTGAAGAAGATACAGAGGAAGAATCTAGTGAAGATGATCTAGATCTTGATGACTTAGATCTAGGTGAAGATACAGAAGAAGAACTTAGCCTTGAAGAAGATACAGAGGAAGAATCTAGTGAAGATGATCTAGATCTTGATGACTTAGATCTAGAAGAAGAATTAAGTGAAGATGATCTAGATCTGGGTGAAGATACAGAAGATGAAGTACTTGGAGAAGAATTAGAAGAGATGATTGAGTCTGCTGAAGAAGAGTTAACAGAAGAAGATCTAAACAGTGAAATAGATATTGATGAGTTTGCAACACTAACAACAGATGGTCTAAGAGTAGCTGTTGGTGAAATAAGTGAAGATGAGATTAAATCACAAGAAGCTCAAGAAGTACAAGAGATAGAAGAAGACCTCGAAGAAGAACCAACACAAGCTCTACAAGAAGTTTCTTCAAATACCCAAATACAAGCAAATAATGATGGTGTAGAAGCGTTGAAAAAACTTTTACAAGCATTAAGCAATGAAGATGTTGCAGCTTCAATGAAGGGGATGAAAATAAATATAAATATAGAATTAGGTGGCGAAAAAAGTGAATAATAACAGCGGAGCAATTTTAGTACTCTCAGGTCCAAGTGGTGCGGGTAAAAGTACACTCTTAAATAGAATTATAGAGGATGTAGGAGAGTGTTATTTTTCAATATCAACTACAACTCGTCCTATTCGTGAGGGTGAGATTGAAGATGTTCATTATTATTATGTAAGTGAAGAAGAGTTTAAAAAAGACATTGAAGATGAGATGTTTTTAGAATATGCTTATGTTCATGGAAATTATTATGGCACATCATTAAAGCCAGTAAAAAAAGCACTTAAAGATGGAAAACTTGTTATTTTTGATATTGATGTACAAGGGAATGCTATTGTCACAAACCGTTTGGGTGATATTACAACATCGGTATTCATTTCACCGCCAACACTCTCAGAATTAAAACAACGTTTAGAAGCTAGGCAAACAGATACTCAAGAAGTTATTGATAACAGAATAGCAATGGCTAAAAGAGAGATACAACGAATCAGTGAATACGATTATTTAATTGTTAATGATGATCTAGAAGAAGCAACCAATACATTACGAACCATTGCCAAAGCTTCACGTTTAAAGATAGCAGGAAATGAGATTAACGAATTTGCTCAAAAATGGGAAGATATATAAAAAGCTCTTATCATAAATTATTTGATAAGACTATTTACAGCAAAAAAAAGTTATACTCACAAAATTTAAATTAGAATAAGGAAACAATTATGGGAATGCCTGGTGGACAAGAATTATTAATAATATTAGTTATCGTTGTATTATTATTTGGAGCTAAAAAAATACCTGAGTTAGCTAAAGGGCTTGGTAAAGGTATCAAGAACTTTAAAGAAGAGATGAACGATGAATCAAAAGAAGTGGCTTCTGATGCACCGAAAAAAGTTGAAGGCTCAGAAGAAGTAGCTTCAGCAGAACCTACAAAAACTACTACACAAGCGTAACTTTGAAGCAACGTGTACAATCATACCTTCAGGGCATCCTTGCCCGTGAAGTTGTTTTAGAAAAACCTCGTGATCGTTCTTTTGGTCATTTTGCTACTCCTATCGCTTTCTCACTTGCTAAAGAATTAAGAAAATCACCAATGGTTATTGCAGAAGAACTTGCTTCTTCATTTGATGATAACAATGAAGTTTTTTCAAAAGTTGAATCTGTTAAAGGGTATTTGAATTTTCGTTTAAGTGAAAGTTTTTTAAATGAGTATGGTTCATGGGCACTTGATAACCCTGAAAAGTTTGCTACTCAAGAAAATGATCAAAAAATACTTTTAGAATTTGTAAGTGCAAATCCTACTGGACCGCTGCATATTGGACATTCACGTGGGGCTGTTTATGGTGATACACTTTATCGTTTAGCAAAGCATTTAGGCTATGATATTACAGCTGAGTATTATATTAACGATGCAGGAAATCAGATAGATCTACTGGGTCTTTCTATTCAGTTATATGCACAAGAAAATCTTTTAAACAAAGAAGTTGAATATCCTGAATCTTACTACCGTGGTGAGTACTTGGACGCTTTGGCAAAAGGTGCTATTGAAAAATTTGGTGAAGCTATTTTAAGTGATGAATCACGTCAAAAAGAGTTAGCACTTTGGGCAAAAGATGGAGTGATGCAAATTATCACAAAATCTTTGGCTGACACAAATATTTTCTTTGATACTTTTGTTAAGGAATCTTCACTCTACAATGACTGGGACAGAGTGATGGCTAAAATGGCTTCAAACGATGAAAATGCTATCTATGAAAAAGATGGTAAAGTTTGGATTGCATCTGAAGCTAAAGGGGATGATAACGATAGAGTTGTTGTTCGTGAGGACAAACGCCCTACTTATTTAGCGGGAGATATTGTTTATCACAACCAAAAATTTGAGCGTGGGTATGATCATTATATAAATATTTGGGGAGCTGACCATCATGGATATATTCCTCGTGTAAATGCAGCTGTTGAATACTTAGGTTATGATTCTAACAAACTTGAAACACTTCTTTCTCAAATGGTGAGTTTGCTAAAAGATGGTGAACCGTACAAAATGAGTAAGCGTGCAGGTAATGTTATTTTAATGAGTGATATTGTTGATGAGATAGGAGCAGATGCACTGCGTTTTATTTTTGCTTCAAAGAAAAGTGATACTGCGCTAGAATTTGATGTTGAATCACTTAAAAAACAAGACAGCTCAAATCCTATTTTTTATATCCAATACGCACATGCTCGTATTAAGACTATTCTTTCAAAAAGTGATTTAAGTGAAGATGACATCATGTCAGCATCTCTTAGTGGCTTTGATGAGCAAGCCGATACTTTACTTTTTGATGCACTTTTACTTCCAGAAGTTATTGAAGATGCTTTTAGTTCACGTCAAGTTCAAAAACTTCCAGATTATTTACAGTCACTTGCTGCATCATTGCATAAATTTTATTACGATGTTCGAATTATTGGACGTGCGGATGAAGCACAACTGTTGAAACTACTTATGGTTGTAGCACTCTCTATTAAAACAGGTCTTTCTTTGATGGGAATTGAAGCCAAAGACAGAATGTTTAAAGAAGTAAGTTAAAAGATAGATATTAAGTTCCTTAATAAAGGGGCTTATTTACACAAATTAGTTCAATTTTAGGAACAATTTTAAAAGCAATTAGAAAATATATTTATATCCGCGTCTTGTACACTCAAAAATTATAGAAGTCTAACGAGCAATATTAGAAGTTTTTATTCTTGTAAAAGGTTTGAAATTTCCTCTTTGAAGATCGCTAACTCATTTTTAGTTAGTAAAAATCAATATTATAAAATGAATTAATATGATATGATAATGAAAAAAATAAGGCTTTTAATGGCGTATTTCCCTGCATTTATAAAATTAGACAATAAAAAAATTCTTATAGTTGGTGGTGGCTATATAGCTCATGAAAAACTACAACATTTACTTGATTTTACCAATAATATTTCGGTAATAGCATTGGGATTTTCAGATCCTATGAAAGACTTGATAAAGGAAAATGAACTTCACTATGAACTACGTCCTTATAAAGAAGGTGATATAAAGGATTTTTCAGTAGTAATTGTAGCAGTTGATGATATTCCTTTACAAGCAGAGATATTTTCCGAATCTAAAAATTATTCAGACTGTTTATGTAATTCTGTGGATTCAATCGATTATTGTGATTTTATTTTTCCTTCATACATAAAAAAAGATGATTTAACTATAGCTGTGTCAACATCTGGATCATCACCTGCTATTGCAAAACGATTAAGAATGTATTTGCAGGAGCTAATTCCTGATAATATTGGAGAGTTTTTAAAAGAGATGAAAGTATTAAGAAAGACTTTACCAAAAGGAAAACAGAGAATGAATATGCTTGATGAAAAAGCAAAAAAATATATAGAAGGTTGGAAAAAAAAGAGTTACTTAGAATATAAGTTTAAGAACTAAGTTGCTTTACCTTTTACTTATTAAAACTACAAAAAATTATCTATATTGAATGCGATTAGTTTACATTATATATTTGGTACTTTGAAAGTACCTTAAGTAAACAAGGTGTCTGAGTATCGCAAAGATGGATTTTGTATTATTTTTATACAAGTCCAGCCAACCATATCCAGATTTAATTGATAAAATTAGAAAACAATTAAACATTAATCCTGAGTATGATGTAAGACTTGAATCTTTTTTCTATTGAGTGTTGGAAATTTGATGGAGGTTCTTGTTCTCATATCTATTAAATTAAAGGTGATTAATGGAGTAAAAATCCATAATGTTTGTTAACTCAAGAAGAAAGAAGTACTATTATGACAAAAAAGCCTCTATATATAAAGTGCTTAAGTAGAGAAATCTTTCAAATTAATAAGCCTTCGGAAATATTTACTTACGAAAGAAAAGAATAATGGGAAATGTATATTTAACGGGAGCAGGCCCTGGTGATATTGAACTTCTAACATTAAAAGCAGCCCGTGTTATTCAAGAAGCAGATATTATTATATATGACCGCTTAGTTAATCCAGATATTTTAGATATGGCAAAAGATGGTTGTGAATTTGTCTATGTAGGTAAAGAAGATGGTCGCCATCTAATACCTCAAGATGACATAAACGAAGTGATATATCAAAATGCACTAAATCACGAAAATGTAGTACGTCTTAAAGGGGGTGATCCTTTTGTATTTGGTCGTGGTGGAGAAGAGGCTGCATATCTGTTTGATAGAGGTGTTGGCTTTGAAATTATACCAGGAATTACATCTGCCGTATCTGCACCTGCTTATGCTGGAATACCAGTAACTCATCGCGGAGTTGCTGTGAGCTTTAGAGTTGTTACCGGGCATGAATCACCAAATAAAAAAGTATCTCAGATCCCGTGGGATAATTTTCGTACAGATGATACTATTGTATTTTTAATGGGACTTCATAATCTATCAAAAATTACAACTAAGCTAAAAGAGATAGGTAAAGAGGGAGATTTTCCATGTGCTGTAATTTCTAAGGGAACTACAAAAGATCAATCAGTTGTTATTGGTACACTTGATACTATAGTAGAATTAGCTAAAAATGCACAAACACCTGCACTTATAGTAGTTGGAAAAGTAGTTGAATTACGTAAACAGCTAGAGTGGTTTAAAGGCGAAAAAAGATGAACTATGGAAACAGAAAAAAATAAAGAGAATAACCTGTCCTAAATGATTTCTAAAACCAATGGACTTTTTAGCTTTTTACCATAAATTTACCTTCGTTAGAATACTAAATTTGGATACAGTTTTTTAACTAGATCTAGATGTTCTTTACTTACTTGAATAAGTACAGGTTTCTTTTTAGGATCCAGCCAAAATACCAACTCTTTTATATCTTCAAATTTCATAGAAGTACATCCAGCTGTAGGTGCATCTACAGCTTTTTGTACATGTATAAAGATACAAGACCCAGCAAATGGTTTTTGAATATCATTATGAGCAACCACAATACCTAGTTTGTATTGAACATCATCCCGTTTCATATACTCAAAGCTTTTGGCTTCTTTGTCGATAAAGTTTAATACAGAGTTATAATTTTTAGATTGAGGATCATCAACACAGGTGTAATTTTCGTCAACTTGTATATAATTCATTTTATAGTTGTCATCTTTTTCATAACCAAATAGATACGAAAGTTCAAAAATACCTATAGGAGCTTTTTTATCTCCTTCTTTCTTGTCCACCTCTTTTGCATCGAGTTTTAATGAAGTTATTCCAAGACCATATGCAAGACCATTTTTCCCAATATTAACATCTATAGGGGAACCTATTTTTTCCCCATCATCAAAACGTTGTAGTATTGCTTTATGGGTTGTGTTGTTAGAAGCCACGACTAAGATGACCTGAGAGGCACCTAGAAATATATGAATATTTATTATAATTAAGAAACTTTTTAGCATAAGATATGTTACTATTACTATAATATGAAAGAGATTAATTTTTACGGAAAAGTATTATGAGTATAAATATTTCTAAAGCATCTCAAAAAGATGCAAATTTTTTAGCGCAAATGATTCTACAAAGTTCAAGAGCTCAAAAAAAAGTAGGGATCTATGACCTTGTGTTTTCAACAAATACCGATGCCGACCTTTTGGCGTATTTAGAAAAGCTAATTATCACATCAGTGAAGAACCATTGCCATTACAGTAACTTTTTAATAGCAACGATTGATGGCAAACAAGTAGGTAGTTTATGTAGTTATGAACCACGTATCTCAACCCATGATGCTTTTGTTGAATCTTTAAAAGAGATTGGTTATGAGGGTGATATTAGCTCCTATGAAGAGATCTTAGATGTTTGTATGTTTAAGCAAAATAATCGTACTTTAGTTTTTGATTTTATGGAAGAACTAGAGGGTTTTGTTGATGTGGGTGTTTTAAAAGGTTTAATGCAAAAGAGTTTATTAACAGCCAGACTTAAAGGTTATAGAATAGCCCGAACTATTGTTGAAATTGGATCTTTAGAAACTTTGTTATTTTACAAAAAACTTGGATTTAAAGAAGTTAAACAACAAGAGTGTGAAATTTACAAAGAAAAATTTGGTCGTTTAGGTTTAACTTTATTAGAGATTGAGTTTTAATTATTGAACCGACATTTTTATCGATAGTACCATCATTATTGGCTATATTCCTAGCTCTTTATACAAAAAACGTTAATATCTCACTCTTTAGTGGGATATTATTAGGTTTATTTTTTTTAAACGATTACTCAATTTATTCTACATTCCTTGGCACTTATGAACTTTTTTATACACTTTTGAGTACCCCATGGATATTAAAAACTTTAGGTTTTGCTATTTTGGTGGGATCAATTATGGAATTAATACAAAATAGTGGAGGAATCGGGGGTTTTGTAGAGTACCTTGAAAACAAAAAAGAGATAGTTACTTCAAAACGTTCAAGTTTGATGTTAAGTTATCTTATTGGAGTTGTAATTTTTGTTGAAGCCTCTATAACTGCCTTAATAAGTGGTGCAGTTGGAAAGCCTTTGTGTGACAAACATAAAATTTCAAGGGAAAAACTTGCTTATGTATGTGATTCTACTTCTGCGCCTATTAGCTCTTTAATAGTATTAAATGGTTGGGGTGCTTTACTTCTTGGTTTGGTGCTTACTCAGGTTGAAGTAAACTCATTACAGATAAAGCCAGTTCAATTACTTATAGATGCAGTCTTTTACAACTTTTATGCTATTTTTGCTTTAATAGTCACCTTTGTATCAATATGGTTTGGTTTGGATATAGGACCCATGAAAGATGCAAAATATAAAAAATTTGACGTTCAAAACAACGACCTAAAAAAAAGTATGTGGTATATGTTGGCACCTATTGTACTAATGATTATGTTTGTGTTTATTTTTTTGTACATTAGCGGAAATGGAAGTATATTTAATGGAAGCGGTTCAAGCTCTATATTTTATACCATGTTATCTACGCTTTTATTTATATATGTCTATTATTTTTTTACTAAAAACATGGGGATTAAAAGTTTAAGAACTCACACAATAGTGGGCGCAAAAAAATTATTTCCTATCGTATTGATCTTATTTTTTGCCTTTGGATTGGGGCATATCAGTGCAGAGTTAAAGACGGGGATTTATTTAGCGGGATTAAGCAGTGAAAACTTAAATGTAGAACTATTGGCACTTGTTATTTTTTTATTAAGTTCGGTTATAGCTTTTTCAACAGGAACAAGCTGGGGAACGTTTTCTATTATGGTTCCAATTGCGGTACCCATGGCAATAGGTGTAGATGCAAATGTTGCATTAGCTATCGGTGCAGTTATATCAGGTGGAGTATTTGGTGATCATTGTTCCCCCATCTCAGATACGACCATTATTTCTTCCTTAGCTGCTGAATGTGATGTTATCTCACACGTAAAGACACAACTTCCATACGCACTCATATCTGGAGTGTTGGCATCTATATTTTTTGTTATTTTTTCATTCATCAGTTAAACTTCTCATAATTTATCTATAAAGTAAATTAACTCTTAAAATAAGCTTATTTTAATTAGACTTTTAGTATTATTGCGCGTTTATAATTCCCCTAGAAATAGGTGAATTAAATTCTACTGGAAAAATAAGTAAAGGAAAACTATGCCTACAATCAACCAATTGATTCGTAAAGAGCGTAAGAAAGTTGTTAAGAAATCAAAATCTGCAGCATTATTATCTTGCCCTCAGCGTCGTGGTGTATGTACACGTGTTTACACAACTACACCAAAAAAACCAAACTCAGCTTTAAGAAAAGTTGCGAAAGTTCGTTTAACTTCTGGATTTGAAGTTATTTCATATATCGGTGGTGAGGGTCACAACCTTCAAGAACACTCAATCGTACTTGTACGTGGTGGTCGTGTAAAAGATTTACCAGGTGTTAAATACCATATCGTTCGTGGTGCGTTAGATACTGCTGGTGTTAGCGATAGAAGAGTTGCTCGTTCTAAATACGGAGCTAAAAGACCTAAAAAATAGTACCTATTCTTTAGGAATCACTATTTAACTTAGGACGCGAAACGAACAAAGTCCGTTTCACTACACTAACGCTAAGTTTGCTTTAGAAGCAGGCGCAAAATGAACTGTCATTTTATAGAGTTTAGTTAGAGAAATTGAAAAAGTTCATTGAGTATCAACTTTCAAAGTTGAGAAGAAAAACAGAGTTAATCTCTGAGTAAATTTGAAAAAAAATTGAAGGAAAAACAATGAGAAGAAGAAAAGCTCCCGTTCGTCCAGTTATGCCAGATCCAGTTTATGGAAGCAAGATACTGACGAAATTTATTAACAAAATTATGTTAGACGGAAAAAAATCTACAGCAGAAAAAATCATTTACAGTGCAATGGATATCATTAGCTCTCGTGGTGAAAAGACTGGTATAGATACATTTAATGATGCTATTGAAAACATTAAACCAATTATTGAAGTAAAAAGTCGCCGTGTTGGTGGTGCTACTTATCAAGTTCCAGTAGAAGTACGCCCAGTACGTCAGCAGTCTTTAGCTATCCGTTGGTTAGTTGATGCTGCACGTAAAAGAAACGAAAGAACTATGGCTGAGAGATTAGCTAACGAGTTTATGGAAGCTGCAACTGATAAAGGTTCAGCATTTAAGAAAAAAGAAGATACTTATAGAATGGCAGAAGCTAATAAAGCATTTGCTCATTACAGATGGTAATAGGATAACTTATGGCAAGATCACATGATTTAAAAGACGTAAGAAACATCGGAATTGCTGCTCATATTGATGCAGGTAAAACTACAACAACAGAAAGAATTTTATTCTATACTGGTGTTGAGCATAAAATCGGTGAGGTTCATGATGGTGCTGCTACTATGGACTGGATGGAACAAGAGCAAGAGCGTGGTATTACAATTACTTCTGCTGCTACTACTTGTGAGTGGTTAGGTAAACAAATCAATATTATTGATACTCCGGGTCACGTTGACTTCACTATTGAAGTTGAGCGTTCTATGCGTGTACTTGATGGTGCTGTTTCAGTATTTTGTGCTGTTGGTGGTGTTCAGCCTCAATCAGAGACTGTTTGGAGACAACGTAACCGTTATAAAGTTCCTTCAATTGTATTTGTTAACAAATATGATAGAACTGGTGCTGATTTCTACGAAGTTGAAAACCAAATTCGTACACGTCTTAAAGGTAACCCGGTTCCTATTCAATTACCAATTGGTGCTGAAGAGAACTTTGAAGGTGTTATTGATTTAGTTAAGATGAAAGAGATTGTTTGGGATGCTGAAGCTGCTATGGGTTCTGCATACAATACTCAAGAAATCCGTGCTGAATACGAAGAAAAAGCTGCAGAATATCGTGAAAAAATGATTGAAGAAATTTCTTCAGTTGATGGAAACGAAGAGCTTATGGAAAAATTCTTAGAGGGTGAAGAGATCTCTGAAGAAGAAATTCAAGCTGCTATTAAATCTGCAACTTTAGGTATGCACATCGTTCCTATGACAGTTGGTACAGCATTTAAAAACAAAGGTGTTCAAACTTTACTTGACGCAGTTGTTGCTTACTTACCTTCACCTGTTGAATCAGCAGCTATTACTGGTACATTAATGGATGATGAAGAAGTAGAAGTTGAAGTTCCTTCAACTGACGATGGTGATTTCGCTGCATTAGCATTCAAAATCATGACTGACCCATTTGTTGGTGTATTAACTTTTGTTCGTGTTTACCGTGGTTCATTAGAAGCTGGTTCATTCGTACATAACTCTACTAAAGACAAAAAAGAGCGTATTGGTCGTATCGTTAAGATGCACGCTATCAAACGTGAAGAAGTTAAAGAGATTTACGCTGGTGAAATCGGTGCTGTTGTTGGTCTTAAAGCTACAACGACTGGTGATACTTTATGTACTGGTGAAGAAAAAGTTGTTCTTGAGAGAATGGACTTCCCAGAACCAGTTATCTCTGTTGCTGTTGAGCCAAAAACTAAAGCTGACCAAGAAAAAATGGGTCTTGCATTAGGTAAGCTTGCTGCAGAAGATCCTTCATTCCGTGTTCACACAGATGAAGAAACAGGTCAAACTATTATTTCAGGTATGGGTGAATTACACCTTGAAATTCTTGTTGATCGTATGAAGCGTGAGTTTAAAGTTGAAGCTGAAGTTGGTGCTCCACAGGTATCTTACCGTGAGTCTATCAAAAATGAAGTTGATCAAGAATACAAATACGCTAAACAATCTGGTGGTCGTGGACAATTTGGTCACGTTTACATCAAAATCAAGCCAGGTGAAAAAGATACTGGTTATGTTTTCAACAACGATATCAAAGGTGGAGCTATTCCAAAAGAATATATTCCAGCAGTTGAAAAAGGTTGTCAAGAAACTATGCAAACAGGTGTTCTTGCGGGTTACCCAATGGAAGACATTGAAGTTACATTATACGATGGTTCATTTCACGATGTAGATTCAAATGAAATGGCATTTAAACTTGCTGCTTCTATGGCATTTAAAGAGGGTTGTCGTAAAGCTAACCCAGCTATCTTAGAGCCAATGATGAAAGTTGAAGTTGAAGTACCTGAAGAATATATGGGTGATGTGATTGGTGACCTTAATCGTCGTCGTGGTCAAGTAAACTCAATGGGTGACAGAAGTGGAAACAAAATTGTTGACGCACATGTTCCATTATCAGAAATGTTTGGTTACTCAACTGACTTACGTTCTTCTACTCAGGGTCGTGCTACTTATTCTATGGAATTTGATCACTATGCTGAAGTTCCTAAAAACGTATCTGAAGAGATTCAGAAAAAGAGAAATGGTTAACATTTTTAACGCATAAGGAAATTTATTCCTTATTGCGACACTAACGCTGAGTTTTTACCACAAGGGTATGATAACTCAGCGTAATGTCCACGCGCAAAAAACGCGCTTATAGATCTTCTAAACTATTTCTTTTTAAATAGCTTTAAAATAAAACCAACGATAAATCTAAAAAAATACAAGATTAAATACACAAAAAATGTATATAAAAGTGGATGTATGTAGTTCCCTTTTTCTTGCATTAGTCCCAATCGAGCGGTAGGGTCACTTAATAGATCTGGGTGCATAAGTACAATAAGTACGGACAGTAGAGCGGTATATATTACAAGTTCTTTTTTAATTATATTTATCATGAGTTTATTTTATATTATATCGTCTTAGTTGGTACTAAATTTGCTATAATTTTGAAAAATAATTTTGGATAAATATGAAAATAATTCTACTTCTTAGTATATTTGTGTTGCAACTATTAGCTAATAATCCTAAAGTATATGCGGTTCTTGGAGATAAACTCTATAATAATGTAGATGCTATTACTAAACTACAAGAAGTTAGCATTTTTAGTACTTATAAGAATAAAATTAATACCTACACTCATCATGTTAAATCAGTGAAAGAAGTGGGATTTATGATCGATAAAAATCGTTCAAATACATCAAAAAAAGAATACCTTAAAAAGCTTAGAGAACTTTCTGTAACAAATGATTTTTTTATTGATTTAGTGAATAGTTATATGGAAAAATCTATGAGTGAAGAAGACAATATATTGTATTTGGAGATGGCAAATTCAAGGTTAATCAATGTACAAAAGTACAAAAAACAAATAAAAAAATATTACTATGCGCATAAATCAGAGTTAAATATCAAAGGTACATTTGTTCAAACTTTAATAGATGAAGACCTCAAAAATAAAAAACCACTTTACATAGGACCCACCAAAGAAGAACTTGAAAAAGCAAAAATTAATAGAATAAGAGCAAAAGATAAAGCAAAACAAGAAGCCATATCACGTTCCATAGAAGAAGAACTAACTAAGAAGAAACTCAAAATTCGCGAAGAACAAAAAAGTGAGCTTAGAACCAAATAAGTTTGTCGGTTTCATTTGGTCGTCCTTGTAAAGTTAGATAAGGTTTATAGTGAGATTTATACGCAAGAGAAGGGCACTCTTGCACATAGTATCCCATGTAGATCCATTCTTTGTTTGCTTCTTTTGCAAACTTAATTTGCAAGTACATGGAAAGTTTTCCTAGTGCTAAATGTTTGTAGTCTGGATCATAGTAAAAGTAGATTGAAGAGATCCCATTTGGTAAAACATCAATTAGATCTACCCCTATTAGTTTTTCACCCTCAAAATACATCACTTCGTACCCAAAATCATTTGCACCACTAACAAACGAGTTGTAGTATCCTTGAGCAGAGGTAGGAGTGTAATCCCATCCTTTTTCTTCTTGCATATGTAGATGGTATTTTTCAAATAGATCAATATGCGCATGGGTTAATGAGGGTTTTTGAATAATGGTCTTAATATGTTTGGCTTTGTTTAAAACACGCCTTTTTGATTTTGAAAATTCAAAATTTTTTACGTCAATTTTAATGCTTTGACATTCGGTACAGGTGCTACAAATAGGGCGAAAATACATTTTTCCAAAACGTCTAAATCCACGATCAATGAAATTTTCACAGATCTCTTTAGAACAGTTATCTATAATTTTATAGTGCATGGTTTGTTCAAGGTCATCAAGATACGAACATTTGTCATTTATGGAAAATTCTTTAAGTATATTCATATCGGGATTTTGACATAGCAAGGGTTAATGTACACTTATTTGTAAATTTTAAGTGTTCTTTTAATAAAGGATATATACAATATATTAATAGATGGAGGAAAAGTAATTGGCTGAAAAAAATTATTTATTAATCGATAAAAAAATTATTGAAGAGGGATCTTCATACAATTTTAGTATTTATTATTCTTCTAAAGTTAGTAAAGGTGTTGAGTGCTTTAAAGATAAGGGTGCTGTTGTTAGTACAAAAGATTTATTATTTGTTGAAAAAGCAAAGTCTTTATTTGTAGAAGAAAGAGAACACTTCAAATATAAGTCGTATTATAAATCTTTTTTAATGCAAGTTGCTAAAGAATTAAACAAACAAAAAGATGCAAAACAAGAGCCGTCTTTAACTCCTAAGAATCCAACTAAATTAGAAGTAATGTATCAAAATTTTGCATTAACACTCAATACATTGTTTCAAGAGCCACTGGCAATTAACAACTACAAAGAATCTAAAAAAATTGTTAATACCTTGGTTGATGGGGTTTGCAACGAAGAATTTACCTTAAAAAAATTTATGAGCATTAACAGTAATGATTTTACTACATTGATCCATTCTTTGAACGTTACTATATATGCTTTGAGTTTGGGACTTTATGTGGGCTTTTCAAAAGAACAGTTACAAGAACTTGGTGAAGCTGCTTTATTGCATGATTTAGGCAAAAGTCAAATAGATGATGCTATTATCAACAAAGAGGGAGTCTTAACACCTCAAGAGCAAAAAATTGTTCAAATGCACCCAATTTATGGTGCAAGTATAGGATTAAAGTTAGGTATTAAAAACAAAAAAGTTTTACAAGCTATTAAATACCATCATGAAAAATACGATGGAAGCGGTTATCCTCAGGGATTATCAAAAGATAAAATACCTTTATATTCACGCATTATCTCTGTTTGTGATATTTTTGATGCACTGACTAGTAAAAGAAGCTATACTGAATCTTTAAGTACTTTTGATGCTTTAAAAATGATGAAAAATGAGATTAGTCATGAGATAGATCTAAGACTTTTAGGTAACATGATTAAAATGTTTAGGTAAATTTATTCTACAAATCAGGAAATAAAATTGGATTTTTTAGTAAAACATCAAACACTATTATTTAGGATAGTTGGAGCTTTGTTATTTGTTGTATCTTTTGTTGTTATGTTTTGGAGTACTCCAAAACAAGGTTTAACTCAAAATGACAGAGCTGCTGCCAATGTAGCAAGAATGGAAGCGAGAATGGCTGGATCCATGGGATCTGCACAAAAAGAAAAACCAAAAAACAGCCCTTTTATGAAAAGTTATAAGGACACACAAGCACAACAATTACGCTATTTGCTTATTGTATTTATGATTGTTGGAGCGGGTTTTTTAGGTTATAGTTTTATTAAGAAAAAGGGTGATTAAGAATAAATTAGCCAGCCTAATATTCTAATCTCTACTTCAGCTTCCGTGAACATGAGAGTGTAAAATATTTTTTTTTATAAGAGAGGATTCTCCTCTCACTTATACAAGAGTATATTTAAGATCTGTTACTTGCAATAAGCACTCCCTCTATCATTGCATCTATATCTCCATCTAGGATACCACTAACGTTTGAATAAGCTTCATTGCTTCTAGTGTCTTTTACTTGCTGATAAGGTTGCATAACGTAAGAGCGTATTTGGTGTCCCCAACCTATATCACTTTTAGAGATTCCATCTGCTTCAGCTTTTTGCGCTTCAAGTTCAAGTTCATACAGACGCGATTTAAGCATTTTCATTGCAGTCGCTTTGTTTTTATGTTGACTTCTATCATTTTGACATTGCACAACCACATTTGTTTCTATATGGGTAATACGAATAGCAGATTCTGTTTTGTTTACATGTTGACCGCCCGCTCCAGAAGCACGATAAGTATCTATACGAATATCTTTATCTTCAATCTCTATCTCTATGTTGTCATCAACCTCAGGAGAAACCATTACGGAGGCAAACGAGGTATGACGTTTGGCATTGGAGTCAAAAGGACTTATTCGTACTAGGCGATGAATGCCGTTTTCAACTTTTAAATAACCATAAGCATTTTCACCTTTTATCATTATGGATACATCTTTAATTCCTGCTTCATCACCTACTTGGTAATCTAAGGTTTCTACTTTAAATCCACGTCTTTCTGCCCAGCGTTTATACATTCTAAGAAGCATTTCTGCCCAGTCTTGACTTTCCGTTCCACCAGCACCTGGATGGATTGAAAGGATGGCATTATTTGCATCACTTTCTCCACTAAGTAGTACTTCGAGCTCCATTGTTTTGATCTGACTGTCAAGGTTATTCGCATCCTCAAAAAGTGATGCTATTGACTCATCATCATTTTCTTCTTTTGCCATTTCATAAAGTTCTTTAGCATCTTCAATGGCTTCGTTTGCTATGGAATACTTTTGTAGTTTACGCTCATATTGTGTTTTTTCTTTTTGAATTTTTGCAGCATGTTTAGCATCATTCCAAAATTCTTGATCGTTTTCTAAGGTTTCAATCTCATCTAATCTTTTTTGTAATTTTTCTGGTTCTACAACACCTGTAATGTTGTCCATTTTTGTAGATAAAGTTTTTAAAAGTTCCGTGTATTCATAGTTATCCATATTGTAAGTCCCGTGAAAGAAAGTAACTATAGTATTTAAAAAATCTTAAGTGTAATCTATAGTATAATTGCGAAATTATAACACATTAGGCAAGAAAATGAAGATTATTTCAAACCCGCATGAATTAAACAGTTATTTAAAAAATATGGATAAATCCATTGGTTTTGTTCCAACCATGGGTGCTTTACATGAAGGGCATATATCGCTTATTAAACAAGCCAGACAAGAGAATGATTTGGTCGTGGTTTCTATTTTTGTAAATCCAACGCAATTTTCAAAAGATGAGGATCTAGATCTGTACCCAAGAAAAGATGAAGCAGATAAAAAAATCTGTGAATTATCTGGAGTTGATGTTGTCTTTTTCCCTCAAGCAAATGAGATTTATCTTAAAGATGAAGTGTCACTACAAGCTCCAAATGTTAGAGGCTATGTACTTGAGGGGCATACTAGACCTAGCCATTTTAATGGCGTATTAACAGTTGTTAATAAGCTTCTAAACATTGTAAATCCAAAGCGAGCATACTTTGGAAAAAAAGATGCGCAACAACTTAATTTGATAAGTTTAATGGTGAAGCAACTTTTTATGAATGTTGAAATAGTTCCTGTTGATACAAAAAGAGATAAGGATGGTTTGGCTCTAAGTAGTCGTAATATTTACTTGTCAAAAGATCAGCGTAATCAAGCATTAAAAATTCCTACCTCTTTAAATCTAGCATCAAGTATGATCCAAAAAGGGATTATAGATGTACAAGAGATTGAACAAAATATGTTAAAACACTTAGAACCTTTGGAGATCTTTTATGTCGAGATCTTAGACAGAGAGTTTAATAAGATCCAAACGATTGAGATAGGTAATACGATTATATTGGTAGAAGTAAAAGTGGGTACAACACGTTTACTTGATAACCTCTGGCTTTAAGTAGCCATTATCAATCAGTAAGTCAATCGCTTTTTTAAAAACAGGAACAGCTGTTTGTGATGCAAATTGACTTTTTTTAGGTTCATTTACAACCACACCTAGGGTGTATTTATTGTATTTGTCATTAGCAAATCCTAAAAAAGCGGTATTGTATTTGTTAATATATCGACCTTTTTCAACCTTGTGAGCAGTACCTGTTTTGCCACCAACTTCTATACCTGGCGTTATTGCTTTTACTCCTGTACCTTCATTGACTGTTTTAACAAGTACACTTTTAACGCGTTGAGCTGTTACAGGAGTGATAACTTCAAATTGCTCATGTTTAGGAATTTTGATCTCTTTACCAAGCTCATTGATAAATGAATCGACAACCTGAGGGACAACGAATTTACCATTATTATTAAAGACACTGTACGCACGAATAAGTTGCATTAGGTTTGCGTGCATACCATAACCATAAGAACAGGTTGCTTTATAGATCTCATTGTTGAGTTTAGCGGCATGTGGGATTGAACCTTTTTTTTCATAGATTAGATCAGGCGTAGATGCTTGAGCAAAACCAAAACTTTTTAAGCCCTCATGAAACTCGATACCGCTCATTTTTTGAGCGAGTTGTGCTATACCTATATTTGAAGAGTGGATAATTACATGTTCAGCACTAAGCCAGTTAAATTCATGCTCATCTGTAATTACTTTACGTCCTATTTTAAAACGTCCATTATGTCCATTGACTAGATCAAATGGATTAATAAGCTTTTTGTCTAAAAGTAGGGCATAGGTAATGGTTTTGATCACACTTCCTGGTTCAAAGCTGTATTCAATCATCCCTGTATTTAAAGATGGATAATCTGACTTTTTAATTTTTTTTGGTAAGTATCGGTTAGAAGAAGCAAGGGTAATTACCTTCGCTGTTTGAGTATTCATAATAGCTATCATAATTTGTTTGGCATCGAGTTCTACTCTCATCTCATCAAGCATTTTTTCCATTCGGATCTCTAAAGCAGCAGGTATATTTAGTTTAATTCCCAAACCATTGACTTGTTGTTTTGTAAAGCTGTTTTTATTTAAAATTATATAGCCATTAACATCACGCTTACCTTGAACAAGTTGATCTTGTCGGGCTTCAAGTTCTGATTCAAATCGTTTTTCAATTCCTTTTACCCCTTTGATCTTTGTATAACCATTTTCTTCTGTTTTATGAGTATAGCCGATCAGGGGTGTTAAAAGTTTACCATAAGGGTATTCTCGACTTTCGCCACTCTCTATAATATTAAGACCTTGAATGGTTTTAATCCCTGTTCTTGGATTAGTTCTTGGAATAAATACTTTATAGCGTCTAAGTTCATAGGCAAGTTTTTTTAGATATTGAGCATGTTTTTCTTCTATATTGTAAGAGAGTACAACCACTCCACGTCTTTTAGAGAGTCTTTTTTTAATCTCTTTGGCATCAATACCTGAATAGATGCTAAAGAGTTCAATAAAGAGTTCTTTTTTTTGTGGATCTATAAACTTGGTGTTAACAACTGCTTTGTAGAGTTTTGTAGTATATGCAATGGTAAATCCGTCTGCACTTAGAATATTTCCACGCATAGCATAAGAGGTATTTTTTGAATATTGAGAAGGTAAATTTCTGGGTTTAATAACATTTAATAGCATAACGACTAAAAAAATTACAAACCCTAGAGATAAAAGAGTGTAGAGTAAAAATATTTTTTTACTCTTCTGTTTATTTTGTGGAGTCAATGTCTTAAAGCTGTGTTCTTCCAAGCTCTTTATAAGCACTTAATGCTTTGTTTCTGATCTCTAACATCAATTTCATATTTGTTTCAGCTTTACCAATAGCCAATGCTGCTTGATGTAGATCTTTTACTTCACCCGTAGCTAGATCAGCAACCGCTTCTTCTTTTTTAACTTGCAGGTCATTCATCTCATTGATGGCACCTTTTAAGTGCTGGGCAAAAGCATCCCCACCATTTGATGGTTCTATCTTTTGTTTTTGTTTTAATAGTTCGGCAGTAGAGGAGCTAAATAAGCCATCAACACCGTTTGTAATATTGCTCATGATCTACCCTTTATTGTAAAAGAGATATCGAAGCATTTGCCATATCTTTTGCTGATTGAAAAGCGGATACATTTGCTTGATAACTTCTAGTAGCTTCTACTAAATCGGCCATTTCAACGACAGGATTAATATTTGGATACGCAACGTACCCATTTGTATCTGCATCTGGATGATTTGGCTCAAATTTCATTTTTGGTTCACGATCATCACGTGAAATCTTGTCAACTACTACACTCATTATAGCAGGATTTACCTTTTTTCCAAATTCACCTTCATTTAAAGGGTCTTGGTATTTAGCACTATTGGTTTCATCCCCAATCGCTTTGTTGTATTGATCATTAAAATTAACCGCTTTAAAGACAACCTCTTTACGTCGGTAGGGACCACCTTCATCGGTTCTTGTTGTTTGTGCGTTTGCTATATTGCTTGAAATTGTATTAACACGAACTCTTTGGGCACTTAGACCATAACCACTAATATCAAAACTGTTTAAAAAATTAGACATAATTAACTTACCTTACTTGATGCGTCTATTACACTTTTAAAGATTGCACCATCTTTTTTTATAGCATTTACTAAAGCATTAAACATGATTGAATTTTTACTCATTTCAGTTGTTTCTACATCTAGATCCACTGAGTTACCATCGTTTCTAGCCATATGACCATCACGAAAAAATGTGATTGGTTTAGAGCTATTTGTTGGTTTTGGAGCTTCAATATGTTTATCTGATGTTTGAGCCATTTGTAATTGACCTCTGTCATCGTGCATAATTTCTGCTTTTTTTTGTGCCAAGTATTCTCCAAAACGGATATCACGAGGACGATAAAAAGGAGTATCTGCATTGGCGATATTTGATGAGATCATCTTCTCACGTGCTGCACGGTAGTTAAGTGCTTCTTTTGCTAATGTAGCTGTACGTGAAACTGAAATTGCCATGATACTTCCTTCATTTTATGTATTTTCTTTACAAGCAATTATGATACCACTTTTTCACTCAAACGATAAAAAAAAGCAATTAATGTTTTTAAAAGTTTTTCATAAGCACCAATTAAGAATTTAAGGAGCATAATGCTTATTAAGATTACTAGAGTAATCAAATTTTTTAATCATGAAAGGATCTCACATGAAAAGATCTGGTTTTACAATGATCGAATTAATTTTCGTTATCGTTATTTTAGGTATTTTATCAGCAGTGGCTGTTCCAAAAATTCTAAAAAATCAACAACAAGCAGAGGCTGGTGTGTGTACAGGCTTTTTTGGTACTTTAACACGTTCAGTTGGTCCAGCTATTTATGCAGAAGGTAAATTAGATAAATTGAATGATGCTGGAATGCAAGGACTTTTTACTACTGCTAATATCAGTGAGCAAATTGCTATTCCTGATAATGATTTATGTGGTACAGGTGCTCAAATTGCAGCAGTTGCATCAGGCGGTACGGGTTACTCTATAACTATCGGTGATGACTCATACGATGTTAATGGTACACAAGTGACATCAAAAATTTCTCCATCTTGGGAAATGAAAAAACAATAAACTTAATCGATACCGATTATCTCAATACGTTCCCATACTTTGAGTGTGGAAACGTATCTCTTACATAAACTTTTTCAAAAAAAAATAATCAAAATAATGTTAGTATGTCCTTATAGGAGATGCGTATGAAAATGTCTAAAGATGCTTTTACAATGATGGAGCTTATTTTTGTTATCGTTATATTGGGGATTTTGTCTGCTGTGGCTTTACCAAAAATAAACTCTTCTGAAAAGCTTGCAAACATTGCCAAAGGTCGATCTGACATCGCTTCTATTCGTGCTGCTATTTTAAGTGAAAGACAATCGCAAATCATAAAAGGGGTAACAACATTTATACCAAAACTCAGTTCAAGTACCTCTGAGAATACTTTGTTTTTAGGGGATGGTACAAGAAAGCTTTTAATGTATGGGATCAAAAAAGGTGATTGGAAACACACCTCTGAAAAAACCTACACTTACACGCTTGATGGGGTTGCTACTACTTTTACCTACGATAATGCAGATGGAACATTTGGTTGTGTAGCCGACACAAACGATTGCAACAAGTTAGTTGATTAGATAATTGTTTTTTTATACGGTATCTTTATTAAATTCCCCACTTGGGAGCTACACTTATCATTTTAAAGAACCTCTAAAAAGAGGTGACAAAGTTTTGGTTCAATTGCAAAAACGTGAAACTTTTGGGGTGGTTATTGAGGTTTGTGAAAAACCTGAATTTAAAACATCTGAAATTTTAGACGTTTTAGAGGAATATTATTCTTCAAAACAGTTGGAGTTGGCACAGTTTATTTCATCTTATTATATTTGTTCTTTTGGGGATGCCTTGGGAATTATGGTACCTCATTTAAAAGATCCTATTTCTGAAGAAAAAAATACCTCAATTACGACAAACATAGAACTATCTAAAAAACAAACAGAAGCTTTAAATTTTTTGAAAAAACATCCTATCTCTTTACTCTTTGGGGATACGGGAAGTGGAAAAACAGAGATCTATATGAAATTTTTTGAAGAGGTATTGGCAAAAGGAAAACAAGCGGTTTTTTTAATGCCAGAGATTTCACTAACCCCTCAAATGGATGAACGTTTAAAGCATCATTTTGGTGAAGATGTAGTGATGTACCATTCTAAACTCACCCCAAAAAACAAAAAAATAGCGTTACACAAGATAAGAAATTCAGAGGCAAAAATTATAGCAGGACCACGTTCGGCTTTGTTCTTACCTATGAGCGATTTGGGACTAATTGTAGTGGATGAAGAACACGATGAGAGTTACAAATCCTCATCAAGACCTCGTTACAATGCACGAGATTTAAGTATTTATATGGGTAAGATCTACAAGGTGCCTGTGGTTTTGGGGAGTGCCACACCCAGTTTAACTTCCTATGTTAAATTTCCACATATTCGTTTAAAAGGGGGCTTTTTTAATGCAAAACGGGAGTTTATATATGAACGTTCATCAGAAGCGATAACCCCACTTATTCTTCATGAACTTAAACAAAATATACTTACAAAAAAACAAGCCATTGTTTTCATACCCACAAGAGCTAATTTTAAACACTTAATGTGTGGTGATTGTGGGCATACCTATGAATGTGTTTATTGTTCGATTGGTTTAAGTGTACATAATAAGTCCCATGCCTTAAAATGCCATTATTGTAATTACACACAAGCGATTCCAACACGCTGTTGTGAATGTGGTAGTACTACATTGGTTAGCTCACGACTAGGAACGGCAGAGGCGGTTAAAAATTTATCTGAAGAATTTCCTTTTGCTCGAATAGAACAGTTTGACAGAGATGTGATAACAAGTAATACAAAGTTAAAAAAAGCATTAAAACGTTTTAATGAGCATGAAAGTGATGTACTCGTTGGTACACAAATGTTAAGCAAAGGACACGATTATCATGGAGTAACGTTAGCGGTTGTACTTGGTATGGATAATATGCTAAATATGCCCGATTATAGATCCCGTGAAAAAGCACTTTCTTCTTTGTTGCAAGTAGCTGGAAGAAGTGGACGTAAAGAACAAGCAAAAGTACTTGTACAAACTTTTAATGAAGATTTTTTTCAGGCTTACTTAGGAGCATATGAATCTTTTTTAGAAGAAGAACAGACTTACAGAGAGGGTTTGTATCCCCCTTATAAAAAATTAGCACGATTACTATATAGTCATAAAAATGGCGCTAAGGCAAAAGTGGCTATGGAGGAGATGCACCAAAATTTATTACGCTTTTCAGATATTGAGATTGTGGGTTATGGCAAGTGTGCTATTGAAAAAATTGCCAATAAATACCGTTTTGAAATATTATTACGCTCAGATAAAAGTACGGCTTTGATTAAAGCAATATCTGCACTAAAAAATGATCTGTGTGAAGTGGACATGGATCCAATAGAGTTTGGATAACAATGAAATACATTTTTTTTGTTTTAGTGTACACTTTTAACCTCTACGCAATAAGTGGTATTCATATTTTAGATACTTATATGTTTGAAGATAAAAAGATCCATGAACTTTCTGGATTGGCTTACGATAAAAAAGTACTTTATGGGGTGAGTGATTATGGGGTTTTACACCATTTTGACCTAAAAATATCCAACAATATCATCCAATCAATCACGCATATAAAAAGTTATGAATTTCGTAATAAAAAAAATGAAATATTAAAAAATAAACATAGGGATTCTGAAGGTTTAATCTATAAAAAGAAAAAACTATACATCTCATTTGAAAGAAAGCATCGAGTTGAAGAGTTTAGTCTTACTGGGCAAAAGATTAAAAAAATATCTCTAAATAAAAAACTTAAAAATGGAAATTTTCGTTCTAAAAATAAGGGTTTTGAAGCTTTGGCTTACCACAAAAAACACGGTTTTTTAACCGCTCCAGAACTTCCTTTCAAAAGCCAAAATACGCATACGATCTATGCTAAAAATAAAGTATATTCTTTTAAAAAAAGTGGTAGTATAACCGCCTTAGAATTTATAAAAACAAACAAATTATTGGTGCTTGAGAGAGATTTTAACGCACTACTAAGACGACAACTTATCACCTTAAGTGTTGTGGACTTAAAACAATGCAAAAAGAATTTTTGTAAGGTTAAAACTTTAAAGGTTCTTGATAGTTATAAAGACAAAAATGTGGATAATTTTGAGGGTTTAACAAAGATAGAAGACAAACTTTTTTTAATGGTTAGTGATGATAATGGCAGTTTGTTTCAAAAAACACTTTTTGTGCTTTTTGAAGTTTATTAAGCGTTGATCTCATTTTTAATGATTTTTGCCAGTTCACTACATTGGCTTATTTTTTGTGAGTAGTTGAGGTTTTCACGTAAAAGTATATCTATAAAAGCACTTCCTACTATCACACCATCTGCTCCTCTAACTTTGTCTTTAGCTGTTTTTTCATTAACGCCAAAACCTACATAAACAGGTGTTTGAGTATGCTTTTTGATAGAACTTAAAAAGGGTTGTAGATCTTCTGCTTTACCGCTTCCTGTAATTCCAGTATAGGCTACCATATAGATAAATTTTTTGGCATCTTTAACAACATGGGCAATTCTTTGTTCTGTATCTGTTGGTGCAACAAAGGAGATGTTTGAGAGATTATTTTGATTAAAAAGATCAGCATATCGCATTGCCTCTTCATGGGGCAAATCGGGAATAATAAGCCCGCTAATACCCAAATCTTTTGCTTGAGGAAGAAGTTTTTTCATATCTTGTTGGTAAAATGAATTAAAATAACCCATCCATAAAGTATCTACTTTTGGAGCCACTTCTTTAGAGATCTCCCTTAAGTGTTCAAATTTAAACCCTTGGGATAAGGCAATATGATTTGCCTTTTCTATAAGTGGTCCATCGGCTACAGGATCGGAGAAAGGAACACCCAGTTCTAAAGTGTCAACACCATTTTCACCCAAGGCTAAACCAAGGTCGATGGTAAAAGATTTTTCAGGGTATCCTGAAGTGATATAAGCTACTAAATTTTTCAATTTTAATCCAAGTCAGGTATTTTCAGTACAGAATATTTTACTTTTGTCATAACATAATCATTTTTTAAGTCGTTTTTCCAAGAGGAAAAAATATCACTTACCGCTAAAAGCCAATTGATTGTTGACTCATTTATGGGTTTGTTTTTAGTACGGAGTTCTTCTAAAACTTCTTCTATAAATGCTGCAAGTCTTCTCATAGGTTCTATTTTTAGAAATCCAGAAGCAGACTTTATGTTGTGAAATACACGGAACAACTCATGAACACTGCGTTGATACATATCTTGTTTGGCGAGATCTATAATCATCACTTCCATACTGTCAATCATCAAAGCGTAGTGGTCATAAAACTCATCAACAATTTCATAATCGAAATCTGCCTCCAAGTCACTTTTTATTCCCATAAAATATTTCTCCTAATTTATGCAATTGTATCAGTTTTTAGTTAAAATACGTTTATGAAGAAAAAAATGACAATAACATCAATAAAAAAATCAAAGGGCTTAAAGCCTTTAGTGATGATAACGGCGTACGATGCTTTGTTCTCAAAACTTTTTGAACAGACCGCAGATATGATACTTGTGGGCGATTCACTAAACATGAGTTTTGCAGGTAAAAATGATACTTTAAGTGCCACTTTGGATCAGATGATTTACCATACAAATGCAGTATGTCAAGGTGCAAAAAATAGTTTTGTGGTGTGTGATATGCCATTTGGTACTTATACGAATGAAGAAGATGCCTTAAAAAATGCCATAAAAGTTTTTCAACAAACGCCAGCTGATTGTGTAAAAATAGAAGGTGGCTCAGACAAAGCACCTATTGTAGAAAAATTAACAACTAATGGTATTGCTGTGTGTGGGCATATTGGTCTTTTGCCACAAGCTTTTAGAAGTGAGGGTGGTTACAAGGTTAAAGGTAAAACCGCACAAGAAGAAGAATCTTTAATTCAAGATGCAAAAGCCATTGAAAAAGCGGGTGCATTTTGTATGGTTATTGAAGGTGTAAAGTCTGATGTGGCTGCTAAAGTTGCTCAAAGTGTAAATATTCCAGTAATAGGAATAGGTGCAGGTGTTGATGTTGATGGACAGGTACTTGTATTTTCAGATATGTTGGGACTTTTTGAAGCCTTTACCCCTAAGTTTGTAAAAAAATATCTTGATGGTGCTCACCTTGTAAAAGAAGCGGTGTCAAGTTATGCAAATGAAGTGCAAAACAAAACATTTCCAAAAGAGGAACATACCTATTGATTTTCCCACACTTTGCGCTAGAAAAATATGTTTTTTTAAGAGAATAATATGGAGAGATTAGTAGAAATTGAAAAGTTTGAGAGTGAAGAGAGTACTGAACTAAGTCTTCGCCCTGATGCTTGGAATGAATACATAGGACAAGAACAGATTAAAAAAAATCTAGGCGTTTTTATACAAGCAAGTAAGAAACGTTCAGAAGCACTTGATCATGTTTTATTTTTTGGACCTCCTGGACTTGGAAAAACAACACTTGCTCTTATTATTGCAAATGAGATGGAATCCAATATTAAAGTAACAGCGGCTCCAATGATAGAAAAAAGTGGAGATCTAGCAGCTATTTTGACCAACTTGGAAGAGGGTGATATTTTATTTATTGATGAAATTCACCGCCTTTCCCCTGCGGTTGAAGAGATACTTTATTCTTCTATGGAAGATTTTCGTATTGATATTATTATAGGAAGTGGTCCTGCGGCGCAAACAGTTAAGATAGATCTACCAAGGTTTACACTTATTGGTGCGACCACAAGAGCAGGGATGTTGTCAAATCCTTTGCGTGACAGATTTGGAATGCACTTTCGTTTACAGTTTTACAACAATGAAGAGTTAGCCAGTATTATCTCTCAAGCTTCCAGTAAACTTGAACGTGAGATTATTCATGAAGCTGCATTGGAAATTGCAAAAAGAAGTCGCGGAACGCCACGTATAGCTTTAAGACTTTTACGTCGTGTACGAGATTTTGCAGATGTCGCAGATGAGGTAGATATTAAACACACTAGAACGAAGTTTGCACTTGATCAACTTGGAATTAATTCTTTTGGTTTTGATGAGATGGATCTAAAGTTATTAAGATTACTTGTTGAAGCAAAAGGAAAACCAATGGGGCTAAGTACCATTGCTGCTAGTTTAAGTGAAGATGAGGGTACGGTTGAAGATGTTTTAGAACCATATCTTTTGGCAAATGGCTTTCTTGAGAGAACCGCAAAAGGTAGAAAAGCAACCCGTTCAACTTACGATGTTTTTAACATGGACTGGGTGAGTGATGAGGGAACTTTGTTTTGAAAAGTCATTTTTTAAAGCTAAATATTACAAGTAAAACTTGTTCTTACAGAGGATTTTTTATATGAAACCACAATATTTTGTCGCAATTTTATTTGGAACTTCCCTTTATTGGATGTATCTGTTGTATGCACCGTTTTTACTTAGTATTACCATTGCAGCACTTTTAGCCATTTCAACATCAAATATTCAAGATTTTTTTCAAAAACAAACGGGTTCAAAGTTTGCAGCGGCACTTATTTCGAGTATTATTTTAGGGGTTTTATTTTTCGTTCCTTTGGGTTATTTTTTGGCAACTTTAACGTTAAAACTCAACGCATTGGATCAAATGACCTTAAAAAACTTGGAAATATTTATACGAGAGTTTGTAAACACTCCACCTTCTTATTTAGAGTTTTTAAGACCTCATGCACAAGAAGCTTTGGGTGAGCTAGATCTAAAAGAACTAACTTCTCAGGCTATCTCTTTAACAGGAAGCATAGGTGCATTTTCAGCTGGATTTATAAAGAATGCTTTTTTAGTGATTGTATTTTACTTTTTTGCTCAATACAACGGTAGTACTATTATTGAGTATTTAAAAAGAGTGATTCAGGTTTCTGTTGAAGAAGCAAGCACACTGGCAAAAGAACTTTCATCGGTTATGAGTGTGGTGTTTTATTCTATTATTATCAATGCAATGTTTCAAGGTATTTTGTTTGGTGTAGCCATATCATTTTTTGGTTTTGATGGTATTCTTTTTGGTATTATGTATGGGTTTGCTTCTTTGATTCCAGTGGTTGGAGGAGCTTTAATGTGGTTACCTTTTATGATGTATGAGTTTTACTTAGGTAACAGTTTTGAAGCTGTGTTTATTGCTTTATATTCTATTGTTATAATATCGATTGTGGCAGACACTTTTATTAAACCATTGATTATAAAAGAGATCAACAACCGAATGTTAAAAGAAGACGATGCTAAATTAAATGAATTGGTTATCTTTTTTGCCATCATTGCAGGGTTAGCAACTTTTGGTTTTTGGGGAATGATTTTGGGACCTGCAATTACTGCTTTTTTCTTAACAATTTTAAAAATCTTTGAAGCCAGAACCGCAGATTGTGCCACTTAGTCCAGTCAAAGGAATACTTTTCATTAAAGTCAAGATCAATAAATCTCAGGATAATCCGTTTTAAATCGTCTATGAACCCAAAACCAGAATTTGGGTTCTTTTTCTATTAAAGAACCCAACCAATCCGCTTGAGCTTGAGTGGCTTTTAATATATCCAATTCTTCATTATCAGTTTTTTCAACTTTGATCTCATCGAATATTTTTAAAGTATAGTTGTCTTCATCATCGGTTCGAATAGTAACGGGGATAATTGCTGCATTGAATTTTCTAGCAAGGTAAGCAGGTGTTGAGGTTTGACGAATGGTTTTACCCATAAAGTTCACTTCAATCCCCTCGCGTTTATTTAAGTTGGTATCGATCAAAATTCCACTGGCTGTTTTTGCTCGTATATGTCGAATTAGAGGTTTAATAACGTTTGATTTTTCAAGATTAATGTTTCCAAACTTAGAACGACCTTCTAATAGCCACTCTTGCATGGTTGGATTTTTCATCTTTCTATACACTGCAACAAGTGGTTCTACAAAAGCACCTAAACTAGCACCCCCAAGTTCCCATGATGAATAGTGCGTGGTTACGTAGATCACAGCACGACCCTCCTCATGTACTTTTAAAACAGCTTCTTTGTTTTCAACGGTGACTTTTTTAGCAAGGTCTTCTTTTGAGATATGACGAAGTTCCATGATATGATGAAAATTTAAAAGAAGGTTTATAAAACTGTATTTTGTGATCTCTTTTTTTTCTTTTAAAGAGAGTTTATCCCCAAAAATAAAGTTTAAATTATTTAAAGATACATTTCTATATCGAGTAGAGATATAATATCCCAATAAACCCAGTGATTTAAAAAATCCTTTTCTAAATGAAAGTGGAAACTTCATTAAAAGACTCTCAAAAAGTAAAAATATTTTATAACCCATTGACTAAACACCTATTTTTCTGAAATTATAACATTAAAAATTTATTTAGATAGATTATGAGATAATTAAGGATATGATTATTCAAAAAGGTATTAATAATGTTTAAAAATATTCTTCTGATTCTTACTTTAACATTAAGCAGTGTTTATGGTGACTCATGTTGGCAAAGATCAGAACTTGCAGAGATGGCACAAGATGAATTTAATGATAAAGTTCGATTTTCTATTAAAGATGCTATCTCATGTAAAGCAGTACAAGGAGCAGAATTTCATCTTGGAAATACCGTGTTTAAATCAGACAAAGAAGGTATGATAAGCTTACCTATTCCTCCTGAAGATATGGATGCAGAGATCCCAATAAAAATAGAAAAAAAAGGCTATATCAGTACCAATGAGTATCTATTGGTGTCTTTTGGAACTTTTTGGAAAACACAGTTTTTAATGAGTAAAAATTTACCTAAAAAAAGTGCTCGCTTTGTTTTGTCTTGGGGTGAAAGACCAATGGATCTAGATCTACATCTAAAAGCAAACAAATATCACATAAGTTACACCAACACTAAAAGCATATCTGGAGTTGCTTCACTTGATAGAGATTCAAGACGTGGTTATGGGCCTGAGAGTATAACCGTGAAAACTTTAGACAAAAATGACACATACTCAGTGATGGTACACAGATATTCTTACAAAGGAAGAATTGATCAAAAAGGACAATTGAAAGTCTATTTAAATAACAAATTAGACGCCATAGTAACTTTGCCTAACAGTAATGAAAGATGTTTGGAACTTGCAACTATAAAAAATAATAAGATTAGCTACAAAACAAAAATTTTAGATGAGTCATTTTGTGAGTAGGAATTTTTAATAAGCAATTTGTTATACTTGCGGGCATATATTAAATACAGGAAATGAAGCATTATGGTTGCATCAGATATTCAGAATTTTTCTGAAGGTAGAACAAAAGCTAGAGCATATTTTTGTTACCTTTTTTCAAAAAATATTCCAAATCACTTACCCTCTTTAAGTGCTGAAATGATTATGCCACGTTTGCTGAAAATCAAAGCAGACTTGGGTAGTTGTGAAGGTGTTTATCTCTTAGATTACAAAGGTGTACAAGTTACTCCGACTTATGCACAACGCGGACAGTTAGATGAAGACACGGGTAAAATTAGAGCAGACAGAGCATATTATTACAGAGCTGTAAGAGAAGAACGATGTACTATTACGGACCCTTACCCTTCTTTGATAACGGGAGAGTTGACCATAACAGCATCTCAGCCGATTTATTGTCAAAATGGTGATTTAAAATACGTAGCTTGTTTGGATATGCCTCTTGATGAAGTGATCAAGATCTCATACCAAAATACAACAGATATATTCTTCTCAAAGCTTTTTAAATACTCGTATGCAGCATTTTCATTTGCCCTAATAGCAATAGCAATGTTGCTATTTTTTAAAGGGATTGCAAGCTTTGTATCAAATGGAATAACACCTTTAAACTTTAAGATCAAAGATGTTTTTGAAGCAACTATTTTACTTACATTGGCATTGGCTATATTTGATTTGGCAAAAACCTTGATTGAAGAAGAGATACTTGGACGAGTTAAAGAACAAAATATAGCTGGTCCACACAAAACCATGGTTCGGTTTTTAGGATCCATTATTATTGCTCTGTCCATAGAAGCATTGATGTTAGTGTTTAAGTTTGCCATAACAGATCCTGTTCAACTTGTGTACTCTATGTACATTATAGGTGGGGTTGCTATGTTGTTAATCGGTTTAGCCGTATATATAAAATTTACAAAAATTAAAGAGACTCATTTATGAAACAAAAGATAGCTATTGTTGATTACAATATGGGAAACTTAGCAAGTGTACAAAACGCATTTGAGAAGTTAGGACAAGAAACGATTGTACAAAACGATCCACAGAAGTTTGGTGATTACGATAAGTTGATATTACCGGGTGTTGGAGCTTTTAAAGATGCAATGCAACATCTTCAAGAGCGAAATATGGTAGAAGCACTTCAGCAATACGCCAAAAGTGGTAAATACATGTTTGGGATCTGTTTGGGTATGCAACTTCTTTTTGAATCAAGTCAAGAATTTGGTGAGAGTGAAGGACTTGGATTAATAAAAGGGAAAGTAGAAGCGTTTGATACGAAAAAATTTAGCGAACCCTTAAAAGTACCACATATGGGATGGAACAGAATGTTTACAAATCAACATCCTTTATTTAATGGTTTGGATGAGAAACATTATTTGTATTTTGTACACTCGTTTCATGCGGTATGTGAGAATGAATCGGATGTGATAGGAAAAACACAATACGGTTATGAATTTACTTCAAGCGTAGCAAGAGATAACGTGCTAGGGATTCAGCCACACCCAGAAAAAAGCCATGAGAATGGATTAAAAATTTTAGAAAACTTCATTAGTTTGTAATGCTAGTAAAAGCAATTTCACTCGTTACTTTTAGAAATATATAAGAAGGAATAAAAACCAAATGACACTTTACCCCGCAATAGATTTAAAAGATGGAAAAGCAGTTCGCCTCACTAAAGGGCTAATGGACAGTGCAAAAATATACTCAAATGAACCATATGAACTTGTACAAAAGTTTGAAGAGATGGGAGCCGAATGGGTGCATTTGGTTGATCTTAATGGTGCTTTTGCTGGTGAGCCTAAAAATTTAGAACAGATCATAAAGATTCGTCAAAACTCTAATGTAAAACTTGAACTCGGCGGTGGGATTCGTGATGAAGCTACTATTAAAAAAATGCTCGAAATTGGGATAGACAGAATTATTCTTGGATCTATTGCTGTAAAAGACGCGCAATTTGTAAAAGATATGGCTGCTAAATATCCTATTGCAGTTGGAATCGATGCTATTGATGGTTTTGTGGCTGTTGAGGGATGGGGAGAAGTGAGTGAGATGAAAGCTACCGATCTAGCGCGTGAATTTGCAAACGCAGGTGTAGAAGCGATTATTTGTACAGATGTTGGAAAAGATGGAACATTGAGTGGTGTAAATGTTGATTTTACGGTCGATATAGCTCAAGCAAGCGGTGTAAGTACAATTGCCAGTGGTGGTGTTAAAGATGAAAATGATATTGAAGCTCTGATAAAGACAAAAAAAGTTGATGGAGTAATCATTGGAAAGGCATATTACGAGGGTAGATTAGACTTACCAAAAATGTTTAAATTGCTCGATTAATAGAAAAAAAATAAAAATTTTGTTATCATGGCAGATAATTAAATTTTGCAAAATATTTAAAAAAGGATTTTAGTTGAAAATACTTGTTGTTGATGACAGCTCTACAATGCGTCGTATTATTAAAAACACTTTAGCTAGACTTGGATACAAAGATATCTTAGAAGGGGGTGATGGTGTTGAAGGTTGGGATGCAATGAACGCTAATGCAGATATCGAAATGTTAATCACTGACTGGAATATGCCAGAGATGAACGGTCTTGAATTAGTTAAAAAAGTTCGTGCAGACGAACGTTTTACAGATCTACCAATTATTATGGTTACAACTGAAGGTGGTAAAGCTGAAGTTATTACCGCACTTAAAGCAGGTGTGAATAACTACATTGTAAAACCATTTACACCACAGGTTTTAAAAGAAAAACTTGGTGCCGTGATGGGTGTTGCGGAGTAATGCAAGAGAGCTATTATGAGCTCACAATCACTGTCTCTTCACATTATGAACTTTTTTCAGACTTTTTAGCCGACACAATTCCTGTTGGTTTTGAAGAGGTTGAAAATGGCTTTATTGTAAGAAGTGAAGACGATCTACAGACTATAGCTTGGGGTGTTGAACAATTTGCTTCAGCACTTTGCAAAGCTCTTTCTATAAACATTGAATGTGAATGTAATCAAAAAAAACTAAAGAGTAGTGACTGGGTTGAAGTGTATCAACAAAGTATTAAACCTATTGAAATTGAAAAATTCTATATTCATCCTACTTGGGATCAACCAAGTGACACACTGATAAATATTGAAATAGATCCTGCTTTAGCATTTGGAACAGGACACCATCCAACAACAGCTTCATCATTGCGTGCAATATCAAAATATGTCAAGAACAATGACAGAGTAATTGATGTTGGTAGTGGTAGTGGAATTTTAGGTGTGGGTGCCTTAAAACTTGGTGGTATTGTTGATGCGTGTGATACAGATCCCGTTTCAGTTGAAAACACATTGAAAAATGCACAACTTAACAATGTTAGTTTCTCTAATGTATGGGAAGGTTCATGTTCAATCACAGAGGAGAAGTACGATGTGGTTGTTGCAAATATTGTAGCAGATGTATTAACTTTTATAGCTAAAGACTTAAAAACCGCCTTAAAAGATTCGGGTGTACTTATTTTATCAGGTATTTTAGATAAATATGAAGATAAAGTTTTACGCTTTTATAAAGATATGAAAATAGTACAAAGAATAGCCCAAGAGGAATGGGTAACATTAGTTTTACACAAGGAAAATGCGTAGATGCAAAACAATCAGAAAAATTCAAATAACAATCCAAAGAATAATCCAAACAACTTTTTTAATCAAAACCCTTTAATTACATTTGCCATATTTTCAGTGGTAGTAATACTATTGTTTAAAGCACTTATTGGTGAAAATGCGGGTATGGATGGACAAAACAGTACAAAACGAACCCAACAAGTTTCTTATTCAGAATTTAAAGGACTTGTGTCACAAAAAGCGGTGAGTAAAGTAGAAATTGGGCAAAGTTTTATTAAAGCTAAGTCAACAGATGGTACGGTTTACACGACTAGAATTGTTAAGGGTGACACGGAACTTGTTAAAGAATTAGACAAGCAAGATATTGAATACAGTGGTTTTAGTGAAACAAACTGGTTTACAGAGATGTTTGGTTGGTTATTTCCTTTTTTAATAATTATGGCACTTTGGATGTTTTTTGCGGGTCGTATGCAAAAAAATATGGGTAACGGTATTCTTGGAATGGGTGGAAGCAAGAATATGGTTAATTCTGAAAAACCAAAAACGAAGTTTGATGATGTTGCTGGTGTTGAAGAAGCAAAAGAAGAAGTGCAAGAGATTGTTGACTTTTTAAAACATCCTGCTCGTTATGTTGAGATTGGTGCAAAGATCCCAAAAGGTGTTTTACTTGTGGGTTCACCTGGTACGGGTAAGACACTTTTAGCAAAAGCAGTGGCAGGTGAAGCAGACGTTCCATTTTTCTCAGTTACAGGTTCAAGCTTTATTGAAATGTTCGTGGGTGTTGGTGCCGCGCGTGTAAGAGATCTGTTTGAACAAGCAAAGAAAGACTCTCCAAGTATTATATTTATTGATGAGATTGATGCTATTGGTAAGAGTCGTGCTGCTGGAGGTATGATGGGTGGAAACGATGAACGTGAACAAACATTGAATCAACTTTTATCTGAGATGGATGGTTTTGGTACCGATACTCCAGTTATTATTTTAGCAGCAACAAATAGACCAGAAACATTAGATCAAGCACTTATGAGACCGGGTCGTTTTGATAGACAAGTATTGGTGGATAAACCAGATTTTGAAGGTCGTGTTAAAATACTTAAGGTACATGTTCAAGGTGTTAAAATGGACACGGATGTTGAGTTAGAAGAAGTGGCACGTTTGACAGCAGGTTTAGCGGGTGCTGATTTAGCAAATATTGTAAATGAAGCAGCTCTTTTAGCTGGAAGAAAAAATCAAAAAACGGTTAAACAACAAGACTTATTTGAATCAGTTGAACGTGCTCTAGCAGGTTTAGCTAAAAAATCACGTCGTATTAACCCTAAAGAGAAAAAAATAGTTGCTTACCATGAAAGTGGTCATGCTTTACTTGCTGAGACTACAAAAGGTGCTAAACAAGTATCTAAAGTTTCTATTGTACCTCGTGGATTAGCAGCATTAGGCTACACGTTAAATAAGCCAGAAGAAAACAAATTTATGATGCAACGCCATGAATTATGGGCAGAAGTTGACGTTCTTTTAGGTGGTCGTGCAGCAGAACAAGTGTTCATTGGTGAGATTTCAACGGGTGCGGGTAACGATCTAGAACGTGCAACGGACATTATTAAATCAATGGTTCAAACATACGGTATGACAGATGTTGCAGGTCTTATGGTTATGGAAAAATCACGTCAATCATTCTTAGGTCAACAAGGTGGATCTACTCGTGAGTACAGTGATAAGTTAGCGCAAGAAGCAGATGAGTTTATTAAATCATCATTAGATGAACATTATGAAGCTGTTGTTGCTAGACTTGAAGAATACAGTGATGCTATTGAAGATATGGTTAAATTACTTTACAAAAAAGAAAATATAACGGGTGAAGAAGTACGTGATATTATTCTTAATTTTGAAAAAGAAAATGCTATGGAATCTAAAGTTCAACAATCTGTTAATGAGATAGAAGATGAACTTAAACAAGACGCTCGTATGAGTGAAGAAGACAAAAGTGAACAAGAGAAGAGTGATGAACAATAATTTTTTCCCTATATCAAAAGAGGGCTGGAAATATGTTGGAGTAACATTTGGTGCTTTTTTATTATTGGGTGTATTGGATTTAGATTTTTTACAATTTTTTTCTTTTTTAGCAGTTTTGTTTTTTTTATACGTATTTAGAAATCCTGAACGTCAAATCCCTGCTGTGGAAAACGGTGGGATTACCAGTCCCGTTGATGGAACGGTTAATGCGATAAACGAGCTTGAAAATACGATAGAGATTACTATCCAAAGTTCTTATAACGATGTTTCAGTTTTAAGAGCACCTATTGGATCTAGTGTAAAAAATATATGTGAAGAAAAAGGTGCTTCTCTTTCTTCAAAGTCAACAAAATCAAAACTTTTAAATGAGAAACTTATTTTAACTTTTGAAGATGCACAACAAAGACAATTACGTGTTTCACACTTAAGTGTGTTGAATTTTTCAGAAATTTCTTACGATTTAATTAGCTCACAAAAGCTTATTCAAGGTTCTCGTTATGGTGTTATGCCTAAAGGTATAACAACCATTGAAGTTCCAAAAACATCAAAAATTAATCTTCGTATAGGTTCACAGGTAAAAGCCTGTGAAAGTATTATTGCTTACTTTTCTTAGTGAGTGTTTTTTGTAGATAGAGTTTATCTGTATCTACATCAAACGTATAGTATTTGGACTTAAAGTTTTTATCCCCAATCATCTTCAGCTGAATTGTTGCTCCTGCATTGTTTAATGTTTCTAAATAAAGAAGCCCTAGTGCATATCGACTCTCTTTAAAGGCTCGATTTTTTATTTTAGATAATTCCAATAAAGCAATAGCATTGGCATTATGCCCAGCAGCAGTTGAAGCAACTGCTCCTAAAAAGAGGGTATGGGCATCGCGTATTTTTAAGTTATCAATTAAATGATTATAAAGCACGTAGGACTCTTCAAAGTTCTTATTGTATAACGAGGCTAGGGCAAGTCCACTTGTTAGCTCCTGCGTATGTTTTTGTGTTGTTTCTAACTCATCACGTAGTCGTTTTCGAACTTGATACAAATTTCCTGTTATTAGACTTTGTTGTATGTAAAGACTTCGACTAATAAAAGGTCCATAAAATAAATCATTGTAATTAAAAGTGATGTTTTTTAAGTAGTTTAATACATCAAAAGCATAACGTTTAGGTTTTTCGTTGTCAAAATGGGTATCGATGTACATCATATGGGGAAGAATATCATTTGGAAATAAGGTTGCCAAAGTACTGGTTGCTTTTTTAGCAATTTTTTTGTTATTTATATCCGCTGCAATAATCGCCTCAAGGGCTAAATAGATAGGTCTTTGTTTATAGTCATTATAGAGCCATTCAGAGGCACTCAAAGAGTTGTTTTCACTAACAAACATAAGGGTTTTGTAAAACTGTATCTCTTCAGAATCATCTTCTAGTAAAATAGATTCTTTAAGGGTATTTAACAATCGTACTTTTTCTAGATCCAACAGATCCGCACACATCGATCCATAGATTCCAGAGAGATAATTTTTTGCATCAAGATGAAATGATTTTATAAAGTGTTTATGCGCTTTGGATATATTTCCCATTTGAGCATAGGTTAATGCTAGGTTATAATGTAAAATAGAGTGTTTAGGCTGTATTTTTACGAGTTGATTAAGTTTTTCATTCGCTTCACGCAAATTAAATGATAATGCCATCTTTATAGCTTGGACTATACCCTTGTTAACACTAGATGTAGAACGACTTTTTTTAAGATAATTTTTGGCGCTAACCACATTATCAATGTACATGTTTGTGTTACCTTTTCTTATATAATCAATGGTGCTATTGGCATTGAAAATTTTGTAAGGTGAATAATAAAAAAGCTTATGGTATTTGATTAGCTTACTTTGTTTATTGTCTTGTCTGTAGTTAAGTTGCGCTTTTTCGGGATCAAATAAACTCTCATTTAATCTTACTTTTATTGGATAAACTTTATAAACCTCTTCAGGAAACATATCGGTAGTGTTTTGTATTAGGTTACCCGCTGAAGTGATTTGACCAGATTTTAAATAGATATAGCTAAGTGCCAACGCAGATTTTACGGGTTCAATATTATTGTTCATCGCTTCTTGCAAATATTTTGTAGCAAGGTCAACATCCCCAACACGTCCATAAAGTAAACCAAGAGAAAAAGAATCATCTTTTTGGTAGTCTTTTTCTAGGTCTTCTATGGCTTGATAGTCGTTGTTATACAAAGCATTAATTTTAGAACTAAGATGTTTTTGTACATTTGGGTATTCATTGGTAGTTGGATTTTTTAAGGCACTAAGAGCTTCAAGGTAATTTCCTTTATAGTATTGAATCAAAGTGTAATAATATGAATACAAAGGGGACTTATTTTCACTTGGTAGATAAGCATAGGCTAGATCTATGTAGTAATTAAAAGATTTTTGATCGTTGATATGAAGGGAACAAACAGCCGCATTAATAGCACTAACACATCTTTTTTCCCCATTCTCAATTGCTTTTGAAAAGGTTTGCAAAGCGGTGTCGTATTGTTTGTTTTTAAGTTGAGCTACACCGAGGTTGTATTGTGATATGGATTCACTAAATTCTGCTATTTTTTCATAAAGATGCAAGGCCTTAGCTTGAGAGCCGTTTTCATATAAATAGGCTGCTTTTGCAATCATATTTTCAAGTTTACTTACTTCTAGTTTTTGTTTTTTTATTGCATCTTCGTCAAGTTTTTCGTCGATAAAGTCAAGAGAGTATTGTGGTGCAGGCTCCTCTTTTGAGGATAAAACCATAATAAGTGTTACAATTATTATAACAATTAAAACAGCACTGATAGCAGAGAATATAATTATTTTCTTTTTTTTATCACCATCATCTGATGTGCTTTTTTCTATATCACCAGCTACATCATCATCTTCAATGATAATTATCTCTTCTTCAAGTTCAGCCATTTTCTACCTTAGTTTATTGGTTAATTTACTAAGCAAAAAAAGTGCCAAACTGATGTAAAGAGTGGGATTATCTTGCTTGTTTAATTGCTTCTAGTGCCGCTTCATAGTTTGGTTCTGCTGTTACTTCAGAAACAATTTCTTTATAGACCACTTTGCCAGATCTATCAATAACAAATACCGAACGAGCACTCAGTCCTTTTAATTTATTATCGTCCATTAAAACACCATAAGCACGACTTACTTCTTTGTCTATATAATCCGATGCAACACTTAGGTTTTCAATCCCTTCTGTTGTACAAAAACGATCGGAGGCAAAAGGTAGATCCATAGAGATAACCGTCGTTTCACAAATATCAAGATTGTTTACATCAACATTAAAACGTCTAGTTTCAGCAGCACAAGTATCTGTGTCTAATGATGGTACGGTAATGATCAGTTGAATATTGTCTTTTGCTCCACCAACTTCTATATCGCTTAGATCAGTTGCCACTGCTGTTGCTACGGGTGCATCATCTCCAACATTGATAGCGTTTCCTGTTAAGTTTACTTGTGAACCTTTAAACGTTGTTGTTTGCATATTTTAAACCTTCATAAAAATTTTAATCATATTAACATTTTTTTTATGTTGTATTATTAAGAAATATAAAAGTTTATGAAAAAATGCTTCAAATGAGTAAAATAATTCCTTATTTATACTCGAAGAAGCTTTTTCTTGTGAGCTTTCAATATTAATAAAACACCCAAAACACCTGCTATAAACGAAGCGAAAAAGATACCGAGTTTAACTGCATCGATAATATTTTGATCCAAAAATGCCAGTTGGGTTATAAATATAGACATAGTAAAACCAATTCCGCCCAAGAAACCAACCGCTATCACTTCATCCCAACCCAAGTCATCAGGTTTTTTGACAATGTTTAACTTTTGCGCCAAATAAGTCAGCCCAACAATTCCAATAGGTTTTCCAAGAATTAAACCTAACACCACACCAATAACAATGGTCATATTTTGCGATACCGCAGAAAAATCAAGGATAACTCCTGCATTGGAAAAAGCAAATAAAGGCATAATAAAAAATGCAGAAAGACCATGGAGTTGATGTTCAAGTTTAACCAAAGGGTTTTGCACCTTGTCATAGTTATAGGCAATATCTTCAAGCGCATCAATTTGGTGGTGGTTTAAGATGGGAATAGTGTCAATATGTTTTTCAAACTCATTAACCGATTCTTTGGTTGTTTGTATAAACGCTTGTTCATTAACTTTGGATCGAATAGGAATGGCAAAAGCAAGTAAAACACCGGCTATGGTAGCGTGAACACCCACCGAATGAATAAAGATCCACAGTGCGATACCTAGAAGTAGATAAGGTAAAAGTGTGGTTACCTTTTTTAAGTTTAAGATCCAAATAAGTGCATAGACAAAACCTGCATGAAGAAAGTATTGAGCATGGATCTCATTGGTGTAAACGGTAGCAACAACAATAACTGCTCCTAGATCATCAACAACCGCAAGTGCTACTAAAAACAGTTTTAGGGCTGGATTCACTTTTTTTCCAAGAAGCATTAAAATACCTAAAGCAAAGGCAATATCAGTTGCCATAGGGATCCCAAAACCTTTAGGGTCGTTCATGTTAAAGGCAACATACACCAACGCGGGAATTAACATCCCTCCAATTGCTGCGACAATAGGAAAACTTGCTTGTTTAACCGATGACAACTCTCCAATAAGAAGTTCTCTTTTTATCTCAAGCCCTACCATAAGAAAAAACAGCGCCATTAAACCGTCATTGATCCAGTGCATTAGATCCATTGAAATAGTATGTCCGCCAACAGTGACACCTAGTGCCATATGCCACAAATTAAAATAAGCATCACTCAAAGCAGAATTGGCAACAATTACTGCTGCAATGGTTGCAATAAAAAGTAACACCCCACTAAATGATTCATCTTTAATAAAGCGTTCAATTGTATGTAAATGTTGGGTCATATATTTGTCCTTGGATTTTATTTATAAGCTTTAGGATAGCGTTTTTTTGTAAATATCCAACTTATCTGTTGTCAATAGTGCGCTAATATTTCAAAGAACTTACAAGGAGAATTGTTATGTTAAAAAAAATACTCTTATGGAGTGTGGGATTGTTAGTCTTATTGCAGTTTATAAGTGTAGATAAAACCAATCCTAAAAGTGATCCAAAGGATGAAGTTAAAGCTCCTAATGAAGTAATGAGCATTTTAAAAAAGAGCTGTTATGATTGTCATTCAAACCAAACACAGTGGCCTTGGTATTCAGAAATTGCTCCGATCTCTTTTGTGGTATCGTCGCATGTAAAAAAAGCACGAAAAGCGATTAACTTTTCAAGTTATAACACCATGGATCTAGCCTTAAAACAACAACGATTAAAGCGTGCTATTATGACGGTTGAAAATGAAAGAATGGCATTGCCTAGTTATGTTTCAGCACACAAAGAAGCTAAATTAAGCAAAGCGCAAAAAGTACTTTTAACACAATGGTTTAAATCACAAATAGAGTAGATCCAGTACCTTAGATCTACTCTTTGCAAACCACTCGGTTTCTTCCCTTTTCTTTTGCTTCATAGAGAGCTTGATCCACACGGTGGATTACACTAAGTACCGTGTCATTGTGTTGGATCTCAACGACACCAAAAGAACAGGTTATAGAGAGGTTTTCAATATTTTCTTTATCAATAACAAAACGTAACTTTTCAGCAAAAACTAAAGCACTCGCTAAATCTGTATTTGAAAGAAAAATAGCAAACTCTTCTCCACCCCATCTTACTGCCATATCACTTTCACGAATATAATTTTTTATAAGTGAGCCTAAACTCGTTAAGACATCATCTCCGCGTTGATGTCCATGAATATCATTTACCTTTTTAAAATAATCAATATCCAAAAGGATCATAGAGTTAATATGTTCAAGTCGTTTATTGTTAAGTACAATATAGTTTAATACAGTATCAAATGTTCGCCGATTGTTAAGTTTTGTAAGTGGATCTATCTTTGATTGTATCTCAAGTTTTGTGATGTCATCAAATACAACAAAGTAAAGGTCTTTATCATGCTCATCTTTAATCTTTTCAACAAAAACTTGAAAGACTCTGTATTGGTCTTTTGTATTTTTCATTTTTACTTTATGGATTTGGTTTTTATGGGTACGAATGTGGTCTATCCAATTATAATCTTCATGATCTTTTTGCAAGTAACCTTCATACTCAGATCCTTCAAATAAGTCACATATACAGTTGTATTGAGATTTAAACTCATTAAAGGAACTAAATCCTGAAAACTCTAACAAGGATTTATTTAGGTCTATAAGCTTTTTCCCTTCATCACTTATGATTAATATATTTGGCTGGATATCCAATAACATTCTATGGTAGCGTTGTTTAAATTCAAGCTTTTGAATCAGTTTGTTAAATCCATAATACTGAATGAACCAGATAGTTAGAAGTAAAATAACGGTTGCTAAAAGAATAATAAGCAGTACTTTGTTTTTTGCAGAAGTGATATGGGTAATATCGTTCACATAGATAATAGATAATTTACTTTTTTTACTATAATCGTCAATTAAATATTGATTAATAATTAGATCTTTATTTTCAATGTTATACTCTATAGGAAAAGTAAGTTTTGAATTGTTTAAATAGATGTTTCTTAATAGGGTGCTTAAATCATTTTTATTGGAATTTTCAGTTTTAGTATTTATATAACCATTGGATCTATTCACAATGATAGCTTGTGTTTTTTCAAGTTTGTATAGTTCCTTTAAAAGGTATTCAGGGTCAACACCAAACTCCAACGCGCCTAAAAAAACATTATTTTGTATAATGGGTACTAATATTCGATATGCTACACCTGCTTTACCTACTTCAAATCCAGTTCTAACGGTTTTAAATTTATGGACGTCTTGTACCATCTGTCTTAGATCAAATAAGTTATCCCCATAGTTGTCTTTTTTGTGCATTCTTAGAAGAGTTGTTCCATTGGCATGGTGAAAGTGCATCACATTTAGATAAGGAATCTCTTTGAGTAAGTTTTGATAACGCGGTAGGGTTAAACGGTACAGTTCCCTACGATTAGAATTTTTAATCGCATTAATTACTCCTTCAGAGTGTATGTTTGAATACGCACGACGTATAAAAAACTGAGTCATTGAATCAATTAGATAATTGATATGATGCTCATTGTCGGTATATTGCTTTTGAATGTAAAAACTTTTGTTTTTATTTTGCATCCCATAAGCAGATGCAATTAAAATAATAAATGCTATAAGTACAGATAAAAAAGAGAGGAGTAATATTTTATATTTCATGAAGGATGAATTTGATTAAAAATCAAATTCATAGTCCAAGATAAGGTTTTAAAACTTCAGGGATAGTAATGCTTCCATCTTCTTGTTGATTGTTTTCCATAATTGCTACTAGGGTACGTCCAACAGCAAGTGAAGAACCGTTTAATGTATGAACAAAGGTGTTTTTCTTAGCATCTTTGAAACGAATTTTTGCACGTCTTGCTTGAAACTCTCTTGTGTTACTTATAGAAGAGATCTCACGGTAAGTATTTTGTCCTGGTAACCAAACTTCAATATCGGTTGTATGCGCAGCTGAAAAACCAAGATCACCCGTACATAGATTTACCAAACGGTGAGGAAGTTCAAGTGCTGTAAGTATGTCAGATGCACACTCCACCATATCATCAAAGATTTTTTCACTTTCATCTGGATGGGAGATGGCCACAAGCTCAACTTTATGAAATTGATGTTGTCTGATCATACCACGAGTATCGCGTCCTGCTGCACCTGCTTCTTTTCTAAAACATGATGTATAAGCGGTCATTTTTTTAGGAAGTTCATCTTCTTTTAAGATCTCATCTTGGTAAAGGTTTGTGAGGGGAACTTCAGCGGTAGGAATTAAAAAAAGTTCTTGGTCTTGCATTTTGTATAGATCGTCTTCAAACTTTGGAAGTTGACCTGTACCTTCAAGTGCCGTTCTGTTTACCAATGCGGGTACACTTACTTCATTAAATCCACGGCTTGCGTTAAAATCAAGCATAAAATTAATTAAAGCACGTTCAAGTCTTGCTCCCATTCCAAAGCTTACTGAAAATCTTGAAGTAGCCAGTTTTACACCGCGTTCAAAATCTATCCAATTATTTTCTTGGGCAAGTTCCCAGTGCTCTTTTGGGGTAAAACTAAATTCACGAGGAGTCAATACTTTTTTTAGTTCTATGTTGTCTTCTTCATCTTCTCCATCAACCACAGAATCGTCTGGCATATTTGGTATAGCCATTGCAAGCGACTCTAGATCTTCTTGACGAACTCTTTGAACATCTAAGGCTTCAGTGATTTTTATTTTGTTAGCATCAACTTTGGCTTTTAGTTCTGCTATGTCTTTACCTTCACGTTTGTAAACACCAAATTGTTTACTCATAGCATTTTGATCCGATTGTAATGCTTCAAATATTTGTTTGGCAGCTTTTAATTCTTCGTTTTTAAGTTTTAAATTTTCAATAAGTGTAAGATCTACACCTTTTCTTATAAGCTTCTTGCTCACACCTTCAAAATCTTTTTGCAATAGTTTTAAATCAATCATATTTTTCCTAAAGTAATAGTGACGCAATTATATCAAAATATAATTATTAATCTTTAACAAAAGCTAGAGAGTACTTCAAGATTAAAAAGAAAAATTAATAAACACTCTGTTAAAATATGTTAAAAACAAAAGTTGGTATTTTAATGTTAGAACCCTTGTTCTGTGAGTCAGTTGTAAATTCTTTGGATCAACCTCTCTTTGTCAAAGACCTTGAATCTAAATATATATTTGTAAATGAAGCGTATGCAAATATTTTTTGTGAGGATTCGGCTGTTATATTAACAAAAGATGATCATAACTTCTTTTCAAAAGATGATCAATTCATCATTGAATCTCAAAAGAGTACAGATACAAAAGAAAAAATATTTATTGATGGAGTTTACAAAACATTTAGAGTTGTCAAAAAACCCTATTATAAAAATGCAAATATAATAGGAATCGTTGGCGTATTGTTAGATATTACAGACTATGAAGTGGAAAAAAATAATTTAAAAAAATTAGAAGATGGACTTTCAAAAGCACAGCAATTGGCGAACATAGGACATTGGGAACTTGATTTGGTAGAAAATCAGCTCTTTTGGTCAGATGAAGTGTATAGGATCTTTGGATTAAAAGTGCAAGAGTTTGGAGCCACGTATGAAGCATTTTTAAAACACATACACCCTGATGATATAGAGTTGGTAAACAACACCTACAATGAATCCGTAAAAAATAAGCAAGGTTACAATGTAACGCATAGAATCATACGAAAAAATGGAGAGATTGGTTTTGTAGAAGAACGATGTTTACATGAACTAAATACAAAAGGTGAAGTGATCCGTTCAATAGGTACGGTTCATGATATAACAAAAATCAAACAAGTCGAAAATGATTTGATGTTGGCGAAAAATGTTTTTGAAAACATGCACGATTCTGTGATTATTACCGATTCCAAACAAAATATTGTCAGTGTTAATGAAGCTTTTACAAAATTGACAGGTTATAACGATGATGAGGTGATTGGTAACAATCCTAGGATTCTTAGTTCGGGATGGCATGACGATACTTTTTACAAAACGATATGGGATGAAGTGTCTAAAAATGGTCAATGGGAGGGTGAAATAGTTGATAGAAAGAAAAATGGAAAAACTTTTACTTCTGAACTTAAAATTTCATCGGTATTTAATGAAGAGGGTACTTTAACAAACTACTTAGCAATATCTAGTGATATAAGTCGTAAAAAAGAACAAGAAAAATTGATTCATAATTTAGCTTATTTTGATTCTTTAACGGATCTACCAAATAGAATCCTTTTTGAAGAACGCGTTTCGAGTCGTCTGCCCATTTGCAATAGAAATTCTCAAAAAATGGCAATATTTTTTATTGATATGGATAATTTTAAAAATGTAAATGATACTTTAGGACACAGTTATGGAGATGAGTTTTTAATTGAAGTATCTAAGCGAATAAAAAGTGTTTTACAAGAACAAGATACTCTAGCAAGACAGGGTGGAGATGAATTTACTGTTTTAATAGAAGATATAGATTCAATAGAAAATATAGCGCAAGTTGCGCAAAAGATAGTAGAAGTATTTCAACGACCATTGTATTTAGACAGTTGCAAAGTTTTAACCAGTGTTAGTATGGGAATCAGTATCTATCCAGATGATGGTCAAAACTATAATGAACTTATGAAAGCAGCAGATACTGCTATGTATCAAGTAAAAGCAACGGGTAAAAAACATTATCAATTTTATCGTTCATCTATGAATGAGGCTGTTTTACAACGTATAAATATTGAAAATAACTTGCACAACAGTATAGAAAACAATGAACTTTTTTTAGAATACCAACCAAAAGTTGATACTAAAAATAATAAAGTTTATGGGATGGAAGCACTTGTTCGATGGCAACAACCTGAACAAGGACTAATTAGACCTGATCAATTTATATCAGTAGCTGAAGATACAGGACAAATATACGATATAGGATTATGGGTATTTAAACAAGCTATTTTTGATTTAAAAGAGTTTCACAAACTTGATAATACACTGATAATGTCTATAAATATATCTTCTAAGCAATTAGAAAATGAAAAGTTTGTATCAGATATATCAGCCTTGGTAGAAGAGGTGGGTATAGCTGAAAAATACATTGAACTTGAGATAACAGAGTCACATATTATGGATAATATCCAAAAAGCTTTATTAATTTTAAAAGAGATAGATGCAAAAGGTTTCCATGTATCAATTGATGATTTTGGTACGGGCTATTCTTCATTAAGTTATTTAAAAAGTTTACCAGCACATACTATTAAAATAGATAGAAGTTTTGTTTTGGATATTGTTGAAGATGAAGATGACCGCAGTATTGTGGCATCTATTATTGCTATGGCAAATGCTTTAGGAAAAGATGTAATTGCTGAGGGTTCTGAAACGCAGGGGCATGTTGATACATTGGCTAAGTTGATGTGTCATAAGATACAAGGATATTACTTTTCTAAACCTTTACGCATTGAAAAGTTTAAAGAGTACTTACACAACTTTAATAGCCAAAGTTAAACAAGTATATCTTTGGCTATTTGAAATTGATTTGCCGTCATTAAGTGGATCTTTGGATGCACTTCTTTGAGGTCTTCAAAGAGTTTTTTACTGAGTTCAAAACCTACTTTATACTCTTCTTCAAGACCATCTTTAGAAGCGATACGTAATTTTTCGATCCATCTATCAGGAACATTTATCCCTGGAACATGCGCAGATAAGAACTGGGCTGTTCTTAGTTTTGTGATTGGAAAAAGCCCTAAAATAAGTTCAGACTTTTTCTTTTGAGAACAACACTCTTTGTTTGCATTTTCAAGTAGATCTAAAAGCAGTTTTGCATTTTGGACATCGTAAACGGGTTGAGTTATGATCCCTAGTGCACCATGTTTGATCTTTTTTTGCATCTTTTTTTGAAGGGTTTTTGGGTTTTTTGCAAAACTGTTTATTACGGCAAAGGGGTAGATCTCTTTAGGTGCAAGGGCTAAAGGTTTTCCTCCGTAGTTCATTCCAGAATTAAAAGCTGAAATAATATCGAGTAACAGAGTACTATCGCCCTCAAATACACCTTTAACATGAGGTTGATCCGATATGGTTGCTGGATCTCCTGTAAGTGCTAAAATGGAACGAATATCAACTTCATTGGCACCGAGTAGATCTGATTGAAGTGCTATTTTATTTCTATCGCGCATACTCATGGTAGCAATAACAGGTTTGTTAAATCTATCTTGAAGCATTTTTGCAGCAAATAAAGCATTGTATTTTAACTTTGCTAGAGGATTGTCGGTTGTACTAAATCCATCGACATATTTATCAAGTTCAAGGTCCGCTATTTTTTCTATGGTAGGAGAAAACTGCGCTGAATGACCTGGGGTTGTCTCAAGAGTAATATATGTTGAATTTTGTAGTTTATCTATAAGTGTATCAAACAAAAACAAGTCCTAAATGGTATAATTGCGATATTATAACAAAAGGTACTATATAAATATGTTGAAATTAGCAGTATTTGACTTTGATTCTACACTTATGGACGGTGAAACCATAGATTTTTTTGCCGAAGAACTTGGACTTGGTGAAAAAGTAGCAGGGATTACAGAAGAAGCAATGAGTGGAAGACTCGATTTTTTTGAATCTCTTCAACAGCGTGCTTCACTTTTAAAAGGTTTAGATTATAGCGTGGTTGAAAAAATATCACAAAATTTACCTTATATGAAGGGGGCTAAAGAAACCATAGCCGAACTTAAAAAACGTGGCTTAACGGTAATCTGTTTTTCAGGTGGCTTTAGAACCGCTACGGGTTATGCAAAAGATATACTTGGTTATGATGCAGATTTTTCTAATGTACTACATGAAAAAGATGGAAAATTGACAGGTCTAGTTGGTGGCGATATGATGTTTTCTCACTCTAAGGGTGATATGCTACAACGTCTTCAAAAGATACTGGGAATAAGCGAAGAGGAAACACTGGTGTGTGGTGATGGGGCAAATGATCTTTCAATGTTCGCTCATGCAGGGACACGTGTTGCTTTTTGTGCAAGAGAGATACTTCAAAAAGAAGCAAATATAATAATAAACGAGAAAGACTTATCGCTTATTTTAAAGGAGAACATATAATGGAAAATTCAGTACTAGAAAGTTCTGTATGGCGACAATACAACAAAGACAATAGTTTTAGAGAAAAGTTGGCAGAGTTTTGTGTTATGGATGTAAATAAATTTATTGCTAAGGATAAAGACCTTTATGCAATGATGAAATCAAAATTAACAAAAAAAGAATTAAAACTTTTTGCAATGGACAGTGCCAATGTCGCACAAGGCGAATTGTTAGAAGCTTTTTCATGTGATTTAGAAGAACTTGAAAAGGCGAAGTACAAGCTTTACAAAAAACTAAAACAAGACAAAACACGTTTAAGTTTTAGAGCAGACAGCTCTAATGATAATGCAGAATAAAAAGTACTTTTAACTATTTTTGAATCTCATTTAAAATTATTTTAAATGAGACTCTTCTTGAATAGGTTTTATTTTCATGATTATTGCTCATGATTTTTTTAGAAAACCCATAACCGCTCCCTTTAAACACATTACTTAAATACTTTTTCAATCTTTCATCTTGGTTCATAAATATATAACTCATAGTGGAGTAAGCTCTGTTCATTGAGAGTTTTTCATTTTTTAAATAGTTACTTGAAAAACTTTGCTCCCCCCATTCACTAGAAGTATGTCCGTTAACTTCCAATGTTTTAACCGTGGCTTGATACTTATTTAAAAAAGGGATCAATTTATGTGAAAACTTTTTTAAAAATATTTTTTGAGATTGGTTGAGATTGTATTTGGAAACTTTAAATAAGAGTCTTGGATCTATAAACTCTATGCTGAGATCTTTTTTGATTTTTAGGATATTGTTTTTTATCTCTGGTGCAAAAAGTTGTGTGAGTTGTTCGTAAAAATTACTTGTATTGGATGAAACTTGAGCCATAGAAGCATCACGATTGAGTTTTAAGATCCACATGTTTGATTCTTGGGAATGTTTGGATGTATGGATACCTGCTGCAGCAACTTGTGAGTTTTCAAGAATTACTAAAGAGTTAAGTAGATCAAAGTTTTCTCCACCGTAATGTTCTTGGTTAAGTAGATTTAGTTTTGAGTCAAATACCATTGCTAGGGCGTCGGTATTAAAAGTATCTTTTACATAGCCAACTCCTATAATACCTTCATCTGAGAACTCTTTAATATCGAGTAAAGAAGATGGGTAGTTTGTATGAATTTTTTTATCGTAGATAATATTTTTGCGTAGATCAAACTTTATAAGTCTTATTTGTTCTTTGTTTAAGTCATTTAAAAAAGAGAGTGCCAATAAAAAGTTGTTGTCACGAAGTTTAATGATTTTAGTGGGTGTTAAAGTGCTGTCTTTTGTGTGTTGCTTTAACCATATTTTATTGCCATTTTCACCGATACGCATCAATGTCAAGTTTTTTGTATTGTCGTAGAGGGTTTGGCTAACAACTACGATAGAACCATCATTTGCTTCAACCGCATCTATCCCAATATCATCGTGTTGAGTGCCGTATTTTTTACTCCAAAGTTCATAACCATCTTTATTAAAGCGTGTTAAAAAAATATCATTTAGTCCTAAGCCTGTTTTAAACAGCGGATCATGTGAATATCTTGAAGTTGTCGAAGAACCTACTACTAAAACACCGCCATCTCTTAACTTAACCAGTGTTTTTAATCTGTCATAATTTTTGGTTCCAAATGTTTTTTTAAATAGGACGTTTGCATTGGCATCGAGTTTTACAAGTATAAGTTGTCCATCCATAGTATGACCACCTACATAGTAACCATTCGTTGGTGTTTTAATAAGTGAAATTGCTTTTGAAAAGTTTGATAAAGTAGTGGATTTATCAATAATAACCTTAGCAGATGAATTGGCTTTGATCAATTGCATCTGTGTTCCATACGAAGAGGAAGTGCTTTTTAAATAATCAAACGCATTGGTGTATGTAGTGGATCTATTGGCATTGGTTTTGTACTTTCTTACAAAACCCACCGCTGTAATATCTCTGTCATGGTCTTGGTCAATATCTAAAAGTTGATTGTTAAAGGGTTTTTTGATGATTAAAGAGTAATCTGAGGTATTGGCAAAGATTGCTACACTGCTAAGTAAAAGATAAAAGGCTAATAATAATTTCATAGAGGTACTTTTTGGATAATAAATAGCAAATTACATTCCATTTAAGCGTTTAAATAGTGTTGTAAAATTTTATGTATATCTTCTTGTGTGTAAGGTTTACTAACATAATCATCCATCCCTGCATCTAAAAACCTTTTTCGATCGCTACTAAGGGCATTGGCTGTAACTGCTATGATTGGTAAGGGTGTTAAACCTTGTTCTTTTTCTATACGTTTAATGTGTTTTGTGGCTTCTATACCGTCCATATTTGGCATATTCTCATCCATTAAAATAATGTCATAGGTATATTTTTTAAACATCTCTATGGCCTTTACTCCATCATCTGCGACATCATAAATCAACCCTAGATCATTTAAGACCATTCCCATTAACAATTGATTGGTTTTATTGTCCTCTACTACTAATACTTTTCCTTGTAAGTCATTTTTGAGCGTTTTATGGGTGTTTTCATTTGTAGGTGAGGGTGCTTTTATTGGTTTTGTTTTTGGTGCTAAAATATCAAAATAAAAATAACTTCCTTGACCTAAATGACTCTGGACATTAAGGCTTCCTCCCATTAATTGAGCTAGTTTTGAAGAGATTGAAAGACCAAGACCAGTACCACCGTATTTTCTTGTGATTGAACTGTCTTCTTGATCAAAAGCATTAAATATTTTGTTTATGTTCTCTTTTGCAATACCAATGCCTGTGTCTTTTACCCCACAGGTTAAGCGATCACTTGTTTGATCGTAGATGATGTCTAATGTAACTAAGCTATTTTGGTGACTAAATTTCAAAGCATTGCTAAGAAGGTTAAAGAGTATTTGATTAAGGCGTACCTTATCAATAAGTAAATATTGAGGTAAATCCTCTGTAATATGAAATTCAAGTTCTAATTGTTTCTTTTTTCCCATTGTAGTAAAAAGTGATTTTAGTTCAATAAAAAGTTTACGAATTTCACAAGGGCAAGCTTCTATTTCTATTTTATTGTTCTCAATTTTTGAAAAATCTAAAATATCGTTGATAACATTTAAAAGGTTTTTTCCAGAATTTGAAATGATGTTAAATTGTTCCATCCGTTTTTGATCGTGCTCATTTTTTGAGAGTTGTTCAACAAAACCAAGTATGGCATTCATTGGTGTTCGTATCTCATGTGACATATTTGCTAAAAATTCTGATTTGGAATAATTGGCTTTTTCAGCATCTGTTTTAGCTTGAATAAGCTCACTTTGGAGTTTTTTACTTTGGGTAATATCTTTGGCACTTGCTACTAAATGTTTTTTATCAGGCATAAGAGCTATGGAGAGATCCACCGTGGCTACGCTGTTGTCTTTTCTAAGACATAATTTTTCAATATTTGATAAATAACCTTTTTGCATAATCTCATCTACAATATGCTCTTTTCTGGAAGGGTCCTCTTTGACACTTAATTGCATACACGATTTTGTAAGTAATTCTTCACGTTTGTAACCTGTGATTTCAAGGTAGGCGTCATTAAATTTAACAAAATTTGTATCTAGATCTAAAATGGCCAAACCATTTTTAGCCGTATTGAAAATTGTTTCAAATTCTTGTTTTTGTGCTTGTTGGGTGGTTATATCTATCAAATAGCCTAAGTAATGTGTGGTATTTCCTAGTTTATCTTTGGTTAATACGGTGTAATCAAGTACCCATTTAACAGAACCATCCTTTGTAATAACTCTATAAGGCTCGTGTTTAAAAAAACCTTCTTTATTGTGTGTGTTTTGGCTGACTTCTTCCATAACGCGTGCCAAGTCGTCTTTACATATACAATCCGCATAAAGTACTTCTGAACTTAAAAAATCCTCTACATTGTAACCTAGGAGTTTATAAATACTGTTGGATACATATTCTACGCTCCATTTTTCATCATTTTTCCATTTAAATAAAACACTGTCACCCGTGTCAAATAAAGACAATAAAGTTTTTTGTTCATTGTTCAATATTTCTGTTTGCTCTTTAGCATCGTTGAGTTTTTCAAGGGTAGTGTTAATCTCTTCTTGATGACGTTTAACCAAGACATATCCAATACTAAGTAGCAACAAAGAGATAAACAAAATAATCATACAAAAGGTAATAAAGGTACTTATAAATTCATTGTAGTCATCTGTTATATCTACTAAAAATAGTATGCTTCCAAGCTCTTTTTTTGAAATATCATTTAGCTCATGAATATGACTTATATAAACACGTTTATCAATATGTACCCAATGATTTTTGGTTTTATCATGAAGGATATTTTTAAGATTATTAGGCATTTTATGGGTGTTATAGACAATGTATTTGTCGTCATGCAAAGGGGTGTTTTTTAGTCTTTGTTTGACATATTTAGGAGAATCATTAAAGACATGTTTATTTACCGCATAATAGACCTCTATATTGAGTTGTTCCCCTATGGTTTTGGTGATTTTATCTATCTCTTTACCTATTTCTATGTAGCCTATAAGTTTTTGATCAACAAACCATGGATGAACGACACGAAGAGTGTAGTTTTTTTTAATCCCAAATTCCAACCCGTAAAAAGGCATTTGTTTTTTTTGAGATTGAACAAAGGTATAACGATCAATAATATCACTATGACGCTTAGGATCATGAACACGCAATTTAACTTGAGCGTTTGGATCTAAAAAATAAAAGTGCGTGATATTGTTGTTTTTGTGTAAGTTGTCATATAAGGGTTTACTTAAATGGTAGAGTTTATCCTTTTTATCATTTAAAAAAGGTGCATTAAATTCATCTTTTTCTTTCACAAGTTCCAGTACACTACTGATCATATTAGCTTGTGAGTCTATAAATTTGTTAAATTCTTTGGTGTATTTTGGTATTGCTTTTGATGTTTTGTTCTCAATTGATTGAAGTTGAATAATGTAGTTACTAATAAGTCCTAAAACGCTTAAAAATATTACGGTGATACTTAATATAAAAAAAGCATATTTATTTTCTTTGAGAAGCATTTTATAACCTTGGATAATATAGGCGGTATATTAACACATTTATGAGTATTTAGTGAGTTGTTTGGGGATTGTTTATTAAGAAAACCCCATAAAAATATTTATGGGGTAAATGAAGACTTATTTTAAGTTTTCAAATGGTGCAGTTACAACTGCTTTACGAGTTACAGTATATGGAACTAATGCTGCTGCACGAGCTCTTTTAATTACTGTAGCTACCATGTCTTGGTGACGTTTACAGTTACCTGTTAAACGACGAGGCATGATTTTATATCTTTCAGATAATGAAAAACGTAGACCTGCTACATCTTTATAATCTATGAAGTCTACTTTTGCTTCACAATATTTACAATATCTTTTTTTATATTTTCTTCTTTCTGCCATGATTTATCCTTTATTATTTATCTTTTTTCTAAAATGGAATCTCATCTTCATCGATGTCTATCTCAGGAACTTGATGTGCACTTGGCATTTGCTGTGCAGGTTGCCCGTAAGCTTGTTTTTGCTGTTGTGGTTGACCATAGCTTTGTTGTTGCTGTTGTGGTTGACCATAACTTGATTGTTGATTTTGTTGCTTTGGTGCTTGATAGCTTTGAGCCTGTTGGCCCTGTGGCTGAGAGTACGATTGAGAAGCATTGTCATTTGACGGATACGATCCTCCACCTTGGTTATCACCCTTACTATCTAGCATCTGCATCGTTTCAACAACTACAGAGTGCTTTGAACGTTTTTGTCCATTTTGATCTACCCATTGGTCAAAGTTAAGTCTTCCCTCAACTAGGATCTTACTCCCTTTACGAAGGTATTGGTTAGCAATCTCAGCACTACGTGCAAAAAAAGTGATGTCCACAAAACATACTTCTTCTTTTTTTTCACCATTACTGGTGTATTTACGGCTAGTTGCAATTGCAGTATTTGCAATTCCCATACCGCTTTGAGAATATCTAAGTTCAATATCGCGTGTTAAGTTTCCAACTAAAATAACTTTGTTAAACATGAGTTTCCTTTTCGATTAATGCTTTATAAATAAAGCTACTTATTACTCTGCTGCTGCTTCAGCTTCAACTGCTACAGGCTCTTCAGCTTTTGGTGCTTCTTCAACTTTTGGAGCTTCTTCAGCTTTTGGAGCAGAATTTTTACTTTGAGCTTTTTTAACCATTTCATTCCATGCTGCTATTTCACGATTTGTATCGTATTTAATAGTAACAAAACGAAGTAGTTCTTCATTAATACGAAATCTTCTTTCAATTTCAGAAATTGATGAAGGCTCTGCTGAATAATAAATAACTTGGTAAAAACCACGTTCATTTTTTTGAATTGGGTATGCTAATTTTCTCATCCCCATATCGTCAGTTGTAGCTATTTCACCACCGTTTGAAGTAATAACTTCTTGGATAGCTTTTAAGCTTTCTTGAATTTCTTCTGCTGTTAATGTTGGTTTTACGATTACTAAGTTTTCGTAATTTCTCATAGACTATAGTCTCCTCTTGGAATTTGCCCTAAGGCGTTTTTGTTTCCCTTTCGGTTAAAAATACGTCATTAAATTATGACACAAAGAGAAAGGAACTCGCAATAATAGCTAAAAGATACTTAAAATTCTATGATAGATAATATGACAAAATGCAATATTTATATTTATGTTGGTGCTTTTTTGATATAGTTTCTATTATATAAAATAAAAAATAGAGACTTATATGGCAAAACATAAACATAAAAAGAGTACTACTGGATCCAATATTTTAACCTATATAGCGTGGACACTGGCTTTTGTAACAGTGATTTTAGCCTCCCTTGCTATTGGTTATTATGTGGGGTTCAATGACGCGCACTCACAGGCAAAAGTTGAAGACAATTTAGAAGAAAAAAAACGTTTAGCTTTGTTAAAAAAACTAGAGAAAACGACACATTTAGATGAGAAAAAAAGTGTGAATCAACGTTTAAAAGAAGTTTTAAAAGCAGTGCCAAAAGAGCAAAATCTTGATGCACAACATGAGTATGATGTGAGCAAAGTTGCAAAACCACCCGTACGAGAAAAGATTAAAGTAGTCGATAAATTTGCTAAACCAAAACTTGCTATTATTCTTGATGATGTGTCTGTAAAAAGTCAGGTACGTGCTATTAAAAATCTAAATTTACCACTAACAATGAGTTTTTTACCCCCGTCGAAGTTTCGTCCAAACTCTGCAAAGTTAGCTAAAAAAGAAGCTTTTTACATGGTACATTTACCTATGGAAGCAATGCGTTTTACAAAAGAGGAACCTTTTACTCTTCGTGTGGACGACTCGCAAGAAAAAATTTCTAAAAGAATCCAGAAACTAAAAGAGTTGTTTCCTCGTGTTAAATACATAAACAATCATACCGGCAGTAAGTTTACCTCCAATGAAAGAGCCGTTAACAAACTTATTTATGAACTCAAACAAAGAAACATTAATTTTATAGATTCAAGAACAATAGCCGATACAAAAGTTCCAAAAGTGATGAAAAATTATGGATTAAAATACATAGGCAGAGATGTTTTTTTAGACCATCATACAGAAAAAGCATACGTAAAATCTCAAATTAAAAAAGCGATCAAAATAGCTAAAGAACACGGAAACGCAATAGCTATAGGTCACCCACATAAAAACACTCTTCTTGCAATAGATGAGTCTAAGTCACTTTTTAAAGATGTTGAACTGGTACTGGTAAATAGGATCTATTAAATGGCTTTGGTTGAAGAACACATAAATGCTTTAGATGATATGAAAAAATATCCAAAAGAGCTTTTTTATGCTGGTAATCTTGAACTGTTAAAGAAAAAATCAGTAGCTATTGTGGGTTCTCGAAAACCGAGTAAATATTCAAGAGTTCAAATTGAACAACTTTCTTCTAAGCTTTCACGTGCTGGTATATGTGTTGTGAGTGGTGGTGCTATGGGAATTGATGCAATGGCTCACAAAGGAGCAGGTGGATCTAACACTGTTGCGGTACTGCCATGTGGTATAGATCTACGCTATCCTGCGGTCAATAAAAGCTTGTTAGATGATATAGAGGCCAATGGTCTTTTACTCTCACAGTTTAAAGAAGGGGAAAAAGCACGACCTTATAGTTTTGTGTTACGAAATGAGATTGTTGTCGCACTTGGTGATATACTGATTGTTGGAGAAGCAGACGAGGGAAGTGGAACCATGCGTAGTATTGAATTTGCATTAAAAATGAACAAAGAGATCTATGTGTTATCTCACAGAATTGGAGAGAGTGTGGCTACAAACAAACTGCTCCAAGAGGGTAAAGCAAAAGCGATCACCGATATTGATGCTTTTATGGCTACTTTATACCCAGATCTACAAAGTGCTAACAAGGAGATAGGGGATGATTTTTCAGAGTTTTGCAAAAGTAACCCTAGTTACGAAGAAGCTCTTGGCAAGTTCCCATCTCGTGTTTTTGAAGCTGAGTTAGCTGGTGAAATTATTGTTAAAGATGGTAAGTTATACCTTAATTAAAAAACTCATTTATTCGATATGTAGGGAGTACTTATATCTACAATATCAACATAGCATCGCCATAAGAGTAAAAACGGTACTTCTCTTTTATAGCCTCAGCATAAAGTTCTTGTGTTTTGTCAACTCCCACAAAAGAAGCAACCAACATTAATAGGGTTGATTTAGGAAGGTGAAAATTTGTCAGAAGATGATCGACTCGACTTGGTTTATTTTTTGGATGTAAAAAAAGGTTAGCTTCACCTCTTTGAATTTTCCCGTGTTTGTCGTAAAACTCAATTGTTCTAGTAGATGTAGTCCCCACACTCAAAATAGGTATATTCGAATCTAAGATCTCTTTTGCTGGATCTGAAATATCATAATACTCTGAGTGCATAGGATG
>Ga0193965_1000013_pt1 | contig 79270 bp, 82 predicted proteins | sample FB_8_MG_FD_140330 | JGI IMG/M metagenome (GOLD analysis project Ga0193965, IMG submission 140330) | Microbial mat bacterial communities from the Broadkill River, Lewes, Delaware, United States - FB_8_MG | ecosystem: Environmental > Aquatic > Freshwater > River > Microbial mats | place: USA... | reverse complement strand
TTTTACTTCAACAAATATTTAGAGCAAAATAGGTATAATCCCGCATTAATACACAATGAAGGAAAATCATACAATGGATATTTTATTAGCAAGAAAAGAGCTTAAATCAAAGCCAAAAAAAGTAAATTTTGAAAAACTTTTAGAAGATTTAGCGAAAAATGAAGAGCAAATTTTTTATTTTGATAGAGATAACTCACACAAAGATATGATGGCTATCGTTGATAAATTTGAAGAAGCTGGTTATGCAGTTCATTTTAGAGAAGTGAAGTATGGTTTGTCTGATGATGAATATATGTATGAGCTTCACTCTTTATAATTAGTTAAGATAGTCTCACAAATGACGAATACTAACTGGGAAACAAAAGCTCCCACAAAAAAACTTTTCATAGAAACTTTAGGGTGTGCGATGAATGTTCGAGATACAGAACATATGATCGCAGAACTCGCAAAACACCAGTCATATGAAACAACTGAATCTATGGAAGATGCTGATTTAATCGTAATAAATACATGTTCAGTAAGAGAAAAACCTGTAGCAAAACTTTTTTCTGAATTAGGTAACTATAACAAAAAGAAAAAAGAAGGGGCAAAAATAGGAGTTACTGGATGTACAGCTAGTCATCTTGGTCGTGATATTATCAAAAGAGCTCCTTATGTTGATTTTGTTGTGGGTGCTCGGAATATTTCTAAAATATCTCAAGCTGTAAAAACAAAAGGTACGGTTGAGATTGATATAAACAATGATGAAACTACTTATGATTTTGCTGATTTTAGACAATCATCTTATAGATGTAGTGTCAATATATCTTTGGGTTGTGATAAAAGTTGTACTTTTTGTATAGTTCCTGCTACAAGAGGTGATGAGATAAGTATCCCTATGTCAATCATTTTAAATGAGATAGAAAAATCTGTAAAAAATGGTGCAAAAGAGGTGTTTTTACTTGGTCAAAATGTAAACAACTATGGTAAAAATTTTAGCGATAAAAATGAAAAATCTTCGTTTACAGAACTTCTGCAAGAAATTAGTAAAATAGATGGATTAGAACGAATCCGATTTACATCTCCACATCCTTTTCATATGAATGATAAATTTTTGGAAGAGTTTGCCTCAAATCCTAAAATTTGTAAACAAATTCATGTACCACTTCAAGCTGGTAATGATAAAGTTCTCAAAGATATGAAGCGTGGATACACAAAAAAATGGTTTTTGAATAGATGTGAAAAGATTAGAAAACTTGTACCAAATGTACGGATCTCTACAGATATTATCGTAGCATTTCCAGGGGAAACAGATGAAGAGTTTAGAGATACACTTAATGTAGTAGAGCAGGTAAAATTTGAGTCTATTTTCAATTTTAAATATTCTAAAAGACCACATACACCTGCCCAAACTATGCCAAATCAAATTGATGATAAAGTAGGAAGTGCAAGACTTCAAGAGCTTATAGCACTTCATAAAACACATCAAGATGAACATATGCAAAAATATATAGGAACTACCATGCAAGTTATGTTTGAAGATCTTAAACCAAATGGAGAGATTTTTGGATTTAGTGATAACTACTGTCAAGTATTTGTAAAAGGGAGTGAAGAACTACTAGGTCAAATTGTTGATGTGAAAATCATAAAAGCAAGTAGAACCTCACTTAAAGGTGAAGTAGTTTAAAGCTACGTACCATGAAGAAAAGAATATTTAAATATATAGAGATAAATATTATCCCTTTTCTTTTACAATTATTTGTAAAATTTATACAACTTACCAATAAAACAACCTACCATATCTCGCCAAATATTAATAAAGATGAAAATATTGTTATTGGTATGTGGCATGGTGATCTTTTGATGCAACCATTTAATTATAAAAATTTTAGACCCAATGGGACTGTAAAAGGGGTTATTAGTGAGCATAGAGATGGTGAAGCGATACGAAAAACAGTAGAATTTTTAGGTATTGGTTCTTTATCAGGATCTTCCACTAGAGGCGGAGCAAAAGCACTTATTGGTGCTATTCGCTCACTCAAAAAAGGGATAGATGTTGCTATTACTCCAGATGGTCCTAAAGGTCCTATATACAGTGTAGCTGAGGGGATTGTTGTGATTTCACAGAAAACAAAAGCGAAGATTGTCCCTTTTTCTTGTATTCCATCTTCCTACTGGAAAATGAAATCTTGGGACAAATTTATTATCCCTAAACCTTTTGGTACAATAGATTTTTATATAGGGGAACCTATTGATATTTTAAATATGAATATGGAAGAAGCAAAAATACACATTCACAATAAAATGAATGAACACCAATTGAAAAAATAGTTTTAATATTGAAAATAGTATAATTAAAACTATTTATGAATCAAACAAAGGGATAGTTGTGTTTAAAACAGATAAAAAGCAATTTATAAACATTTTACAACAAGATAAACAATTAAAAATTGACTATAAAACTATGCAAAACAATAGAGTACTCAAAGAGGAGCAATTATCATTTTTAAAAGTTGAAGATAGATTAGGAGATGATGCAAAAGATGCGATCAATACCTTACAAAAAAATGTAAATCTTACCTATATCACTTCTTTGTTAGAAAGCCCAAGTCAGCATATCATCCCAACTAAAGAGCTTGATGCTATTAATTTTGATGCTGTTAAATTGGGAAATAACAATAGTGTAGTGATCCCTAAAACTGAAATTGATTTACTTAATAGCTATTATAAAGAAACTGGAATTGATTTTATCATATCACCATACACTATTATAGAAGAATATTTAGAGAATAACACCAAAAATAATTCACTTAATTTTCTTATTTACAATAATATAATTTATGCTATTATTTTTAATAATGCAAAAGAACTTACCTATCATAAAATCAAAGCATTGACCCCTTTTGAATCAACACAAGATGAAACATTTATTGAAGAAGATGATATTGTCGGTCAAAAACTTTATGAAGAGCTTAATTTTTTAGAAATTCAAGAATTTATGAATGATACTATTGAAGAGTATTATCTCAAAAACAATGAAGTAGAATTTTTAGAACATATCGAGATACTCTATACTATAAAACCTATGTCCCAAGAGCAGGTTACCCTTCTTCAAGATGTTCTCATGATGCCAGTTACATATACTTCAATATCAATAGAAAACTATATGGATAAAATTATTCAAAAAGAGAGTATAACTGCTCATAATTTTATCTCACCTCGTGCAAAAAAAGAGGATAAAAGCTCCTACATGTGGTACATAATTGCTTTTGTTACTCTCATAATAGCAATTGTAGTATTAAATGATAAATTTGCTACTAAAAATAGTGAAAATACCAGAACAAAAACAGAAAAAACTACTCCAAAAGTAGAGCAAAAACAAGTGCTAAAAAAAGAGATTCAGCCAATTCATCCGATAAATATTCAGTTACCAAATCATAAAAAGAACAATCAAATAATAGTACAAAATGTACAGATGTTATTTGATGTAGTTCCTTATGATGCACTTTTGAAAGATTTGGAAATAAATCAAGATAGTTCTACATTTGTGTCAAATTTTATTAAAACTTCAAATTCTATTTTGGATATGCAAACAAAATTGAAAAATATATATACAACATCAAAAGTCTTATTAAAACATACAAATAAAGTAATTCTCAATACAATTATTCAAAATAATACACTCTTAGAGCCAAAAAAGAAGGATAAAAATACCCTCAAAAGCGAATATCAAATATTAGGTTTTTTGCCAAGTTCTCAGGCAACTAGTTATATAAAAGGCTTGTCTTTATCCAACTCTACCATAACTTTTGACTCAAAAAAAGGTGGGGAGTATCTCACTTATAACTTTACTGTATCTTCTCATATCAAATCACCGAAAGAGTTTTTTACCTTGATTACAAAATTAAATCAACAAAAATTTTCCATAGAATTAGCCTACCCTATAGTTTTCTCAAAAAAGGCAGATGCAATTGAGGTACGATACCACATACAATTACATCAGCAAAATAAAAAGCAAGTTTCTCTTAAAAAATAAATAAATTTTCTTGATATAACCTGTAGATATATGCTCGTATATTTATAGGTATTTTAGCTATTCTACATCTCTCTTTAAACTTTTTATCCATAGTTTCCGAAATAAATGGCGCTATAAAGATCTTATTTTCTGTTATTGTGATTGCGATTTTATGAGAAACTACGAGTGATTTTTGTGTCGCTATCTCTTCTCTTGTAGCATTTGAGATAATTATTCCTCTTTGTTTTAACTCTTTATCAATAATTCTCAAAGCGATATTTGTATCACCATTAAAGTCATACGTACTCAACTCTTTATTTTTGCTAACAACCACTTCCTTCAATAAAGATCTATTATCATTCTCTAAATATTCAAAACTTTTGCCAATACCACTTTCAAATTTTTCAATCAATTCATCACTAAAATTGTGTCTAAAATAATTACGTTTATATTTTTCATCATAATTAGAAGAGTCAATAAAATATTTTATTTTATTTTCATCCAAATAGTTTTGTAAGGTTTTTTTACTAAGAGATAAAAGAGGTTTTTGTATTTGATAATGCTCTTTATAAGAGAGAGATTCCATCCCAATAAGTTCAGTTAGACCAGCACCTTTTGTAAGTTGCATTAAAAACCATTCTAATTTATCATTGAGTTGATGGGCTGTAAAAAGAGCTTTGTATTGATCATTTATCATAATCTCATGAAAAAAATTATGTCGATAATCTCGTGCCTCTTTTTCAGAAAATTTTAAATCACTAGGATATTGGGAAATAAAGCACTTTTTATTGTATCTATGTGCCAATTGTGTTGCATAAATAACTTCCTCTTTTGATTGTTGTCGTTGTTGATAATCCACTATCGCTATATCAAAAGGGATGTTTTGTGCAAGCATCATAAAAAATAATGCAGTTGAGTCGATACCAGCACTAAAGGCAAGTAAATTTTTGTCTGTTTTAATATCTAATTTGAAAGTATCCATCTGATGATTATATTAGGAATAAAGTTATATAATACTTAGTATATTATTAGATTATAAGATATATTACTTTAGTTTATGCTACCCATAAGTTAAAATAATATATAATTAATTAATAAGATTACTGAAAGGATTCACATGAATAGTGAAATTAAAGTCGCTGCTTATCGTATTAAAAGATATTGGGTATATATGTTGGCAACTACTGTTGCGGTAGTTACTCCATTTATACAAATTGGAGGAAATCAAATATTTCTCCTCTCATTTGACAAAAAACAATTACATCTTATGGGTGTTGCATTTGATATGCAAGAGTTGTATATGATGCCATTTTTATTGATGTTTATGTTTTTGGGAATATTTGCAGTCACTGCCATTGGAGGAAGAGCTTGGTGTGGTTGGACATGTCCTCAAACAATTTTTAGAGTTATCTATAGAGATTTAATAGAAACAAAACTTTTAGGTTTACGAAGAATTAAAAATAAACAAAAAGAGCCTGATTGGAAAAAACCAAAAAATGCTATGAAAAGAGTGGTTGCTATTTTATTGTGGTCTGCATTAGCACTCTTAGCAGCTGCAGATTTTATGTGGTATTTTATCCCTCCTGCTGATTTTTTTACCTATATGCAGAACCCTATGGATCATACTGTTATATTAGGATTTGTGATTGGTGTTGCAGCATTTTTAGTCTATGATGTGGTATTTTTACAAGAAAATTTTTGTGTCTATGTATGTCCTTATTCAAGGGTACAATCAGTTTTGTATGATGATGATACTATTCAGGCTATTTATAGCACAAAAAGAGGTGGAAACATCTATAATGAAAATAAAGAAAAAGTTATTTTCAAACAAAAAGATCTACCAAATGAAACAGATGAATGTACAGCCTGTCAAAGTTGTGTGACAGTTTGTCCTACACATATAGATATTAGAAAAGGGGCACAGTTAGAGTGTATTAACTGTTTAGAGTGTGTTGATGCATGTACGAGTGTAATGGGGAAACTTGGTAAAGAGAGTTTAGTACAATGGTCGAGTACAAATCAAGTAGAAAAAGCAACCAAAACAAAACTCATAAGAGGTAAAACTATTATGTATGCGGCTGCTTTATTGATTATTATCGGTATGTTATTTGTAATGGGTGGTAAAAAAGAGTATATGCTCTTAAACATCAATAAAACTACACAATTGTACAAAATAAAAGATAACAATGAAGTAGTAAATAACTTTTTATTATTATTCCAAAATACACAAAAAGAGAACTATACTTATACTATAGAAGTGATAGGGGAATATGCAGATAAATTTAAAATTAAAAAATTTAGAGATTTTAAACTTTCACATAATAAAATGGCAAAAAAAGTGATCCAGTTATCTACAACAGAGCGAATTGTGGATGATAAGACAAAAGATACACCTATTACCGTTACATTAAAAGCGTATGCAAAAGAAAATCCAGATGTGGTATTTGTAATACGAAAAGCTGTATTTATCTATCCTCGAGCAGATAAACTTACTAAATAAAACTTAACTCAAATCATTACAACCTAAGGTTTAAAAGCCTTAGGTTTTTTTATGTTATAATTTCATAAAATATAAGGAAAAAATATGCCATTATTAGATAGTTTTAAAGTAGATCATACCAAAATGTCAGCACCTGCTGTACGAGTTGCCAAAACAATGAAATCAAAATCAGGAGACACGATAAGTGTTTTTGATATCCGAATTCATATACCAAATCAAGATAAAATGACAGGAAAAGGTATCCATACACTAGAGCATCTTTTCGCTGGATTTATTAGAGAGCATCTCAATAGTAAAAATGTAGAGATTATTGACTGTTCGCCTATGGGATGTCGTACAGGTTTTTATATGAGCTGTTTAGGAACTCCAAAAGAGAAGGCAGTTGCAAAAGCTACCAAAAAAGCGATGGCAGATGTTTTAAAAGTAAAAAGTGAAGCAGATATTCCTGAACTCAATCTTTTACAATGTGGAACATATAAGATGCATTCACTCAAAAGTGCTAAAAAAACTGCACGATTTGTTCTTAAAAATGGAGTTGGAGTTATGAATAACAAAGATCTATTATTAACAAAAAAACAACTTAAAAAGTTAGAAGCATAAAACATATATCTACACAAGATGGAACAAACACTCTCTTTAGTGAACAGTTTAACCAACATTATCACAGCACTAAAGAGGGTGCTCTCAATGAGTCTCTATCCAAGCATGTTATCCCTGCCCTTAGCTATCATAAAGAAAAACTTTCATTAAATATTTTAGATATTTGCTTTGGTTTAGGGTACAACACTTTAGCTACTCTCTATTATATACAAAAAAATAAGTTAGATATACACCTCACTATCTATTCGCCAGAATTTGATGAAAATTTGATCACTTCTCTTCAAGAGTTTAAATATCCAAAAGAGTTCGAAAATTTAGCTCCTATTATATATGCTCTTTCTAAAACACATAAATTTAAAGATGGAAATATAAATATAGAGCTTTATTGTGGAGATGCAAGAGAGTATATAAAGACACTTCAAAATATTGATATAGTATACCAAGATGCTTTTAGTAGTGATGTCAATCATTTTTTATGGACTGTAGAATATTTTGAAGATATTAAAAAAATACTGAGTGAAGATGCTATTTTGACTACATATTCTATCGCTACACCAATACGACTCTCAATTTATAAAAATGATTTGAATATTTATGAGTACAAACCATTAGACTCAAATAGAATTACTATTGCACTCAATAAAAAAGAGATTGATACAAACTATAAATATATAGATATGGAGCTGAAACAACAAAGAAATACAACAGCTAAAGCTCTTTATGATTCTTTTTAATGAATCATTATTGGGTACTTGTATTTTCAGGAATTTTTAAATAATTTAACTTTAATAATATTTTTGTAATCTCCCTAAACACAGGTACTGCAGAGTTCGAAGCATAATAATAATACCAATATTTTCCTCTACTAATAGGGTCATTTACAGTCACACCGATGGTATATTTTTGTTCTTTATCATTAACAAAACCAAAAAAGCTACTCATATATTTTCTTTGATATTTACCATGTTCGACCACATTGGCTGTACCTGTTTTTCCACCTATCTCCAAACCTTTAATAATAGTATTTTTTCCAGTTCCTTTTTCAACTGTTTTGACCAAATATCTTTTCATTCTTTGAGCGGTTTTTTCAGATATAACTTGTATTGGTTCTTTACTTTTACTTACGAGATAAGGAGTAACTATCGCTCCTTTGTTATTAAATACAGAATATGCTTTTAAAACCTGCATAAAAGTAGCTGTCATACCTTGACCATAAGAATCAGTAGCTTTATAAACGTTATCTTCATTTTTGTCTTCTCCTCCTCTATATTGATACAACTTATGGATGATGCCTCTTGTTTCATGAGGCAAATCTATACCTGTTTTTAAGGATAAACCAAATCTTTTATATCCATCATAAAATTCATTTGCTGTGAGTCTATTTGCAATTTTTAATGTTCCTATATTACTTGAATAAATTACAATATCTTCCAAAGTGAGATAATGTTTTTTAAATTGGTGATCATCATGAATAATATGACGATTAATTCTATATTTTCCTCGTGGATATTCCCCTTTTGAATTTTGTTTTCCTTTATTGTAAGCAAAAAAAAGTTCATTCTTTTTAATTTTATTTTTATCCATTGCCAAAGATATTGCAATTGGTTTTATAACAGATCCTGGTTCAAAATTGTATTCAATTGCATTGATTCTCAGATTTTTAATATCTCTTGAGTGTATTTTTTGAGGATTATATCTATTACTTGAAGCTAATGAGAGTATTTTCCCTGTTTCACTCTCCATAACAGATACAATAATCTCTTGGGCACCCAATTTTTCTTTATATCTGTCTAGCATCAATTCAATATTTCTTTGTAACTTTAAAGGGATCGTAAGATGTAAATCTTCACCATCATGTCGTTGTGTAATTTCGGAGTTTTTATTAAATAATATATAAGATAAAATATCTTTATCCCCTTTTAAAATTCCATCTTGTACATTATTTAAACTTTCATTAAACTCTTTTTCCAAACCATTCACACCAATCACTTTTTGTTTTCCATTAATGCTATTGTTTTTTTTAATAAATCCAATGACAGGAGTCAATGTATCTTTGTGTGGATATAAACGCTCTTCACCTGTTTCATATATATTCAAGCCAAACAAAACAGTTTTACCTCTAATTTTTATAGATTTAAAAACATCCAATCGTCGCAATTTAAAAGCAAGTGAATGTAACTCTTTTGCAACTCGTTGATTGATAGTTCGAGAGATAATTGTATACCCTTTTTTCGATATTTTCGCAATTATTTTTTCTTTTGGAATATTACTATAAAGAGAAAAGAGCGTTACAAAAAGATCTTTTTTATTTTCGTCTAAACAACGAGTATCAATAGATGCCGAATAAATTTTTTGGGATCTTCCAATTCTAAAGTTATCAGCACTGTAAATATTTCCACGAACGGCTAAGTCTTTTTTGGTGGTTAAGAGTGAAGGTAAATGTCTATTATCTTGAGAAGTTTTTAAAACAGAGAAAATTAATATTGTAAAGGCAATTACAATAAGAAATACCAATAGTAAAAGTTTTTTCATTATCAATAATTGTTGTGTATTTAAGGGCATTTTTATCCATAATTCTGAAAAGTTTGGTATAATCCAAAATGAATTTTATCCAAAAAAAGATTAAATCCCTTACTGATGACAATCAACCTGACTATATATTATTTTATTTAAGCTCTATACTTATAATTATTAGTATACTATTTTCTTATTCATTATCTATCTACACTGTAATATATTGGGAATATGAACCTTTTCACTTCTTTTATAGACAACTATTCACAGGGCTTGTAGCGATCATGATCATGTGGACTTTAGCTCAAATAAAGCCTGATATTCTCATTCCAAAAGCAGGATGGTTTTTATTTGGATTTTTTCTTTTTCTGATCATTAGTATGCAATTTTTACCCTCTTTTTTAGTAACAGAATCAGGTGGAGCAAAAAGATGGATACGATTACCAGGGATCTCTCTATCTCCTGTAGAGTTTTTCAAAATAGGTTTTATATACTATCTTGCTTGGTCATTCCATAGAAAACTTACAGATATAAGTAAACTATCATTCAAAGATGAGCTGAAACTTTTAGCACCTTATGCGATTGTTTTTGGATTTGTCGTTTTTATGATTGCAGTTTTACAAAAAGATTTAGGGCAAGTAGTTCTTTTGGCTACAATATTATTTGTTATGTTAATCTTTGCAAATCGGAGTTGGAAAGTATTTGCTTCTTTGATAGCCCTCGCTATATCAGGACTCATTGGTTTAATCTTATTTTTTCCTCATAGAATTGTTCGAGTTAAAAGTTGGTGGAGTATGGTACAAGATGGTGTATTGTCATTTATGCCAGAATTTGTAGCAACCGCCTTACGAATTAAAGAGTTTCCAGAACCTTATCAAGTAGGACACTCCTTAAATGCAATTAATAATGGCGGACTCACAGGCGTAGGCTTAGGAAATGGTGCTTTAAAACTTGGATTTTTAAGTGAAGTACATACTGACTTTGTATTGGCAGGTATCACAGAAGAGATTGGATTTATAGGATTTTTTTGTATTGCTATACTTTTGTTTGGTGTAATATTTAGAATATTTAGAACATCAAGAAGAATTTATGATACAAAATACCATCTTTTCACTATAGGGATAGGTTTAATGATTAGTGTGGCATTTCTGATTAATTCTTATGGTGTTTCTGGGATTATTCCTATAAAAGGGATTGCTGTTCCATTTTTAAGTTATGGAGGAAGCTCACTTTTAAGCGTAGCTATTGCAATAGGGCTTGTTCTTTCAATTAGTCGTAATATAGATTTGACTCCACCATAATTATTACTTTGTAAGTCTTAAAATCTCATTATCTGTCAATCCAGTAATTATTTTTATCATATCCAAATCCAATCCTTGTTGTAAAGATTTCATCGCTATCTCATACGCTTTATTTTTCTCCCCCTCGATCTTGCCTTTTTTAATGCCTACTTTCTCACCCTCAATTTTCCCTTCTTTTTTCCCCTCAATCTTCCCAATAACATAAGTAGATTCATAAGCACTCGCCTGATCGTGTAAAGATGTTTGGTATTGGTTATATTCTATTCTCTCTTTATCTTCCATCTTTAGATAATCAAGTGTCTCTTTTGCTTTTTCTAGTCCTTTTGCTTTTGGGTGTTCTCCTATCTCTTCATTTTTAAGGAAATGTATCCATTCATCTAAGGGTTCTTTTGCTATTTCATTAAAGTTTTTTATTTTGATAAGGTAATATTCTGGATATATTTTTGCTACCGTATCCGTTTTATAAAGTTCTTTTTGTTTTTCATTGAGTTGGAGTAAACTCTTATTATGTAATCCTATAAAGTTTGTAGTTCCTTTATAGATATAATCATCACCATTTCCAAAATCAAAGTATAAAATACTTATAGAGATTATTTTACTTACTTGTGAATAAGATTCTGATTCTTTGAGATGCTCTACTATCGCTTTAGAAGATGCATACAAAATTCTTTGCATATAATCTAACTCTCTATCATATTGAATCTCAATAAGAATTGTCTCATCATTTGTATTTTTTACTTTTATATCAATTCTGTTAAATTTATCATCTCTAGTTTCTTTATTGGATTCACTTTCTAATATCTCTAAAATAGTAATATTTTCAAATAAAAGTTCCGATAAAAACCCCTCTAATATATCGAAGTTTGCTTTACTTCGCAAGATTCTTTTTATAGCCCAATCGAAGCTTATTAGTTTTCTTTTTTGTGGCATGGGTTATTCCTTTTTTGATAATTAGTCATTTTCATTTGCTATCTAATAGCATAAAGTATCTCTTCTTTTAATTTTTGTTGTTTTATCTCTACAATTGAGAGTTTTTCTATCTCCATATCCATTAATTGAGCAATACTTTGAATATTATTTTTTGCTATTAAGTTTAATACTATACCTCTATATGCTTTTGCCCAGTGACTGACCACTTTCCCATCTTTGATAAATTTCATAGTGGTGTATGGTTTGTTTATTTTGTAAAATTTTTCATAAAACCCTGCTCTTAGATCGAGTATCTCCTCATCTTTGAGATAGCTATCAATTGATTTTGTAAAATATTCATTATAAAATTTTTCTACTGCAAGTGTGTTTAGTTTTTCCCCTTGTTTCAATTTATAATCTGGTAAGCCTACATCTCCTGCAAGTACTGGTCCAAATAGATTGGAAAAAATCATCACATTTGTATCTATATAGTTTTTACTCATAATATCCAACTCATTATACTTCAAATAATCAAATGCCACTCCATCATAACGCTCAATCACTTTCATAATCTTTTTACTTGAGAGATCACCTTTGTAGTATTCTATAACATCTTTTTTTTTTGATCCAAATAATTTTGAAAGTTCTTCATCTGTAGCCAAATCAATAAAGTTTTGGTAACGATTAAGAATCTCTACCCTTTTATCATATAATTCTGGGAATATAAAACTATTTTGAGTAATTTTATCTGATATTCCCCCTTTAAATTTTGTTTCACTTGGTGAGAAAAGTATTTTCATTTTTTGTTCCAATTATAATTTTTATTTTACTGTCACTGCTAATAATATTTTTATAGAGATATTTTAGCAAAAATTGACTAAAATAGGCAAAATTAATAGGAGGAATTTAGGAATGAATGAGTATTATTATCCTATTTTGGCATTTCATATCGTGGCTGTTTTATCGTGGATGTCTATGCTGTTTTATCTTCCACGACTCTATGTGTATCATCAAGAACATAAAGAGAAAGAGCAGTTTGTAGAAGTGGTGAAAATACAAGAGCTGAAACTGTATAAATATATAGGAGCTCCTGCTATGTGGGCAACACTTGCCAGTGGTATCCTTCTGATCTATCTCAATTCTAATATACTTACACAAGGCTGGATGCATGCAAAACTTTTATTGATAGTTTTACTGATAGTATACTCTTTGAGTTTGGAAAAATATAGAAAAGATTTAGCAAATGACAGTTGTGTAAAAAGTGGTAAGTTTTTTCGTGCGTACAATGAAGTACCAACTATTTTGGCTATACTTATCGTAACATTTGTGATAACCAAATCAATTCCTGTGATCTTTTCAATAGCTATCACACTCTTTTTTGTTTTTATTATGTATATGATAATGAAACCAAAGAAAATAAAAAAATAATTAAAAGGAGATAAAAATGAAAATAGTATTTTTAGATAAAAAAACATTAGGTGATGATATTAACTTAGATAAATTTGGAGAATTAGGTGAGGTAGAGTATTTTGATGCAACTGCTGCTACTCAAACTTTAGAGAGAGTCCAAAATGCAGATATTGTAGTGACCAATAAAGTTGTAATAGATAAAGAGATTATGAGTCAAACCAATATCAAACTTATTTGTATTACAGCAACAGGTATGAACAATGTTGACCTTGAGTATGCCAAAGAAAAAGCAATAGAGGTCAAAAATGTAGTGGGTTACTCTACTTCTAGTGTAGCTCAACTTGCATTTTCTTATATATTACAATTTGTACAACATATCAATTTTTATAATGATTTTGTTCAGAATGGTGGTTGGGAGCAAAGTGATATATTTACAAATAATGACAAAGCCTTTTATGAACTTCATGGGAAAACAATAGGTATCATAGGACTTGGAAATATTGGAAAAGAGGTGGCTAAGATAGCCAGTGCATTTGGTTGTAAAGTTATCTACTACTCTACAAGTGGAAAAAATACAAATACAGAATATGAGAGTGTAGCGTTAGAATATTTACTTAAAAATGCAGATATTATCTCTATACATTGTGCCTTAAATCCACAAACAAACAATCTTGTAAATAAAGAAAATTTACCACTTTTAAAAAAAGGTGCTATTTTGATGAATCTTGGTCGTGGTGGACTTGTAAATGAGCAAGATATTACAAATACTTTGAATAATAAACAAGATATATATTTTGCTACAGATGTAGCTACTGTTGAACCTATAGAAAAAACTTCACCATTACTTCAAATTGAAGATAAAAAAAGAGTTATCATCACTCCACATATCGCATGGGCATCGAAAGAAGCACGAGAGAGACTTATGGATACGGTGTATACAAATATTAAGGAGAGTATATGCAAAGTATAATTTTTGAAGGAGAAGAGATTAGCCCATCAAAAGTGGTGTGTATTGGGCGTAATTATGTAGAGCATATAGAAGAGTTAGGCAACGAGACACCTACAGATATGGTGGTGTTTAACAAACCAAATTCGGCTATTTCTGATACACTTATCTATATAAATGAGTTTACCCGTTATGAGGGTGAGATATGTTTTTTGATCAAAGATACAAAAATTATAGGTGTTGGATTTGGACTAGATTTAACACAAGCAGATATACAAAATAGCCTGAAAAAAAAAGGTCTCCCTTGGGAGCGTGCAAAAAGTTTTGATGGTTCTGCTGTATTGAGTGATTTTGTAAAACTTGAAAATGATATATCTACTATTAAAATGGAATTGTATATAAATGATGTTCTTCTTCAATTTGCAAACTATGATTTGATGATTTACAAACCTTTTGAGATGATACAAGAAGTGGAGAGTTTTATGAGTTTGGAAGATGGTGATGTCATTATGTCAGGGACGCCAAAAGGTGTAGGTAACTACTCAAAGAATGATGTTTTTGTAGGTAAAATATATACAAATGAACAACTCATACTTACTGCTAAATGGATAGTTCGCTAAAATGTGCTATACTATGTACTACTTTAGCTAGAGGAGTTTGTATATGGGATTATTACTATACAAATCAGATGAGATGTACTCATCTACAGAACTTATACAAAAAAGTAAAATGATCTTCGATAAAGTTTTAGACAACAAAATCGATAAGGCTATCATCTTAGAAGATGGCAAACCTTGCTTTTTACTTATGGATTTTAATAAATATGAAAAAATAATGGCAGAATATGAAGCACTCAAAAAATCAGTACAAATAACACCTACACCTAAGCCTTCTATAACAACAGTAGAAAAAGAAAAAATTTTAGTCTCTCAAGATAAAGAGAAAAATGCTGAAACTATACCTACTTTTACCCCTAAAAAAGTGAGCGTTCCTATACAAACTACCACTCTTGAAGAGAAAAAAAGAGAACAGTTATATACACAAAAAGTGAATGCAAAAAAAATAACAGAGAAGAAAACAGAAAAAGAAAGTATCTCCGCTGAACAAGAGATACACAATGCTATGCAAAAAATCAAATCTATGAATTTTGATGAAGCTATGCGATTAGAAGCTGAAAAGAAGATCAAAGTACGTATTTTGGAAGCGAGAAGAAATCGTGCTAAAATACTGGAAAATGAGCAACAGCAAAAAGAGTTAAAAGAGGAGTTAGTTTTGCAAAATCAAATTAAACGAAAAAAAATCAAAAAAGATAGAGAATTACGAGAGTTTTGGGACTAAATGATGCCTTTTATTTATGATGTTCTTATTATAGGCAGTGGTGGTGCGGGACTGAGTGCGGCTATTGAGGCAAAGAAATATTCAAAAAATGTTGCTGTTGTATCCAAAACATATCCTACTGCATCACAAACCTGTCAAGCACAAGGGGGAATCAATGCTGTTTTAGATACTCAAAACAATAATGACTCTATTCAAAACCATATTGATGATACTATTAAAGCTGCCAATAAACTAGGCGATGAAAAAGCGATCCATTTTATGTGTGAAAATGCAAAAGATACACTCCAGTGGCTTGATGATATTGGTGTCCCTTTTAGTCGAGATAAAAACAATGGTATCGCTCAACGCAATTTTGGAGGAGCGAGTTACCCACGGACTTGTTATAGTAGTGATTATACAGGGTTGAAAATTTTACACACTTTATATGATACTTGTATACAAAAGGAGATAGAGTTTTTCAATGAGTATTTAGTTTTGTCTTTTATAAAAGATGATGAGACTATCAAAGGTGTCGTAGTTTTGGATATTGCAAGTGGCACAATAAAACAACTTTTTGCCAAATCAATCATTATAGCCAGTGGTGGATATGCTGGTATTTTTAATCATTTTACGACAAACTCTACCGCAACCACTGGTGAAATACTGAGCATCGCTTCAGAGATCGGATGTACTTTAGAAAATATGGAGTTCATACAATTTCACCCTACTTCAATGAAAGAGAGTAAAATTCTTATCAGTGAAAGTGCTCGTGGTGAGGGTGGATATTTGGTCGATCAAGATGGCAAAAGATTTATCGATGAGCTCAAACCTCGAGATGAAGTCTCTCGTGCTATCTATACCAAAATACAAAATGGTGAAAAAGTTTACTTAGATCTACGCCATCTTGGAAAAGAGAAGATTCTCGAAACTATGCCACAAGAGTATGATTTGGCATATCAATTTACAGGCGTATCACTCGAAAAAGATCTTTTAGAGGTCACACCTGCTGCACACTATACAATGGGTGGAATCAAAGTAAATAAGCAAACACAAACAAATATCAAAAATCTTTTTGCATGTGGAGAGTGTGCCTCAGCAAGAGTCCATGGTGCCAATAGGCTTGGAGGGAACTCACTTTTGGAGATCATTACTTTTGGGAAAGTTGCTGGTAAAAATGCTAGTTTAAGTGCAAATAAAAGTACAAAGTTTGATACAATTTTGTATACAAATGAACTTGAAAATGAAGAAAAAAAAATCAAAAATATTTATACTTTACCTAATGTACTTAACTTCCAAACTCTCAAAAATACTCTAGGAGAACTACTTTTTGATTCTGTTGGATTGTTTAGAGAAGAGAAAAAACTTACCTTGCTATTAAAAACTTTGCAAGGGTATAAAAATGATTTAGAAAAGATGGGTATCATAGATAAAAGTAAAGTTTATAATACAGAATTAAAAGAGTTTATAGAGTTTACACATATACTCAATCTTTCTTTAGGCATAGTCAAAAGTGCCTTACAGAGAAAAGAGAGTCGTGGAGCACATTTTAGAAGTGATTTTTTGGAAACTGATAAAAACTATGAAAAATCTAGTACCATTACACAACGAAACGGTACATTTATGGTGACAATATGAAAATTACAATATGCAATATATCGTACACGATTGAGACAAATAATAACAATCAATCAAATCTTTTAAACAGCTTATTTCAAATAAAAGAGAAAATTAACAGAACGCTAAGTTTTAGAAGTGGATGTAAAAGTGGTGTATGTGGAAGTTGTGCTGTACGAGTAAATGGAGTAGAAAAATTGGCTTGTAAAACAATTATAAAAGAAGGTGACACGATAGAACCTCTTAATTATAGTAGTGTTATCAAGGATTTAATCGTAGATAAACAAAATCAAGAAAAATTTTTAATAAAAGCAAAAGCACACTTAGAAAAGAAAAAAGATACTCAGATCACACAAGAAGATGAAAAAAGAATAGATACCGAGTCTAATTGTATCTTATGTAATAGTTGTTTGAGTGCCTGTCCTATATACAGTGTAAATGAAAACTTTCTAGCTCCCTATGCTCTTTTACGAAGTTTTCGTTATGTTGAAGATGCAAAAGAAGATGAGATACAAACCAAACTTAAAGCTGTTCAAACTAATGGTATTTGGGACTGTACTTTGTGTGGGAATTGTAATATGGTATGCCCCTCAATCATTAATATCAAAGGAAGTATAGAAAATTTACGAAATAAATCAGCTCAATTTGGATATAATAACCCAAATATGAACAGTGGGTTTGATATATCATTTGGATTTGACCCCAATGGATTTTAAAGGATAATTTCAATGGATTTCGATAGAAGCATTAAAATACTATACGTAGATGATAGTGCAACAATAAGAGATATGATAGAGAGTTCTTTGATAGAGATAGGTTATTTTAATATTCAAGCTGCAGAAGATGGAGAGGAAGCACTCTTTTTGTGTGCAGAAGAGGATTATGATTTTATCATCACGGATATTAATATGCCACATATGGATGGTATAGAGCTTATTCGAAGATTGAGAGATACTCTTGATTATGGAGCTACTCCTATTATGGTTTTAACAACTGAGTGGAGTCTTCATATGAAGAAAAAAGGGAAAGAGGTTGGAGCTACCTCTTGGATAGTAAAACCATTTAATACACAATTTTTACACGAAGCAATTTTAAAAACAATCCAAAAAGTAAATGAATAAGGAAATAAACAGATGGCAATAACACGATTTGCACCAAGTCCAACAGGATATCTTCATATTGGAGGTCTTAGAACAGCACTCTATAGTTATCTATGGGCAAAAAAAACAAACGGTGAGTTTAAACTCCGTATCGAAGACACCGACCAATCACGAAACAATGAAGATGCAGTAAAAGCTATTTTAGAGGCATTTGAATGGGTAGGAATGCCTAGTGACTGTGAGATAGAATATCAATCAAAAAGAACAGATATTTATAAAAAATATATTACACAACTTCTTGATGAAGGAAAAGCATACAGATGTTATATGAGCAAAGATCAACTCGATGCTTTACGAGCGACACAAGAAGCTGCAAAACAAAATCCACGATATGATGAGACATGGAGACCTGAAGAGGGGAAAGTTTTACCTGAAATTCCTAGTGATATTGAGCCAGTTATCCGAATAAAAGCACCACTAGAGGGAACTATCACTTTTGAAGATGGTGTAAAAGGTTCTATGAGTTTTGAAGCAAATCAAGTAGATGATTTTGTCATTGCTCGTGCAAATGGGATGCCTATATATAATTTTGTGGTAGCTATTGATGACCATCTTATGGGTATGACTGATGTATTAAGAGGAGATGATCACCTTTCGAATACTCCAAAACAAATCGTAATTTATAATGCTTTGGGCTTTACTGTACCTAAGTTTTTTCATATGCCTATGATAAACAATCCATCAGGAAAAAAACTCTCTAAAAGAGATGGTGCTATGGATGTGATGCAGTATAAAAGAGATGGCTATCTTCCTGAAGCACTTCTAAACTTTTTGGTTAGACTTGGTTGGTCAAATGGTGATCAAGAGATATTTAGTATCGATGAGATGCTTGAACTTTTTGATCCAAATAATATCAACAAATCTGCTTCAGCATACAATGCCGAAAAACTTCTTTGGCTCAATGCACACTATATCAAAAATATCTCTAATGAGCGACTCGCTAAAGAGCTAGAGTTTTTTGAGTGTCATTTAGAAGGGCATGATAAAAAAGAGATGCTATTAGACCTTTGTAAAGAGCGAGCAAATACTCTTGTGGAACTCAAAAATGCTATAGAAAATATTTTGAATGTCCCTACAGTATATGAAGCTAAAGGTTCTAAAAAATTTGTAAAAGAGGGTACAAAAGAGATGCTAGAAAACTATTTAGCTCTTTTAGAATCATCTAAAGATACACTTCATTTAGCATGTGATTTTGAAGCAATTACAAAACCTTTTATCAATGAAAATGGGTACAAATTTCCACAACTTTTTCAACCAATTAGAATAGCACTCACAGGTGGTACACAAGCTCCATCTGTCTATGACATCATCGCTATTTTAGGACTAGAAGAGACTACAAAAAGAATCAATGCAGCACTTTATGTAAACTTTGGAAAAGAGGAACTCTAATATGATAACTATCTGGCACAATAATAGATGTAGTAAATCACGAGAAGCAAAAAAACTTCTCGAAGAGAAAGGTTTGGAGTTTGAGGTTTTTGAATATCTCAAAAATGATTTTTCAAAAGAGGAACTTTTGAGAGTGATGGCACAACTCAAAATCACTGATATAAATGATATGTTACGAACAAAAGAGAAAGAGTATAAAGAGCTTGATATTGCTAACAAGTCACAAAATGAGATACTTGATCTTGTGGTACAAAACCCTAAGCTCGTAGAACGACCTATTATCATCAAAGACAATGTAGCTTGCATCGCTAGACCTATGGAAAACCTTATAAACTTACTAGGATAATCAATGCATAATAAAAAATACTTTTTAAAAAAGATATCAAATTTTGCAATCGTTGGAGGTTTAGGAGCTACTCTTATTAGCTCTTTTACTGGTTGTGAAGATAAAGATACTAATGGGTACAATAATCAAAATAGTCAAAATAGCAACACTATCACAGATGCTAGTCAAAAACAAGGTGCATTTGTAATAGTAGAAAAAAATCCTCAAGGTGGTTACCAAATAGTCGATGAATTTCCAAGCTCTAAAACAACTATCGTTTTAAGAGAAAATGGAAATGAGAGGATATTATCTCAAAAAGAGGTAGATGAACTTGTAGCACAAGAAGCAAAAAAAATAGACAATGGTACATCAAATCTTACTAATCCACAAGATGCAGAAGTTTCTAGTGGAGGTATGAGTTTGGGTGAAACTCTTCTAGCTTCTGCTGCTGGAGCTATGATTGGGGCATATATTGGAAATAAATTATTTAACAATAACAACTACCAAAACCAAAGACGATCAAGCTACAAATCACCCTCAACTTACTCAAAAAGTGTCAATAGTTTCAATAAAGCAAGAGGTGGTTCAGCTAGTAAATCAACATCAAGTAGTACTAAAAAAAGTGGGTTTTTTGGTGGAAGTAAAAGCAGTAGCTCCTCTTCAAAATCAAGTGGATCTTTTGGAGGGTAGAGATGAAACTCAAAAAAATAAAACCTCTTACAAATAAATACTTAGAATCAATAGGTTTCACATGGCATACAGATACAGATAAAACATCCTATATCAGCGATGAGATTGTAAGTATCTCTGAAAATGAAGCAGAAGCATATTATGAAGCGACTAATGAACTCTATGATATGTTTTGTGAAGCTGGTGAATATGTCATAGAAAATAATCTTTTTCATGAGCTTGATATCCCTTTTAATTTAGTGGAAATCATCAAAAACTCTTGGGAAAATGATGTACATTGGCATCTGTATGGGAGATTTGATTTATCTGGTGGACTTGATGGTGAGCCTATAAAACTGATCGAATTTAATGCTGATACACCAACCGCTTTATTTGAAACAGCTATAGTCCAATGGGCGATGCTAAAATTTAATGAGCTTGAAGAATCAAGTCAATTTAACTCTTTATATGAAGCACTTAAAGATAATTTTAAAAGATTTGTGACTCTTGAAAGTGATCTTGAGAAATTTGATGCGCATTATGAAAAACTTAATTGGAAAATATTATTTTCATCTGTTGAGGGAGATGATGAAGAGGAAAAAACTACAAAACTTTTACAGCATATAGCGAGTGAAGCTGGCTATCAAACTGATTTTGAATATATCGGAGATGTTGGCTTTAATGATGAGGGTATCTTTAAAAATGATGAACTTTTTGAATTTTGGTTTAAACTTATTCCATGGGAAGATATCGCTATCGATGAGGGAGAATTGGCTGTAATTTTAACAGAAATAATTGCCAATAAAAAAGCGATTATCTGTAATCCTGCGTATACTTTACTCTTTCAAAGTAAGGGTATTATGAAGATTTTATGGGACATGTACCCAAATCATCCCCTCTTACTCGAAACCTCTTTTGAACCTTTGGAAAATAGAAAACAAGTAGAAAAAATGTGTTTTGGACGTGAGGGTGCAAATGTAGCTATAGTAGATGAAAACAACTCATTAGAAACTAAAACTGATGGTCCTTATGAAAACTTCAAACCGATTTATCAAGAGTTCGTAGAGTTTCCAAAAGATACAAATGGTGACCACTATCAAGCAGGTGTATTTTATGCTTTTGAAGCATGTGGATTGGGATTTCGAAAAGGGGGAATTATTTTAGATAATATGTCTAAATTTGTGGGGCATATTGTAGAATAAAAGAGATAGATTTATTTTTCTATCTCATCCCATGTACCATACATATTGTCTATATCTTTTATTACATCGTTTTGAGCGTTGTGGTATTTGAGATAGGAAACGATATTTTGGTAGTGATCTTTATCAAACTCCATCGTAATATTATTTTCTTCTCCATATACTCTAGCTATTGCTGGTTTGTACAAATTTCTTATTTTTAATCCACCTATATTGAGATTTGTTTTATAATAGGCAACGATTTCACGCTCATCTTTGAGTGTCCCTAGCAGTCCTGAAAGTGAAACTATTTTTAACGATTCTATATTTTGCATATTTCGAATATCATATTTTTGATTTTTAAGAGGTTTCCCCTCATCATCTGTTTTGAGCTCTATTGTAAGTGAAAAGTTTTCTTTTTCATTTTTACCATTAAAATTTAATGTAAACTCTTTTGCAAACAAAGAACCAACTAAAGCAAGTGTCAATAATAATTTTTTCATAATCTCAATCCTTATAAATCTGTTTTGTAGTTTTTTCGCTATAATATTATCATAAAAAGGTATAAAATGTTAAATGATCAAAATTTTATCAATATAGCCAAAGAGATAGCGAGTGCGAGTAAGTGTGTCTCAAAACAAGTGGGTGCAGTTATTGTAAAAAATGGAAGAATATTAAGTACAGGATACAATGGTACACCTCCTGGTTATGCTAACTGTTCCGATTATTGGGATGGGAAGTATACAAAAGATCATCATGAATGGTCAAAAACATATGAGATTCATGCAGAGATGAATGCTATTATTTGGGCTGCACGAGAGGGTATAAGTATAGATGGTGCTACTATCTATGTGACTCTTGAACCTTGTAGTGACTGTAGTAAAAATCTTATCGCAAGTGGTATCAAAAGAATAGTATATGACAAATCATACGAACATACAAATTCTGATGTAGTTACAAAATTTATCCAAGATAATAATGTAATAATAGAAAAACTAAATGATATCATCTAATAAAGAGTTTTATGCACAAGCTCTCAAAGAGTATGGAATATCAGCTGAGGGGGTTCATTGGAATAGTAAATATACTCAATATAAAAGATTTGAGATTCTTACTAAACTGATCAAAAAAAATATTCAAACTTCTAGTATAGTTGATGTAGGGTGTGGTTTTGGAGAATATTATAACTACTTGAAAAATAATCGTAAAATACCTTCTTTGTATATGGGTATAGATTGTGAATCGAATATGATTCATATCTCACGAAAGAGATTTCCTCATTTGGATTTTTTTCATCAAGATATATTGGAAGATAAACTTATAATAGCTGATTATTATGTGTGTAGTGGAGCATTAAATATTCTTGACCTTAAAGATGTCACACTTTTTATCGAAAGATGTTTTGCACATGTCAATAAAGCATTTGTATTTAACTATCTTAAAAATGACACTTTTACTGCCATAAAAAAAGAAACCATCGTCGCTATATGCAAAAAACTCTCTGATAATATTACAATAAAAGAGGGTTATTTAGATAATGATTTTACTATTCTTATGGTAAAATGATTTTTTTAATAAGGAATTTAAACAATGAATAAAATTATAATGAGTATACTTTTTTGTACAGTCAGTATGTATGCAGGTCTTGTAAATGCAATAGCTATAATAGTAAATGATACACCTATCACACTTCTTGATATAGAAAAAGAGAGTGAAACCAAAAAAGTCTCTCAAAATCAAGCTGTTTCTACTTTGATAGATAATGTACTCTATGAACAAGCTTTGAGTGAAAATAGAATTAATGTTGATATTTTTGATGTAGATAATTATATTGAAAAATTAGCAGCAAATAACAAAATGAGTGTGATGCAATTCAAATCACTTGTGCGTCAACAACAAAACTATACACTTTTTAAAGAGCAAATCAAAAAACAAATACTACACCAAAAACTTATCTCAAAAATAGCAGGTGGGAAACTAACTGTAGCTTCTGATGATGATTTAAAGATTTATTTTAATAACAATAAAGAACAATTTAAAATAGCAGATACAATAGATGTAATTGCTTATGTTTCAAAAGAGAAAAAACTCTTAGAGAAACTCAAAAAAAATCCAATGATGCAAAGTGATAATATCTTGAGTCAAAATATCACAATGAAACAAAGTGAACTGAATGCACAAACAAAATATATTTTAAATACTACTGCAGCAAAAGAGTTTTCAGCAATATTTGCTCAAAATAAAAACTACAATATGTTTTTTGTAAGTGATAAAAAAGATATTACTACTATTAAGTTTGATGATGTAAAAGAGAAAATATTTCAAATTATAATGAAAAAAAGAGAACAAGATTATTTAGCAGAGTATTTTGAAACTGCTAAAATAACTGCAGATATAAAAGTACTGAGATAAGTCTCTTTACCCCTATAATATATCAAATCATCTAAAGATGTTCTATGATATAATGCAAAAATAATACAAATGAAGGAACAATATATATGTTTGAAACAATAATCGGTTTAGAGATTCATGCTCAATTAAATACAAATAGTAAACTGTGGTGTTCTTGTGCTACGAGTTTTGGAGAAACAGCGAATACAAATGTATGTCCAACATGTTTAGGTTTACCAGGAGCTTTACCTGTTTTAAATAAAGAAGCAGTACACAAAGCTATCCAATTAGGTACAGCCCTCAATGCTAAAATTAATAAAAAATCGATTTTTAATAGAAAAAACTATTTTTATCCAGATCTTCCTACTGGATACCAAATCTCTCAATTTGAAGTACCTGTAGTAGGACTAGGACATGTTGTAATAGATTTTGAAGATGGAAGTAGTAAAACGATAGGTGTAACACGAGCACATCTTGAAAATGATGCAGGGAAAAGTAGCCATGCTGGAGACCACTCAAAAGTCGATCTCAATCGTGCTGGTACACCTTTACTAGAGATAGTTTCAGAACCTGATATGAGAAGTGCAGAAGAGGCACTTTTGTATCTTAAAAAGATTCATTCTATTGTAAAATATATCGATATCTCAAATGCCAATATGGAAGAGGGGTCATTTAGAGCCGATGTAAATATCTCTATACGACCAAAAGGTGAGGATAAACTCTACACACGATGTGAAATCAAAAATATGAATAGTTTCAAAAATATTGAAAAAGCGATCGCTTATGAGGTACAAAGACAAAGAGAAGCGTGGGAAGATGGTGTATATGACGAAGAAGTTTTTCAAGAGACACGACTGTATGATGTAGAAAAAAATGAGACACGAAGTATGAGAGGAAAAGAGGATGCTGCTGATTATAGATATTTTCCAGATCCAGATCTCTTACCAGTTATCATAACAGATGAGATGATAGAAAAATACTCACAGATTCCAGAACTTCCAGATGCTAAAAAAGCACGATTTGTAAAAGATTTTGGACTCAAAGTATACGATGCAAATATCATCACAAGTACAAAAGAAACAGCACAATATTTTGAAGAGTTGATGGCTTGTGGTATCAGTGGTAAGATGGCAACTACATGGCTTACTATTGAGCTACAAGGTAGATTTTCTGAGGGTATGAATGTCACAACATCTCCCGTAGATGCTCAAAAACTAGGAAGTTTAATCAAATCAATCGAAGCTGGAGATATATCAGGAAAAGCAGGTAAAGAAGTACTTGACTATTTGATGGAAAATGATGCTACAGTTGAAGAAGTAATCGAAAAACTAGGACTCAAACAAGTAAGTGATGATGGAGCTATTTTAGCTATCATTGATGAAATTTTAGCAAACAATCAAGATAAAGTAGAACAGTATAAAGCTGGTAAAGTAAAAATGTTTGGTTTCTTTGTAGGACAATCTATGAAAGCTTTAAAAGGGGCTGGAAATCCTCAGGTTATTAATAAACTTTTGAAAGAGAGATTAGCGTAAATTAGATGGAAAAATCAGATGAAATTTCTGCTATAGATCTGTTTTGTGGCATTGGAGGAGTCTCTTATGGATTCAAGCAAGCAGGAATAAATATCAAGGCAGGAATTGATTTTGATAGTACATGTAAATATGCATTTGAAAAGAATTGTGATGCTCAATTTGTAAATGCCGATATTTCAGAAGTGAAAAGTGCAAGAATTGATGAACTTTTTGGTAATACAAAAGTTAAAATACTCATAGGATGTGCACCTTGTCAACCATTTTCTACCTATTCTTATAAAAGCGATAAACAAAAAGATACTCGATGGCAATTGTTATATGAATTTTCTAGAATTATAAAAGATACTCAACCAGATATAGTTTCAATGGAAAATGTGCCAAACCTATTAAAATTTAAAAAAGAACCTGTATTTGAGAATTTTGTTAATGAACTAAAAGAATATGGGTATCATGTTTGGTATGATATCGTGTATTCACCAGATTATGGGATTCCACAAAAAAGAAAAAGATTAGTATTGATAGGTTCAAAAAAAGGAAAAATTAAATTAATAAATCCTACTCATAAACCAAAAGAGTATGTTACCGTTCAAAATGCTATTGGACATTTGGAAAAAATAGGTTCAGGTGAGAGTTCAAAAAAAGATTTTATTCATAAAGCTTCAAAAATATCAGATAAAAATTTAAAAAGAATTAGACAATCAACTCCTGGAGGTAGTTGGAAAACTGACTGGGATGATAGTCTTAAGCTAGAATGTCACAAAAAAAGCCAAGGAAAAACATATACAAGTGTATATGGGAGAATGAAATGGGATGAACCATCTCCGACTATGACAACATTTTGTACAGGTATAGGAAATGGTAGATTTGGCCATCCTGAGCAAGATAGAGCTATCTCACTACGAGAAGCGGCTATTTTACAAAGTTTTCCACAAGACTATCAATTTACTGATAAAAAAGAAAACCTTAAATTTGGACAAGTTTCGAGACAAATAGGAAATGCAGTTCCTCCAAAATTAGCAGAAGTTATTGGGATAAGTATAAGAGAACATTTAAATGAAGTAGGTAACAATGAAGAAACAGGTTAATATATCTAAAAAGATGCAAGATGATGCAGAGAAACAGATTCTTGAAAAAATAAAGAATTATGATTATGATACAGTTGAATACCCCATAGAAATAATTGTACAAAAATATGATTATGGGATTGACAATGATGATGGAGACATATATATACCAGATTATCAAAGAGAATTTGTTTGGGATGATAAAAGACAATCAAAGTTTATAGAATCAATTATTTTAGGAATCCCTATACCCTATATATTTTTTGCAGATGTTGAAGGAAGATATGAAATAGTAGATGGTTCACAAAGGATTAGATCTCTACACTCATTTTTAAATAATAAACTAAAACTTCAAGATTTGGAGAAACTAACAACATTAGATAACTTTTATTTTAAAGATTTATCTATTATCAGACAAAGAAGAATAAATAAAAAAAGTTTAAAGATGATCGCACTTAGTGAAAAAACTGATCCTGAAGCAAGATTTGATCTTTTTGAGAGAATCAATACAGGTAGCGAGGAATTAAAGAAAATGGAAATTAGAAAGGGTATTCATAGTGGAGAATTTTATGACTTTATTAAAGAATGTGCAAAAAATGAATTATTTAATAAACTGTGTCCTTTAAGTGCAAAAAGAACATTAAGGGCAGAACCACAAGAAATGATTTTAAGATTTTTTGCATATTCTGAAAATAGGAATAAATATAAAGGTCAAGTTGCTCCATTTATTGATGCTTATATGAAAAATAAAAATAAAAATTTCACTTCTGATATTAAAGAAGATATGAAAAATAATTTTATTAATATGCTAAACTTTGTAGAAAAATATTTTAAAAATGGTTTTGCAAAAATTGAAGGAGCTACATCAACTCCTCGTGTCAGGTTTGAAGCTATATCTGTAGGTGTTCATTTAGCTTTATTGGAAGAACCAAATTTATCAAATATAATTGTGGATTGGATTGATTCTGACGAATTTAAAACTCAAACTCGTTCTGATGCAGCTAATAATAGATTAAAATTGATTGGAAGAACAGATTTTGTAAAAAATAAGCTTTTAGGTAGATAATATGCAATTCGTTATTTTAGAGTTTAATGAAAAAGCAGAAGAGATTAATGAATACTTTTCTTTTATTGAAACAACTACTCATCTAAGATTAAATGAAAATCCAAACATTGTCCAAGTATCAAAAACTGTTCATAATGTACTAAAAGCTAATCTCTTTTTATTACTTTATAATTTGGTAGAATCATCATTTAAAAATGCATTAGAAAAAATTTGTATAAATATTACAAATGATACATTAAAATACAAGAATGTGATTCCAGAAATAAAAAAGATGTGGATAGAAAAAGAGTATAAAAATTTTGATATCTCTAAAAATATAAAAAAATCTGAATTTATTATGCATAAAATAGAAAGTATAACTAACGATACAGTTAAAATAGAATTTTATAAAGATGAAAAAAAATTAAAAAATGACGATATTTCTGGAAATTTAGATGCAAGAGAGATAAAAAAGATTAGTGCTAAATATGGAGCTAATGTAATAGATGCAATAACTTTAGATCCAAGAAAATTAGTAACAGTAAAGAGTAAGAGAAATAATTTGGCTCATGGCGATGAGACATTTTCAAAATGTGGAGAAAGTTATTCAATGAATGAATTAAAAGAAATTAAAATTAGATCTTTAGAGTATATGAATTTTATTCTTAAACATATTGAAGAATTTATAAATGAAAAGAAATACTATGTTGAATAATTCAATAGCAGTCATAGGTGCAGGAAAATGGGGTCAAGCATTACACTATGCTTTAAATCAAAAACAAAAGTGTCTTATCACAAGTCGGACTAAAAAAGAGATAGAAAACTTTGTATCTTTAGATGAGGCTTTGGCTTGTGAGTATCTCATCATCGCTATTCCTTCACAAAGTATACGCCAATGGCTTAGGGATAATTTTGTATATAATGGGCAAAAAGTACTCGTAGCAGCAAAAGGGATAGAAGCTAATACTGGTGCTTTTTTGCAGGATATATATCAAGAATTTGTACCTGAAAAAAATCTTGGTTTTATCTCTGGACCTTCTTTTGCAAGTGAAGTGATTGTTGGACTTCCTACGGCTTTGGTACTTAACTCAACTTCAAAAAACTTTTATGATGAATTTTATCGGTTTTTTCCAAATTTTATCAAAACATATTATAGTAGTGATGTGATTGGGGCTGAAGTTTCTGGGGCTTATAAAAATGTCCTTGCAATTGCGAGTGGAATTTGTGAAGGGTTAAATCTAGGGCAAAATGCAAAAGCGAGTCTTATATCTCGTGGTCTTGTGGAGATGGATCGATTTGGGCAACACTATGGAGCCAAAAAAGATACATTTATAGGGTTAAGTGGTGCTGGTGATCTATTTTTGACAGCTTCTAGTACTTTGAGTCGTAATTTTCGTGTAGGATTGGGTCTAGCTGCTGGAAAGTCATTGGAGCAAATTTTAGAAGAGTTAGGAGAAGTAGCTGAGGGTGTTATGACCTCAAAAGCTATCCATAAACTTTCAAGTGAAAATAATATTTATACTCCAATAGCCAATGAAGTACAACTTATTCTTGAGGGGAAAAAACCTCAAGAGAGTTTAAAGGATTTATTGAGCAACTAAGGTTTTAGCTTAATAAATCTTTATTTTTTTTATTCATAGTAAAAGCATTCATAGATCTTGATTCTTGATCGCTTTCCTCTTCATCTATCTCTACTTTTTCAAAGTTTTTTTCTACTGTTGCTGTTGGATTTAGGAAAAGTATAGATTCATCTATTACTATTTGGAAAATTGCATATAAAGGTATAGTCACTACCGAACCAAAATTTTCACTTCCAAAACCTGCTTCAAACGAAATATTTTTTTCTGTTAAAACGATCGACTCATAAGTATAATTTGAGAGTGTAAAAAGTGTAAAATGGGGAAAGTTTTTACTGATACTTTCTGGCATCTCTGGATTAAAATCGACCCCTTTTATGTTTGCTGTTATTGAAAACTCTTCATCTTGATTGAGAAGATATTCTATCACTTCAAATATCTGACTTTCGAGCATATCTCTGTATTTTCTATCTTCAACTATATTAAATATCATTTTTTATCCTTTTTTACATACGAATATATGTTTATCACACTCTTCACTACTATGAAGATTAAAATCTATTATATTTTCTACGCTAAAACCTACCTCTATTAAAAGTGCTGTAAGTTCCTCTTTTTCATAACAAAACTGTTCTATTGTGCCTCTTTGTTGAACAAAAGAGTTTTTTGTATCGTTTATTTTATCAAAAACTACCATATCAGTATATAAAATGTTTTCATCAAAATTGGCATCAATTGCAATAAATTTATTTTTTGTATCGATATTGAGTGTCCCTTGTGCAACATTCTCAAACCCATACATACTATTAATATCAAAAATAAAATACCCTTGTGTATTGAGTACCTTATAACAATTTTGTAAAAATGCTTTGATAGCTTGTTTTGAGATATAATTAATCACATCAAAAGTAGCTGTTGCACACTCAAAAGTTTCTTGTACATCTTTGATATCAATACACTTTGCATTTGTCCCTTTTGATACAGCACTCTCTATTTGTTTTGCACTCAAATCAACGCCAAATGTTTTGATACCATTAAGACTCATAATATGACAAAACTCACCCTGTCCACACCCTATATCTATGAGTGTTTTTGGGTCTTTTGATAAAACAGTATGCCCAATCGTTTTATAAAGATGGTGCATCTCCTCTTCAAAATCAAAATATTCTTCTATACTAGCGTAGAGATCAAGTGCGTGCAAGTTGTTCTCTTAAGTCTAATATTTGGGATTTTTTATTGTAGTACGAGTTTTTGTTTGAGATTAAAAATACACTTGATTGCATAATAGTATCTCCCACTACGAGACCATTTTGTTTCATCGTTTCACCAGTTTCAACAATATCTACAATACAATCAGCCAATCCAACCAAAGGTGCTAATTCTATAGAGCCATATAACTTCACAATATCTACAGCCATCGCTTTACTTTCAAAAAATCTTTTTGCAATAGTAGTATGTTTGGTAGCCACTGTTATTTTTGATCGTGACCAATCTATCGTATCACCAGCTTTGAGTCCAATAGCTACTTTACACTGTCCTATTTTCAAATCTAATAGTTTAATGAGGTCGTACTCTTTCTCTTCTAAAACATCAAGTCCAACCACACCCAAATCAGCAGCACCGTGCATCACATATGTTGGTACATCTTGATTTCGTACATTTAAAAATGTAAATCCTGCTTTTTTCAAAATAAGTTTTCTATCTTCAAAAACAAACTTTTCATCAAATACTTTTTCAAATTTTTCAAGTGTTTGTTCGGCTATTCTACCTTTTGGTAGTGCTATTGTTAACATCTATTTTCCCTTTTTATCTTGTGTTTCTTTATCTTTTATTATTTTTTTCATACTATTAAATATCATATTTTTTTTACACTTTACTTTTATATCACGAAAACAATTTTTAAATAATTTTCGATCACCACCTGTAAAATATATTTTTGTTTTATATTTTTTATATTCTGCCATAATAGGCAGCGTTATGGCACTCAATATTGCATAATTAATTGCATCATTTGTTGATAATGGAATTTTATCTAAATTTGTATCTTTTTCAAAGTCAAACGATAATTTTTTGGATATTTTTGGATAAATTGATTTATAAGACTCAATTCCTGGGAGTATAAATCCCCCTTTGTGTTTCCCTTTTTTCATAATATCTACGGTGATTGCACTTCCTAAATCGACTATAATTCCATCTTTTATATAAGTACATACTATTTTTCTATCTATTCCCATCCCCTCATAGGCTGTTGTAAACTCTATAAAATCTTCTAAGTTGAGTGCTTTGGGGTATTTTTTGAGTAAAGTTTTTGTAGCTTTTTTATTGACACTAATAAAATAAATTTTTTTGTACTGGGGTAACGCTTCTAAACTCTCATTGACACCTATTTTAAAATCTTTTTTATCACTTTTAAAATGGTATGTAGAGTTGCCTATATCACACAATATCATATTTTTTTGTTCTCCATATAATTATATTAAGGGTATTATAGTTAAAATACAATTATATTATCAGTATTTTACGAAGGGTAGATTTGAATATTGCAATTTTTGGAGGGAGTTTTGATCCTGTGCATATTGGGCACGAAAAGATTATCAATACACTTTCCCACTTAGAATATATTCATAAGCTTTTAGTGGTTCCTACCTATCTCAATCCTTTCAAAAAAAGCTCTTTTTTTAAAGCACAAGATAGATATGAGATTTTGACAGATATGTATGCCCACAATCCTGAGGTGTGTATCTCTGATTTTGAGATACAAAGAGCAAAACCAACCCCCTCTATCATCACCGTAGAACATTTTAAAACTCTTTATCAGCCAAAAAAAATATATTTGGTTATAGGTTCTGACAATCTCAAATCTTTGCATTTATGGGATAAGTTTGAAAAATTACAAAAACTTGTCGAGTTCATCGTGATTAATAGAGATGGATATGAAGTAAAAAATGATATAATAGACTTTAAAACAATACAGATGAATATAAATATAAGTTCAACATCTCTGCGAGATAGTTTAGACATAAAATATATTCCAAAACAAATACAACAAAAGGTAAACCATATATGGAACAAAGAATTAAAAAAATTATAGAAGTGTTAGATTTTAATAAAGCAGAAGATATCGAAGTTTTTGATCTAACAGACAAAGGATATATCTCAAATAATGTCATTATTGCAACTGCTTTAAATACAAAACACTCAATAGCACTCTTAAGTCACTTAAAAGATGAACTAAAACCACTAGGTGAAGAGTTCGTACGAACAGAAGAAGATGGAGACTGGACTATTGTAGATTTGGGAGATATTCTTATTCATATCATGACTCAAACATACAGAGATATGTACACACTTGAAGATTTTTTATCTACTTTCCCTTTAGACCAAAAATAATTTAAGAGGTTGACCCTCCTAAAGCTTATAGTCTAGCGAGGGTTGAACCATTTCAAAAAGTTTGAGTGTTTCACTTATCTCTTTTTGTATGGCAGATATATCAAATTTTTCTATACTTTCAAGAGTAGGGTACTCACTCATAATTTTCTCAAATTTTTCGATAATAAGTTCAAAATTTTCTACATTTTCTATCTCTATTGTTGGTATATTATATTTTTCGAGTAACTCATAATTTTCAATATTTTCTTTATCCATTCTTTTAAAATAGACAGGATTATTTCCGGCTGCAAGTGACTCCAAACAGCTATGAATAGATGATGTGAGTAAATATTTTGTCGTTTGTATCGTCTCTTTATACTCGTCCTCTTCAATAACTTCAGTAAACTTTTTCGATAATTTCTCCTCATTTTGTAAAAAGAAATAGTGTCCCCATAAAAGTGGAGTATCAATAGTATCACTTTTTTGAACCAAATCAAAAAACCAATTAGAATAGTCATCATCACTAAAAAAAATCACTTTCTCTCTTTGTATCTCTCTTTTTTCAAAAAAACAATCATCAACTATATCAAAAGGGATATCTTTGCCTATTTTATAAATATGTCTACAATAATCTTTCATATATGTTTGCATCGTATCACTAGCTTCACCACTATCATCATAGATAAGCATATCACCTCGCTCCATCACATGAGGAAGATTTCCTATCACATCTATCCCTACACCTTTATCGACATCTAATTCAGACTTAGCAAAAGTAGCTGCTCGATAATCAGCTGTACACAATAAGGGGTTTTGCTCTCGTAACATATCATAAACAGCACTTGCTCTACGAATATTTTCTAGCCCAAAATTGTGTCCACTTTTTGCATATAAATATAATTGCATTTTTTTCCTTTATTTTATAAGATAAGATATAAGTTTATATCCACTCGCAGCTGCCCCAATTGTACCCACTACATTTAAAAATATATTTAAAATACCATACCAAAAATTATTGTTGAGTAAGATGTAACTTTCTATCGCAAAAGTAGAATAGGTTGTAAGAGCTCCCAAAAATCCTGTGATAAGAAAAGCTTTGAGTGTGATATGGGGAATATGAGTGATAAATAAAGCGATCAACGAACCAATCAAAAAACTTCCAATAATATTGACAGTAAGAGTTGCAAAAGGAACTTCATGAGGGAAATATTTGACTATCTCTATCCCTACATAAAATCGCAGTATAGCTCCAAAAAAACCTCCACAACCAACAGCGAGTGCAGTAGAAAGATTAAAGGTCATTTGAAAATTCTTTCTCCAATTCTAGTTTCATATTTTCTTCCATATCTTTGTACCAGCTTGTCTTTTTTTCCGCTTTTACACTTGGTAGATATTTTACTTTTACTACACCACTCTCTTGAGTAAGATTTTGAGAGTCCAAAATCTTTCTTGTCCCTATAATCACAACAGGTTGCACAGTGAGGTCAAATTTTTCAGCTATGATTCTCGCCCCTGCTTTAAATTTTAGGAGTTGTTTCCCATTTGTCCGAGTACCTTCAGGAAATATTCCTATGGGTCTATTGTGAGTTAGTCTCTCTTTACTATCTTTTAAAAGTTTAATTAAACTTTTTTTGCTTTCTCTTTCGACCAAAATCATATGCGGAGCTTTTGCAATATGACCAAACCAAGGGATATTGGCAATCTCAATTTTTGAGATCCACGCTAAATCTTTTGAGTGTAAGTATTCAAATAAAATAATATCCAAAACAGATTGGTGGTTCATCACTTGCATCTGTGCATTTGGATCTTCTTCTCCTTCTATTTGGAGCTCTATACCCAAAATCTTCATCTGCATTGCTGCCCATTTTTGTCTATAGTATTTATTGTTTTTTCTAGAAATATACATGCAAACTATCAATACACTAATAGTTATAGCCATCTCAACAATAGTAAATACTGCTCTTAATTTTTTAAATATCATCTTTTTTAATCCATCCTATGCTTTCATTTGCAAAAAGTACCTTGAAAAAATGTTCATTTTCATTGATCATCTCTACTATTTTTTTGGTTTCAAGTTTTTTAAATACGGTTGAGTTATTTGTCGGTAAAATATATACTTTGATATCTCGTTTTAATAGTATTTTTTTATTAGGGATAAACAAATATGCTAAAAAAGCGATAAGTATTGTGATTAACAAAAGATAAAAATTCGTTCTTCTAATGATAAAAAGAATTATACAAATAAGTAAAACTACTCCACTTGCTGTCTGTTTATAGATAAGTAAACTACTATTATATGGGTTGAGTTCGGTTTGGGTACTGACTAACTCCTCATCAAGAATAATAGGGATATGTATCATCACAAAATTTTTTGACTCTGTATTGTAGTAGTTAAAATTTATCTGCTTTGTATGGCTAGGGGTAAGTACATAATAGTACAAACTTTGCGTAGGATAGTTATTGGTGATACTTTTTATCCCTTGATCTGTCGCAAATTGATCGAGTCTAAAATCTTCAAGATTACTATTAAGAGCTTCTATATGTAAGGTTGTATGTAAGGTATTGTTTGTGTACTGTTTTGTTTTTGCTGTAAAAACTTCTAAGTTTTTCCCTATTATATTTGAAAAAAGTTTTTGATTGATAGCGATATTTTCATATTCTATTAAAGGAGAATCAATCGATATAAAATCAATAATCTCCTCACCTTTAGTCAGTGCAAGTGTTATTTTTGGTAATATAAATTTGCCATTAAATACTTTGTAAGTAATAGAAGTGGTGTATTCACTCGTGCCACTTTTTGTCCAATTTATATCTTCAGTCAAGAGCATAATATTTTCTTCTTGTGTAAAAGTAGTGACAATCTTATCATAAGAGTTTTCATCTTTAAGAATCAAAGCTTTAAATTTAACATCGAATTTTTGTCCTGTAAACACTCTTTGGGGATAGGAGCTGTACTCTAAATACAACTCTTTTGATTCAATCTCATCAAGAGCAAATAAAGATGGCGTAGATAAAAGAAAAAGTAAAAATACACTAAAATAATATCTCATTGTACTCTATTCACTCAGTTATTTTAAAAGACCTTGAAGCATTTTAACTCCATCATCACAGCCCAAAAGCATCTCCATAGCACGCTCAGGATGAGGCATAAGTCCAAATACATTTTTTTCTTTATTACAAATACCTGCTATTTGTGCAACGCTTCCATTTAAAACCTGATTTTCACCTTTTGCATTACAGTATTGTAAAAGTATTTGATCATTTTTTTCTAACTCTTCAAGCCCAATAGTGTCAATAAAATAGTTTCCATCATGATGTGCTACAGGGATATTGACTATCTCACCTACTGCTAACTCTTGTAAAAAAGCATTGTCATTGTTCACAATTTTAAGATGATGATGTTTTGAGATAAAATGTAAATTGTCATTTCTTTTTAAAGCACCAGGTAAAAGTCCTGTTTCTGTTAAGATTTGGAATCCATTACAGATACCTAAAATCTTTCCACCTTTTGAAGCATATTCTTTGACAGCATCCATAATAGGTGCAAATTTTGCTAAAGCACCAGATCGTAAATAATCACCATAAGAAAATCCACCAGGAATAACGATAAGTGTTGTATCTAAAGGAAGTGTAGTCTCTTCGTGCCATACAATAACAACTTCGGCACCTAATTTTTCAAATGCGTATTTTGTATCGTATTCACAGTTTGTCCCTGGAAATTGTAGTACTGAAACTTTCATAGTTTTATGCTTCTATAATAATATCGTAATCTTCGATTACAGTATTTGCCAAAAGTTGCTCACACATTTTGGTAGCTTCCTCTTTTGCTGTTGCTTCATCTGTACAGTTGAGTTCCATAACAATTTGTTTTCCTATTCGTACATCTTTTACAACATCTTTAAATCCCACTGTATCCAAAGTATGATGAGCAGCTTTTCCTGCTGAGTCTAAAACACCTTTTTTAAGTCCTATGTTGATTATTGCTTTCATTTTTTACCTTCAATTTCTGTGTAGTTGTGCGATTATATCTAAACTTGCCTTATAAGTATTGAGTCATTATAAATTCTATTTAATTTACTATTTATTTTGATTTCGATACACTTATTTTGATTATTAGATGTTCACACCCTATAGTGATTACAGGGCGTACAGTTAAGGTAAAGGAAGTCATGAGCCTTTGCTTCATTCTCTTTAATCTACGCAAACTTTTCAAGTATATGCAAATACTCATAAGTTTTATCGGCTGTATGATTTCTATTTTCTGTTTTATCTGCTTTAAATCTTTGATATTCTTTGGTTTTTAGACTATATTTTCCATATTTTTCCATGATCGTTTTCACATCATTTTCACTCATCAGACCTTCATTGTTATAACTCAAAAAGATATACTTAAATTGAGCATTTTGTATCAACTCTTCAAAACTTTTATGCACCTCTTTTTTTTTGCAATAATCTGAACGATTATACTCTCTTAATCCCGTTTTCCCTTTGGGAATAAAATTATCATATAAAGTGATAGTATTAAGTATATGATAGTTTGCACTATATTGTCTCTGATTATAAGGTGGATCTAAATAGAGTATATCACCACTTATCTCCTTAATTAACTCATTGCTGTCTGTATTAAAAACTGTATGCGAGTGACCACTTTCACTAAAATTTGCAGACTGTAAAATTAACTCTTTTGCAGCTGATTTTTTAATATGTTTTAAAAATGCTCCATATACAGAAGCTGTATTGGCTACTTTATCAGCACTCTCTAACAATGAAGCCAATAAAAAATAGTACAAATCATCTTTTATCTCTTTATTGTCAAACCATTTTTGTATTTGGATTCGTATCGTATCTATCTTTTGACCATTTGCATCACTAAAATACTGTCTTTGACTACCACTTCCCATACAATAATTTTGATAGATAAATCCATCTTGTATCAAGGGTAAATTATTGAGCTTCTCTATATATTTTTCTTTATTTTTTATCTCTTTATAATTTTCAATATAATTTTTATTTAATACAAAACTATAATGTTCCAAATCATTACTAATCACTTGCATCACTTCTGTTTTAAATGTTCTTCCTACTATTCCAGTTCCCGCAAACATATCGCAAAATATTTTTTGTGAGAGATCTGTTCCCACCACTTCTTTGACCTCTTCTTCTATCCATGAAGAGAGTTTTGATTTTGAGCCTATATAGTTCAATCATTACCCTTTGTATTTTTTATTATTGTGTTACCCATACTATATCCGAATAGACTGTTCCATTTCCAAAATCAAATTGATGAAGATTTTCTATAGAAAAACTATCGACATACTGATCTATTTTTGTTTTGAGGTGCAGAATCTCTGCTTTCATTTTCCAATGTTGATTTTTCTTATCATACATAATCACAAAAAGCCTATTTTCTAAATGTTTTCTACTTTGTTGACTTTGATTTTCATAGAGCCATTGAATAAGTTCTTTTTCATTTTTGATTGCATACTCATAAGATCTTTGGAAACCTTTTGGAAAAATAGATGTTTTATGATCAAAAGGGATAGTTTCAATTGTAAAATCCACAAGTTTATCATAAGCATTTTTATGAGCGATAACATTTGTATGGGAGGTAAATATATCTTCAGCTGCCATAGCAGACCAGAAGTTATACCATCGATTGAGAGCATAATTTTGAAGTGCTTGTGAGAAGTGTTTTGTTTTTCTAAGTAATGATTCAAAACTATATGTTTGATAGATAAAATTTGTATCATTATCCCAAGAGTTTGATTGTTTTCTTCCCCATCTGTATGGATAGATCAATCTTTTTTTGAGTTCTCTTTCTACTCTTTGTAAATCCATCAATATAACTCCTTTTAGAAAATAGTCCTTGTTATGTTTCCATTATTTTTTCTTTTCAAAGTTTTGTTTTAAAATATCTAAAAAAACTTTATTCCGTTTATTAGCATCTTTAATTACCTGAATAAATGATATTACATTTATATGAGCTTTTACATGTGGATTGTATTTATAATATGCACTCACTTTATCTTGACTATCACCAAAAGCATTTTCTACAAATCCATGTTCTTTTGTTAATCCATCTTTTAACTCATTATCAATATCTAAAATTGTATAAGTATATATACTTCGTATATTTTCTATATTTTCTTCAATATATCGAGGATACCTATTTATTTGATTTATAGCTTTTTCTTTATCATCAATAGTACCATTTAATTTTTTAAACTCAATTAATAAAACATCTTTATATTTTTCGGGAGAATCAGAATAAAACATAACCAAATCTGGCTCTTTATCTCTTTGATTTTTATCAATAGTATTTCTATCTTTTCCTGTAACATCTTTTACAATTTTAGATATAGTTTTATCACTTGCACAATAACTATAGGACATAAATTTATCATCAAATATCCATATGTTATTTGCATGATAACTTAAAGTATTACTTGTTTCTCCCATAGGCATAAACAAATCATGTATATCTTTTTCTGCTACATTATTCTTCTTACCATAAATTTCCAATAACATCTCTATGATAGTTTGCCTATATCCTACATAGTCTGCTAATTGCTCTACTCCTGTTTGAGTAAAATGATTTGTAATTTCTTTTAATTTTTTATCATCAAATTTATTTTTACCACTTTTTATATCTTTTGTAAACTTTTCTATGTTATTTCTTGTTTGTTTAGTCTCTTTTATAAAAAAGTCTTCTGCTTTTTTTTGTATTTGTGATTCTGTTAATGTTAAATTATCTATTTTTTTTACATATCGTAAAAGATGAGGGAACTTATCTATAACTTTATTTTGACTTTTAATAAAATTATCTTCAAGTTTTGGAAATTTTTCTTTTAAAATCTCTTCAATCAAACTAGAAAGTTTTTTATTAATCTCTGGAAAAGTAATTGGATTCTCAAGTGAGGCTGAATTATTATCTCCCAATCCTATAATAAACTTATTTCTTGCATCTGCAACTCTATTTTCTTCAAAATAATTTGATGTTAAACAAAAAATAGCACTCCAATCATTTTCTAATTTTTCTACTCTTACACCATTTGGGAAACCTATAATATTTCTATCTGATGCACCATAAAATTGTTGTAACTCATTTTTTTTATCTTTTTTTATTCTATAATATAATGTAAACTCATAGTTTACTGGTTCTTTTTTATTTAAATTTTTTTCTATTATAAATGATTTATTTTTGAATTCTAATTCTTTAAATATTTTTCCCAAAATTTTATCATCTAGCCATATTTTATTATCAATATATATTTTAAACTTTTTATTTTCATCTTGAAATCGTATAAACATTGGTAATAATTTAATAAAAATATCTTCTTTTATTAAATCTAAATTATATTCCTCTTGTTCACTCTCTGATAGAAAAGTACTATTCATATTCTGAAATTTGGTAATAGTTATAGGTTTACTTGAAATAGTATCAATAATTTTTAAATATTCTTTACTATTTGCTTTAAATTCACTATTAAAATTAATAATAACTTCTTTATATTTCGTTTTACTTTCTATATGTATATTATCAAAAACTTTTAAACATAATATCCTTCCACTACCCAAACCACCAATAGAAGATTTATAATCACTCCATAATTCCAAAAATGATCTTATATTTTCATTTGTAAATCCATCTCCATTATCTTCAACAGTATAATCTTCTATAGTATTAAATTCATTTTTATTAAATGAAATTTTAATTTCATCTGCATTTGCTTGAAAAGAGTTTACAATAGCTTCATAAAGTGGTTGATAAAATTTAACTTTTCCTATACTTCTAATAGCTCTTTTTAAATTAACTCCAAAAGTCAAATCATTACTCAACTCAAAACTCCTAAATATTCTTTTACTTACTCAAACTCTCCAAAATAGTGGTATAACCACTTAAAATTGTATCTTTAATCTCTTGTGGAACAACTACATCAAGTTTTTCGCCTGCATTGAGAGATTTTGCTTTTTCTTTCCAGTTGTCTGATTGTCCAAAGTTTCGTAAGATTTGTTTATCCATTGAGATATAACTCTCCTTATCAAAATCTTTTTTAGCTATAAATCGTGAACTTTCAGGGGTAAGTATCTCATCACCCAAGACCCACTCACCATTTGCATCTACAAACGCTTCAAATTTTGTATCAACAATAACAATCCCATTATCTAAAGCAAATTTTGTAAACTCTTTGAAAAGATTTTCTAAACTAGAGATAATCTCAGGGAAGACTTCTCTTACTTTTTGTGTATTTAAAGGGATATCTTTTATCCCTTTTGTTGTTGGGGTAAAAATTGGTGTTTCAAACTTATGCCATTGTTTTAAATCTGAAGATAACTCCAAACCATAAGGGTCGTTCCCTTTTTGACATGCTTCATACAATGAACCAGTTAAATAATTTCTAAAAATAAATTCAAACTGTACTACATCTCCATCGATTTCAGATTCTAAAGGTTTACATAACTCCATCATTTGACATCGTGGTGCAATATCCAGAGTGCTGTCTACATTTTCTTCTAAAATAGCTGTTCGTATCCCTAACTCTCGTGCAAACGCAGCTCCATTATTTGAGATAGCTGTTTGAGAGACACCTTTCCCCTCTATCTCAAGATTTAATGGAATATCAAAAACAGAACATCTATCACTTCTTACTAAAAGTACTTTGGCATCTTTTCCTGGACAAGTATACAAATCTGCATTTTTTCCAATATAAAATAGATTGTAGCCTAAAGCTTCTAGCTCATCAAGACCTTTTTGTGTTGTAGTTTTTTTTGATTCTGGCCATAAACCGAGTGCTGTTATTTCATTGATTGTCATGTGTTTTTCCTCTTTTACTTTCTATTTGTTCATAATTATTAAAGATTTTAAGATATCAAGACCATTTTTAAGTTGATTGTCCAACATTATTTGTTTTTGAGTAATGATTGTTTTATCTTCTTTTGTTGTATTTATATCTTCTACTTTTGTTGTATTTGTATCTTCTATTTTTGTAAGTTCAACCTCAAGATGTTTTCTCATATTTGATTCTTTGAGTTTAAATTCTGATTCTTCTTGAGTTAAAACTTCCCCTGGATATACTTGTATATCTGGTACTATCCCTTTGGCTTGAATTGTTCGTCCACTTGGTAAATAGTATTTGGCTATAGTTAATTTGATCGCTTCACTTCCATCATCATTGATAGGGATGATTCTTTGTACTGAACCTTTTCCAAATGTCTCTTCCCCTACAATAATAGCTCGTTTAAGATCTTGAAGTCCACCTGAAACAATCTCACTTGCACTGGCACTTCCACCATTAACCAATACTACCATTGGTACTTTTGTTACTGTTGTACTTGTACTTGCGTTAAACTCTTCATTTTCATTTTCATCTTTCCCTTTTTGAGAAACGATAATCCCTTTATCTACAAAGAGATTCACCGTATCAATCGCTTGACCCAATTGTCCCCCTGGATTATTTCTGAGATCTAATACAATTGCCTTTGTTTGTTTTTTGTACTGCTTGATATATTTTTTTAATTCACTCGCAACTTTTCTATCCATAAAAGAGGAGATACGAAGATATAAAATCTCATCATTAATTGTTTTTGCATATACTGATTGTATTTTGATAATATCTCTAATAATATCTATTTTGATTGGTTTTGTTTCAGTTTTTCTCACTACAGTAATAGAGATAGGTGTCCCTTTTTTTCCTCTCATAATGTCAATAGCATCTGACAAACTCATATTGATAGAGGAAACATCATTGATCTTGATGATAATGTCACCTGATTGTACACCCGCTTTATATGCAGGGGTATCATCTATAGGAGAGATAATAGTCAAAGCACCTTCTCTTTGACCAATAACGATACCAAGTCCTCCAAACTCCCCTTTTGTTTCTACTTTCATCTCTTTGTATGATTCTTTATTGAGCATTGAAGAGTGTGCATCCAATTCATGCAAAAGTCCTGTGATAGATTTATCAACAATTTTGTCTAGCGTAATATCATCCACATAGAGTAACTCAACAGCTGCTATCACTTTTTGAAGTTTTGTGTATGATTCTAGTCTTGTAGGTTCAGGTTCTTCTACTTTTTCTTTCGCAATATCTGCAAAAAGAGATGTCATACAGAATAAAACACTACATAATAAAAATTTTTTCATGGGAAGGAGACCTTTTAATTTTTGAGCAGATTATATCTAAGTAATGATATAATAAGACTTTAACTAATTTAAATTTATAGGATTAATACCCATGGAAAAAGAACTCGAAAGTATGCAAAAGTTTTATGATATTATTATAGAATTTTTTGTGAATTATAGTTTTCAATTTATAGGTGCGATCATAATTCTTTTTATAGGATTTTATGTTGCCAAAAAAGTGTCATCTTTTGTTGAGAATCTTTGTTTAAAAAAAGAGATGGATATAACCCTTACCAAGTTTATGACAATGACGCTCAAAATTGTTATTATTGCAGGTGTTTCTATCATATCTTTAGGAAAGTTAGGTATCACCCTCACCCCTTTTGTAGCTGCTATTGGGGCTATGTCATTGGGTGCAGGTTTGGCTTTGCAAGGTTTACTCTCAAATTTTGGAGCTGGAATATCTATCATCGCTACTCGCCCTTTTGTTGTAGGCAATACTATCACTATTCAAGGATATACAGGAATAGTCAAAATCATCAAACTCGCTTACACCGTCTTAGAAACAGAAGATAAAGAGGAGATAACAATTCCCAATAAACATGTAGTAGGTGAAACACTTATCAACTCATTTGAATATACTATTGTTGAGATGAGTGTAGGGATAGAATATACCCCAAACCCTGAAAAAGCGATTGATGTAATTAAAAATGTCTTAGAGCAAATAGAAGGGATTTCAAAAGAATCAAAAGTACAAGTAGGGATAAAAGAGTTTGCTGATGCTGCTATAACGATAGAGTATAGATACTGGGCAATTACACAGCAATTCAATGAGATACAGTATAAAGTTAATTTAGCTGTCTATCAAGCACTTCAAAAAAATAAGATCAATATCCCATTTCCTACATACAATATCATCAAACAAACATCATAAAAGGAGTATCTTATCAAAAATATCATCAAATCATTCTATTTTAAAATTGCTTTTTTTCTAATTACTTTTTATACAGTAGTGGGGTTTATACTCCTTCCTTATTTGATTCAAAGTAATTTTACAAAAGTGATTGAACAAAATCTCAATACTCAAGGGTATATAAATCGAGTCTATATCAATCCTTATACATTTGAGGTAAAACTTCATAAACTAAATATACGAGATGACAAAAATCAAAATTTACTCTATTTTAATTCTCTATACTTAGACATTGAATTTACACAGCTTTTTTCGAGTGAGATTGTAGTCAAAAATCTACTCATAGACCAACTCAAAACATCCGTATCTCTTTATAAAGATAAAACACTCAACTTCTCACATATTTTGAAGCAATTATCTCAAAAAGAAGAAGATACACAAACAATAGAGAAAGAAACAAAAGAGCCTTTACTTTTTACTTTAGAGAAGTTTTCATTAAAAGATGCACGATTCGTTTTTCAAGATGATTCAAAATCAACACCATTTCTTTTAAAAACAAAACCATTTGATTTTGAAATAACTAATTTTTCTACAAAAAAAGAGAGTATCGCAACACTCAAAACAGATATAGATATGGTTGATACTCTCAATCTTCATCTCACATCCGAGATCGTTCTCAATCCTATGAGTATAAATGGAGATATGACACTCCAAAATATTCAACTTGCTAAAATATATAGTTATATAAAAGATGATGTAAAATTTCAATTTGATGGTATCATTGATAAAATAAAAACAAACTATGCTATCAAAATAAAAGATCAAGATACTTTTGTAAATCTAAAAGATACCTTTATAGATATTCCAAATGTTCATTATAGAGATACTCTAGCTGATCTTATAATAACAAAACTCAATCATACTATCGACACCATAAAAATAGTTAAAAACCAAGAACTCAAATATGATATAGAAACGGTACAATTAACTTCTAAAAATATACAATTTGTTGATGTAAATAAAGATAAAGAGAAAAAATTTAACTTTAAAGAGTTAGCTATAGATGTAGATAAATTTTCAAGTGATACAAATAGTTCAAGCAATATTGCTTTATCTCTTTCTACACCATCAAAAGGTTTGATAAAAGCGAATACAAAGGCTAGTATAGAGCCATTGAATGTCATATCAAATCTCCATATAAAAGATTTGACTATCACTCCATATAAAGAGTATATCAAGGACTTTATAAACCTAGATATAAAAAGTACAGACATAAATACAAAAGCAACTATCAAACTTGCAGATACTATACAAGATGTAAAGGCTAATATCACCCTATCTGATGTAGATATTTCTCATGATATTACCAAAAAAAGATTATTAAAACTTAAAACTTTAGCCGTTCAAAATCTCAAATATACAAATAATAATCTTGTTATAGACAATGTATCGCTAGATGATTTTATCACCTCTGTAAAAATTGCCAAAGATAAGAGTACAAATATAGATAATCTTACAAAAAAAGATACAAAAGAAAATAATAATACAACAGTAAAAACTCAAAAAGATACATTTAAGTACTATATCAAAACTATACAAATCACAAATGGAAAAGCGAGTTTTTCAGATCATTCATTGCCTTTAGATTTTGATACAAATATTCATAGCTTAAAAGCACAGATCAATGACCTTTCCTCTGAAAATAAAGAAACAAAAATCAAACTCAATGGTATCGTAGAGAAGTATGGACTCGCAAACATCAATGCCACGACACTCTTAGCAAACTTCAAAGAAAAAACAGATGTAAATGTAGCGTTTGAAAATCTTGATGTACGGTCATTTTCACCCTATTCTGGAAAATTTATAGGACAAAAGATAGCAGATGGAAGACTTTGGTTAAATTTAAACTACCATATAAAAGATGCCCAACTTTCAAGTACAAACAATGTAAAACTAAAAGATCTTACTCTAGGAGAAGATGTAAATAGTAGTGAAGCTATGAGTTTGCCTATTGGTTTGGCTATTGCGTTACTTGAAGATAGTGAGGGACTTATTGAGGTCGATATACCTGTAAAAGGAGATATGAGTAATCCTCAGTTTGAACTAGGGGGAGTTATTTGGAAAACTATTGGAAATGTATTGACCAATATCATCACGGCACCTTTTAGATTTTTAGGTTCACTTTTAGGTGGAGATGAAGATGAAGAGTTAGGTCTAGTCGATTTTAAATTTGGAGAGAGTACGATTTTAGCTCCCCAAAAAGAGAAACTCGATAAACTCATTGGTCTATTAGAAAAGAAAAAAAACTTGATAGTTGCTATTGAACCAGCATACAACAAATCTCTCGATACACAAAAACTTATAGATATAAAATATGAAAAATTAATTAGCTCTATCAATAAAAAGAAAACATTGACCTCTTTATTTATCACAAAGTTTGGAAAAGAGAAGTTTGAAAAAATCCAAACAGAGACTCCAAAAGAGAAAATAGATGCGATACTATCTTCCCAACTCAAAAAATCATTGGTGATTACCCAAAAAGAGTTAGAAAATTTAGCTACAAAAAGAGCTACAAATCTACAAGCCTATTTTGTATCACATAAGTTAATATTGGATAGAATCCAAATCAAAAAAGAGTTCTTTGTAAATGAAGAGAACGATACTAAAGAGTTATCTTTGAAGTTAGAATTGAATGTAAAAGAATAGATAATAGCTGATAAAAGGACAGCTTTTAAGCTATCCTTTCATTAAACCCTTCCTATATACGAGTAGTGAATTCGCAGAAAAGTAAGTTTGATTAGTATGTAAGAATTATATCCATTTTTATTTTTGAAGTCAATACATAAGTTAAGATTGGATAAAATCCAAATTAAAAAAGAATACAAATGAAATTTACATTAGAAGCACAAAGTGGCGGGGCTAGAGCTGCCACACTTAAAATGGCACATGGTGAGGTACAAACACCTGTATTTATGCCTGTAGGGACACAAGCTAGTGTCAAAGCACTCGATCATAATGATATACTCAATCTTGGAGCTCAAATAATTTTGGGCAATACTTATCATATGTATTTACGACCTGGGAGTTCTACTATTAAAAAGATGGGTGGATTGCATGGTTTTTCAAAGTTTCCAAACAACTTTCTCACTGATAGTGGTGGATTTCAAGCATTTAGTTTACGAAAACTTGATGGAAAAAATGGGAAACCAGATCCAAATGGTATCACTTTCAAATCCCATATAGATGGAAGTTTGCATTATTTTACACCTCAAAGTGTACTGGATGCTCAGTATGATTTTAATAGCGATATTATGATGATTTTGGATGATTTAGTTGCTTTACCAAATACACAAGAGAGAATCAATCTTAGTATCGAAAGAACAACTATGTGGGCAAAAGAAGCGATAGAGTACCATATGTCACAAAAAGAGAAAGGGATAGGGGTCAATCAAAATATATTTGCTATCATCCAAGGTGGGACAGATAAAGCATTTCGGAAGAAATCTGCTACTGAACTCTGTGCCTTAACTGACTACGATGGTTTTGCTATTGGGGGATTGAGTGTTGGAGAACTCAATAATGAGATGTATGATACAGTTGAATGGACGACACAATTTATGCCAGAAGATAAACCACGATACCTTATGGGGGTAGGAACTCCTGAAGATCTCATCGAAAATATCGATCGTGGTGTGGATATGTTTGATTGTGTGATGCCTACACGAAATGCTAGAAATGGGACACTTTTTACAACTTTTGGTCGTATCAATATCCGTGGTGCAAAGTTCAAAGAAGACCCAAAACCTATCGATGAGACATGTAAGTGTTATGTTTGTCAAAACTATTCACGAGCCTATCTTAATCACTTGTATAGAAGTGGTGAGATGAGCTACTTTAGACTGGCGTCGATTCATAATCTTCACTACTATCTCAACCTTATGAGAGAAGCTCGTGTTTCCATCTTAAACGATAATTGGGTACAATTCAAAAAAGATTTTTATAAAAAGAGAGAAAAATAATGACAATAGACAATACAACCATCGACAAATTAGCAAAACTATCATCGTTAACTATAGATGAAAGTAAAAAAGAGAGTTTAGGAAAAGAGCTTGCAGATATTGTGACTTTTGTAGAAAATTTAAATGAGATAGATGTAAGTCATGTAGATGCTACTTTTACAACTATTGAAGGTGGGCAACCACTTAGAGTTGATAGATCTTTTAAAGAAGATGGACTCTCTGACAAAATCATGGCAAATGCTCCAAAAAGTGCAGATAATCATTTTATTGTACCTACAATTATAGAATAAAAAGTAAGAATTATGATAAATATTTATGGTATCAAAACTTGTAGTACAGTCCGAAAAGCGATAAAGTTTTGTAAAGATAATGAACTTGAACATACTTTTGTAGATTTCCGAGCAGTACCTTTAGAGGAAGAGAAAGTAAAATATTTTGCTTCAAAAGTAGCTATGAACCTTCTTTTTAATAATAGAGGACAAAAATACAGAGACTTAAAACTTAAAGAACTCAATCTTGATGAAGCTGGAAAATTAGAGTGGTTAATCAAAGAAAATATGCTTTTCAAACGACCTGTTGTCGAGTATACAAAAGAAGATGAAGAGAAAGTTTTGGTCTCTTTTAATGAAGAGATTTATAAAGAAGAGTTATTGGGATAAAAAAAGGATGATTTCTCATCCTCCTCTCATCACTGAGCCATAGTTATTTGTGGCCTTTGAAGCACCGCCTGTGTATCCTGTAGCGATTGCAATCACTATAATTACAACGAAACCTATTCCGATCCATTTTAACATATTACATTACCTCCTTTGCATGTATTCCTAAAACTTTTAATCCTGTACGGATAGACAAAGCTACCATACTTAAAACCTTTAGGTATTGGTCTTGAACATCAAGTCCTATGATACGATGTTCATTGTAAAACTTATGAGTCATAGCACTTAATCCATGTAAATAATCTGTGATTTTTTGCATATCTCTTTTATCAAAAGCATCATTTAAAACTGTACTTAAAAGTAAGGCTTCATAAACCAAATCTTTTGCATCTTGATTGATTAACTCTATTGATGAATTTTTGACATCATTTGGAGTTTTTTCTCCTTTTTTAAAGAGTTGATTGATTCTAGCATGGGCATAATTGATATAAAATACAGGATTTGAGCTATCATTATTTTTTAATAGATCTATATCAAACTCAAGATGTGTATCACTTTTTTTTGTCAAAAATACAAAACGTAAAGAATCTGCACCAATCTCTTCAACAATATCACTCATAAGTATAACAGTACCAGCTCTTTTACTCATTTTATAAGGTTGTCCACCTTGCAATAAAGCGACCATTTGAGAGAGTAAGATTTCTAATTTACTAGAATCATTTCCAAGAAATTCGATAGCTGCTTTTACTCTTTTGATATATCCATGGTGATCTGCACCCCAGATATTGATATACTTATCAAAGTTTCTATCATATTTATCTTTATGATAGATGATATCACCTGCTAAATATGTAGGGATACCATTTTCTCGTACAACTACTCTGTCACTATCATCACCATGGTCTGTTGAACGGATAAAGTCTTTGCCATCTTTATTGTAGATACTTCCATTGGATTCTAAGACAGCTTTTGTATCTTTCCAGTTGACATACAAAGATTTTTCACTGACATAATTATCAAAAGTCACACCTAGATCAGCCATATCTTTTTTGATGATTTCCAGCACTTCATCTTTAGCAAAAGCTACTAACTCTTCCGCTTTTGAATCATCATCAAAAACATCTTTTCCATAGGTATCGATACATTTTTGAGCAATATCTACTAAATATTCTCCACGATAAAATTGTTCTGGATATTCAACAACCTCTTTAAATATATACTCTTTTGCAGCAAGGCTCAATGATGTTGCCAAAAGTTGCATCTGAGCACCTGCATCATTGACATAATACTCACTTTGTACGTCATATCCTAAATACTTACCAACTTTAAGTAATGCATCACCAAATACAGCTCCTCTAGCATGTCCTATATGTAAAGGTCCTGTAGGGTTTGCACTTACAAACTCCAAAAGTATCTTTTCATTTTTAGATTCACCTTTGGCAAAATCTTCTTGCAACTCTAAAGATTCATCAATTTTTGATGTTAAAAAATCATTTGATAGTTTAAAATTTACAAAACCTTTCACCGCAGTGACATTCTCAAAAATTGAATCCTCTGTAAACTTTGATACTAAATCTTCAGCTATCATCATAGGATTTTTTCGTAACTCTTTTGCTAATGAAAATGCGACAGGTGTTGCAAAATGTCCTAACTCTATATTTTTAGGTTTCTCAAGAACAACATCTCTTTCTAATACTTCTTCTATATATTTTTTTACTCTATTTTGCACTTAAAATGACTCTTTATGCTTAAACTGTTGTTTTTGTGTCTGTTTTTGTTGTGGATGCTGTATCTGCAACTTTTTCATCTTCAATTTTTTTATCATTTGTAGTCATAGTAGTTGGTTCATCTTCTTTGATAGCACCTTTAAAATTTTTGATACCCTGACCCAAACCCTTCGCTAACTCAGGAATTTTTTTTCCTCCAAATAACAATACTACTACTGCAACAATTGCAAATAGTTCAAATCCACTAGGCATACCCATAATAAGTTCCTTCTATTTTATTAATTTAAAAGATTATACTAAATAAACTCTTAACCATTGATATAATAAAATGCACACTATACAAATAAAATAAATCACTAGGAAAACATATGAAATTTACAGCACCATTAAAATCAAATAGTATTAAAATAATGCTTTTAGGTTCAGGCGAATTAGGCAAAGAGGTAGTCATAGAAGCACAACGGTTGGGTATCGAAACTATTGCTGTTGATAGTTATACAAATGCTCCTGCACATCTTGTAGCAAATAGATCATATGTAATCAATATGAAAAATGAAAATGAAGTACTTGATATCATTCGACGTGAAAAACCAGATTTTATCTTACCTGAAGTAGAAGCTATCTCTATATCTGCTTTATTTACAGCTGAAAAAGAGGGATTTCATGTGATTCCAAATGCGGAAGCTGTAAACAAAACTATGAATAGAAAAAATATCAGAGTTTTTGCATGTGAAGAGTTGCAACTTCCTGCTTCAAAATACGAGTTTGTTACAACATTAGAAGGGTTACGGAAATCTGCAAATACTATAGGATACCCTTGTGTTATCAAACCTGTGATGTCTAGCTCTGGTCATGGGCAAACTATAGCAAAATCAGCTGATGATATTCAAAACTCTTGGGAAGTAGCAAAGGAAGCCAGAGGTGATGCGAGTGAACTTATTGTAGAGGAGTTTATCTCTTTTGATTATGAGATCACACTTTTAACGGTACGAAATGAAACAGGGACAACTTTTTGTGAACCTATTGGACATATTCAAAAAGATGGTGACTATATCTTTTCATGGCAGCCTATGAACATGAGTGAAATAGCAAAACAAAAAGCGATAGATGTAGCCAAAAAAATAACCGATGGTTTAGGTGGTCGTGGTTTATTTGGTGTCGAACTCTTTGTAAAAGGGGATGAAGTGTTTTTTAGTGAAGTAAGTCCTCGACCACATGATACAGGAATGGTTACCATGATAACCCAATCACAAACACAATTTGCATTGCATGTAAGAGCAATATTAGGTTTACCTCTTGATTATATCAATTATGGTTGTGGGGCAAGTGCTGCATATAAATCTACAACAGATACATTTACACCAGAATTAAACATAGACCCAAGTATATTTACTACTCATTCTTTTGTAAGAATATTTGGCAAACCTCAAACACACAAAGGGCGAAGAATGGCTGTAGCTTTGGCATTTGATACAAATAATAGTGAAATTGCATTAGCTCATGCAAAAGAGTTAATCGGTAAAATTACTGAATAAAAAAAGAAAAAGAAGACTCAAATCTTTTTTTTAAATACCCTCTATTCGTAAAACTTTTGTTTTTCCTACCATCAAGTCAAGAGTCATTTTTATTCTTTTAAACACTGACTCTTGACGATATTCTAAATTGTGTTTTTTACAAATCTCTTTTACTAAAGGTTGCATCTTTTGATAGTAACTATGTGGCATATTTGGAAAAAGATGATGCTCTATTTGATAATTTAAAAAACCATGTCCAAAATCGATCAAATCTGTTCCTGTATTGTAGTTCACACTTCCCATAATTTGCCGTAGATAATACTCCCCTTGATTTTTATGTGGTGTACTAAACTGATAGATATCATCAGCTGAATGATTGGGTACTATTACCAAAAAGGAGTGGAGATTTGCAAATATTTCCGCAAAAAGTAAAATTATAAATGTATTTGTTACAGCTTCCATGCCTAAAGGTAAAAAAAGCAATGGGATAAATACAAATTGAATCAGTCCATATGGCAAAATATAATCTTTCCATAGTAAAAAACCATTTTCTTTAAAAGGACTTACCTCATATTCCTTCGTTTCTTCAGATTTATTTTTTCTTCTTTTTTTGTTTTCTAAAATTCGTAATGTATTTGGTGCATAATAAGTAAGTTTCCAAATTGCAGCAAAAAGATAAACAAATGTATATTTAAAAAATATTGGTATCTTTTTTTTATGTAACCATAGTAAGTTTTTTTCTACATTATCAGGATCATCATCTTCCCCTAGATGATAATGATGCATGATGTTATGCTCAAATACCCATGCATCAGGTTTGATCCAATCTAACCAATCCAGATATCTTCTTGAGTTTTTTGCAAAACCACTTTTTGTATATCGTGTAGGAATATTTTCTACTTTGTCATAGGCTCCGTGTAATATTGGGTGTGCAATATTTGCCCATCGACAAACATTTCCTACTCCTAGTAAAATAGCAGCAAATATGCCCACACTCCAAAAAAGAAAAGAGGAGAAAGCATAACTTGAATTATCAAGTAAAGTAATAAGTACTATCAAAAAAAAACCTGTAAAAGTTGCAGTTCTTCCCCAGCGTTCTAGTTTTAAAAGATGGTTAAAATCAGATTGATTAACAGCTGGGAGATCATGTCTAATTGTGTCGATGTCAATTTGTAATTGAGCTTGGTCTACGTCGTTATAGTGCGTGTATTGATGTGTCAAAATCCACCTTAATCATAATTCTTTTAAAATTGTACATTATATTGAAATAAGCTGAGACTCATGTGTTTTGAGTCCCAAATTGGAGTTTTTAATTATTTTTTACTCTCATTTTTGCACACTTTTCTTCTCGTAAATTATCTAAAGCATCAAAAACCACATTAATATTCTTTTCTACTCCATTGGCAACTGTAAATATCTCTTCATTACCTTTTTCTTGTGCGTACAAATCAGTCACATTTTGTGTAAATTTATGAACATTTTCATGAGCTACTTTAAGTGTATTCCAATGAGGTGAGGTAGTAAAATCAGTATCTGACATAGCATCTATCCATTTTCCTAATCTACAGGTATGATGATTGACAACTGTAAATTTACTTCCAGGTGCACATTTCAAAAAGTTTGTATTTTTAAAATTGATATGATCTGCTTTTAAAGATCCAAAATCAAACATCAAATCCATATCACATACAGATTTTTTAGATTTTTCTAAAAAAGATGTTCGAGTGATCGCTATTTCAAGATTTTTGGCTAGTTGCTCATTTTCATTTGCCATCTCATTGATAGCACCCGCTACATTTGCATTTTCTTGTGTTGCTCTATCGAGATGATTCACTGTATCACTTATTTGTATCATAGAAGCTTGTTGTTCTTTTGCAGATTGTGCAACATCATCTATGATTGTAATGGTTGCACTTATATTTTCATTGAGATGATTATACCCCTCAATCATATCTTGCGATATTTTTTGACCCTCTTTCGTTTTTGAAGCAGCACTTTCAACAAGAGATTTAATCTCATTGGCAGCTTCAGCAGATCTTGAAGCAAGATTTCGTACCTCTTGAGCAACTACAGCAAACCCTTTTCCTGCATCGCCAGCAGTTGCAGCTTCAACAGCAGCATTAAGACTCAAAATGTTTGTTTGAAATGCAATTTGATCAATTACAGTTATTGCCTCATTTATAGCGGTAACCTCTTGTGTTATCTCTATCATAGCATTTGAAGTCTTATTTGCTAAAGCTTCTCCACTTTTTGATGATTGTGTAACATCTTTTGCCAAGGTAGCCATCTGACTTGTATGGTCACTACTACTTTTAATACTTGCTACAATCTCTTCAATTGCAGCTGAAGCTTCTTCTAAACCTGAAGCTTGTTTATTTGAAGAATCACTCAAAGCCCGTGATGAATTGTTTAATTCCTTTGATGATTGTAATAAACTTTTAGTAGTCATAGCAACTATTGCAATAATACTTGAGATAGTTACCCCTGTATTTTTAGCCCCAGACATAATAGAAGCTATCTCTCCTGTAATACCATCAATAGTTTTGATCTCATAATCAAATTTTGCATTGCTATAGGCTACTAAAATTTTTGATAATATATCAAGGTTTTCTCGTGTACCATTTACCAAATTGTTTATCTCATTTGCTAAATCTTTCACACCCTCAGAATAAGCTTTTTTATGAATATTTGTATTTAAAAGTCCTGCATTTGCTCTTGAGATAACAGACTTTGCTTCATCAATCACAACTTGATCTTGTTTGATACCCTTATCTATAGAGTCTAAATAGCTATTAAAACTAATAACAACATCACCAATTTCATCATTATTTAAAATCTTAATTTGACTTGCACTCTTGTCATTCATCACATGGACAATCGAAGCATCTAATATTTTAATTGGTTTGAGTACTATTTTTTTTACATTTATAATTGTTGCAATTAAACTTAATAAAATAGCAATTACTAAAATAATCATCGACATATAAATCAAATGTTGTGTTTTATCTAACGCTAAATTTACTTTGTTTAAATCTCTAGCAAGTATAGCGATACCTAACTTTTCTCCTCTAAAATCTTTTACATCAACATAGGTATAAAAATATTTATCACTCATAACTACACTATTTTTTGTAATATCATCTACAGAGATAGTTTGTAAATCATTAAAAAAGTTTGCTCCTCTAAATTTTTGAGAAATTACATACTTATTTTGAAATATCAATTCCGAATTTGGCTCTGTAATTTTATGTCGTATATCCATTAAAAGTAAAAAACCATCACCAGACTTATCAAATAGCTTCGCAACAGAATTTAAGCCTTGTATAAATTCTAAAGATCCCAGATGTTTTCCTTCATCTTCAATAGGAACAACCGATCGTAAACTTAAACCAGCTTTTCCAATCTCCAAACCATTGATCGCTTTTTTTGTACGATTGACAGTAACCACACTTTTTCTAAAAGAACTTAGATCATCACCATATTTATCAGTTTTCCAGTTTCTTACATAGGATTTATTATTTGGAGTGTGGATATGCACTTTTATATTTTTAAAGGCTGTTCCATTTTTAAAAGTTTGATTGATGCTTTTGAGGCTATTAATAGCAAGATCTCTATTATCTTGATTGATTGCATATTTGATATAGCCATCATTTGCTATAGAAAAAGCATTGGTGATCCCAATATCCATTTTGGAATTCATATAATTGGTATAATCAACCACTAACTCTTTTTGTGTATTTTCATACACCTCATTTTCTATAGTATTTTTATAAGTATTTAATACAAAATATCCAAAAATTATAGTCACTAATGCAACTAAAATTGAAATGTTTACAAATTTACTTGAAATTGTTTTTCTTTTCATAATTGTCCCTTGTCTTTGTAGAAACAATTATAGCAAAAGACTAATTAATAAAATTATTATTGAGTGATATTTGGTGATATTTAATATAAGGAGTTCTTGTATCTCCAATGTATTTATAAAAAGTGATATTATTGATATGTGTCACTATTTCAAAATCTTCTTTTGCATTTATTTTTTCAAATTCAAAATGGGTTTCGATATATTTATCTTGATAAGATTCTAGTGATTTATAATAAAAATCTTTTGTCACCTCACCCTCTTTGACTATTGGTGTCGAGCCATTTTCTGGCTCAATCGTAACAGCAGGACAACTATCATCTATATAAATCTTAGCATCTACATTTGGACTTAGGGGATAGAGTCTACAAATTGAGGGTCTTTGATCATAAATAGTACATCTATTTTCTTTAATATAAGGACAAAAGTCTTTACCATTTGAAAGTAAAATAACAGGTTTAAGGTATCCTAATTCACCAAAAATAAATAAAATAGGAAAGTTTTTATGTACCAGCTCAAAATCGTCCAAAATGATTTGAGCAAACAGACTCCCTTTTCTTCCATCGCAGCATCTCGCTTCACAACTATTACAGTTGCTAAAATGGAAGGATTTGTTGTTTATATCTAAAAAATTTTTCAATTAATTATTTTTTAAATACTCTTTTGAAGATTGCATTTACATTTTTTGTATAATATTCATAGTTAAAACACTCTCTAATTTGCTCTTCACTTAAAGAGTTTCTTAACTCTTCATCTGCTAGTAAGTGACCCAAGTATAATGACTCCCCTTTTTTATTTGTTGAAGCTTTCCCTTGCTGAATCTCCTCCCAAACTTTCATAGCATTTCTTTGTACGATTCTATATGCATCTTCTCGATTTACACCTTGTAGTGGAAGTTCAAGTAATACTCTTTGAGAAAATACAAGTCCACCAGTTAAGTTAAGATTTTTCATCATATTTTCTGGCATCACTGTTAAATTTGCTATGACACTATTCATTCTATGCAACATAAAATCAGTTGTGATAAAAGCATCTGGTAACCAAAATCTTTCATTTGATGAGTGAGAGATATCTCTTTCGTGCCATAATGCTACATTTTCCATTGCAGGTGTTGCAAATGATCGAATAGTTCGTGCTAATCCTGTAATATTTTCAGTTAAAATAGGATTTCTTTTGTGAGGCATAGCAGAAGATCCTTTTTGACCTTTTGCAAAAAACTCTTCACATTCATACACTTCTGTTCTTTGTAAGTGTCTTACTTGTACAGCAAACTTTTCTATACTTGAAGCCATAGATGCTAAGGCAGTTGCAAGCCGTGCATATCTATCTCTATGTACCACTTGATTACTACAAGGCTCTGGAGTAAGTCCTAACTCTTTCATAGCATACTCTTCAAGTTTCAGTGGAGCATGTGCAAAGTTACCCATAGCACCAGAAATTTGACCAACAGAGATAACTTTTAAAGTTTGTTTTAAATTAATCAAGTGTCTTTTCATCTCATCATACCATACAGCAAGAGTCAAACCAAAAGTGATAGGCTCACCGTGGATACCATGAGAACGTCCTACCATAAGAGTCATTTTATGCTCTTTTGCTCTTTTTTTGATAGATTTCATAAGCATTTTGACATCTTTGATAACAATTTTTAAAGAATCTCTCATTTGAATAGCGACACCTGTATCTACAGCATCTGAAGAGGTCATACCATAATGGAACCATCTTGATTCGTCACCTAAAGATTCTGAAACACTTGTATTAAAAGCGATTAAATCATGTTTTGTAATAGCTTCAATCTCTTCAATTCTTTCAACAGAAAATGTAGCATTTTTAACTATTTTTTTACAATCTTCATCTGGAATTAAACCTAATTTATTCCAAGCTTTTACAGCTGCTTTTTCTACTTCTAACCATGCTGCATATCTTGCATGTTGTGTCCAATTGTCACTCATCTCTTTACGTGCGTATCTTTCTACCATTAATGCTTCCTCTGTAAATATATTTTTTGTATTTTATCTAAAAATTACTTGTATAAATTATAAACTATAATTTAAATCAAATTTCTTCATATTTTTTATTACTTTTTAGGTAAAATGAACAAAATCATTATTTCTCCATCAAGGATATCTCTTTAAATGAAAAAAATTTATTTATTATGTTGCTCATTTTTTATACTCTATGCAAATGAACTCATAACACCTATCCCTATGCTAGTTTTACATGATTCTCAAAAAGCTTTGTTAGGGAAAAAACTTTTTTTTGATACAAAACTGAGTCAAGATGACACTATCTCTTGTGCTTCTTGTCATATATTAGAAGAAGGAGGAGATGATAATCTTCAATTTTCTTTTGGGATTCAAGGAAAATTAGGAACACGAAATGCACCCACAGTTTTAAATTCTGTATTTAACTCTGTACAATTTTGGGATGGCAGTGCAAAAAATTTGGAGGAGCAAGCAAAAGGTCCGATTCATAATCCTGTAGAGATGAACTCTAATTTTGATGAGATTATTCCAAAACTCCAAAAAGAGATATTTTATACAAAATCTTTTAATGCAATTTACAAAGATGGAATCACTGGAAAAAATATTGTAAATGCTATTGCTGAATATGAAAAAACACTCATTACTCCCAACTCAAGATTTGATCTTTTTTTAAAAGGAGATGAGAATATACTCACAAATGAAGAGAAAAATGGTTATAAACTTTTTCAAGATTATGGTTGTGTAGCTTGCCATAACGGTGTAAATTTAGGGGGAAACCTTATGCAAAAAATGGGTGTAATGGAAGAGTATACAACAGATGATTTTGGACTCTTCAATACCACCAAAGAGGAAGAAGATAAATTTTATTTTAAAGTACCAACACTTAGAAATATTGGACAAACAGATCCTTATTTTCACAATGGTGATACAAAAACTCTCAAAGAAGCTGTAAATAAAATGGCTTATTATCAAGTAGGGTATGTTTTTAGTCCTCAAGAAACTAGTGATATTGTAGATTTCTTGCATACTCTTACAGGCAAACTTGGAAATGGTAAATAATTATAATGAATAAAAGAATAATCAATGTAACTTTTTTATTAGTATTATTAATTACACTCGCATTTTTTATTAATAATGCAAAGATTCAAAATAGCAATTATTTTACAATAAATACTCATATCAAAAGAATTATTCTTGTCAATAAAGATTTTAATTTATATCTCAAAAACTCTTTTAAATATAATAATTTTGATCTGATTCAACAAAAAATATCTACAATCAATAAAGAATTTACAGAACTTCAATCAAATACAATATTATTATCTGCAGATAATTTAGATATTCAACAATCACTTCAAAAATTAGAAAAAAATATTCAAATCAAGATTAAACTCTTAAATCGAGTAAAATCATATAGAGCAATTATAAATAGCTCATTTGTAATTGTACAAAAATTTAAAGATTTAGGTATTCATGATCAACTCAACTCTTTTTATACCATGGTCATGACACTTGATAAAAATCCTGGACTTAATTTACAAAATGAACGTTTAAAAATAAAAAACTTACTCAAAATTTATTCAAGTAGAAATGAAGTACTATTTTTGAAACATTCAAAAACAATCATCTCTTATCAACAAAAACTCATTAGTATAAATGAAGTTTTACGTAAAACACCTTTAGAAGATGAACTTGATAATTTTTATTTTCTATATAATAACTTTTCACAATCTATTTTACAAAAAGCATATCTTGCAATTATTATACTTTTTTTACTTTTGTTTCTCTCACTTATTTTTTATTTGATATATGACTATAAATTATCAAGAGCAAGAAAAGAAACCATGCGATTTAAAAAAACAGTCGAAGATAGTGATAATATTATTATAATTACTGATGAAAAATTGAAGATAAAATATATTAATGGTGCTTTTACAAAAATTACAGGATATACATTTGAAGAGGTACAAGGGAAAAATCCAAAATTTTTAAGCTCTGGCAATCAAGACTGGAAATTTTATAATAAACTGAATAAAACAATTTTTGCAGGAAAGAAATGGAATGGAGAATTTATAAATCGATCTAAAGATGGAAAACTTTCTTATGAAAGAGCTACAATCTCTCCTGTCTTTGATGAAGATCAAAATATCATTGAGTTTATTGCTATAAAACTTGATATTACAAAAGAAACACTGGCACAAGAGCAGCTCATAAAAAAAGAACAAATGCTATTACAACAATCCAAGATGGCAGCACTGGGTGAGATGCTCCAAAATATCTCTCATCAATGGAGACAACCACTCTCCCTTATATCTACAGCATCTACAGGCTTACTTGTCAAAAAAGAGCTCAATATGGAAACAACTGAAGAGGAAGATATAAAAGTATTAAATACTATCAATGATGCGACACAGTATCTTTCTCAAACTATCAATGACTTTAGAGATTTTTTTCAACCGCATAAAGAAAAAATACAATTCAATATAAAAGATGTTTATACAAAAACATTTAATATAATTCGCTCAAAATTCCAAAGTTTAGATATCACAATTATTGAAGATATACAAGATATATCTCTTACAAATTTAGATAATGAACTTATTCAAGTACTTATGAATCTTCTGAATAATGCAAAAGACGCTTTAGAAAAAGAGACAAATCATAAAAAATATATTTTTGTGACTATTTTTGAAAAAGATGAAAATCTTATTATTAGTATAAAAGATAACGCAGGAGGTATTCCTCAAGAGATAATCAAAAAGGTTTTTGAACCTTATTTTACTACAAAACACAAATCACAAGGGACAGGAATCGGACTCTATATGTGTCAAGAGATCATCTCAAAACATATGGATGGGACATTAAAAGTTGCAAATAATACTTTTAATTATAAAGGTTCTGAGTATACAGGAGCGGAATTTATTATCTCTATATCTCTTGTTTAAATCGTTAGTATTTTATAGCAACAAACCAAATACCATCTTTTTTTTCTGATTGTATCACTTGAGAATTTTCTATAATAATATCATCTGCTTTTATATTAGTATCACTTTTTAAAGTCTTAGTTGAAAAAGAACCTTCGATATTCTTTTTTGCTGTAAAATTTGAATTGACCACTACTTTAATACTCTGAGCAATAGCATTAAAAGCATCTGCTTTCGCATCTTTTTCATTTTTCCCTTGTCCATATCCCACTCTATTTTCTTCTAAATGATAAAACCATGAAGGTGGTGTGATATTTTGTACAATTTTTGTATATTCTACATCTTGATTTTTTAAGTCGATTGTATCATTACTAAAAACAATAGTATTTTTTCTAAAATAGCTCGTATCTGTAAATTCTGCTCGATACTGTTTATATTTTCCTTGTAACTTTGCACCTATAATCTCAAGCTTATTTTCATTTAAATTAAAATAAATTGTAGGTTGTAAAGAAACAATTGATTTTTGAAATTTTCTGGCATCATTTTGATCAATCTCTACTTTAATCTTTTCATTAAAATTCTTTTTATTTGAAGTAAGAGAAAGATACATCATCTCATCATAAGGATCATACGCAAGAAATGTAACTTTTGGTATTCCAAAAAGAGTAGAAACAAGTAATGCTGCAACTTTTTTTTGCACCTCTTCTAAATTGACATCCCATTGATGCTCATGTTCTTTGAGTGCTAGTTTATACTCGTAAATTTTTTCTATATTTTGTCTATCTGTTAAAAACATATCATATGTGACTTTTGGAGTATTCTTTGTAAATTCTAAAATATATTTTGTTTCAAATTTTTCATAAAAATAATCTTGAAGTATCTTCATTTTATCCGATAATAAAAGTGTTTTTAGATCCAATGTGATCTTTTGATTTTTAAAATATTGTTTTATTATTACAGAGGAATTATAGTTTGAAGGACCCGACCATTTGATAAAAGATTCTTCTCTATTTTGTAAAATATATTTATCAGTCATAAAATATTTTACAAATGAATTTTCATATAAATTTGATTTTGTATTTGTTGCTTGGTGTGAAAAAGTAGCAAGTGAACTATCTAAATAATTACTCGTATCGGCATAAACAATTTTTGTAGTGTTAATCGCAGAGTCGACAGGTGCAAGTGTTTTATCAAGCAGAGCACATCCCGAAAAAATTATACTCAATGAAATAGTACTCAGAATACTTTTATTTTGCAATATCTTAACCCTTTGTTCTTTTAGTTTAATATCTCAATTGATATGTTATATCACCTGCACCAACACCCAAAATTATCCCATTAGTGATTGTTTTTTGTACCCTATCATTATCATCTAATAACCTAAGTTCACCCAACTTTGTTTGCACTTTAGCACATAAAGTAATATTGTATTGAGAAAATTCTTTTAAAAAATCTATCTCTTTTATCTCTTCAGCCACACTCCAAACAGGCAAAATAATCAACTCATCACACCCTTGAAAACACTCTTTAAAAGCAGCTAAATTATCCAAAGTTCGTGAATATTTATGTGGTTGCCATATAACAATTTTTTTCTCTAATTGTTTATATTTATTATAAAGTTCCACAGATTCTAAAGTAGCTTTTATCTCTGTTGGATGATGAGCATAATCATCAATCACAATAAACTCTTCACTTTTTTGAACAATATCAAATCGTTTTTTAATCCCCTTGTATTTTTCCAAATTTGATTTTATATCTTCTATCTCCATCGTTTGTGAAGCTGCTAAAATTGCACAAGCAGCATCTAAAGCGATATGCACCCCAAATCCCCAAACCTCAAAAAATCCAAAATCTTTGAGAGAAAACTTTGTATAGGGTTCATCATCTTTCAAAAGAAACTCTATATTTTTGATATCTTTTGAGGGATAAAGCCGAATAGCATACCCTTTATAATTTTGTAAAAATGGATCTTCTGCATTGATCACTCGTAGTTTTGCAATATCCAAAAACTTGGTGTACGCAGCATAAAATCTTTTTTGATCATAATTATAATACTCCATATGTTCAGGTTCTGTATTTAAAACTATAGAGCAATATGGGTGTGAAAGTATAAAACTCTCATCACTCTCATCTGCTTCAAATGCCAATATATCATTCATATAACGAAAATTAGAATCAAACTCTTTGCTAATCGCGCCAATAATCGCAGAGCTTTGAAGAATTGAACTTAAAATAGCGGTAGTGGTACTTTTGCCATGAGCTGCACAGACACAATAATTTGTAGTCTTTTGCATAATAACACTCAAGGCTTCCTTTCTAGGTAAGAGAACCAACTCTTGTTTTTTTGATTCTTGTATCTCGATATTATCATTTTGCACAGCAGCACTATAGATCACCAAATCTTGCCCTGTAATTGCACTTTTACATTGAGGAATAGTTACTTTTATCCCTTCAGCTTCAAGTTTTTGTGTAATTGGTGTCGATTTTACATCTGATCCACTGACCTTATATCCTCGATATTGTAAAAAACGTGCTAAAGCGGAGAGACCTATTCCCCCTATTCCTATAAAATGTACTCTCATTTAATGAAGTAAGTGACTCAAGTTTTCAGACTCTTTTGTAAGTAAATCTGCATGCTGCATAAGATATTTTTGTGTATCAAAATCAAAATCTAAGATAAAATATCCATATTTGTCTTCACTATGAGTTTGCTCTTCCAAAACATTGTTTTCATAAAATTCATCCATATCATGTTCATTGACACAGGCTATAAGATGTACTTGTAAAGCATCTACTAAAAGCTGATCTTCACTAATTTGCGTTAAGATAAAAAAGAGTTCTTTTGCTCCTTGAAAATTTCCCATGCTCCATTTTTCTATAGCATGCTCATAAAAACTTCGGATAAAGAAAATATCATTATCTTCAAGACTCAATTTTTTCTCATCTTTCAATCGCCCTTCAATTCCATCAAATGCAACTTTTAAAATCTCTTGATAAATGGTATGGACTCTCTCTTCATCCAAATCTAAAACAAGTAAGGTATCGAGTACTTCATACAATCCAGATAAATCTTTTGACTCCATTACCTCTTTTTCTTTTACATCTAAATATTCTAAAAACTCTGGGTTTGTTCGTGCTTCGTGTAATTCATTTGGTTCCATAACTATTGTCGTCCTTTATTGTGCTTTATATTCAGTGATAAACTGTTGTAATCGTGTCAAAACTTCTTTTGTTTTTTCATTTCTTTCTACAAGGGCTATTCGTATATAGTTTTTTCCTATTCCATTTCTACCTAAAAAACTTCCTGGGAGCACTTTTATATTTTCTTTTTGGAAAAGCTCTTGCGTAAATCGTAGCTCATCTTCAACCTCAAGCCAAATATAAAATGTAGCCTTTGGAACATCTACCCCTAATATCTCTTTTGCTAATCGAAAGTTTTCTTTATATACATCTCTAAAAACTTGCACATGAGACTCTTCATCCCAAGCTACCGCTGCTGTTTTTTGTAAAGGCAATGGCAAAGCACACCCTACATAAGTACGATATTTCATATACTCTTTTAAAATATTTTTATCACCTGCTATAAAGCCACTACGAAGTCCTGGAGCTGAACTTCTTTTTGAGATAGAGTTTAAAACTAAACAGTTTTTAAATTCATCATTTCCAGCTTCGATACAAGCTTCCAAAAGTGATACAGGTTTCTCTTTTTCATCAAAATACAATTCACTATAACACTCATCATTAATCAAAACAAAATCATATTTGAGAGCATTTTCTACCCAAATAGCCAATTCTTTTTTAGTAATAACAGCACTCGTAGGATTGCTAGGATAATTTAAGATAACCAAATCAGCCTCTTGCATCTGCTCTATAGTAAGAGAGACCAAAAAGTTATTTTCTTTTGTCATATTCATATGAATAGTTTTGGCATTACTTGCGATGGCTGCCCCTTCATATATCTGATAAAAAGGGTTTGGGTAGGCAATAGTTGCATCAGTTTTACCAAAAAGTAAAAACTGTGGAAAGTTAAATAAAACTTCTCGTGTTCCAAATGTAGGGATGATCTCATCATTTTCTATGGTGACACCAAATCGTTTCGATATAAATCTTCGCATAGATTCTTTGAGATAGAATTCACCAGAACTTTTTGGATATTTATTTAAAAATGCACTACTCTCTTTCAATTCATCTTGAATAAATGAAGGGGTATTAAACTGTGGCTCACCTATAGTCAAACTACTTAATGCATGGTCACTACAAGGGGTAATATCTTTTAATAATTCGTTAAGTCTCTCAAATGGGTATTTTTCAAAATTGTACAAAAAAATTCCTTTTTATAATATATACGATTATATCAAATGATAGGTTAAATTTTATGTATATAGCCTGTTTTTGGCTCTACTGCAATTTGTAAAAAATGATTCTGTTTATCAAAAAAGGTTATTGTACACTGGTTTTGTATCTCTTTGATATTGGCACCCAAAGAGGAATATATTTTACCATCATATCCAAAACTAATTTGTCCTATAGTCTCAGTTGTATTACAATTAATAGTAACCTTTGTGATGCCAAATTCTTTGGTAAGAAAAACATATTTACTTTTATCTCCCACTGTATCTTCTACACAGCCATTTGAATAAAGATATTGACTTGTAAGTGGGTCTTTTAAAGTATCTATTTTTTTAAATGCAGCCGTACCACCATGCATATCACTATAGACTATATAGTACAAACCACCGATATTATGATTACAATTTTGAAACTTCAAAGTCCATCGTTTTTTCTCCCACTCATCATCTTCACTATCAAACTTATTATCAATATGGGCTATATAACGGGTATAGTTAAGATACAAAACCATCTTATCAACAGCTAGATGCAATTTTGAGAGAGGTTTTTTGGGGATGATTTGTGTCGTGACAATAGATAAAATCACTAAAACAAAAATTATCTCCAAAAGAGAAAAGGAGTTTTTGGCTGTTGGCTTACTTATTTTGTTGCTCTCGCAACTTATCTTTTTTACTTTTTCGTTTCCCTTTTACAGGTGCTTGACCTTTTTGTTTTTTTATTACTTCTCCTCGAAACTCAAAGCCTTCTATCTCCTCTCTTTCAAGTAAAATCTCCGCTCTTTTTTCTATCAAGGCAAAATGTTCCATATCTTCAAGTCCCACAAAAGATATCGCACTTCCTTTTTTTCCTGCTCGTGCTGTTCTTCCTATTCTATGGATATAATCAGCTGGGCTTCTAGGCAGATCATAGTTGATGACACACGATATATCATCTATATGCAAACCTCGACTTGCTATATCTGTACAAAAAAGTACTTTTATTTTACTATTTTTAAAATCATCTAAAGTATACTTTCTCTCCTCTTGCTCCAATCCACCATGAAAAGACTCCGCTAAAAAACCATATTTTCGGAACTTATTGGCTAAATTATCAGTAGCTCTTTTGCTTGCCATAAATACCAAAACTTGTTTAAAATTATTTGTACGGATAAGATGTTGAAGCAAAGCACTTTTGTTTTCTTTGTTTACTTTGATAACTCTTTGTTGTATATTCAAAACAGTTGGTTGTTCATCTTCTATTTTTATAAAAAGTGGATCTTTTGTGATGCGTGAAGCTATCTGGAGCATCTTATCTGGATAGGTAGCTGAAAAAAGTAAATTTTGTCGTTGTTGTGGTAACTCTTCCAAAATTCTATCAAGCTCTTCACTAAAGCCAAGATCTAGCATTTTATCCGCTTCATCAACGATAAAGTGTTCGACAGTTTGAAGATTTATCTGCTTTTTATCGATAATATCCAAAAGTCTTCCTGAAGTAGAAACTACTATATCACACCCTTTTTGTATCTCAAGGAGCTGGTCACCAATACTCTCTCCCCCTATAATGGTTACCACTTTTGGCACTCTTTCAAACTCTTTTGAAAACAGTTTGATCACTTCAGATACTTGAATAGTGAGTTCTCTCGTAGGAGTAAGGATAAGTATCTTTATTTTTGCTTTTTTTGTTACTGCTTTTTGTTGCCATAATGCAAGTAAAGGTAATACAAAACTAGCTGTCTTACCACTTCCTGTTTGGGCCTGTGCCATAATATCGCCACCTTTTAAAACAAAAGGGATCACTTTTTTTTGAATAGGTGTGGGTTCACTATATCTATTTTTTTCTAAACTATTTTGTAACTCATCACTCAGAGTAAAGCTCTTAAAAGTCATCTACAAATCCTCTAGTTTAGATTCATATTCTTCATTGATATCATCTAGTTTGGTTTGATACTCTTCTAAAGATTCAAAATCTTCCTCTATTTGTTTCTCATATTTCGTAACATCTCGGGAGAGATCCATCACAGCACTATTATCATTTTGATTTGAAGCAAGTATGAGTTTTTGATGTAAAGACTCTACTAAATCCTCATTTTCCATAATCGCTGATTCGAGTTTTTCTACTATTTTTTTAAGTGGCAAAGTGAGTTTGCTTCGCTCTTGCACTAACGCACTTCTAAGTTTTTTATTCTCTTTTTTATTGATTTTTGGTGTTTCTTCTACTTTTTCTTTCGATTGTTCATCACCCTCGCTCTCTTCATCCCATCCAATTTTTCCTAAAAACTCATCATAATTTCCATCGAAATATTCCGCTTGATTTTGCCGAAATACGATAAGTCTATCACACACTCGTCTTAGTAACTCTTCACTATGTGTCACGATGATAGCAGAACCCTCAAAATTTTGAATAGCAAGAGTAAGTGCATCAATAGAATCCATATCAAGATGATTGGTAGGCTCATCCAAAAACAAAAGATTGACTTCTCGAGCGATGATTTGTCCCAACATTACACGACTTTTTTCACCCCCTGATAACAGAGCTATTTTCTTTTTTGCAGTTTCTCCGGGAAACATCATAGAACCACATATATTTCTGACCGTTGATTCTCCTAATTTTGCATTCCCTAGATAGATCTCATCCATAATAGTATTGTTTGGATTGAGATGTGCTATATTTGTTTGTCCAAAATGCCCATAAGAGGTGGTACCGTGATACTCAATCACACCAGAAAGTGCTGTGAGTTCTTTAGCTATAGTGTTGAGTAAAGTCGATTTACCCTTCCCGTTTTTACCAATGATACCTAACACTTCCCCTTTTTTTAAAGTAAAAGAGATATCTTGAAAAAGAAGATTTTCAGGAGTATATCCAAAACTCACATCTTTAATATCCAGTAAAACTTTGGCAGGAGTCTCTTTAAAATTAAAATTAAATTTCAGAGTATTATCAAAACCCAAATCATCCATCAGATCCATTTTTTCTAAAAGTTTTACCTTTGATTGAGCTTGAGCAGCTGTAGAAGCTCGTGCTTTATTTTTAGCTATAAATTCCTCTAACTCTTTTACTTTTTTATCTTGTGAAAGTTTTTGTTTTTCATAGAGTTCATCATCACTTTTAAGTTGTGCATAAAATTTGTGTGTATCGCCAGCTATCATAGAGAGTGAGCGTCGATTGAGACCCATCGTATGAGTAGTCACACCATCCATAAAGTCTCTATCATGAGTGATGATGATAACTTCACCATCAAATGTCTTGAGAAATGTTTTGAGCCATCGTAGAGATAAAATATCCAAATAATTTGTAGGCTCATCTAAAAGCAATAAGTTTGGCTCTGTGATAAGTAACTTCGCAAGATTTATCCGTATTTGGAATCCACCTGAAAAAGATAAAGGACTTTTTTCCAAATCTTCCCCTGTAAAACCCAAACCAAACAGAATCTTTTCCACTTTATAAACAGAAAATTTATCATCCTCGGCTAAAGACAAAGAGACTTCATCTACAAGAGTTTTTTCATGAAATTCAAGATGCTGTTTCAACGCCCCTATCTTATAATTTTTAGGGATACTGAGCTCCCCATCATCATAAAACTCTTCTTCTAAAATGATTTTAAAAAGAGTAGATTTCCCACTCCCATTTCGACCTACGAGACCTATTTTTTGTCCACTATTCATCCGTAAATCAATATTGTTAAATAACTCTTGTGTACCGTATCTTTTTGATATATTTGTAAGTTGTATCAATATATTGTCCCTATGTATCTTTTTAAAGATATTGTATTTATGTAAGAATAACATATATAAGATGTGTAACAAATAACACTATACTCCATTATAAAGTTACCCTTTGAAAATGGGTCAAAGCGACAGCTATTGCATCTGTAATATCCAAAGGCTTAATCTCTTGCTTAATTCCCAATAATTTTCGTACCATAAACGACACTTGTTCTTTGGAAGATTTTCCATTGCCTGTAACGGCTTGTTTTACTTGAAGGGGTGTATATTCACTAAAATTACCAACTTCGAGCAATATTTTTAAACTTAACGCCCCTCGAAACTGAGCTAACTTTATGATTGTTTTTGGGTTATGTGCAAAAAACATATCTTCAATAGCAACTTCATCTATATCCTGTGATTGTAAAATAAGATCAATAGCTTCCACCATCTCCAAAATCTGTTCTTGTAAAATACGACTTTTGATCTTGATCAAACCAGCTTCTACTAATCGAGGCTTTCTTGTGCTTTTCACATTAGGCACATTCTCAACAATGGCGTAACCACAGTTGATTGTACCCGGATCTATCCCTAATATTTTCAATCAATTCACCTCTTTTCACATAGTATTAATAAGTTATTCACATATACATGTGATAATTTTGACAATGTTAGCATATTTTAGGTATAATAATATAAATTTACACAATCAATAGGAATATTCAAGTTGACAACAAAAGATATATTAATAGCTTTAGAAAATGAAGTGTCAAAAAATGACTATAATAATGTACTAAAGCAGCTTGTATACAAAAAATCTAGCTCTAGTGATGAGCTTGCCGTTTTTGAAGTCAATAATAAATTTATAGCAAGTTTTATTAAAACAAAATATTCTGTTATGATACAAGAGATATTTGAAAATCAAGAAAATATAAAACCTTCAATAGAGATTATCGTTGCAGGTGAGCGAAGAAGAACAAAAAAAGCAATTATTGATGAGCAACAATCAAGAGGGACAGCAGATAGCACCATTTTAAATCAATCATTTACTTTTGATTCATTTGTTGTCGGAAAATCAAATGAGATGGCATACACTTCAAGTAAAGCCGTAGCCGAAAAACCTGGGACTCAATACAATCCACTCTTTATTTATGGTGGCACAGGTTTAGGAAAAACACATCTCTTACAAGCCATAGGAAATGATGCTGTTGAAAAAGATAAAAATGTAATATATGTGACTATTGAGCAGTTTATGAATGATTTTTTATTTTCTATGAAAAATAAAAACTTAGAACACTTTAAAGCAAAATATAGAAAATGTGATCTTTTACTTATAGATGATGTCCAATTTTTAACAGGAAAAGAGACAACTCAAGAGGAGTTTTTTCATACTTTTAATGAACTTAAAAATGCCAATAAACAGATAGTACTCACAAGTGACAGACTCCCCTCACAAATAGGTGGACTCGAAGACCGAATCAAAAGTAGATTTGAGCATGGTTTAAAAGCTCATATTAATTTGCCTGAATTAGAAACAAAGATTTTGATTACTGAGAAAAAAAGTGAACTTAATGGGATACACCTTACAAAAGATATTGTACAGTATATCGCTACAAACCTTGGTAACTCAGTGCGTGAGATAGAAGGGGTACTTATTCAAATCAATGCAAATGCAAATTTATTGGGTGTTGATATCAATATAGAGCTTGTACAAAGAGTTTTAAAAGATCAAGTCAAAGAGACAAAAGAAAATATCAAACTTATTGATATAATCAATGTTATCTCTGCAGAACTCAATATCAAACCATCTGATCTTAAATCTACAAAAAGAACCAAAAATGTAGTTGATGGGAGAAGAACTGTTATTTATCTTGCACGGGAACTTACGCATAACTCTATGCCTGATATAGCAAAATTTTTAGGGATGAAGGATCACTCTTCTGTTTCTAAAAATATAAGTAAAGCAAATGAGCTTATAGAGAAAGATGAAAACTTTAGATTGAAGCTTGAAAATCTAAAAAATAAAATAATAAATAAGGATTATTAGTATTTTTGAATTATTTTCATGTGAATAGATGTGAACAACTTTACGGTTTTTAAAACAACAAATTTGCTTTAAATACTGACTTTATAGATTGTTTTCATCTATTCACACCGACTACTAATACTACTACTTATTTATTAAATATAAATAATAGAAAAAAGGATAAAAATGAAATTTACTATTGCTAAAAACATTATTGAAAATATCGTTTCTTCAATGCAACCATTTTTAAATAAAAAAGACTCTAGTTCTATAACTTCTCATATTTATATGGAAGTCTTAAATACAAATTTAATAATAAAATCTACAGATTATGAGATGGGATGTGAAGCTCTTCTAGGTGATATTACTGATATAATGGATGGAAAATCAACTGTAAATGGAAGTAATTTTTTAAATATAATTCGAAGATTAAAAGATGAAGATATTATATTTGAAGTGATCGATAATAATTTGAATATTAAACAAAAAAAATCAAACTTCAAATTGCCTATGTATAATGCAGAAGAATATCCTGATTTTATACAATTAGATAATCTAAAATCTTTAAATATAAATACTTTAAGTTTGATAAGCAGTATACGAAAAATCACCCCCTCAATAGACAATAACAATCCTAAATTTGAACTTAATGGTGCATTAATAGATATAAAAGCAGAAAAAATAAATTTTGTAGCGACTGATACTCGAAGGTTAGCTGTTTCTAATATTGAAAATATTTCAAATGAAGAATCACAAATTATTATCCCTAAAAAAGCAATTATAGAGATACAAAAGTTATTTTTAGATGATGCAACAGTGAGTTATGATGAAACCTATCTAGTAGTCTCCAATTCTAACTATACTTTTTTTACAAAACTCATCAATGGAAAATTTCCTGATTATCAAAGAATAATTCCTAAAACTTTAAAACATACTTTTTTGTTATCAAAAGCTATTTTAATAGAAGCTATAAAATTAGTAACATCAATCGAATCAAAAATAAAAATGACTTTTAATCCTGAAAGTATACTTTTTGAATCACTTGATGATGATAGTGAATCAAAAACTCAAGTAGATGTACAGTTAGATATAGATTCTACTTTTTATATAGCTGTGAATAGTAAATATATTTTAGATTTTTTAAGTAGTACAGCAAATGAAAGTATAAAAATAGGTTTTAATGAATCAAATTTACCTTTTTATTTAGAGGATAATGATTTTATCACTATTGTAATGCCTGTAGTGTTAGACAAATAAGGAAAAAAATGAGTACAGATATCGAAAAAAAAGAATATGGCGCTAATAATATTAAAGTTCTTAAAGGGCTTGAAGCAGTAAGAAAAAGACCAGGGATGTATATTGGTGATACCAATGAAAATGGTCTACATCACATGGTATACGAAGTTGTAGATAACTCTATCGATGAAGCTATGGCTGGATTTTGTGATACAATCAAAGTGACCATAACAAAATCAAATTCTATCATTGTTTCTGATAATGCTCGTGGTATCCCTACAGGTATGCATCCTACAGAAAATTTAAGTGCGGCTACAGTTGCACTTACAGTTTTACATGCAGGTGGAAAATTTGATAAAGATACCTATCAGGTTTCAGGTGGACTTCATGGTGTGGGTGTATCTGTAGTTAATGCACTGTCATCTGAACTCAAAATGACTATTCATAGAGGTGGAGAGATTCATTATCAAGAGTTTCATGAAGGGAAATTTGATAAAACTCTTGAGGTGATAGGAAATACCAAAAAAACGGGAACGACTATAGAGTTTCAACCAGATGCGACTATATTTGAAGTGACAGAGTATAAGTATGAGATTTTAGCAAAAAGATTTAAAGAGGTTGCCTACTTAAATCCTACAATTACTATAGAATTATCAGATAAAAGAGATGGTAAAAAAGAAATTTTCCACTTTGAAGGGGGAATTAAACAGTTTGTAGAAGATACAAACAAATCAAAATCTATCACTGATTCTATCGCTTTTTCTGCCAAAGAGGATGGTGTAGAGGTCGATATTGCTCTTATGTATAACGATACCTATACAGGAAACGTAAAATCATTTGTAAACAATATTAATACAGCAGATGGTGGCACACACGAAGCAGGGTTTAGAGATGGTCTAACTCGTGCTATTAGAAACTACCTCAAAGCAAATGCTAATGCAAAAGATAAAGATGCAAAACTAGATGGTAACGATACGCGTGAGGGTTTAGTAGCTGTTGTAAGTGTAAGAGTTCCTGAGCCACAGTTCGAAGGGCAAACAAAAGGAAAATTAGGAAGCTCGTATGTAAAACCTATTTGTCAAAAACTTACCTTTGAGATGCTGAGTAAATATCTCGAAGAAAATCCAGCACAAGCAAAACTTGTAATGGAAAAATCTTTGATGGCTGCACGAGGAAGAGAAGCCGCTAAAAAAGCTAGAGAATTAACACGAAAAACAGATGGGATGTCAGTAGGAACCCTTCCTGGTAAACTTGCAAATTGTCAAACAAAAGATCCTGAAATCGCTGAATTGTACCTCGTCGAAGGGGATAGTGCTGGTGGTTCTGCGAAACAAGGTCGAGATAGAGTCTATCAAGCGATTTTACCTTTGAAGGGTAAAATACTCAATGTTGAAAAAGCAAGACTTGATAAAATTCTAAAATCTGAAGAGATAAAAAATATGATCACCGCTATGGGTTGTGGTATTGGTGAAGATTTTAATGAAGAGAAAGTACGATACCACAAAGTGATTATTATGACGGATGCTGATGTTGATGGGAGCCATATTCAGACTTTGCTCTTGACATTTTTCTTCCGATTTTTACGACCTATTATTGATAGTGGTTATTTGTATATTGCTCAACCACCATTGTATCTTTATAGAAAAGGGAAAAATGAAACATATCTCAAAGATAATAATGCTTTGAGTAATTTCTTAATAGAAAATGGACTTGGTAATTTTGAATTTCAAGGTATGGGTCATGCAGATCTTTTGGATATGTTCAAAATAGTATCTGCTTATAGAGGAATGCTTGAAAATCTTGAAAAAAGATACTCTTTGGTTGAAGTTATCAAGTATATTATAGAAAATGACACATTGGTTGGACTTACAAATGATCTGTTATTTATAGAGATTGAAAAGTACCTTACATCGTGTGGATACAATATTTTGAGTAAAACGATAGATGAACATGCTATTCATCTTTTTGTTCAGACCAATGAAGGGTTAGAAGAGCTTATCATCGATGATGAATTGTTTGCGAGTCCATATTTTGCTGAAGCTACCTATCTCTATAAGAAAATTTTGGATAGAGATACTTCTATATTTGAAAATAGAGATATGATAGAATACCTTGAAGCTATAGAAGAGAGTGCTAAAAAAGGTGCCTATATTCAAAGATACAAAGGTCTAGGGGAGATGAATCCTGAACAACTTTGGGAAACTACCATGATACCTGAAAATAGAAGACTTTTAAAAGTAAATGTAGAAGATGCTGAGATAGCAAGTGAAACCTTTACACTGTTTATGGGAGATGAAGTGGAACCTAGAAGGAAATATATCGAAGATCATGCGAAGGATGTTGAGCATTTAGATGTGTAACTAAACAATAATTGATACAATACTCAAAGAATTAAGCGATTTGTATGCTCTTTTAGAGATAAAACACAAAAGCTTAATTTGTTCAGACCTCTGTGTGTCGAGCAGCCAAAAAATCTTCAAAAAGTGTGCAGTAAAGATAATTATAAAAAAGTAGTGACAGAACCATATTATGCTATAATTTACTTAATAATTAAGATACAAAGGTACAAGATGAGATTTGCAGACCCTAAAAATGATATGGCATTTAAAAAAATATTTGGTGATGAGAATAAAACAGAAGTTTTAATATCTTTTTTAAATTCAATACTCAATTTTCAAGATAGTAAACTTATCAAATCAGTAAGCATAGCAAACCCCTATCAAGTACCAAAGATAAAAGATTTAAAAAACACTATTCTTGATATAAAAGCAAAAAACCAAGATGATGAAGAGTTTATTGTAGAGATGCAAGTAGAAAAAGATAAGAACTTTGCTAAACGAAGTTTGTACTATACATCAAAATCATATATAAATCAGATTAAAAAAGCAGTAGATTATCCTCAACTTAAAAAAGTATATTTTATAGGTATTTTAGACTTTGCCATATTTGATACACCTGATTATCTTTCAAGACATCTTATCTTAGATGAAAAAACACTCAAACAAGAGATGAAAGATTTTGAGTTTAATTTTATAGAGTTAAAGAAATTTAAACTTCCATTATCAGAGTGTGATACCATAGCCAAAAAATGGATATACTTTATACAAAATGCAGAAGATTTAGAGCTGATCCCAAAAGAATATGAGAATTTAGAAGATTTTAAAGTAGCCTTTGAGATAGCTAAAATGTATCATTGGGATAAACAAGAGTTAGAAGTGTATGATTATATAAGTATGCAAGAGGGTAAAAGACTGAGTGAATTAGAAACTGCTAAATTGGATGGGATTGAGCAAGGGATTGAACAAGAAAAACTAAATATTGCCAGGAATCTCCTCGATATTTTAGATGATGAGACTATCTCTTTAAAAACTGGAATGAATATTGAAACTATTGAAAAGTTAAGAAAAAAAACAACATAAATACGACTTTTTTCATCTTTTTTTCTCCTTTAGTATGAAAATTATCTTATTTTACCCCCCCCCTTAACTTTATAAATGATAAAATTGGTAATAATATAAGATAAAAGAGGAACTAAGAGATGGAAGTAGAAGCTAGTTATATAAAAGAAATATCAAAGTTAAGTAAAACAAATGCAGTATCTGGATACAGTCAAACAGAAGAAAAAACTCAAGTAGATTATAGTAATTATAGTGCATCAGAGATAAGGGATATTCCTTATGATGAAGCAAAAGAAAATTATGATCAAATTGAAGATAGACTCAATGATTTGTCAAAGAATAATATAAGTGAATATGAAAATGGTCAGCATGGATCTGCTTGTTTTCAATTACATGCAGTAAACTATTCTAATAATGAGAAGTTAAATGAAGCAAAATATGAAGCAATGCGTAACATGGAGGAAGAAGCAGATGTAATACATTTCTCTATTGAACTACAAACTAACCTACAAGATTATTATTATGGAAAAGAAACTACAGCGAGTTTTCAGATAAATGGTACAGATGGATCAAATCATGTGGGTACAAATTTAAATGAAGTACAATTGAGTAATATAAATATAGATGATTTTATCGATAAAATGCTGGAAACATTTACAGAGGATTATAATAGTGTAAAAAGTGGAACTATAAAAGAGCAATATAAAAGTATCGTAGATGGGTATAGTTCTTTTAAAGAGAACTATGACAAAGCAGTGACAGAGCCATATTATGCTTAAGAGGTAAAAGAAGAGAAAAATGCTTTTCTCTTCTTTTATTATTTATAATATACACTATCTTTTATAGTAGAAAATTGTTTTGCACGAATTTCCCCTCTTTCTAAAGTATTAGATAAATCTCTGTAGTAATATCTTTTTCCTACTACAATACGATAAGAATTTGTTAAATATTCAGTTTTGTATAAAGACATGTTTTTATTAATATTAGTAGCACTAGTATAGTCATTATATCCAAAAACTTCAATTGCAGTATAGATGGCACCTCCATGGTCATAGCTTGTAGAACTTTTGTTTGCTGTATATTCCCAAGCATCATGCTTATCAGAAGCAATATATGCAACATCCCAACAATATGCAGTAGGTGCTGCACCACTCCCTGAGTATGCAGGTTTTACATAACATCTTGCATTTGCATTTACTAAAAATGCAGCTAAAATAAACAACATAAATACGACTTTTTTCATCTTTTTTTCTCCTTTAGTATGAAAATTATCTTATTTTACCCCCCCCTTAACTTGATAAATGATAAAATGACTAAGAAATAAAGATAAAAGAGGAACTAAGAGATGGAAGTAGAAGCTAGTTATATAGAAGAAGTATCAAAAGTAAGTAAAATAAATGCAGTGTCAGGATACAATCAAACAGAAGAAAAAACTCAAATAGATTATAGTAATTATAGTCCATCAGAGATAAGAGATATTCCTTATGATGAAGCAAAAGAGAACTATGAACGGATTAAAGAAAGAGTAGAACTTTTAGATAAAGAAAATTTGTCAGAATCTGAAAATAATGAACTCTCAGGGGTTCATTTTCAATTAGGGAAAGTTAATTTTAGTAATAATGATAAGCTAAATGAGGCAACATATGAAACAATGAGGAACTTAGAAGATCCACTAGAAGTTTCAGTATTTGCATTAGAAGTTCAAATAAATCTTCAAGACTATTATTATGGTAAAGATATTACCTCAAGTTTTCAGATTAATGGTACAGATGGTTCAAATCACATACATAAAGAGTTAAATAGTACACAATTGAGTAATATAAATGTAGATGATTTCATCGATAAAATGCTGGAAACATTTACAGAGGATTATAATAGTGTAAAAAGTGGAACTGTAAAAGAGCAGTATAAAAATATAGTAGATGGGTATAGTTCTTTTAAAGAGAACTATGACAAAGCAGTGACAGAGCCATATTATGCTTGAATCAAAGAGTTAAAAAGAAGAAGAGAGATAAAACTACTTCCTCCCTCTTTTTTTAATTATTTAAAATATAGACTATCTTTTACAGTAGAGTACCGTTTTGCACGAATTAATCCACTTTCTAAAGTATTTGGATAAATGTAATATAAATAGCTCTTTCCAATTACAATATTATAACTATTTATTATATTTGTAGCAGAATATAATGTCATATTATTATAACTTATATCTGCTGTTGTATGATCAAAATATCCATAAGCATTTATAGTAACAAAAATATATTTTCCACCATGATTGATTGTTGTTGAACTTTTATATCTAGTATCTTCCCAAGATGGACTATTTGCAGAGTACACACCTGCAATATCCCAACAATAAGCATCAGGAGCTGGACCACTTCCTGGATAAGCAGGTTTTATATAACATTTGGCATTTGCATTTACTAAAAATGCACCTAGAATAAACAACATAAATACGACTTTTTTCATCTTTTTCTCTCCTTTAGTATTAAAATTATCTTATTTTATCCCCCCCTTAACTTGATAAATGATAAAATGACTAAGAAATAAAGATAAAAGAGGAACTAAGAGATGGAGATAGAAGCTAATTATATAAAAGAAGTATCAAAAGTAAGTAAAACAAATGCAGTGTCAGGATACAATCAAACAGAAGAAAAAACTCAAATAGATTATAGTAATTATAGTGCATCAGAGATAAGAGATATTCCATATGATGAAGCAAAAGAGAACTATGAACAGATTAAAGAAAGAGTGGATGATTTAGGTAAAGAAAAGTTGTCTATTTCTGAAAGTAAGGAATTAATGAAAACTTATTTTCAATTGAATGGAGTTAATCAATCTGATAATGATATATTGAATGAAACAATGTATGAAACAATGGGTGACATTGAAGACCCTATTAGATTTTCATTGGAACTACAAACTAACTTACAAGACTATTATTATGGAAAAGAAACGACAGCAAGTTTTCAGTCAACAGATGCGTATACATCAAACCATACAGATAAAGAATTAAATGAAGTACAATTGAGTAATATAAATATAGATGATTTCATCGATAAAATGCTGGAAACATTTACAGAGGATTATGCTAGTGCAAAAAGTGCAAGTATGAAAGAACAGTATAAAGATATAGTAGATGGGTATAGTTCTTTTAAAGAGAACTATGACAAAGCAGTGACAGAGCCATATTATGCTTGATTTTGAAAATGATAAACCTAAAGTTTTTTTAGTAGGTGGGATAGTTGTACTTTTACTTGTATATTTTTTTTACCCTGAAGAGGAGTATCATCCTGAAGCTATAAAAGTAGTACAGCCACATATAGAAAAAGAGGTAGAGTCAGAATATGTCTATGAAGATGAACCAAAAGTTAAAGATGAACTAAAAACTATCATCCCAAAATCTCAAAACAGAGAAATAGAAGAAAAAATCATAGAACCAAAAGAGCAAAAAGTAATAGAGATAGAAAAAAAAGAAGTAGTACTTTTTAGTACAAAAGATTTTTCTGGTCGATATACTATAAACTTAGTAAGTGATATAGAGGTAGTAGTAAAAAATAGAAATATGACAAGATATGTAGTATTGCGGGGAAAACTTGAGGAAGATTCGGTCGTAAATCAATTTAATATGTCGTTAAGTCAAGATTATATAGAAGAGATGGAACATCTGAAATTTGTTGTAAATGATGTGACAGATGAGAATAGAAAGCTACAAACAGATGCATATTTTCTATCTGATTTAGATATAAATACTGACTATGAGATTAAGTTAGATATTACAGAAGATACTATTTCTGGATATATAGTTTCCTTTCAAGAGATACCAGCTTTTATACGAAAAGAGTTAGAAAAGGGACTTCCCATGATTATCGATACTGAAGAACACAATAAGGGGTTAACTCCCCCTATAGAAGAGGTTGAAAATAAAAGTGGGACTGTTCAAAAATCTGTGTCAATCTGGTAAAATAACAAATACCAAAGGACACAGAGATGAAGATAGAAATAGATGCAGAACAATTTGCTAGAGATATTAAAGCTGGTAAGAGTATCGGT
>Ga0193965_1000012_pt1 | contig 88766 bp, 102 predicted proteins | sample FB_8_MG_FD_140330 | JGI IMG/M metagenome (GOLD analysis project Ga0193965, IMG submission 140330) | Microbial mat bacterial communities from the Broadkill River, Lewes, Delaware, United States - FB_8_MG | ecosystem: Environmental > Aquatic > Freshwater > River > Microbial mats | place: USA... | reverse complement strand
TGCAAATCGTATGATCCCTTTTGAATCTGTTTCACTTACTAAAAAAGCAAATTCATCTAACACTGTTTCTCTTGCCATATTTATTATTCCTTATTAGTTAAATTTTTTACTACTTGCATCACTCACAAGTTCATTTGCTAATTTACTTACATCATGTGCTATTTGTGCTACTGCATCTGATTCATGGGCATTCTCTTGTGTCACTCTATCAAGCATCGTAACGCTGTCATTAATTTGTTCAATTCCTGTCATTTGTTCTTTTGAAGCTGCACTGACATCTTCTATAAGGTGGATTGTTTCACTTGTATTTGTATTGAGTGTTTCATATCCTTGAATCATCTCATCAGATACTTTCTTTCCTTCATTTGCTTTTGTAGCTGCATTTTCGACCAATGTTTTTATCTCTTTAGCGGCTTCAGCTGATCGTGATGCAAGATTTCGTACCTCTTGTGCAACAACGGCAAAGCCTTTACCAGCTTCACCAGCTGTAGCTGCTTCGACAGCAGCATTTAAAGATAAAATATTTGTCTGAAATGATATTTGATCTATGACAGTGATCGCTTCATTTATGGCACTTACTTGTTCATTGATACTATCCATGGCTTTTGATGTTTGATTTGCCAAAACCATACCATCAGAAACAGCTTTATTTACTTTACTTCCTAGCTGAGACATTTGAGATGCATTATTAGCATTGTTTCTTGTAATACTTGTAATCTCTTCAACAGCTGCTGCTGTTTCTTCTAAGGAAGCGGCTTGTTGATTGGCTTTATTTGCAAGGTTATTTACCGAATGAGACATAGTAGAAGAACTTTTTTCTAAATGTCTTCCATTGTTGAGATTTGCTTTTGCACTCATAGAAAGTGAATCCCCCAAGATATTAACAGATTGCATCACAGCCAACATATCTGCTTTGAGCGCTGGATGGATAGTGACTTTGTTTCTAAAATCATTATTTCCATACTCTTCGAGTCTTGATCGTAGTTGGAGCATATCTTCACTTATTACTGATAACATTTTATTGATAGTACTTGCGAGTGTTTTTATCATAGGATTTTTTGAATGAGATTTAATTTGACAGCCATAAATACCCTGCTCAACTTTATCCAAAGTGATCACAACTTCACCCATAACTTTCATATCGTCTTGTATCCCTTTGCTTACAAATTCAATATTTTTATTAACTTCTTGGGACATAATCGCTATCTCATCATCTCCTTTTATATCAATAGGTTTAAGGCTTGATATTTTTCTATTGATAAAATCAAAGAAATTATTAAGACCATTTTGAAATAAGTTAATTGATTTCACTAAATTTAAGGCAGTTCGAGTACCAAAAAATCCAATGAGTAGTGTAATAATCGCCAAAATAGCTATAAGTATATAGATAATGAAAACTTCAAAATCGGCTGTTTCTGCTATTTGTTTTTCTTCTTTAAGAAGTAGATTATTATATGCTTCTAAACCAATGATTATATCTTTAAATAAGAGAGGTGCTGTATTGATAATATTATTTCGTAATGCTGTATCAACAGAATCACTTTGGGCATATTCATGAGATATTGCATGCAGTTTTTTATGATTTTTTTCAAGTACTTGCAATTTCATTTGGAGAGGAGAAGGAAGGTTTTTATACTCTTCTGTTTTAAAGAATGGATAGAGCCATTTCCCTAAAACACAGGTTGTATGTGTTGAAGAGGAACGATATTTTTCATTTTTTAATAATGTGCTACTCATCTTCCCCATAAATTTTTCATGAGCTATTATTAATTTTTGATTTTTTTCAATTTTCACGGCTAAAGTCTCAAAATCATGAAGCTGACTTACAAGAATGGTTGAAGAGAGAGCCATTGAAAGTATTAAGATAATACTAATACTAAATAACCCCCCTATACTCATAAAAAGTTTTTGTTTAATCGACATGATATCTCCTATATCTTAATTTTGATATTAATGATACAATAGTTTTGTTTAGAAATCCCTCATATTAAACAAATTTATCACTATTTTCTAAATTTCTTGTCTAGTTTTTATCCATATGTAGATCCATTTGTGGATATGGTATCGATATATTTTTCTCATCAAAAGTAAGTTTTACTTTTTCTAGCATATCAAAATGTACAGCCCAATAATCTCCACTTTGTACCCAAGACCGAGTGATAAAGTTGACACTACTATCACCCAACTCAGAAACAGCCACTAAAGGTGCTGGGTCTTTTAAGATTCGAGTATCTGCAGCGATAATCTCCTCTAATGTTGCTTTTGCAAGTCTGAGATCATCATCATAACCTATACCAAAAGTAAGATCTACTCTTCTAGTTTTTTGTCTTGAATAATTAACCACATTTCCAGCAATAATATTTGCATTTGATACGATAATTATTTTATTGTCACCTGTTTTCATAATTGTATTAAAAATATTTATCTCTTCAACAACTCCTACAGCACCACCAGCTTCTACAAATTCACCAATGATTACTGGTTTGAAAATAATTATCATCACACCTGCACTAATATTTGAGAGTGTACTTTGAAATGCTAACCCTACAGCCAAACCAACAGCCCCTAAAATTGCTATAAATGAGGTAGTTTGTACACCTAGTTGCCCTAAAGCGGCAAGAACGATAACGACCAACAATATACCATACATTACACTATTTAAAAATTTATTGAGTGTTTCATCTATTGCACCTGTTTTTGCTAAACTATTTAACGCTAAATCAGTCACAAATCGTGCTATTTTTTTACCTATAATAAATATAGCTAAAGCTGAAATTATTTTTATTCCATATTCTAAAATCAAATTATAATCTAAATTAAAATCTACTGTTGTAAAATCCATTTGAGTTCTCCTATTCTTGTTAAGTTTATTTGAATTATACACAATTAATACAAGAATTCAACTTATAATAGTAATTACACTATAATACTATTTAAATAAAATTTATGATAAAAAAGGTCTAAAAACATGACAAATGGAATTATAATACTTATAGTGAGTATGATTATGGCGACTTTAATACGCTTAAAAAAATGTAAAAGCTCGTGTGTTTTAAAAAAGTTTTTACCCTATATTATTATGATTGTCGGTGGAACTTTGGCTGTATATGTTGTATTGATCAGCAAAGTCCAACCATAATATTATCTGTTTATTCTTTCCCACGCTTCTTCAAGAGTTGCTACTCTTTGAGCAAATACTAAATATAAAGCGATATTAAATTTTGCCAATTTCAAAATCTCTTCAGATGGATTGTTAACAATCTCCAAAGCATCTTCTAAAGTAATATTTTCATATGTTTTATCATAAATGATACCAAAATCTTCTAATTTAAAAGTAGTATCAACAATCTCTCCATCTATTTCTCTCCAGTATTTCCCATCTTTAAATACTTCAGGACTTCCCTCACTTGCTTTTACTACAAGTATCTCTTTGTAATACTCTTTAAACATTGCCAAATATTTTTCTACATAAGGCTTGTGAAAAGCAGTAGTAACACCATATTCACTCTCTCCTGGATTAAGAAGTTTTTCAGCTGTATTAAATACAGTTCTCAATCCAAGCTCATGACGTAATGGAGTAAGATCACTTAACTCTCTAAGATATTCTTCTCTATTCATCAAATGTACATATTTAGTAAATGTGAAATATTTTCCTATCTCTTTTGCTGTTATTCCAGCTTTTGCAGGCTGGAGTAAATCTGTGGAGATTACCAATTTTAGTTCTCGAACATCACTATTTTTTTCAAAAAACTCTTTTAAAATATTTTCGTAAAGTGGAAATAAAAAGGGATTGTTTTTTCGTCCATCAAAAGAGTATCCTAACTCCAAAGAGTTTTCTACTTTTTGGAACTTCATATATTTTTTCAAAGCTTGCACACATGCTTTTAACTCATTATCTGTTTCAAGTTTTGTACGCCAACCTACCAAAAAAGCACCCAATTGAGCAGGAGTAACTTTGTTTTCTAATATTGAACATATTGCATCTATCACTTCTTCTGACTCTAATTCTCGATTTCCTTTGATACCTGTACCAACTGCTTTTATATATTTTTTAAAATTCATTTTTATCCTTTAATTATTTTCATTATAATATCCTAAAAATGTAAAAGAATAGCTAGTATAGTTAAAGTTGACAAAGTATAATACAAACATGAAAAATTTACCTATACTATTCATAGGTATAGAGCGACAGAAGTGCTACAACAAGCGAACTTTTTTTATAAGAAATTACAAAGTATACAGAAAGTAGAAAAAAAGAACACCAAACTTAATTCAGAGATACTCAGTGTTTTACTCCTTTTCGCATATCCTGATAGACTGGCAAAAAGAAGATCTCAAAATGACAATAAATATAAACTAAGTAATGCCAAAGGTGCTGTACTGAACCATGAAGATTCGTTGTTTAATGAAAAATATTTGGTCGTAGCCAATCTAAATGCACAAGATAAGGACTCTTTTATCAATCTGGCATTGGCTATCTCTTTGGAAAATATACAAAAATACTGTGGCAAATTTATTATAGAAAAAGAATCCATCACCTACAACAAAAATGCTCAAAAGTTTGATATACGGCAAAATAGTTATTTTTTACATTTACAACTCCACTCAAAACCCTTACAAACTTCCCAAGGTACAGACTTCGAGCAACTACTTTTGGAGCTTATTAGACAAGAGGGATTATCACTTTTATCATGGAGTAAAAAAGCAAATGTACTTAAAAATAGAATCAATTTCATACAACATCATATGCCATTTGTAAATTTAAGTGATGACAAACTTATGGATACTTTGGAGAGTTGGTTATCTCCTTTTTTATCAAATATTACTACGATAAAAGCACTGCAATCTTTGGACTTATATACTATCCTTTATAACTCTTTATCGTGGGAAAACAAACAGATTTTAGATATACACGCACCTTTGAGTGTACAAGTGCCAAGTGGCTCAAATATACATATTGATTATTCTGAAGTAGAAAAACCATCTATTCATGTGAAAATACAGGAGGTATTTGGACTCCACGAAACACCAAAGGTATTGAACAATACCATCTCTTTACAAATCCATCTCTTAACTCCAGCTATGACACCTATGCAAATCACCTATGATTTAAAAAGCTTTTGGGAAAATTCTTATAGTGAAGTGAGAAAAGAGGTACGAGGAAAATACAAAAGGCATTATTGGCCAGAAAATCCATTTGAGGCAATTGCTACAAATAAAACAAAAAAACATATGATGAAACAAGAGAGTAGATAGTTTAAATACTACTCTTATTTTCTATCTCTGTTGGTTTCCCAAAAAAATACCCTTGAGAATAATCAACACCTATCTCATTTAAAATATTATATATCGCTTCATTTTCAACATACTCAGCAATCGTTTGGATATTTTGTTTTTTTGCAAAAAGAACTATAGTTTCTACTATATTTCTACTAAAGGTATCTGTAGCGATATTTTTGACTAACGAACCATCTATTTTGACTATATCAGGCTCAAATTCTAGTATTCTTTCAAAATTAGAATATCCAGCACCAAAATCATCAATTGCTATTTGCACACCTCTATCTTTTACATTATGAATAAAATCTTTGATAATATTAAAATCTTTTACCTCTTCATCTTCTAATAATTCAAATACTATTCTATTGGCATCTTCTTTATATTCTTCTAAGAGTTCAAAGATTTTTATTCGTGTTTCCTCTTTTTCTATATCTCTAGCTGAAATATTGATGGAGAGTTTTGTAGTAAGAGAATGTAGAATTTTAAAAGAGTTTTCCAAAACACGCTCTGTTATTTTGGTATAATAGTTCCCTTTTTTTGAAATATTAAGAAAATAAAAAGGGGAAAGTATATTGCCATCACCATCAATAAGACGTACTAGTGATTCATATTTTTCTATCTCTTTTGTTTTATTGTTTATAATTGGTTGGAAATAAGAGATTATATTATAATTATCCAGTGCAATCTTCACTGTTTTTATCATATCCAAATTTTCTTTTGCTTCTTGTGCAACGATAATAGAAGAATCATTAGAGTAACTTACTTTTGTTTTTTCTTTGATTGCATTTTCGAGTCCTATTTTAGAATCTTCATAAATCATGTATTTTCCAATAGCATAACTTACTGTGATATTGACATCAAACTCCATATCATCAAATCTTAAACTTGATTCTTTTACATTATTTACAAAGGTATTGAGATACTCTTGCAAATTGATATTTGCTGTATTGAAACTAGAAAAGTCAGTCAATAAAGCAAATCTTCCATCTGTTAAATAATATACATTTTCAAAAGTATACTCTTTTGGAAGATAGGATACAAGTTTATAAGAAAAGTTCTTTTCAATATGGGCTACTGTTTCAGAATTATAAAATTTATCAAGCATATCAAATTCATCTATTTGCACCTGTACAATTATAGAATAATCATTGTGTTCAATTTGCGTGAGTAAAGAGCTTTTATCATCTGTAATTGTATACAAATTATCTCTAAGTGCAATATATTCTATGATTTCACCATCTATGTTTTTTATAGGTTTGATAAGTGTTTTTACATAATATGATTTGCCATTTTTATTTTTGTTTCGTACTACCCCTTCCCAAGTTTCCTCTTTTATTTTAATAGTATTCCATAACTCTTTGTACATCTCCATATCACTTTCATGATGTTTGATGATACTATGATTTTGTCCAATAAGTTCCTCTTGAGAATAGCCACTAATTTTACAAAAACTTTCACTAGCATGAGTGATAATACCATCAGTATTTGTTTTAGAAATTATATTTCCTTTTTCGATAAGTTCTAAATATTGACTTAGATAATACTGGTGACTTTTTGATTCATGTTCTAATTTGAATTTTTGAATAACTTTTTCTATAGTGTCCAACATCTTTTCAAACACAATTGGTTTGAGCATATATCCATCTACGTTGAGGGCAATACTTTGTAATAAGGTATCAACATCATTATCTTGAGAAAGAATAATAGTATAACAATTTGTATCAATCTCTTTTATTTTTTGTATCATCTCAATACCACCCATTTGGGGCATAATGATATCGGTGATTATTAAGTCGATTGTATTATCTTGAAATTTTTGCAGTCCTTCTTTTCCATCACTTGCCACAATTAAATTGTCAAAGAGTGACGATAAAAAGTCTGATGTTATTTTTTGTATGCTGATGTCATCTTCTACATACAATACGTTTATCTTTTTAGAATAAGTAGAAATTGCTTTCATTCTCTTAATCATTTTGAATCCTTATTTCAAATTTTATTTCATTTTTTATGTTCAATGCTTTTATTGAACCATTAAAATATTTTTCTATATTTGGTTTATATAAGTCCTTAAAATCATCTATAGTATTTGATATATTGAACCTCTTTTAAAGCAACTGTCTTAAAGTTAGTCATTATAGCATCATTTACTTTGTTTTGATAGTTTAAAAGAATTATTTGAGCTATTAGTGTTATATTGTGTCTACAAAAAATAACAGGTATCATTATACAATAAAAATCTAAGGGAATAATGAGTAAAATCCATGAATCCAAAATATTAAATAATAATATTAATCTAAATATAAAATAAGGCAAGTAAAATGAAAAATTTTAATCTTGGAATTAGACCAACTATTTTGAGTATATTCTCTTTGATAGTGCTGATAACACTTTTTATAACTCTTGGACTTCAGTACTACTTTTCCCAAAAGATGGCACTAGAATCTATACAAGAAAATATGAAAAAAACAGCTTTTAGCACTTCAAACAGAATAAATAATATAGATAACTCTATAAATAATATCCTCACCGTTTCCGAACTACTCACTGAAACCTCAGGTAAACCAAAAGAGCTTCTCAATCATTCACTTACCAATAAATTCACAAGTTTTATGAGTGGATATTCTTTTATTTATGCTATGTATATAGGGTATGAAAATGGTGATTTTTATGAGATAATAAATCTTACTATAGATCCATCTTTACGATTAAAATACAAAACAACACAAGATGAGAAGTGGCTTCTTCTTAAAGTATCAAGAGATGGAGATAAACGGATAAAAAAGAGTCATTTTTTAAATGAAAAATTGGAAGTCATTAGAGAGACTCAAGAACTCTCATCTTACAATCCTACTCTTAGACCATGGTATAAAAAAGCTTTTTCTTCATCAGAAATCATAAAAACAAAACCTTATCAATTTTCTAATTTTGATTCTTTAGGTATTACCTATGCAAAAAAGATACAAAATAGTAAGCATATCATGGGGATTGATGTTTCTTTAAAAACATTATCTTCATTATTAAAATCTGAAATAAAAACACAAGGGACTCTTTCTTATTTGATAAATAAGAGAAGTAATAAACTGATCGCTTCAAATAGTGATACTCAAATATCAAACGATACAATAGACGAAATTATACAAAAAGCTCAAACTACAAAATCTACCATAAAATACAACGATACAAAATATTTTATCTCAAATACAATTTTGGATTCAAAGTTAGATCTTAAAAATCAATTAATAATTTTTACACCAAAAAATAAAATGATGGAGCCTTATAACGAAAAATTAGAGTATGCAATTGCTCTTAATCTTTTGGTAATGTTACTCCTTTCTCCTGTTATGTTTTATCTTACAAAACTTGTTTCTCGACCGATTCATGCCCTTGAACAAGAAAATAAGAAAATAGAACAAAGAAGATTTGATGATGTACGCCATGTCAATACAAATATAAGTGAACTCTCAGCACTCTCAAACTCTTTGGTAGCTATGTCTATATCAATCAAAGAGTATGAAGAAGCACAAATTGAACTTATGGATTCATTTATAGAGGTGATAGCAAGTGCAATTGATAAAAAATCAGAATATACAGGGGGTCATGGGAAAAGAGTCCCTCTTATTACGATGATGTTAGCACAAAAAGCCTCCGATATACAAGAGGGTGTTTTTAAGTATTTTGTCTTAAAGGATAAAGATGCAATTAGAGAGCTTAAAATTGCTGCACTACTTCATGACTGTGGTAAGATTACAACTCCTGAATATGTAGTAGATAAATCTACAAAATTAGAAACTATATATAATAGACTCCACGAAGTACGAACAAGATTTGAAGTGGTTCATAGAGATCTTGAAATTTTATATTATCAAAAACTACAAAATGGAGAAAATAAAGAAGAGCTTCAAGACTGGCTCGCTTCCGAACAAGAAAAATTACAAAATGATTTTGAATTTGTAGCCCAATGTAATATTGGTGGAGAGTTTATGAGTGATGATAAAGTTCAAAAAATCAAAGAGATATCCAATATAACTTGGCAGAAAAAATTTGATGATAGGTTAGGATTGTCGCAAGATGAATTAAATAGATTGACACAAGAGGATGATTCTGATGTAGAGCATATATTGGCTGATAAATACAACCATATCATCCAACGAACAAGCTATTTTCAAGAAGAGTATGAAGCGGATGGATTTAAAGGAGAAGTACCAAAACATCTTTATAATTTAGGAGAAGTGTATAATCTCACCGTAAAAAAAGGGACATTGACTCACGAGGAACGATTTAAGATCAATGAACATATCATTATGACCATCAAAATGTTAAATCAATTACCATTTCCTAGCCACCTGACAAAAGTGCCAGAATACGCAGGAGCACATCATGAAACACTCATAGGGACAGGTTATCCAAAACAACTCACAAAAGAGGAGATGTCAGTACCTGCAAGAATCATGGCAATTGCAGATGTTTTTGAAGCACTAACAGCATCAGATAGACCGTACAAAGAAGCAAAAACACTCTCTGAATCTATTAAAATTTTGGGTTTTATGGTAAAAGACCAACATTTAGACAAAGATCTATTTGAACTCTTTTTGACAAGTGGTGTCTACAAAGAATATGCAAAAGAGTATCTCAAACCAGAACAAATAGATGAAGTAGATATACAAAGTTATCTACAATAAAAATAATAGACTAGAGATATTTCTAGTCTATTATTCACGATGAATTTTAAACCTCTTCACAATACACCAACTCCCACCCCATATAAACCAACACAATCTTCACAAACTCCACCTTAGCCAAACTATTCACCATTTTTGGGTCATACTGTATCAGTTGCTCTTTGGCTTCTTTTATCTTTTGATTTTTCAAATTTTCAGTATATTTGTTTTTAGGGATATATTTGAGTTCTATTATCGCACCATAAGGTATCTCTTTTTTGATAGGGTTAAGAGTAATATCACTATAGCCTTTGTTTATCTCAAACTCACTTCTGACTTCATAGTATGGATTCAAAGAGAGATACGCTATCAAAAATCCTTTGATGAAATTCTCCCCATCAATATAGTCTCGTATACACGATTGAGCTTTTACCTCTTCATTAAGATATCTAAACAGTTCCAGATCTTTTTCATAAGCAAAATCTAGAATATGATTATTAAACTTTTGGAGTTGTATCGTAAAATCTATATCTTTATAAGCACTATATATAAAATCAGCTACTATTTTTTGAATGGTTTGATTGGGTATACTGATATTTAAACCTGCTCTATAAGGAGTTATAGTAACAAAGCCCAAAGCAAACAAAAACGATTGAAAGTTTTCAGTCTCTAGCATCTCAAAAGCAGAAAAATTATCTTTGATATGGGTGATAGTTACTTTCTCATTTTGTATTAGTTGATTTAATAAGTCAAAGTTCCCATTTAACCTTTTGTTGGTATAGACCAAATATTTGAGTTTACTATAATCTGTCCGTACATTGACATCTATAAGCTCTTTTGGTTCTTGTTTTTTATATATAATAGATTTGAGATAGTACAAAATCATATCACTATTATAGATAGTTTCCTCTACATCTTCATTAAATCTATAAGAGTTATACCACTCATCACAACGGTTGATTATCTTCTCTTGTTGTTCATCGAGTCCATAATAACTTATCATCTCTTTTAATTCATCTTTAGTCACACCTACTAAAGCATTCAGATTATAAGATGAAGAAACATTGGCACCTATATTACTCCCACTTGTCACATCAAATAATGCCAAAGGTGACACACCTGTAAAAAACATCTTTCGGATAGCACTATCATTTCCACTTGTTCCTACTTTTAACATTGTGAAAAATTCTTTATAAAAAGCTTCTTTATCGGTTACTATATTTTCATAAGAGTTCATATCACTTACTAAAAGTTTATTGACAAAGTTATCATATTCATCTATCAGGATATATACTAGTAGATTGTTAAATTTACAATAATTCAAAAGATAGGCTAAATTATCAATAGGATTATTTTTGTCTAATTCAAGAGAGATAGAATATTTTTTGATAAAACTATCCAATATAATCTCAATATGATTTTTGAAACTATTTTGATAATCTGTAATATCCACAGCAGAAAAATCAAACTTTAATATATGATATTTACTTTTTTCTTCCGTTGGATGCTCTAAAATATAAGTATCTTTAAATATATCATCAAACTGCGACTTATAATATACATCATAATATGCTTCAAGCATAGCGATAGTCAAACTTTTTCCAAATCTTCGAGGTCTTAGAAAAAACAAAAAACTCGCTTCGGTTTCTATCTCTTCTATATATTTTGTTTTATCGATATAGTACCAATTTTCTGTTTGTATTCTTTTAAAGTCACTTAAACCGTAGGGTATTTTTTTTGGTTTCATTGTTTGCCTTTTATTCTTTCTCTATTTTATAAATTTTAATACTATATTTATCTGCTATTCTTTTGAGTCGTTTCAGATATTTATCATCATTATGACCGATGATCAGTCCTACTGCTGGTTTTTTGTTTGTCATATCCGCATAGTATAACGACTGACCAATACTCTCAGCCCATTTTTTACCCCAATCTACCTCTATAGCATACTCATCGGTCAGACAATCAACTCTTGTTTTGTCTCTTAGTCGATACTCTACTACACCATGTAATTTTGTACATAATATTGTTTGATAATAGCGTTCATTGAGTTTTGTTGGTTTTTTCTGTGGAGTTTGTTGTGTTTGTGGCTGTTTTATAAGATATAATAAACCCGATATAAAACTACAGATAATTATGATAATTTTAAAATAATATTTGATTTTTGTCATCGTATTAATCAACTAACTTATAGAAAGACATTGTAAATTCCTAATATTTAATTTTATATATTGTATCATAACCTCACTACAACTTATACAAATGAAAGAGGTCAAAATGAACAAAACTATTGATTTTGGAATATATACAAGTTTAGAATGGAATAAACTTTCTACAGAATATTTACACGGTTTAGCAGATATGGGAAATACTAAAGCTCAAGAGCAATTAGCAAAAGTATATAGTGCTCCCATTCATGAACAAAAAATAGGATTTGGGAAATATTCTGGATTTTTATGGGTTGATTTGGAAGTGGATTATTTATGTTGGATAAGAGATGCCGTAGACAAAAAGAATATAAAACATACTCTAGCTGTAAAAGCATTAAATTTTATCAATGAAAATTCATATGAAAAAGTGGGTCAAGATGAATTTGGTGATGTTATATATGTAGATTAAATTTTTTAATTTTATAGATTGATACCTTTCTCTTTTTCAATATGTATAGTTTGTGTAGGAAATGCAAATGAACAATGATTTTTTTCTACAAGATCTGAGATTTTGATGATAATATCTTGTTTTGTTTCGAGCCAATCTTCCCAGATTGGACTTCTGCTAAAACAATATACTAAAATATTGATAGAGCTATCCCCATACTCATCTATATACACTAAGATTTTATTTTTTACACCTATTAAATCTTCTTTTTTCAGTAGATAAGGTTTTTTATCAATATTAAGTTTTGATGTTGCAATCAAAGAGTGACTTTGGAGCATCTCTCTTATATCGTAGACTAAATTTTCTATATCACTCATTTTACTCTCATAAGTGATCCCCACGCTCATTTTGATCTGTCTCCCTATAACTCTTTTTGACCAGTTGAGTATAGACATATTTGCGAGTTGTGCATTTGGTACGGTTATCATGGCATTCGCAAAAGTTCGTATACGAGTCGTTCTCATTCGTATATCTACTACAGTTCCTTGAACATTACCAGCCTCTATCCAATCTCCTTGCGAGAATGAGTTATCGGTGATGATATTTAATGAACCAAAAAAGTTTGTGAGGGTGTCTTTTGCTGCGAGTGCTATAGCGATCCCACCAATACCCAATGATGCGATAATCGCTTTTATATCAAAACCTAATTGTACTAATAAAAAAAGTCCAAGTAAGATAAAAATAACAACTTTTAAAATACGCAATAAAAAGTCTACCATCTCTTTTCTCATATTTGGGTAATTATCAAATATTTTATCGGAAGAAAAATTGATATAGTTTGTTAAAATTTTATAAAAAAGATACGAAAATAATGAAAGATATATTGTATTAAACCACGGAATCAATTTGTTAAGAGTAGAAGCTGTATCTATAAGTAAAAATAATGACACATGTAAAGCAAAAATATAAAGAATAATAGAGATCAAAATATGAAAACTACTTGGTAAAATATCTTTGATAGATACTTTTAAAGAGTTTATCTCTTTTGACAATTTTTTTGTAAGTATTTTGGCTAAAAAAGGTAAAATTTTTCTATTTATAGTAAAAAATATTGCAAAGATACTCAATAAAATCACAATTTTCCCTATAGAGATATGAAAATAATAGTATACAATATCAGAGATATTTTTGATGTGTTGATTTGCATCAATTTGATTGATTACATATTTTAGACTTAACTCATCTAGTAGTAAATTACTTGCTCGATATTGATTCATATGTGATTTTAAATAGGTAAAAACAAATATATTTGCTTTGATTTGAGCGTCCAATATCTCGTATGATTTTTTGAAGTCGGAAGAGATTGGATTGGTGTCATTTTCTTTTATAACAGAAGCTATCTCTTTATAGTTTTCTAAATCTATTGCATTCAAAGTTTTAAGGGCATCATTCAATAAAGTGACAAAATATTTTTTGGCTTTAAAAGTATTTTTGCCATCTATAATAGCATTGATTGTTTTTGCTACCATAAAATTATTTTGTAAAATATTTATTTTGATAGTATCTCTTGAGACAGCAAGTGTATTTTCATATTTGGAATTTATATTGATCTTATTTTGTAAAAAGTTAATTTGTTTTTTATAATCGCTTTTATCAAAAGGATATCGAGTTTCTATATTGATATTTTTTACAATTGTTTCCATTTTTTCATCTAATATTTCAATATGCTGTTCTGCATTTACTTTAAATTTTTTATTGTGTATAAGGGTAATAATAAATCCCAAATCATAAGGATCTATCTCTTGAATAGTTTCTTCATGCGAAAATGTCTGTGGAGATGAGAGAGTAGAGTGAAGATTTTTAGCAGATATATTTGATATGAGGAAGAGAAGAAAAAAGAGTGAGTAGAATAGATTTTTGATAGAAAGCATGAATCATCCAGTAAAAATATTCAGAGAAGCTATTTGGATTTTTCTATCTCTTCACAGATTGATAAATATATATCACAATTTTGATAACACTCTTCACTTGTATCGTCACCATTATCACATGATTGGATACATTCAGAAAATTCTATTTCACAGTTAGCGTAAAGTGTAACTTTTTCATCATCATTTGCAGTAAGATTTATAGAAAGTAATAGTGCAACTATAATTATACTTATTTTTTGTAAAAACATATAAATCTCCTTTAATAATAATACAATGTTCTCTCTTTAATTGTGATATAATTATAAACAAAAAATTTAATTTTTAAGCTGAAGAGATTTTGAAAATCTTTTGTAAGATAAAAAATCTTTGTGCTTACAAATAAATTCAAAATAATGGAGAAAAATTGGAAAAAAACAAAAAAATAGTAGGTCGTAAGGAAACAATATCAATTCCTGATTTGGATCTTTTCGATTTAGATGCAAAAGTTGACACAGGTGCTGATTCTAATGCTTTGCATTGTGATGATATAGTACTCAAAGATGATACGGTAAGTTTTACACTTTTAGATGAGGTGCATGAGTCTTATCATGGAAAAAGAATGTCTTTCCCTATTTATAAGATTAAAAAAGTAAAAAGTTCAAATGGACAAATCCAAGAGAGACCTTCTATCAAAGTAAGTGTGGATTTTTTTGGTAAAAAGTATAAAAGCGTGATATCATTAACAAATAGATCAGATATGAAATTTCCTATGCTTATAGGGAGAAGATTTTTAAGTGGTAGATTTTTAGTAGATGTAGAACAAGAGTTTTTAAGTAAACAAGTAAACACAAAAGGAAATTAAAATGAAAGTATATATATTATCAAGAAATGCAAAATTGTATTCAACACAAAGATTAATAGAAGCAGGTGAGGCTAAAGGGTGGGATATAAAAGTAATAGATTATTTAAAATGTTCTATTGAAATTATGAAAGGTGAATTAAAAATACATTATCAAGGAAAAGTACTCCCAACTCCTGATGCTATTATTCCTCGTATTGGTGCGAGCAGAACATTTTATGGGACAGCTATGGTGCGACATTTTGAGATGATGGATGTATTTAGTGTTTCTGGAAATTTAGCAATTGCAAGAAGTAGAGATAAATTAAGAAGTTTACAAGTGATGTCAAAGGCAGCTGTAGATATGCCAAAAACTGTTTTTGCTTCAAATAAATCAAGTGCTAAAGATGTGATCGCTTTAAGTGGTGGTGCTCCATTAGTTTTAAAAATACTTGAGGGAACTCAAGGGGTTGGTGTTGTTTTAGTTGATAGTGAAAAAGCAGCAAAATCAGTACTAGATGCTTTTTATGGAATGGATGTAAATTTACTCGTTCAAGAATTTATTGCTGAAGCTGATGGGACAGATATCAGAGCTTTAGTCGTAGGTGGAGAAGTGGTTGGTGCTATGAAAAGAAAAGGTGCAGAGGGTGACTTTAGATCAAATCTTCACCAAGGTGGAAGTGCAACAGCGCATAAACTTACACGAAAAGAGAAAAGTACAGCATTAGCAGCAGCAAAAGCTATGGGATTGGGTGTTTGTGGAGTGGATATGATTCCATCTAGTAGAGGACCATTAGTGATGGAAGTGAACTCAAGTCCAGGATTAGAAGGGATTGAAAAATCTACACAGCTTGATATTGCAGGTAAAATAATGGATTATATTGAAAATAATGTGACTCCTGCTTGTCCTGAAAATCCAAGTAAAAAAAGAAAAATTAAAAGAGATAGTATAGGAGCATAACGATGCTAAATAAAACATTTGTATTAGGGGGCGTTGAGATACCACGAGGAGCGAATGTCACTATCAATCTTGAGTTACCAAAATTGTATAACACCCCTACAAAATTACCTGTGCGTGTGATTCGAGGGAAAAAAACTGGTCCTACTGTATTTGTAAGTGCCGCTATTCATGGTGATGAATTAAATGGAGTAGAGATAATTAGAAGATTCCGTAAGTTAAATATATTAAAGAAGTTAAGTGGTACATTAATTCTTGTGCCTGTTGTTAATGTATATGGAATGATGAATCTCTCGAGATATTTACCAGATAGAAGAGACTTAAATAGATCGTTTCCAGGCAGTAGCAAGGGAAGTTTAGCTGGACGAGTTGCTAAAATATTTTTTGATGAGATTGTTTTAAAATGTGATTTAGGTATAGATTTACATACAGCATCTATACATAAATCAAATTTACCACAAGTTAGAACCAATATTGAAAATGAATATACTTTTCGTTTAGCTAAAGCGTTTGGAGCTCCTGTTCTGTTACATTCTCCATTGAGAGATGGATCGTTACGAGCTAATGCACAAGAAAAAGATGTACCTATTTTATTGTATGAAGCAGGTGAAGCTTTACGATTTGATGAGACAAGTATCAGAATAGGTGTAAATGGACTGGTCAATGTTTTGCGTGCTAATAATATGCTTCCTAATTTAGTAAGAAAAAAAGCACCTAAAATACCAGTTATTACAAAAAGTAGTAAGTGGATAAGATCAACCGAAAGTGGAATGCTACGAACTATTAAAGCATTGGGAGAGACTGTAAAAGAAAATGAAATTATTGCTTATATAGATGAACCTTTAGGAGATGATAGTTTTGAAGTCATTTCCCCTTTTGATGGCATCATCATAGGTAAATCTGAGATTCCACTTGTACAAGAAGGTGATGCTGTTTTTCATATAGCAAACTTCAATAATCTTGATATTGCAGAAGATAAAATCGAGTATTTTAACGAAGAGATTATTGAACAAAGTGAATTTCATGAGTTAAATAATGAAGAGATAATAGAATAAATGGAAAAATTTTATGATATTTTAAAACAATTGATTCGAGTACCTAGTGTCGTAGGTGCTGAACATCCTTTTTTTATGGCTGTGAAACGAGAGCTTGAGGAGCTGGATGTAAATGTTGAGTATTATGATGGTGTATTAGTTGCAAAAGGAACGAAGCCTACAAGTGGCTACATCTCAGCACATGCAGATAGACATGGACTTATTTGTACTGGGCACAATGAGTTTCAATATGCCGCATTTATCGCTAAAAATCAAGCTGATTTAACTGGTAATTCTAACAGTGAAAATTTACTCAAAAATTTTACAGATAGATTTGTCAATGAAAAAGTACAGGCATACGAACCGTGGTCTGGAAGTTATTTGGGATTAGGTACTATCCAAAATGCTTTTTTATGTGAAAGAAGAAATAATATTATTTTTACTGTAGATGGATTTTCTCATCTTTTTCCTGGGACTCCTATTGCATTTGTGGATAAATTAACCATAGAAGATGAGCTGGTATCTGCACAACTAGACAATGTTATCTCGGTGGCACTTATTATTTATATGTATCATTTAGGATATCAAGGAACTGCATTTTTTACAGCATCTGAAGAGGCTGGAAAGAGTTGGCGATTTTTATTGGAATATTTTAGAAGATTTGACATCACAACAAATGAATTATTGGTTTTGGATACAAGTCCGTATAAAAATGTAGAAGATATCAATCGTTTAGATATTGTGTTAAGAAATAGAGATGAAAATGGTGTATTTAGATCACCTTTAAAGAATAAAATCAAAAAAATGTGTATAGAAAATAATATCAATTACCATTTTAAAGATTCATATTTGAAAAATATCATGAAACAAAATGGTAAAAAAAGCTCATTAGGAGTAACTGAACTAGGAAGAATTATACAAGCTACAAAAGGTGCAATACAAGGGACAACTTTGCAATTGCCAACGATAGGGTATCATACTGTTGAAGAAACAACGACAAAAACATCTATTGTCAGTGTTGTAAGTATCTTAAAAAATTTATACGAAATATGATGATAAAATTTTTTATTTTACTCTTTTTATCCATATCATTATATGGCTCTGAACTATTAGGGAGAGTTGACAAATTTGATTTACCAGATTTAAAACTTAAAAACATAAAAGCAAAGATAGATACAGGAGCAAAAACATCCTCTTTGCATTGTGTCAGTATCAAACCTTTAAAAAATGGCTATGTTAAATTTATACTTTTAGATGAAGAGAGTAAAAAATTTACAGGAAAATATATAGAAAAAAAAATATATAGAATAGGATATGTCAAAAGTTCCAATGGAACAGAACAAAAAAGATACTTTATAAAAACACCTATTCGTCTCTATAATAAAATTTATACTATGGAAGTATCATTAAACTTTAGAGGAAATATGAATTATCCTTTATTAATAGGTCGAGAGTTATTACAACAAGGATTTATCGTAGATGTGACTCAAAAAAATTTATCTTTTCTTTCTAAATAATAAAGAGAGAGGATTTTCCTCTTTTTTCATTTTCATAATTGGTTTTTGGATAAAAAGATTGTTGGGATATAAAACAGTATTGCCTATATCATCTTCTATCTCTATTTGAAAGAGAGAAATTTCTACTATCTCTCCTGAGATAGAGTTGTCTCCATCTATAATTTTTATTTTATCCCCTACTCGTGCTGGAAATGTAAAAAATATTATGATACTTGAAGTTAAATTACTTAAAATAGACCATTGAGCGAAGAGTGCTACACCAATAACTGCAAATATAGAAGATGCAAATACCATGACTCCACCTAATTGAACATTCCAAATAATGGCAAATGCCATAAATGCAAAAAATATAATGATAAAATGGATAAATTTTATTACATAATAAACTCTTTTTGGTATTATCTTTTTATTTGCTCCTATTTTACTAATAAAATAATCTGTCATTTTAAAGAGTAAAAATGACAAAAGTATGACAATTGCTGTAAAAGTTAAATTTGTAGTGAGCAATGGATGACCTTAAATATAGATTTTGATGATATAATTATACACTAATATTAAGGAATATGATGAAAATATATATTTTTCTATTTATTTCGTTTTTTATAGCTTTTGCTGATGAAAAACAAAATCAAACAAATGATAAAATTCAAAATACACTTACAAAGAATATTTGGATCAAATCATATCAAAATTATAAAAATTATAATATTATTATCAATAATATTGCAAAAATCCAACAAAAAATGTTATTGGATAAAAATAATATGGTTCTTACAAATAAACTTGATTTATATAAGTCCAAACTTGAACTCTATGGAAATAGTAATTTTGAGCATATTTTAAGAAATTATAAGTTTGAAACTCCTACTATCACACTGCGAGATTTTTTACTTAATAAATCTAAAACTGATTTGGAAAAACTTATCTCTAAATATAGTACTTTAAAAAATGATTTTTATTTAGCAAAATCTTCAATGCAACAATCTTACAATCAAATGAAAGAAGATACAACAAATAAACAAAAATTGCATATGATACAAGAAGATATTGAATATTTTTCAGAGTATTCAGAAAATATTGAAAAAACATATCAAAATTTATTAGAATCAAAAGATGACTTAAATAAAAAATATCAAGAGTACAACGATGAGGTTTTTCTAAAACATGTGATGACTTTTGGAATTATTGTCATACTTTATATCTCTTATAGAATTGTTTCATTTATTTTATTTTATATCACACACAATAAAGAAAATCATAATGAGCAACAAAATTATAAAAAGTTATTGTCTTTGTTGTTTACACTTTCTATGTTGATTTTTATTATTATTCGTTATATTGATGATTTTATCTATATTATCACTTTTTTAAGTGTTGTGGCAGCTGCTTTGACTATTGCATTGCGTGAGATACTTTTAAATATAGTGGGTGCTATTTATATATTTTTTAGCAGTGTAGTAAAAGTAGGTGACCGTATTATGGTGCAGTTTGAAACAAAACATACTATTGGTGATGTTGTCGATATCTCTTTGGTAAAAATCAAACTCAATGAAACAGAAGATTATAATAACTTAAAAGAGGTTAAAAATGTGGGTCGAACTACCTATATCCCAAATAGTTTTATTTTTACCAAGGTATTTTATAACTATTCTTTAAAAAAACATGGGATGATAAATGATCTTATAGAGTTTGAGTTTACTATGGCAAGTGATTTTGATGTTGTAGATCAAGTTACAAATGAGATATTTAACAAAAATGATATAGCGTACAAAATGACATTTACTCTTAACAATCTCAAAACAGGTTTTGTAGGACTTATCTCTTATGAAATAAATTACAAAGAAGCAACAAGAAAAAGAGGGGAACTCTCTATTTTACTTTTAGATGCCTATCAAAAAAATGAATTTGTAAAACTTAAAATATCGAAAGCTGTAGTAAGTAAAGTTGCAGATGATGAGTAAAGTTACTATTTAACAGATATGATAAGAACAGCTGTAAATGTTACAGGTGATGCTGTTGTATCTGTAGTTGTTGCAAAAAGTGAAAATAAACTTGATGAAAATATTTATAATGACTCTAAATCGGGAATTGTTTTAGAAGAGAATATAACAATAGATAAAGAGAGTGAAGTTGCCATGGCTAATGCCGTTCATAAAATGCATGACAAAGTATAAATAATAGAAGATACCAAGTTTGGCATCTTTAAATTTTTTTAATCTTTATCTCTTTTATTGATTATCTATACGTTCAAAAAAAGCATCACTTGTAAGCTGATTTTCTACAATTATATTGATAATTCCTAAATCTTTCAGTAACTCTTTTTCATCAGAACTATGCACTTTCACAAATATTTTATCATTTTGTATATATTTTTGAATAGTTTCACATATTGCAAATAATTTATGTGGATTATCAATCGCTATAATGACACTTTTGGCATCTTTTACATTTGCGTGATGAAGTATCTCTTTATGCAAAGCATTTCCAAATACAACAGGTTCTTTTTTTTCACTTGCTTCATGAAAATTGTTTATATTACTTTCTATGGCTATATAGAGTTCATTGTTATTTTTTAAAACATTTGCGATGGTTCTTCCAAATTCTCCAAAACCTACAATGACAGTATGGTTTTGTAACAAGGCAGAATCGATATCGAGTTCAGTATTTGAGCTATCTCTTTTGGCTAACTTATCAGCTAAAAAAGTGAGGTTTTTCAGTAGAAAAGGGGTCAATATCATGGAGATAACAATAGTAACAATCATAATTTGACCATGTGGAGGACCTATAAGATTATTTGTTCTTGCTAACTCTAACAAAGCCAATGAAAATTCACCAATTTGTACTAATGAGATGGCTGTTTTTAAACTTACTCTTTGATTTTCATTTATTCTTACAATTGCATAAATAATAATAAATTTTAAAATCATTACACTTACAAGAATAGCAAGTATAATATGAATGTATGAAAATATAATATCAAAATTAATTTGCATTCCAACTGTGATAAAAAATATCCCTAACAAAATATCTCTAAATGGAATAAGTTCTGCTTCTGCTTGATGTTTGTATTTTGTTTCTGCTATAAGCATTCCTGCTATAAATGCACCTAATGAATAGGAAAACCCAAATGCATTTGCCAAATAAGATGAGCCTATAGCTAAAAATAAAATAGTTCCTATAAATAATTCATCAGTATTGGTTTTGATTATTTGAGTAAAAAATGGTTCTAATAAATATTTTCCTATAAACCATAATAATAGTAAAAGTACTGTAGCACTCAATAACATACTTAAAAGTACTTCAGAGATATTACCAGTGTCATTACTCATAAATCCAATAATAAGTAAAATAGGAATCACAGCGATATCTTGCATAATCAAAATACCCAATGCCCGTTGTCCAAATCTTTTATTGATATCACCTGTTTCATTAAAAGTTTTTAAGACAATGGCAGTTGATGACAATGCAACAGCTAATGAGATGATGAGAGAGACTTTCTTTTCTAAATCAATAATATAATAACTCATTACAAAAATTATTACAGTGGTGAGTATGATCTGTAAAGTTCCTGCTATAAAGACTTCATTTTTCATCTTTTTTAAATGTTCAATTGAAAATTCTAAACCTATAGTAAACATTAAAAATACGACACCAAATTCCGCTATCTCTTTGAGGTCATGATTTTGGGAAGCTTCATGTAATCCAAATCCATAGGTAATAATAGTCCCTGTAATGATATAGCCTATAATAGTAGGTAATTCAAATTTTTTCAAAATAACGTTTATGATGAGTGATAACAAAAGTGTTGCTACAATCAGTGTGAGCATATTTTTATCTCCTTTTTATAAAATAGGTCAAGAGTATGGCACCTAATCCAACACTAAGCAGTAAAAACATTACATTGTGTGTGCCACCTGTATCTACTGTAAATGGTAATGATGTAGTATTCATACCAAAAAAACCTACGATTAAATTTAACGGTAAAAATATTCCTGATAAAAGTGTTAAGATATAGACTGTTTTATTCATTTGTTCATTGTTTTGTGTCAAATGAAAATTATAAATAGCATTGAGTTTTTCTATTAATAATCCAGAGTTCCTATGTGCTCGTTGCAGGTGTTCTTGAATATCTTCAAAGTTTCTTTCCAAATAGTCATGTTCTTTTTTATAACTTTCTATAAAATCAGAGATCACTTCAACCGCTTTAAATAAACTTCTATTTATTTTGACAAAATCATTTGTATATATAAACCATTGTTGATTAAAATCTTTTATCATTTTTCCCTCATAAAATGTATCTTCAATATGCTCAATATCTTCAAAATGGGTAGATATGATTTTTAATGTATTGTCTATATATTTATCTAAATATTTATAAAAACCTTTCATATCTTCTAAATCAATAAATAGACCATTTTCTCTATCATAATGATAATATTTATCATTAGTAATTACAAATGCTTTACTTGTAAGAGCCATTTGTCCATTTTGCATTTGAGGAATTCTTAATATAAACAAATCATACTGTTCATGTTCAAAGAAAACAGAAGGATGAGAGCTATTTTTTAAATCTTCTAAGTGAAAATTATCGATTATATTGTGTATCATTTTACTACTTTTATTTTTTTGGAATTATAGCGAAAATTTACTATTTTACTTTACAGATGATTTTATTTTTAACTAGCCATTATTTGAAATTCTTTCGGGAAAAGATTATATCTTTTTTGTAAGAAAAAGCACGATAAAATCTACACTTAATAGATAGTAGATATAACTTAAGAAATCTTTTAGCTTAAAAAAGTAATTTATAGTTTATAATTTCACTATGAATAAGGGAAAGAACAGAACCTAAAAATCCTATAGTTGTCATTGGCGTGCCACTTTAGGATAATAGGATAATAATTGTGTGTACTCAAAATATTTGAGTGCACTTATACTAACAAAAGAAGCTTATCTTAAAATTAAAGGAAGTATAAATGTTCTTAAAACAAATAACTCTAATTTTCGTTACTATAATTTTTTCAGTCAATCTTATAGGAAATGAAATGGAAACAGAAACTTTTGAACCAACAGATGCGTGTGAAGCTGCATATTCAGTATGTTTAGATGCGTGCGAGTCTGCAGATGATAAAGAGCAGTGTTTTGACAAATGTGATGAAGCATATGACAAGTGTCTAACAAAAGCACAATCTAACTAAAAGAAATTTTTTCTCTTCCCTTATTCAATTTTATTCAATACAAAAAGGTCTAATAATGTCACAATTAATTAAAATATTTATTCTTATAGCAGGAATCTTCTCGAGCACATTTATTCAAGCAAAAGTGATAGCAAAAATACCAGAAGCATCGGGTATTTGTTATGTGAAAAAATCTCAGAATTTATTTGTCGTAAATGATGAGGGAACACTGTATAAACTAAACAAAGATGGAAAAGTTTTACGAAAAATGTATCTTGGCAAATATGATTTAGAAGGAATCACATATAATCCAAAAAATGATAAACTACTCTTAGCTGTTGAAGATGCTGCTTCTATTTTGGTGGTAAACCGTGATAGTTTAGAGTTTGAAAAAGAGATAAAAATTAAAAGAAAATTTGAAAAAGTAAAAGTATTAAAAAAGTCTAAAAAAGGTGGATTAGAAGCTATAGCTATAGATAAAAATGGAGATATTTATATTTCAAATCAATCGAAAGTAACTTATACTAAAAATCTCAAAGAAAATGCATCGGTTGTAGTGAAAATCAATGGGATAGAAAAGAAAAAAGCAAAAATAGTAGAGGTGTATAATCATGGATATATTGATATAGCAGGTTTGACATTTCACGATGGATATTTGTATATGACAAGTGATACAAAAAATTTACTTATCAAATATGATATTAAAAAAAATAAAACAGTAAAAGAGATAAAACTTCCAAAAGCAGCACAAGAGGGTATATGTTTTGATGATGATGGACATGTTTATATAGCAGATGACAATGGAAGAATTTTGCGATATAAAACTAAAAAACTAGGTTTATAAAAAGTTTCTGTACAAGTGAAGTAATCTTTGTTATAATACAAAATATTTAAAATAAAGGTTATATATGAATTATATCTTCAAGTTTATTCCATTATTGGTGGTAGTGTTTCTATCAAGTGGATTGTTTGCAAATGAGAAAGCTAAAACAGAACTCAATCCATTGTTAGAAAGACCATTGATGGAGCGGTATATCTTAGATGAAATCAAAGCTTTACGTATAGAAAACTTACAATTACGCAATGAAATAGAAAAAAGACTCACAAAAAATGAGGTAACTCAAACAGATAGAGCAGCTCGATATATGACAGATACAATAGGAAATGTTTTTTATCTTATCGCTGCTGCTACATCAATACTTATTTTTGCAGGATGGAACTCTTTGCGAGATATTCGTAATAAAACAGAAGATATCATAGAAGAGCGTGTCAATAAAATTACACTCAAATACAATACTCAAATGGAAAGTCTCCAAGAAAGAATGACCCAACAATCCAAAAAAATATTGGATAATCAAAATAAAATATATAATACCCAATATATTCACTCCCTTTGGATGCGTTCAAATTTGGAAACAAACCCTCAATCAAAAATAGATATATATGATGAAATTATAAAAATAAATACAAATGATGCTGAAGTGTATGCCTATAAAGCAGATGCAGTTATAGATATGGATGAATATGAGTGGGCTTTAAATTTAAGTAATAAAGCCATAGAGATCGATGCAGAATATGGCTATGCTTATTGGCAACGTTCTTGTGCAAATGCAGCACTAGGAAATACAAAAGAGGCAGTTGCAGATTTGATAATAGCAATCGAAAAATCACCTAATTTAAAAGATGAAATAGAAAATGAAGAGATATTTATAACTTTAAAAGAAAGTGAAGAGTTTAAAGAATTTATTGGATAGATTCTTTATCTCATTTACTCTCTTGTATACTTTTTATCTATTTATCTATCGTGCATAAAAAGTATTATTGATATCTATTGTGATACCATTTATATATTCAGGACACTCTGTAGCTAACCATACGATAGCTTTTGCTACCTCTTCTGGTTCGGCAAATCTATTGGTCACAACAGCTGCTTTAAAAGCTTTTTTTCGTGATTCTTCATTGTCATTTTGCATATCTGTTTCGGCGGCACTTGGTGCAACACAATTGACACAAATACCATCTGAACCTAAAAGTTTTGCATATATCTTCGTAGCATTAATAAGTCCTGCTTTTGCAATACCATACCAAACATCAGGATGACCTATTTGCCCTGCTATTGAAGCTGTATTGACTATACGACCATATTTTTTTTCTTTCATTTTTACACTCAAAGCATTCATAAGTTCCACAGGAGCATACAAGTCTACATTCATTAGTTTTGTTTTGGCTTCTTGAGGATAATTGTCATAGGTATATTTTGGTTGCATATATCCAGCATTGTTAATAAGAATATCTACATCTCCAACTTCTGAGATAAAACTTGGTAAAGCATCTAAATCTGATAAATCAACAACTATCATCCGTATATTTTCATTCTCTTTGAGTGGAAATTTTGAAAAATCTCTCCCTGCTACAATAACATAATAGCCTAAATCAAGCATCATTTGTGTAACTTCTAGTCCTATCCCTTTGGTTCCACCTGTGACCAAAACTCTTTTTTGCATCTCTTACCCTTTTATGAAGCATTTTTGTATATATTTATTATTTTAACAAGATTAGACCTATTTTTCAAGTCAATAACATACAATATATAAATTTATCTTATTTTTATGTTATAAGTATACACTTTTAGATTAAAAATAAAAAGTAAAACTATGTAAATATGAAGGATTTTGATGAATGATACAGAGATGAGTTTTTTTAATAATCATAGTAAAGAAAAAGATATATGGGGAATATTTAAAATCATAAGTGATTTTACAAATGCCTATGAGGTTTTCTCAAAATTGCCACATGCCGTTTCTATTTTTGGAAGCGCAAGAACCCCTAGAAAAAGTAAATACTATAAAAAAACTGTAGAGATTTCAAAGAAACTATCTCAAAAAGGCTTCGCTATCATCACAGGTGGAGGAGGGGGTATTATGGAAGCTGGAAACAAAGGTGCAGAGGTTTCTGTAGGTTTAAATATCACTCTTCCCCATGAGCAAAAAATAAATAAATTTGTAAAACACTCTTTGCATTTCAAATATTTTTTTACAAGAAAAGTAACTTTTATCAAACACTCAGTTGCATTTATAGCGATGCCTGGTGGATTTGGAACTTTAGATGAACTTTCTGAAGCATTATGTTTGAGACAAACCAAAAGTATTCAATCCTTTCCTATTGTTCTTTTTGGAACAGAGTTTTACAAACCTTTAGAAAAGTTTTTTAAGGTGATGTTAGAGCATGAGTATATCTCCCAAGAAGATTTGAGTTTATATATTATTACCGATGATATTGATGAAGCTGTAGAATATATCGAAAAATATAGCCGTACAATAAAAAACAAAAATTGAAAATAAAAAGGTATAAAATGATAAGTGTATTATTAGAATTTGCAATGTTCCCCACATCGGATGATGGGAGAGAGGGATCATCTGTTTCCAAAAAAGTGAGTCAAGTCATAGATGCCATAGATAAAAGTGGCGTGCCATATCAGCTTACTGCTATGGGAACTATTATAGAGGTTCAGAGTATGAAAGAAGCATTGGGTATCGTAGAATTAGCATATGAACAACTTGAAGATTGTGAGCGAGTTTATTCTTCTTTAAAGTTTGATATACGAAAAAACTGTGAAAATAGACTCAAAACCAAAGTAGAAAAAGTCGAAAAAACTTTAGATAGAAAAATAAAAAGTTAAAAGGAAAAATCATGAGAGTAGTTTGTCCACATTGTTTCAAAGTAAATAATATTCCAAAAAAAGAGTCTTACACAAAAGCAAATTGTGGAGGGTGCAAAAATTCACTTTTAGACACCACTCCCGTTGAGTTAACACAAAACAATTTTGATGAAGTAGTTGTCAATAGTGAGATACCTGTATTAGTTGATTTTTGGGCACCTTGGTGTGGTCCTTGTAAATCAATGGCACCTGTTTTTAAAAAAGTGGCGAGTCACTATCCACTCAAAGTTTTGTTTGTAAAAGTAAATACAGAAGAGGAGCAATATCTCGGTGGAAAATATAATATACGAAGCATTCCTACTTTGGTACTTTATAAAGATGGAATCGAAGTACGAAGAGTATCAGGTGCTTTAGATGAATATTCTCTTACTCAATTTATAAATAAATAAGAGAAAAATTTTTATTTTAAAAGTAGATAAAAAGGAACTTAAATTATAAATTTGATATAATGACTAAAACTCAAAGGATTCTTATGAATTTTGAAAATATTAAATCACAAATGATAACTTTTTTAATAGATGAAGTTGCTAAAATAGGCTTAAATAAAGTAGTTGTAGGGATAAGTGGTGGATTGGATTCTGCTATTGTTTCTGTATTATGTAAAGAGGCTTTTGGTGAAAACTTTCAGGGTGTTTTGATGCCTTCACACTTTTCAAGTGATGCAAGTATAGCAGATGCAAAAGAGCTTTGTAAAAAGTTTGATATTGCCTATGAAATAGTTGAAATTGCACCGATGGTAAAAGGATATTTTGACACGGTTCAAGATGCTTCACCTCTTCGTATAGGAAACTTAAGTGCCAGAATGCGTATGTCTGTTTTGTATGATATTAGTGCAAGAGAAAATGCATTGGTTGTAGGGACGAGTAATAGATCTGAAATATTATTGGGGTATGGTACATTGTTTGGAGATACTGCTTGTGCTATCAATCCTATTGGACAACTTTACAAATCAGATGCATTTGAATTTGCAAGATTTTTAGGGGTAACGGATGCTATTTTAGAGAAAAAACCGAGTGCTGATTTGTGGGAAGGTCAAAGTGATGAAGAGGAGCTTGGATATACCTATAAAGTGATGGATGATGTTCTTAAGGAACTCATTGATAATAAGAAAACAAAAGAGGAATTGGTTGCTTTAGGAACGGATGAAAAACTTATAGATATGTTAGAATACAGAGTAAAAGCAAATGCTTTTAAATCAAAACTAGCAACAATAGCAACAATAAACTTTTAAAAAAAAGGAAAATAGATGGTAAAAACTGTTAAAAATGAAAGAACAATACCTTTTTTCAAAACAACAATTGATCAAGAAGAGATAGATTCAGTAACATCAGTACTACGGCATGAATTTTCTACGGTGAGTAAAGTAGAAGAGTTAGAAAAAGAGATAGGGGAGTTTGTAGGTGCTACACATACTATAGCTACAAATAATGCTACGAGTGCATTACATTTGGCTTTGAGTGCGATGGATTTGAAAAGAGCTGATAAGGTTCTTATGAGTGTGAATTCTTTTGTAAATTTACCTGAAACTGTACGGCATTTTGATGCAGAGCCTATTTTTATTGATATTGAGTCAAATGGATTTAATATTGATATCAATAAACTTGAAGAGTATTTAGAATCAAATAATTCTAAAAAATTACGAGCTTTGATGATCACTTTTGTTGCAGGTGGTATTCCTGATTTAGATAAAATTTATGCTATTGCTAAAAAATATGAATTGATTATCATCGAAGATGCAACAAGTGCTTTGGGTGCGATGTACAAAGATGAGATGATTGGTTCTTTATCTGCAGATATGACTATATTTTCAACAAACTACTCTAATAGTAAAACAGCTATTAGTCGAGGTGGTTTTATCGTTACAGAAAATGAAAATTTGGCAAATAGAGCAAAATTATTGCGAACACATGCGATCAATAGTAGTTTTGATGAGTTTGGAAATATAGATTATATTTATGATGTTGTTGATATTGGATACAAATATGATATGACAGAACTTGAAGCTGCTTTTAATTTGGCACAATTTTATAAAACAAATAATTTTTGTGAAAGAAGACAAGAGATAGCTGCAAAATACAATGAAGAACTTTCTGAATTAAAACATATAGCATTACCAGCATTTGATGAGGAGCATATCTTTAGTCAGTATATTATCAAAGTAACCAAAAATAGAGATGGTTTTGCAAGAGCTTTAAAAGAGCAGGGTATCTCTACTGGTTTGCACTATATTCCATTACATCTTTTGACATACTACAAAAAGAAATATAAATTAAAAATTACTACTTATGGTAATGCACTGACAACATATGGGCAAATACTTTCATTGCCTATTTATCCTTCGATGAGTGATGAAGATGTATTGTATGTATGTAATAATATTAAAAAAATAGCAAAACAATGGATCTAAAAGCTTGAATAGCTTTTTGGTAAAGTGGATAGAGCAGTATCTGTTCTTTCCAAACTTCTTACAAAAAATACTTGGAATAGTTCTTCTTCCACTTACTTTACTTTATTGTATCATTACTACATTTAAAAGAGTTTCAAAAAAACCACACTATTTTGGAATACCTGTGATTAGTATCGGTAATCTTCTCGTAGGTGGGACAGGAAAAACTCCTGTAACCATTGCATTGGCAAAAGACAAAAAAAATATTGCTGTTATTTTAAGAGGATATGGACGAAGATCAAAAGGGTTATTTGTAGTTGCAAATCAAGGAAAAATACTAAAAGATGTACACACAAGTGGCGATGAAGCGATGCTTTTAGCAAATGCTTTGCCAAATGCTACAGTCATAGTATCAGAAGATCGTGTAAAAGCAATACTCAAAGCAAAAGAGTTAGGCTCTACGCTTGTTTATTTGGATGATGGATATGGGAAACATGATATTTTGAAATATGATCTGCTTTTGCGACCAAAGGAAGAGCCTACAAATATTTTTTGTTTACCCAGTGGCGGCTATAGAGATAGTAAAATGATGTATGCTTTTGCAGATTGTGTTTTGAAAGAAGATGTTGATTTTATAAGAGTTGTGTGTTTTAAAGATAGTAAAAAAGACACAATAGAAACACTTCCACAAAATACACTTTTACTCACTGCTATATCCAAACCAAATCGATTGTTGGAGTATTTACCACAAAATATTACGAGTATACATTTTGCAGATCATTATAATTTTATCCAAAATGATATTGATGAGATTGAGAAAAAATATCCAAATTTTTCTATTGTAACGACTGCAAAAGATATGGTAAAACTCAAAGAGTTACAAATCAATGCAAATCTTTATCTAATGGATTTAGAGATTGTTATCAAAAAAGAGATTCGAGATAAAATAGATGCCTATGGAGATAGTTTTTAAATCTATCCCCAAAGTTGAAAGTGTGGCAATGATGCGACTGCTTTTACTATATCATTTCGAGAAACCATTCCTACAAGAATATCAGATGAATCTACAACAGGAATTGCATTTAAGTTGAGGTCTAGCATAACTTCTGAGACTCTTCTTATGTCTGTAATAGGATCAGTTGTAATGATTTTTTTTGTCGATATTTCGCTTATTGGTGTATCTATATTTTCTTTGGCACCCTCAAGATCATCTATAAGGTACTTTAATATATCATGTCGAGTGATTATCCCTTTGAGGTGCAGTTTGTTTTCTGCAATAATTGGGAGCTGTTGGATACCATGCTCTTTCATAAGATCATAACATTCCATAACCGTTTTACTATCATCTACAGTGATGACACGATGAGACATAATTTGTTCTACGTGGTATAACTCTGTTCTTGTATCGAGATCTGTTACTTGTTTGTAAGCATTAGTAGCTTCTTTTGTGATTTTTCCTTTGTAGAGAGCCTCTTCAAATTTACCATCACCTTCTTTTTTTACTTGTTTTAGTTTTTGTGAAGGTGATAATTCATGGACACTATATAAATGATCTATATTATTTCTGAAATTTAAACCATCATCATCATACATTGAAAACATATGTACCCTTTCTAATTCTAATATTAATTAAATAAGTATACAATAATTTTCTTTGAATTTATTTATGGAAATAAAATCTTATAAAGTTATATTTTGTAATGATTGATAAATATCAAAAAAGTATTTTAAGTTGAATGGATAAGAGATATAAAGTGCTATAATAGCAACATATAAAAATAATGATCCTAGTAAATTATCTTTTTGATAGAGTTTGAAAGCACTTCCTAATGACTTTTTGAACTTACTTCCAAAGACATTTAAACTAATAAATTCATCAAGTAAGAGATGGATAATAAATCCTAAAAATAAAAATATACCACATAAAATAGAAAATAATTCTGGGTAATGAAAGAGATGAAAAAAAGATATAGCGAGAATTTGTGACAAAAATATTCCCATAGGAATAGAATGAATAATTCCTCGATGGACAGTAAGATTGAGCAAAACTTTGAAAATCATAAAATGCAAGATACCAGCGAATAGGAACCACATAACAAGCATTTTGATAATAGATAAACTTTCCAAAAGTATGAGGATTGCAAGTAGTGGTACAAATAAGGACAATATACTAGAAGTAATTTGTAAAGGTTTTGAGTTTTCCAGATCCATATCAGGTAAAACTCCTCCAATCATCCCAAAAAATAATAATGTAAGTGCTTGATTGAGATCTACAAGAGAGGAAGAGTATAGAGGAGCTATAGATATACCCGTTATGATAACAGCGGTGTTTACATGTTGTTCAAAAGATGCCATAGCTTTTATATCTCTATTTTTTGAAAAATTTATAAAAAAATCCAGCGATTGTTTTTTGTTTTGTTCGACTTAAGGCTAATTCACCTGATTTGACATCGTTTGTGATGGTACTTCCTGCTGCTACCATTACATCATCTTCAATAGTTACAGGAGCTATGAGCTGGGTATCTGATCCTATAAATACATTTTTTCCTATGATCGTTTTATGCTTATTGACTCCATCATAATTACAAGTGATAGTTCCAGCTCCTACATTTGTACCTTTATCTATAGTTGCATCTCCTAAATAGCTTAAATGCCCAGCTTTTACATCTGTAAGAGTTGATTTTTTTACCTCTACAAAATTTCCTATATGAGAATCTTTAATAATACTCAATGGTCGTATTCTTGCTATTGGTCCTATGTCACTATTTTCTACGATGGCATCCTCTACAATACTATTTGTTTTAATAATAGAATTATGAATTTTGGTATTCCCAAGTAAGGTGACTCCATTTTCCAAAATAGTTTCACCCTCAATAGTAACTCCATGCTCAATATAGATAGTTTCAGGAAGTCTCATATATATTCCTGCTTTTAAAAATTTTGATTTTATTCTATTTTGGTGGATCACTTCTGCATTTGCCAAATCAAACTTACTATTGACCCCTTTAAAGTTTTCCTCTTTTACAAAAACAGGAGCTACTGCGATATCATTTTGAACAGCTAACTCTACTAAATCTGTGATATAGTATTCTTTTTGAGCATTATCATTGGAAAGTTTTGGTAAGTATTCTAGTAAAAAATCTGTATCAAAACAGTATATCCCTGCATTTGCTATAACTATATCAAGTTCATAACTACTACAATCTTTTTGTTCAATAATTTTAGTAACTTTTTCTTTTTCTATACAAACTCGCCCATACCCATCGGCACATGAAAGTTCTAAGACAGACATTGTGAGTTTTTGCTCTCGTGCTTGATGGGTATTTTCATTTTCTGTAAGTTGTCGTAACTCTTGGGCTTCTATGAGAGGCATATCACCATTGAGGACTAAAACCTTTTCATTTTTAGGCGTGATACCCATAACAGCACCACCAGTCCCTGGATATTTTTCATGATCTTGTATATGATAGTGTATATTATCAAAGTATTTTTCCATAGTTGATTGGACAAGTTCTGACTGATGATACAAAACTACATGAATATCATCAGAAAGTTTTTTCGCTTCTTCTATTGAGTAGTACAACATCTCTTTTCCTGATATTTTATGTAAAACTTTAGGAAGTGATGATTTCATTCGTGTTCCCTTGCCAGCAGCGAGGATTATAATAGATAAGTTTGTTTGCATAGTTAACTCTTTATAAATGATATTTGATATATTATATCAAATGTTGAGTTAATAAACAAGAGACAATAAATACTTAAAGAGAGCTATACACAAGTAAAAAGTGAAGTAATGTATGGTTGATATTAATTAGGATAGCTTTGGTTTGAGGAATAGCATTTCTAAAGTATTTAAGAAAGTAAGTTTACTTTCTTATTTTGATTATGTTATATATAATAATTTCTTAGTAGAAGAATACTCTTTTACTTTCATTTTCTTAAATTATTTACAGTATATTTTTTAACTTAAATTTAGTTAAAATTAGATTAATTACAAATTTAAAGGAAAAAAATGAATATTTTATCTACACAAGTAAGTCAAGTTAGTTATATAAATACAAATGCTAACATAGAAGAAAACTCCAAAAATCTAAATGGAAAAAATAATTATAGTGAATTTCTCAATAATACTTTTCCTAAAAATATTGCACAGTCTATCACCAAGATGGCAGAAAAAGAAGATATGACATTACTTGATGTCATTAATTTATCAACACAAATTGAAAACTCAATGGCTGACTATGCAGGCGGAAATGAGTTAGGGAGACTTGATATTCACCAAGCTGAACTTCTAAATAAACAACAAATGGCAAGAGTCAATTTTGATGATTTTTTAAATAAAGAATTAAGTGCCTTGTCAAATAATGCACATGAAACAAAAGGTGAGCTTAAAGAGGCATATCAAGAGGCAATAGATACTTATAAAATACTTAAAGAAAGCTATACAGAAGTAAGAAGTGAACCAATTTATGGTTGATATTGATTGGGATAGCTTTTATTTTAGGAATATTCTTATATTTTACAAGTAAAGAAGAAATAGAATCAGTTACTTATATTCCTATAAAAAAAGATAAAAGAGCATCAATTAGATATATTATGATTTCAGGAAAAGTTGAAAATAATAATGATATTAATGATTTTCCCTTATCGTTAGATGAAAAATATATAGACTATAATAAATATATGATATAGAAGTAGAGACTAATATATTATTAAAATGTGATGCTTATTTTTTAAATGCTTTAGATATAGACAATGTCAATTATCTAATATGAATTTGTTCGTGGTTTTCTCCTTCTTCTTTTAGGTGGCTGAGTCTCTTTTTTTTCATCTTTTATCTCTGTTTCATTTTTTTTATATCTATTCCTAGCTCGGTTATCTCTGCTATTATAAGAATTTCTACTATCCTCTTTTTTCCCTCTGTAGCCTTCTTTTTTGTAAGAATTATTTCTATTTTGACTACGATTTTCCATCGGTTTGAGTCGTTTATTTGATTTGAGAGAGTTTTCACAAAAGTTATTTATCTCTACTCTATAGAGTTCTGCTTTTTGTTTATCTGGAAAAAGTTCAGGAAGTTTATACGCCAACCAAAGATATAAAGAGATTTTTTTTACTTCATCTTCTGCTTGTAACAGTTCGAGCTGTGTTCGTGCGATTCCACTTATTTTTGAGGATACTTTGTATTTGGTTACTTTATGTGTAAGTATTGCATTGACATATTTTTTGTATCCATTTAAGATAAGTGGAGAGCGTGTATTGATAGGGGCATTACTGAGCATATACTTATCATCCAAACTCAAGTCGGCTTTTTGGTCGAGCATAAAAGAGAGTTCGAGCATCCCTTTGAGGTTTACCGCTTCAAAAGGACCATCGTATTTCATATGTTTTGAAAAATAACGCAATATTTGAGTCAAATTTTTTGTACCTAGATGTGAAGAGAGTTCTTCCACTTGTATTTGTGTTGCTTTTACTTTTACAGGTGGTTTGATAGTACTCATAGGTGATGTAAACATATTGGCGATATGTTCCAAAACTGTCCCTGATGTAGCACCTATATGACCTATCTCATGGTGACCATATCTCCCTGAACGCCCTGCTATTTGTATCACTTCATTTGGAGTAAGTGGTCGTTTCTCTTTTCCATCAAATTTTCTATCGGTTGTAAAAAGTATATGTTTTATAGGGAGATTTAGACCCATAGCGATAGCATCGGTAGCCACTAAAATATCGCTTTTCCCCTCACGAAATCTTTTGGCTTCTTCTCTTCTGACTTCTGGGCTTAAGTTACCATACAAAACAGAAACAGTATGAAATTTACTCAGTTTACTTTTGAGACCCAAAACCTCTTTTCTACTAAAAGCAATAAGTGCTGTAGCTGGTTTGATATCTTTGAGTGTGGTGTGTTTTTCATCTACCTTGAGTGGGTTTTTTCTTTTAAATTTGACCACTTCAAGCTCTTCATCTAAATAAACAGCTATTTTTTTGATGATGTCAAGAGCGTTAACACTTCCAGTCATTATTACTTTTTTGGCTGGACTTCCTAAAATAGCATTGACCCACGCCCATCCTCTATCTTCATCATCAAGCATCTGTACTTCATCTATCACACAAACATCGACTTCAAGATTGAAATTTATCATCTCAATGGTAGAGCAAATATGTCCAGCCTCTTCATCAAAAACTTCCTCTTCCCCCGTAACAAGAGAAGCTGGAATACCCTGACTTTTTAGAGATTCGTAATTTTCCAAAGCGAGAAGTCGAAGCGGTGCTAGATATGTACCTGTATCTGCACTTGACATCTCTTGCATCGCCTGATATGTTTTCCCACTATTTGTAGGTCCTACATAAAAATAGAGTTTACGATTGAGTTCACGAGCCAGTGGATAGAGTGCTTTGATGTCACAGTTGAGTAGGTCACTTAGTTGTTCTTTAAAATTTTTATTTATCATTGGGTATAATAGCATATTAAATATAATATATATGTAGGAAAAGTAAATGACTTGTGAGTATTTTGGTGTATGTGGAAGCTGTAATCTTGGTGGTGTTTCGTATGAGGAGCAGTTATCTACTAAAATAGAGAGAGAAAAAGAGAGATTTCTTGATATTTGGGATGAAAAGATAGATATCATTAAAAGTAAAGATGGAGCTTTTCGAAATAGGGCGGAGTTCCGAATGTGGAAAACATTTGCCGAAGATGATAGTTTTACTTTAAATTATGCGATGAATGATATAAATAAAAATACACTTTTAATTGATACCTGTAGTATTGTTTCTGCTGATATATCTAAATTGATGCCTCGTTTACTTGAAAAGTTGAGTAAAGATAAAGAGCTTAATTTTAAACTTTTTTCAGTTGAATTTTTAAGTGCAACGACATCTGATATGCTAGTAACCTTGATTTATCATAGAAAACTAGATGAAAACTGGAATAACCTTGCTAAAGAGTTAGAAAAAAAACTGGGTATAAAAATCATAGGAAGAAGTAGAAAACAAAAAGTTGTTTTGACCAATGATTGTATCGAAGAGACTCTTTCTATAAATGGCGATGATTTTAAGTTTATCTATAAAGAGGGTGGATTTACTCAACCTAATCAGTATGTAAATATTCAGATGATTGAGTGGGTTTTGAATAATATAGAGGCTAAAGATGATTTGTGTGAATTGTATTGTGGTGGTGGAAATTTTACGATTCCTCTTTCTACAAAATTCCAGAGAGTCATTGCAACAGAGATAAGTAAAACTTCTATAAAATCTGCAAAAGAAAACTGTGCATTAAATGGGGTGGAAAATATTGATTTTATACGTATGTCAAGCGAAGAGTTCGTAGAAGCTCGAAATAAGGTACGAACATTTACACGACTCAAAGATATCGATCTTGACTCCTATAATTTTAGTACAATTTTTTTAGATCCTCCTCGTGCTGGATTAGATGAAACTACGACTCTTTTATCTCAAGAGTTTGAAAACATTATTTATATCTCTTGTAATCCTGAAACTTTATATAGAGATCTAAAAGAGATAACCAAAACACATACGATTGAAAAGTTTGCTTTATTTGATCAGTTTGCATACTCTAATCATATTGAATCAGGGGTTATACTAAAACGAAAAAATCAAAATAGTTGAATGAGATATTAATCTATTATTAAGTAAAATAAAATAATTTAAAAGTAAAAGATATTTGAAAGGTGACAATGAAAGCAATTTTAGCATTAGAAGAGTTAATCAAAGATAATGAAAGAGTAATAAAGTCTATTAAAAAACAATTATCTAATCATGAAATAGGTGAAAGTAAACTTACTTTTATGGGAAAAGCATCTGCGGAAACAAGTTTAGAAAATACACAAAATGAACTTGAACGGCATCGCCTAAAACTGAAAGATCTTTTGGCACAAGATACATCAAAACTAGAAGAGAAAGAAAAAGTCAAAGATGCAATAGAGAAAAAAAATCATATAACATATCAAAAAGTAAGACTCAAAAGAGATGTAACAAAAAAAAATGATGAGATAATCGAAGCGATGTTGATTTTGGATGAGTTAGAGCAAGATACTTATATTGAAGATCAAGATCTATTTGAGATAGCATCAAAATCTATTGCGTTACACCTTACTATACATATTGATTTAGAAAAAAAGTTTAAAGAGATAAAAACAGATTTTCAAAATGCGATAAACGATATAGATGATGAAAGTCTAAAAGATTTGAATTTACTTAATCTAAGAGTAATTGTATCCGTTTTACATTTTCATGTATTACATGCAAATATTCTTGATAATATAGAGGAAGATAATTTACCTGAATTTAGAGGATTTCCTAAATTTGAGGATTGGTGGATTCGAGAATTATGGACAAATCATCATGCCTATTATGCTTTGTATAAATGGAAAGGAATTATCTCAAAACAATGTATCACACATGATCAAAAAAGAGCCTGGGAGATGATTTTTTCAAGTTGGATAGCAATAAAAAAAGTTATAAGTGACAAAAACTCATCTGGTTACTACTATAATTATGCATTTGATATGCTGATGAATAAATACGCAGAATTAGAAGAAGAATTATCCACAGAAAATTTAGAATCAATGTCAGAATTGACAAAAAAGATTATATCAAAAGAGGACTTCTCTATTGTGAATGAGGATCAAAATATTATCACTAATTATGTACTATTTAAAAGAGAACAATTAGATCATCAAGAAGAAAAAGATGAGAGTGAAAAACTCTAATCTACAAAGGTAGCCTTTTTTTGGGCTCCTTGCTTTGAAATTAATGATTGCAGTTCAATAACTTTTGATTGTAATTTGACTGTTTCATTCACATATTTTTCTCTTTTTTTCATCTCCATAATTCTTTTATTTTTATCATTTTCATCAACTTTTTCTTTTTGTTGTTTAAGTTTAATAATCTCTTGTTCATAATGAAAAACTTGACTATTTAATGCAAGCACTTTTTGTTTTTCTCTTTCTAGTTTTTTGAGAAGAGCTTGACCATCTTTATAACTAATATAATTAAATTTTATTTTGACAAGTTCCTCTTCTAACTCTTTTGTAGATTTTAAAAGGTTGGATTCTTTTGTTCGTTGCTCAATGATATTTTTTCTTACTTTATGCATAGTTTGTTGTTTTTCTATTTCATCCTCAGTTTGATCAATACAAATATAGATATATCCTATAATATCTTGCTTATACTCATTTTTTACGGTAATTATTGTAGTGTTAAAATAAAATATATTTCCATATTTTGAAGTAAATTTAAGTTTTGTTTTGAAAAGTTCATTTTGACTTATCAAAGTTAATGTCTCTTCAAATGTTGTATTTGAAGTATCTTTACGTAAAATTGTATCAATATGCATCCCTATTAATTCTTCTTTAGAATACTGCGATATTTCACAAATTAAGGGATTTGCATCGGTAATAAATCCTTTTGTATCTAATTTGAATATAGAGGTGATAGTATTAATAATCTCCATATACTGAACCACTTGACGAGATGTGGATTCGAGTTGTTTTTTATTGTATTCAATCATACAAAATTTAGAGATATTATCAAGAAGCTCTGTTGTATTGATAGGTTTATGAGCATAGTAGGAAATTTTTAGGTTAATTGCTCTCATAAGATATTTTGATTCATTATGTCCTGTAGTAAAAATAATAGGAATATCTTGGTCAAACTCCCGTATACCTTGTACCATCTCTAAACCATCAGTATTTGGCATATTGATGTCACTTATAATAAGATCTATTTCGAGGTTTTTATCTTTTGTATATTTGATGTATTGTTTTAATCCATCATCACCATCATTAGAAATTATAACTTTTTTAAATATTCTTGTGAAAATATTAGATAAGGAGTCTCTTATTGTATCATCATCTTCAACATAAAGTATTGTAAGCGTTTTTAAAAATTCTTTATTAAACATGTTTTAATTATATACTATATTTACTTAAAATATAGTTTTTGAAAATAAACTTTAAAATCACTTAATTTAAGCTTCCTATAAGTATAACTTCCCTATTATTCCGAACTTATTTTGAAGAAAGGATACATTTCATATGAAATTTACACAAAGTATACATCAAGTTGATGTTAAAAAAGACTGGATTGTAATAGATGCTACTGATAAAGTTTTCGGTAGACTAATGACAGAAGTTGCTACAATATTACGAGGGAAAAATAAACCTACTTTTACACCAAATGTTGATTGTGGAGATAATGTTGTTATTATTAATGCAGGTAAAGTAAGATTTACAGGAACTAAATTAGCTGATAAAAACTACTTTACACACTCAGGATATTTTGGAAGTACTAAAACTCACAAAATGGCTGATATGTTAGAAAATAACCCTGAAAAGTTATTTAAATTAGCAGCTAGAGGAATGTTACCAAAAACTAAATTAGGTGCAAAAATACTTAAAAACTTAAAAGTTTACGATGGTGTTGATCACCCTCATACTGCACAGGTACAAGGATAATAAATGGCAAAAGTATACGCAACAGGAAGAAGAAAATCAGCAATAGCTAAAGTATGGTTAGAAGTTGGTACAGGTGATATCACTGTTAATGGTGAAGCATTAAATACATGGCTTGGTGGTCACGAAGCTCTTAAAAAGAGAGTAAGACAACCACTAGAAGTTTCTAAACAATTAGAATCTGTAAATATTGTAGCAAAAACATTAGGTGGTGGATATTCTGCTCAAGCTGATGCTTTAAGACATGGTATTTCAAGAGCTTTAGTGGCTTACGATGAGCAATTTAGAACTATTTTAAAACCACATGGTTTACTTACTAGAGACGCGAGAGTTGTTGAAAGAAAGAAGCCAGGTCGAAGAAAAGCGAGAAGATCTCCTCAGTTCTCAAAAAGATAATAGATACTCTATCTTCTTTACTAAAAAAGCCAAAAAGATTTTCTTTTTGGCTTTTTTTATGTACAATCACGTATGAAAATTATAATTATACTCGCCCTTTTATTTATATCCTTATTCTCCTCCACTTTAAACTTAAGTATCTCCTCCAATCCCAGCAGAATCAATCCAATCTTATCAACTGATAGTGTCAGTAGCGAAATAGAATCATGGATTTTTAATGGATTATTCAAATATGATAAAGATGGAAATATTGTAGGTGATTTGGCTTCTTCTTATCGATTTATAGATGATATTACTTTAGAGATCAATCTTAAACAAAATGTAACTTGGCATGATGGTGAAAAATTTACAGCACAAGATGTACTTTTTACATATGAGATGATACACAATCCTAAGATTTATACACCACTCACTTCTAGTTATAAAAAAGTAGACTCTGTAGCAATTCAAGATGATTATACGATTATTGTACACTATAAAGAGGCATATTTTAAAGCACTTGAGATATGGATGGTAGGAATTATTCCCAAACATATTTTTGAAAATGAAAAAGATATGATGACAAGTAAATTTAATAAACAACCAATAGGGACAGGTCCTTATACACTCAAAGAGTTAAAACTTTCACAAGATATTATTTTGACAGTCAATAAAAACTATTTTGCAGAGATACCAAAAATAGAACATATATCTTATAAGTTTGTACCAGATCCTACAACATCATTTTATATGCTCAAACAAAAACAGTTAGATTTAGGTGGATTGACTCCTATTCAAACTGATAGGCAAATAGATAAGAGTTTTAAGAATAAATTTACTATATATGAAAAACCTAGTTTCTCTTATACTTACTTGGGTTTTAATCTCAATCATAAAAAATTTAAAGATAAAAAAATAAGAGAAGCAATAAGTCTTGCTATCAATAGACAAGAGGTAGCCGATATACTTTTTTTTGGACATGCTAAAGTATGTAATGGACCATTTTTACCAGGAAGTTTTGCTTTTAACCAAAATGTCAAAACTATAGCACAAAATACACTCCGATCAAAAAAATTATTAAAAGAGTTAGGATACGATGAAAAAAAGAGATTTTCTTTTACAGTCATCACCAATGCAAATAACTCTACACGTGTATATGCCGCACAAATTTTACAGCATCAACTGAAAAAAGTAGGAATAGATATGAAAATACGTGTTTTAGAATGGCAAGCTTTTTTAAATACAGTGGTGTACCCTCGAAAATTTGAAAGTATTATACTGGGGTGGTCATTGGGATTAATGCCAGATGCAAGATCAATTTGGCATAGTAAAAGTGCAAAAAAAGGTGGATTTAATCTAATAGGGTATTCCAATAAAAATGTGGATAGACTTATAGAAGAGGGTGAGATCACTGTCAATAGAAAAAAACTAGGGGTAATTTACAAAAAACTATTTCAGAAAATATCTTCAGATTTAGGATATTTATTTTTGTATATACCCAATAGCATCACAGCAGTCAATCAAAATATACAAAATGTATCCCCATCGCTTGTAGGAATGATGTATAATCAAGAAGAATGGATAAAAATAAAGGAATAAAATGAAAGATAAAGTGCAAGATACAATCATACTTTTTGATTTAGATGGAACGCTCATAGAGAGTACAGAAGCAATAGTAGGGTGTTTTTACCACTCATTTAGAGAGTTAAAGTATGATTTTCAAGGAGATACTGAAGATATTAAAAATGAAATAGGGTATCCATTGGATATTATGTATACAACTTTAGGGGTGCCACAAGAAAAAGTGTGGGATTTTGTAGCATCTTATAAAAAAGAGTATAAAAAAGTTTCGGAAGAAAAAACAACACTTTTACCCCATGCACTTGAATCTGTACGAGTTGCATCTACTTTTGCACGACTAGGAATTGTGACTACAAAAACTACTCTTTATACAATTCCATTACTTAAGAACTTTAAACTTTTTGATTACTTTGAAACTATAATAGGGAGACAAGAAGTAACACATCCAAAACCACATCCAGAACCGATAGAAAACGCATTAAAGTCTTTAGATGCTACTAAAAGTAACAGTATATATATGATAGGTGATACTAAGTTAGATATAATCTCAGCTAATACTGCTGGGGTAAAAGGTGTGGCTGTATTATCTGGTTATGGGAAAATAGAAGAGCTAAAATGCTATACAAATGCTATATATAATGGGGCATTAGAGGCAGTTCTAGCAATAAAAAATAATGAAATTAAGAGCTAAAATCTTAAGCTAATCATAAGTTTTAATCCTCTACTATAACTTAAATTTATTAATAATAGTAATTAAGGAGAAAAAATGCTAGAGATTAGATGGCACAGCCGTGCTGGACAGGGCGCAGTCACAGGAGCTAAAGGTTTGGCTTCTGTTTTGGCACAAACAGGGAAACAAGTACAAGCATTTTCATTTTATGGTTCTGCAAAAAGAGGTGCAGCGATGACAGCTTATAACAGAGTTGATGATAAGCCTCTTTTAAATCACGAAAGATATATGTGTCCAAATTTTGTATTTGTAATTGATCCTGGATTGGCATATTCTGACAATATTACAGAAGATTGTAATGATGAGACTATTTATATTATCACTACTCATTTAACAAAAACAGAACTTATCTCTTTGATTCCTGCTTTACAAGGGAAAGAGGAGCGAGTGTATGTACTTGATTGTTTAAAAATAGCACAAGAAACGATAGGTCGACCTATTCCAAATACTCCTGTATTAGGTGCATTTATGAAAATCAGTAAAATGTTTGAAATTCAAGAGTTTAAAGATGCTATGAGACTTATTTTGGCTAAATTACCAGAGAAAATTATAGATGCGAATATGCTTGCGATTCAAAGAGCATATGACGAAGTTCAATAGGAGAATATTATGGCAGAAGCAAAAAAAACTATAACAAAATTATATAAAGGTCCTGAAAATTTTACAAAATCTATTTGGGATCAAGGTTGGAATGAGTTAGTTCCTGGGGCAGCTGTTTTTTCTTTTAATAGTGAAATAGATCATACAGTAGTCAATGTACACCCAGAAGATAGAGATGTAGCCGAAACAAACTCACAAAATAAATATGTGGGAGATTGGCGAGTTGCAAAACCAGTTTGGAATGTTGATCTTTGTATCGACTGTCAAAACTGTTGGTTGTTTTGTCCTGATTCATCTATTATATCAAGAGATAAAGAGATGGTTGGTATCGATTATGATCACTGTAAAGGGTGTGGTATCTGTGTGGAGGTATGTCCTACAAATCCAAAATCATTACAAATGTTTGATGAAAATACTCAAAATGAAGATGCTTTGATGCAATGGCCAGAGAAAAAGAAAAAAGAGGTAAAGTAAAGATGTATAGAAATAAAAAACAGATGAAATTGGGAAGTGTTGAAGTTTGGGATGGAAATTTTGCGAACTCTCATGCCTTGAGACAAGCAGGTGTTGATGTAGTTTCTGCGTATCCAATCACTCCATCTACAGGGACTGTTGAGGGATATGCTTCGCATCATGCAAATGGCTATATCGATGGTGAAATGATCATGACTGAGTCTGAGCATGCTGCTATGTCTGGCTGTATCGGGGCAAGTGCTGCGGGAGCAAGAGCTGCAACTGCTACATCATCTCAGGGTCTTGCTTTGATGATAGAGACACTCTATCAAGCATCTGGTATGAGATTGCCAATTGTGTTATGTCTTGTAAATAGAGCTTTAGCATCACCCCTAAATGTAAATGGGGATCATTCTGATATGTATCTTGCAAATCAATCTGGTTGGATATCTATAGATGCATGTACTCCTGAAGAGTCATATGATTTAGTTTTGTGTGCATTTAGAATTGCAGAGCATATGGATGTACGATTGCCTGTGATTATCAATCAAGATGGTTTTCTTACCTCTCATAAAGCACAAAATGTACGACCACTTTCAGATGATGCGGCATATGAGTTTGTGGGTGATTATAAAGAGATGAACTCTTTACTTAATTTTGATAAACCTGTGACACATGGTGTACAAACGGAATCTGACTGGCATTTTGAACATAAAGCAAAACAAAATGCAGCTATGATGAACTCTTCAGCGATTATAAAAAATGTATTTGATGAGTACGCTGAACTGACTGGGCGAAAATATAATATGATAGAAACTTACAAAACTGAAGATGCAGATATTATCATCGTATGTTTAGGGACTACATATCAATCAGCACAAGTAGCCGCTGATCAAATGAGAGAAGAGGGTATCAAAGCAGGTGTGTTACTTCCACGAGTTTTTCGACCAACACAAATAGAAGAGTTAGCACAAAAACTACAAAATGCAAAAGCGGTAGTATGTATGGATAGATCAGCTCCTGGTGGACAAACTGGACTTTTATTTCAAGATATTGCAGCAGCATTATTCAATACATCTGCTCGACCACTTTTAAGTAATATTATCTATGGTTTAGGTGGAAGAGATATAAATATCGTAAATTTAAAAGAGATTTATACTCATGCTCAAGCAGAAGTAAATGCTGGTAAATTAGATGATACAATTCAAAGATTTGTGGGTGTTCGTGGACCTGAATTAAAATATTATAGTGTGGAGGGATAAAGATGAGTAGTTTATTGGGTGGTAGTTGTGTACCACAAGGAAATAAAGCGATAAAAAGTTTAAAATCTTTCTCAACTGCAGCAGAAAGATTTGAGGGGGCACATGTATTGTGTCCTGGGTGTGCACATTCTATTATTGTAAGAGAAGTATTAAATGCTACAAATGACAATCTTGTTGTAGGGGCATCTACAGGATGTCTCGAAGTGTGTACAGCGATTTATCCTCATACATCGTGGGACTGTTCGTGGATACATATTGGTTTTGAAAATTCATCGACAGCGATTGCAGGAGCAGAAACTGCCAACAAAGCACTCAGAAGAAAAGGGAGAATATCAGCAGATACACCTGAGCCTAAATTTATCGCTTTTGGTGGAGATGGAGCTACCTATGACATCGGTTTTCAGTGGCTTTCTGGATGTTTTGAAAGAGGACACAATATGATGTATGTCTGTCTTGACAATGAAGTATATGCAAACACAGGGGGACAAAGAAGCTCCTCTACACCTATAGGTGCGAGTGCTACGACTACACCTGCTGGATCTGATTCTTTTGGTGAAAAAAGAAATAAAAAAGATATGCTCTCTATTATGGCAGCCCATGGAGCTCCCTATGTAGCTCAAGTAGCTCCAAACAAATGGAAAGATATGGTCAAAAAAATCCAAAAAGGTTTTGATGCAAACGGACCTGTCTATATCAATGCAATGTCAGCATGTACTACTGAGTGGAAGTTCCCTATCCATCAAACGATTGAAGTTTCTGATATGGGTACTGACTCGTTAGTATTTCCATTGTATGAGATAATTGAAGGAAAAGAACTCAATATCACATACCGACCAAAAAATATTGTACCTGTGAGAGATTATTTAGGGGTGCAACCGAGATTTAAACATCTATTCAAAAAAGAGAATGAATATCTCATAGATGAATGGCAAAAAAGAGTCGATGCAAACTGGGAATATCTACAGAAAAGGGAAGAGGTAAGAGTATAGACCTCTTGCCGAATGTAAGAGTATAGACAGAATCTTTTGCCGAATGCTAAGAGGAGAAAAGAAAAATCTCTTTCCAAATGTAAGAGGAGAAAAGAAAAACCTCTTACATTAATACAATAACACTCATCATATACTCTCTATTTTTATCTTATCAACTCAATAGCGATTAAAATCTAACTTGATACTTTAAAGTGTGTATTTCAATTGTAATTTGCCTCAAACAAGTTTGATGTTCCGAAATAGTCAAAAAAGAGATAATACGATATACTTTTAAAAACACAATAAGGAGTACCCCATGCCACAAAAAAGAAAATTAGTCAGCTTCGATTGGGCTATCAAAAGAATCCTACGAAGTAAAGCAAACTTCGATATATTAGAGGGGTTTTTAAGTGAACTCTTATTTGAAGATATTACCATCTTAGAGATACTTGAGAGTGAATCCAATAAAGAGACAAAAGATGATAAGTTTAATAGAATCGATATAAAAGTAAAAAACTCAAATGATGAAATTATACTTATAGAGATACAATATGATAGAGAGTTAGATTATATGCAACGAATACTCTATGCTTCCTCTAAAGCGATAGTAGAACACTTTAAAGAATCAGAATCCTACTCTAAGATAAGTAAAATCATATCTATCTCTATACTTTATTTTGACTTTGGAAATGGAGATGATTATATCTATAAAGGGACTACTAGTTTTATAGGAATGCATAATAATAGCCTGCTCCAACTCAATGAGAAACAAAAAGAGCTTTATAAGAGTGATAAAGTAGAGAAGATATACCCAGAATATTATCTCATAAAGATAAAAAACTTTGATGATAATGCCAAAGAACCTCTAGATGAATGGATACATTTTCTTAAAAATGAAGAGATAGGAAAACATCCAAAAGCCAAAGGGTTGGAAAAAGCGAAAGTCACCCTTGATTATCTTAAGATGGAAGATGAAGAGAGAATAGAATATAACCGATACCAAAAATCCCTACACGATCAGGCGAGTGCTTATGAGTCTACTTATGTTATTGGGAAGATTGAGGGTGAAAAAGTAGGGATTAAAAAAGAGAAAATAAATATAGCCAAAAATCTCCTCTTGGCAAAAATAGATATTGTAACTATTGTAGCAACTACAGGATTGAGTATAGAAGAGATTGAATCTTTAAATATAAAGAGGTAACCATACCAAAAGATGAGCTTCTATAACCATAACTTCGCTAAAATTCTTTTATGAATTATTATCAAAAAGAATTAAACAGCATTAAAAAAGTAAATAGATTACGAACTCGAAAATTATTTGATACAGATCTTATTGATTTGGGATCAAATGATTATTTGGGACTCTCTTCTAAAAAATCTCTTTTGAAAAAAACATATAAAAAACTCAAAAAAGAAAAATATTTTTCACCCAAAGCTTCTTTGCTTGTCAATGGATATAGCCAAATACATCAAGAGTTTGAAACAAAATTATGTGAACTCAATGATTTTGAGAGTGGTATCGTTGTAGGGAGTGGATTTTTGGCTAATATTGCTCTGATTGAATCGCTTGTACGGAAAAAAGATATTTTATTTATAGATGAGCAGTATCATGCAAGTGGGATGTTGGCTACAAAACTTGTGCAAGGGGAAGTGGTTATTTTTAAACATAATGATACTTTGGATTTGGAGAGTAAAATCGCTGCTTTGGAGTATACTCCAAATAGAATTATTATTGCTATTGAGGGTGTGTACTCGATGGGTGGAGATATAGCACCTAAAAAGTTTGATGCTATTGCTTCTACTCATAATGCTATTTTACTTGTGGATGAAGCACATAGCTCTGGGGTGATTGGAAATAATCTTTTGGGTTGGTTTGATTATCATCAAATTACACCGCAATCAAATCATATAAAGATGGGAACACTAGGAAAAGCCTATTCAAGTTATGGGGCGTATATTTTAGCTTCTGAGCATATCATAAGTTTTTTGGAAAATAGAGCAAAACCTATTATTTATGGGACAGCTCCTTCTTTGTTTGATATATCTTTGGCGCTTACAAATTTGAATTATTTACAAAAAAAGAAAGAAAAAATCAAAAATAAAATTAGAAAAAATCAGGCTTTGGTTAGAAATATTTTGGAGATTGATTGTGATTCTTTGATTGTACCTATTGAAATTGGAGACAATAAAAAAGTCATAGAGATACAAAATAGGCTTATAGAAAAAGGATATGTAGTGGGTGCTATACGACAACCTACTGTATATAAAGCGATTATAAGATTGATTATAAAACTAGATATACAAAAGAGTGATCTAAAAGAGGTGTTAAGATACCTAAAAAATGAGGTATCCTAAGCTCTTCTTTTTATTCTGATTCAGGTTCTTTTTTTACTTGTGGTAAAATAAGATTGAGAAATATTCCAATCAGAGCTCCTAATCCAATACCAGAAAAAGAAACAGCTCCAAAATTAAAAGTCATTCCTCCTATTGCAAATACTAAAATCATCGAAACGATAATCATATTTCGAGTACACGAGAGGTCTACTTTTTCTTTTACTAAAGTAGACATACCCACAGATGCAATTACACCAAAAAGAAGTAACATAATTCCACCCATGACAGGTACTGGAATAGTCGATAAAAAACCACCGATTTTCCCTACAAAAGCTAAAATGATCGCAAAAATTGCTGCCCAAGTCATAATGGCTGGATTGAAAGCTTTTGTGATAGAAACAGCTCCTGTAACTTCTGAATAAGTAGTATTAGGTGGACCTCCAAAAAAAGATGCAAGTGATGTAGCAACACCATCTCCAAGAAGTGTATTTTTTAAACCTGGCTTTTTGAGATAATCATTTTTGGTGATATTGGAAATAGCCAACATATCCCCTATATGTTCAATGGCAGGTGCTATTGCAATAGGTAAAATAAAGATAATCGCTTCCCAATTAAAAGTTGGTGTGACAAAGTTCGGTACTGCAAACCACGAAGCTTTTTCTATACTCGAGAAATCAACAATACCATACATTAATGAGATAGAATATCCAACAATAATACCAAACAAAATAGGAATAAGTTTAAATATTCCTTTTCCAAGTAAAGATGCGAATACGGTCACACCTAAAGCAATCATTGAGATAATGAGTGCTTGATCAACTGGCACGAGTTGCATTGAGCCATCTCCTGTTTTTCCCATCGCCATATTGACAGCTACGGGAGCCAGTATTAATCCAATAGAGATAATAACAGGACCAACAACCACAGCTGGAAGTAATTTATGTAAAAAGTCTGTCCCTTTAATACGTATGATAAAACTTAAAATGATATAAAAAAATCCTGCAGCAACCAATCCTGACATAGTAGCTGCAACTCCCCATTGGGTGACACCATAGGATATAGGGGCAATAAAAGCAAAAGAAGATGCTAAAAATATTGGAGGAACAGATTCTTTATTGATAAGCTGAAAGGCAAGAGTTCCTAGACCAGCTGTAAAAAGAGCGACACTAGGATCTAATCCTGTTAAAATAGGAACCAAAACCAATGCACCAAATGCGACAAACAAAAATTGTAAACCAATAATTGAATCTTTTAAACGAAAGTTGTAGTGTGTTTTTTTCATTGAAAACCTTTGTGATATAATACTCAATCTATGAGAAAATTTTGCTAAATTATACTACAATACACACAAAATGAGGAGAAAAATATGTATAAAGAAAGTACAAATGTTGTAGTAAAACATCTTATCAATAGACTAAGAGACGTTCATACAACTTCAAATGAGTTTAGATTGACAATAGAAGAGATAGCTAGGATTTTGGTATCAGAAGTATTAAGTGATTATAAAACAGTGACTCAATCTATCAAAACATGGCAAGGGTCATTAGATGTGCAGATGATAGAGGTGCAAAAATTGGTTTTGGTTCCAATTTTGCGGGCGGGAGAACCTATGCTTACAGGAATATTACGAACACTTCCTTATGCAAAAAGTGGATTTTTAGCTATGAAAAGAGATGAAGAGACCTCAGAATCAAAATTATTTTATGAAAATATTCCAAATTTAGATGGCAAAACTGTTTTATTGCTTGATCCTATGATTGCTACAGGTGGTTCTTTGATTGATGGGATTGATTATTTAAAAAGTAAAGGAGCTACAAACATTATATCATTAAATCTTGTAGCCGCACCAGAGGGGATCCAAAATGTTCAAGAAGCACATCCTGATGTCGATATATTTATTGCACAAGTTGATGAAAGACTCGATGAAAACAATTATATAAGACCTGGTCTTGGTGATGCTGGAGATCGTGCATTTAATACAAATGATTAAGATTTGTAATTAAGTTGGAGAAATTTGCAAAAAAATTGGAACTCTCATGTGTACTTTATGTTTAATTAAGATATAATAATACCAATGAAAGATGATTGCAGATCTCATCTTTGGAATGCTTTATATTAGTAACTTATGTTGATAGTAGATTCACACCAAAAGATAGTCTTTATAATTAAATTTTCAAGCACATGAAAATGTGTATCAACAATAAACAAGGAATTAAATATGGCAACATTAGTAAACGGAACAGTTAAATGGTTCAACAGTGAAAAAGGTTATGGTTTTATCGAGCAAGATGATGGTGGAAAAGATGTATTCGTACACTTCAGAAACATTAACAACTCAGGGTATGGAAGAGTAAATCTTGAAGATGGTGCAAAAGTAAGTTTTGAAATCACTCAAGGTGAAAAAGGTCCTCAAGCAGAAAACGTTACTGCTCTTTAGTATCTTAACAATTATAAGCAGATTTTCTGCTTATAATATCTTATCTATAATTTTACAAATTTAACTTACATATTCGATCTTATCTTTATTACCAGCTATTTTAAAACCATTTAATCTCAATCGACAACTATCACAAACACCACATGCCAAATCTTCATTTGCATAGCAACTCCATGTTAATTCTAATGGGACATCAAGCTCTAATGCTTTTGTAACAATTTGTGCTTTTGACATATGAACTAAAGGTGTGATAATATTTAATTTAGTTTCCTCTTTTGTTCCTTGGTTCATAGCATTTCGCATCTTCTCTATAAATGTATCTGTACAGTCAGGATACCCACTACTATCTTCTTGCACCACTCCTATAAACAGAGCCTCTGCCGCATGTTTTTCAGCAATTGCTGTGGCAATACTTAAAAATATACCATTTCTAAAAGGGACATAAGTTATAGGAACTCCCTCTTCAATACCACCTGTAGGGATATCCAATGTTTTGTCAGTTAATGCAGATGCACCTATTTGTGTAAAAAATGGAATATCAATCTCATATTTTTCTTTTACATCTAACGCTTTTGTTATGTTTCTAAATGCTTCTAACTCTTTGTATTCTGTTCTTTGTCCATAGTTAAAATGGACAGCTATTATCTCATATCCATCATTTTTTGCCAAATAGGATGCTAGTGTAGAATCCATCCCACCACTTAAAATACATACTGCTTTTTTCATACTTTTTTCACCTTTAATTAAAATAATCTTTCTCTTGATCTGTAAAAAATTTCCAGTTTATGGGTAAAATTTTTACTATTGCATTTTTCTCTAATTTTTCATTGTGTTTATTTAAAACAATCATACTATTACACTGATGTAAAATACCAACCATTCCAGCAGAACGTTTTTTTGAGGCTTTGAAAAATTCACCATCAAAAAATCCTGGGATTAAAGTAGTTCTCCCTTTTTTATTAGGGAGTTTTTCTTTCATTTTTGCTAATAATGTATTGTGATACACATTTTTACTTCCTGAAAGTCTTTGCATAATGATCTTACCTATAATCTCAAATATAAGAGCAGCAGCTAGAGGATTACCTGGAAGATTTAAAATATAGGTATTTTTTATTTTCCCAAATATAGTTGGTTTCCCTGGTTTGATAGTAATTCCATCGAAGAGTGTTTGCATATCAAAACTATCAAATGCTTCTTTTGTAAAGTCTGCATCGCCTACACTTATTCCCCCACTTGTGATGATAAAATCAGCATACAAAGAGTTGGATATCATCTCTTGAAGTGATTGTACTGAATCTTTTGCCATTCCTACAAAAGTAACATCTGCACCAAGTTCTTTGGTTCGTGCTAAGAGTGTAGGGGTATTTGAGTTGTAAATTTGGTAGTCATTGATCTTTTCATAATGTAATTTCAGCTCATCTCCACTGGTAAAAACAGAAACTTTAGGCTTTCGATACACTTCTACATGGGTAATTCCTTGTGAAGCCAAAATAGTAACAGATGCAAAATTGAGACGATCTCCTTTTACTAAAAGTGTATCCCCTTTTTTTATATCTTCTCCTCTAAATCGTATATGTTGATTGGTTTTTATAGTATTTGGTAATAGAATTGTATCTGCGTTTATAAAAGAAATTAACTCTTTAGGGATAATTGCATCTGTGGAGCTAGGTATTCTAGCTCCTGTCATTATTTTGACACATTGACTTTGAGTAAAAGTGGTTGTTTTTTCACTACCTGCTAAAATTGTATCTATAATTTTCACCTCTTTACTAGCATCACTTATCTTGACAGCATATCCATCCATTGCTGAGTTATGATAGGTAGGAAGTGATATTTTTGCAGATATTGTTTCAGCCAATATTCTATCTTCTATATTTTCAATAGGGATAATTTCTGTGGAGACTGCCATTATATTTTCGCCTACAATTCTTAGTGCCTCTTTTATACAGATACTCATAATATAACCCCTTAATTTTTATATGATATAATACCCAAAAATATTATAGAGGAATATTATATATGGAATTAGTAGAAACATCAGTTACGTGGCATATTTATGCAATAGTAATATTAGTATTAATAATGATAAATAACTTAGCAACTGTTTTAAGAACACAAGATTATATTACATTAGTAAAAAGATTAAAAATACAGACACCCATTTATCATTCGATGAATGCTGTGGTTGCATACACAGGAGGAGTGGTTGCTGCATTTTCTCATGACTTAAGTATAACTGTACTTTTAATGCTAGCAACAACAATATTTATAATGATTTTAGAGATTAAAAGATATAAAAAGATGCGAGTGATAAAATTGGCAGAGATTGATAAACAAAATGAATTTCGATTGTTTGCAAAAAAGATCTATATGATGGAAATAACTGCTGTTATGTTTACTTACGTAATTTCTAAAATATTTTAATATTTACTGATGCAATACACATATCATAAAGAATCAGGGAAAGAGATTATCACTATAGAGGCGGAACTCCATAAATATCTTTTTAAAGTAAGAAGACATAGTATAGAAGATGATTTGTATTTTAGAAATCTAAAAGATAAAAATATCTATAGGTATAAAGTACAAAATATAGATAGAAAAAAAACAACTTTAATGCTTATTTCTCAAGAAGAAAAATCTATCGAACCAAAAAAAGAGTTACATATAGGATGGTGTAAAATTGATCCTAAATCTATTGAAAAAGTAATGGCTAGCTTAAATGAATTGGGAGTGAGTAAAATTACTTTTATCAATTGTGAATATTCACAAGGAAAATATAGTATAAATTTCGAAAAATTAGAAAAACTTTTGATAAACTCTAGCCAACAATCAGGTCGAAGTAGTATCATAAAGCTTGAAGAGTGTAGTAGTTTAAAAACTTTTTTAGAAGAAAATCCAAAGAGTTATATGTTTAATTTTTCAAAAAATTTAATAGAAGATAATAAAGAGAATATAGAAACAATTGTTATTGGATGTGAGGGTGGTTTTTCAGCCAATGAAGTAACTAAGTTTGATCAAAATAAAATTGTTGGTATTGACTCAAATCTTATTTTACGAAGCGAAACGGGTGTGATTACATTGGCTTCTAAATTGTTAGTATAGAGAGTAAAGTAAAACAAAAAAGTTTTACTTTACAGTTTTTAGACCTTTATCAAGCCACCCATAGTTGATACCACCGTCAAGTTCATATACATTTTTATAATGAAGTTGTGTACTTAAAAAACCACCTACAGTTTTGGTTCTATTTGCATGGGCACATATCAAAATAAACTTTTGTTCTTTTGTTGTGACAACTTCTGAAAAATCTTTCATCCATTGTTCAATATTATAATTTCCATAAGCATCAAAAAATGTGATTTTGTAGCTATTTTCAATAACTCCATAGTGTTCCCACTCTTCAGATCGTCTAATATCTATAAGAACTGTACCCTTTTTGATCTCATTTTGTACCTCTTGAGTACTGAGTGTTTTAAAATCAGCTAACATTATATTTCCTAATAATAGTATAAGAAAAACTTTTTGTAACATTTATTTTCCTTGTTAGAATAAAAAAAAGGGAAGAACAAAATGTCCTTCCCTCATTTTTTAGAATAGATAAAAAGAGGTGGTAATTACCAGCTTCTTACTATACTATGACATCTTGAACATGCATTAAGCATATCAGAGTAACCCTCTGCTGCTTTTGTATATGCTTTGTCATCTAAATTTAACTCTATAATCGTAGCATCTGCTGTAATTCTCTTTGAAGCATTAGAAGCTACATTTGCCATGTGTTTTTTATCAGCTGGTAATGATTTGGCAATTAAAGCTTCATCAGAGAACATTACGTTCCCTTTTTTGATTGTCTTAAGACCTTCTCTTATTACCTCTTCATTATTATTGATAAATCCATATTGAACTTGTTGTATACCTTCTTGCATAATTGCCATAGACTTAGTAAGTGTATCATTTGCAGATGCAATGGTTACACTTAAAAGACCTGCTATTATAATTTTAGATAATTTCATAATTTTCCTTTTTTAGTGAACTTGTCGCCAAATTTTTATTTTCCATAACCAAGCAAAGATTGCAAAAATCACAAGATACCCTAAAAATGGTCCACCTAACGATTCTCTTTGAGCTTTTTTACTATCACCAACTTCTGTTAAGTACTCTACAACTTGTTTTTCAGATTCTAAAGTTAACCCAACTCTAGGCATAGCTGTACCCTCTAAATGTTTTTGAGGATTATTGATAAATTCATGTAAATAGTGTTCCCCTCTACTTCTGATAAATTGTGATAAATCAGGTGGTATTTTACCCATATATGATTTGATATTTTCATCTGGAGTTTTAGCAGCCATAGAACCACCATAAAAATCACCATATTTAATACTGTGACATCTTTGACACGCTTCAACAAATACCTCTTTGTTGCTCATCTCTTTTGGTGCAATTGATTGTAAATATGCTACGATATCTGCAATCTCTTGATCTTGCATCCAGTTGTATGAAGGCATAGGATGTGTTGCACCATCTTGAAATTTATGTGATGTTAATGCAGCAGATGCAGGATCTCTTACAAATGCAGCAATATAATTAGCATCATAAAGTTTCCCAGCAGAAGCTAAATCTGGTGGTACTACACCATAAGCAGCAGCATTTGAAGCATCATCCATAAGTGCAGGAAAACCTGCAGATTCAATACTATGACACGCTGTACAGTTTGAAGCAACTAGATCAGCACCAGCAGCTACATTTCCTGTTTTACCTTTTAGACCATCTACATCAGAAAACGTATAGTCAGGTGCTTCTACATGAGGATGTAATTGAGTGTGAGCATATGGCTCAACACCAAAGTATAATGCACCAGTAAAAAATGCAACTACGATGAATATTTTAATCTCTCTCATTATAATGCTCCTCTTGCTTTTGCATCTGATTTAGTAATAAATGGTAATGTAGCCCACAATAGTAAAAATACTGCTGTAGCATAGAAACCTACCCAAGCATTCGCTCCAGTTGGAGGTAATTTACCATATACAGAAAGTACGAGTAAATCTATAATCAATATCCAGAACCAAATAAAGAATTTAGGTCTTTTATGTGCTGGTAAAACATCTGGATCTCTATCTAAGAATGGAAATACAAGAAAAATACCTTGTGCTAACCCAAAAATCATCAGACCAATATCTCCAGCTTTCATTCCAAACATATCAAAGAAAGGACCTCTTAGTGTTTCATATGACCATAAAAAATACCACTCAGGATAAATATGGGCAGGTGTAACCATGGCGTTTGCAGGATCAAAATTCACAGGATCCATCGCAAAATTGTAGTTAAAAAATACTAAGTAAAAATAGAATATTAAAAATAAACCAAGCACTGCAAAATCTTTTGATAAGAATACAGGCCAAAATGGGATAACTTTTGCTTCTTTTTTATTTCCAGCTAAATATTTTTCAGCTTCAGCATCATAATCAATATCTTCTGAGTTTTGATTGTTTACGTGTGGAATTCTTAAAGTATAAAAGTGTACTACGATAAGTTTAATAATCACTAATGGTAATAAAAAAACATGTAACATAAAGAATCTAGTAAGTGTTGCATCACCAACGGCAAATCCACCTCTAATCCATTCTACAAGTCCATATGCTTCTAATGATCCACCAGCAAATAAGTTAGTAATAACAGCTGCTGCCCAGTATGACATTTGTCCCCAAGGTAACATATATCCAGAGAAACCTTCAGCTGAGAATGTTACAAATAATAACATACCAGATAACCAGATCATCTCTCTACCTTTTTTATAAGAACCATAGTAGATACCTGTAAACATATGAATATAGATGATTAAGAATACAACCGAAGCTGCAACACCATGCATATGTCTAAATAACCAACCATAAGCAACATCTTGCATAATTGTATAGTTTACACTATCAAATGCTAAAGCTGTATCTGGTTTGTAATACATTAGTAAGAAAATCCCACTAATAATTAAAATTGCGAAAGTAGTCGCCAAAACTACACCCATTGCCCATAAGAAGTTTATATCTTTTGGGATCCAATATTCTGTCATCATTACTTTCCAGAATTTTTTTCCATTTAATCTTTTATCAATACCCTCTGCACTAAAAAAAGATTCTTTAATTTCTGCCATATTTTATCCCTTACGCTCTAGCTGCAATCATAGCTTTAGATTCTGGTCCATCTTCTCCAAGAGTAAGAACAGTACCTTCAACTTTAAATGGTGGCACAACAAATGGTTTTGGTGGTGGTCCAAAAGTTTGTTTTCCACTTGAGTTAAACTCTCCACCGTGACATGCACATTTCCACATATCTTTTTTCCATGCTGGTATACATCCTAAGTGAGTACAAAGACCAACAACTACAGTATATGATTTATCTCCAATAGTAAGATGATAGTCTTTTGGTAATCCTGCTTTTGTTGCATCATCAAGCATCGCTTGAGATAGCTCTAGAATAAAAATAGGTTTCCCTCTCCATGTAAATGTTTTTGGTATTCCTGGTAGTAAGTCAATATTTGAAAGGTCTATTGTAGTAAACCCAGCTGCTAATACAGATGGAAGTGGATCCCACGCTTGTTTCATACCAACAAGTGAAGCCGCTCCTCCAACTGCAGCTACAGCTGCAAATGACATACCAAGAAAATCTCGTCTATTAGTTTGAGACATTATTTTTCCTTTAAGTAGTAGATTTTAAATCGCCTTAGTATAATCTTTTTTTACTTAAATTATTTACACTTATTAACAAAATTCAGTATTATTTAAGTAATTTTGTTTCTTTTCTCCTCTTTTTTTTTAAGTAACCATTTGTTATAATCTTTTAAAATAAACAATACAAAAGGATTATTATGGATTTTGTTTCAATTATTATGGGAAGTAAATCTGACTATGAAGTTATGAAAAATTGTGCGAACACTTTGGAGATGTTTAATGTCCCTTATGAATTAATTATTTCATCTGCACATAGATCACCTGATAGAACAAAAAAATATATCAAAGAAGCGGAGCAAAAAGGTGCAAAAGTATTTATTGCTGCTGCTGGTATGGCTGCACATTTAGCTGGTGCTTTAGCTTCTGGAACTACAAAACCTGTAATTGGAGTCCCTATGAAAGGGGGTGCTATGGATGGTATGGATGCTATGCTTTCAACTGTACAGATGCCTTCTGGAATGCCTGTAGCTACAGTTGCATTAGGAAAGGCTGGTGCTATCAATGCAGCATATCTTTCTATGCAAATTTTAGCAATAACAAATAATGAATTGGCTATCAAACTTCAAGAAGATAGAATAGTAAAAGAAAAAACAGTTGCAAATGATTCTAAAGAGATTGAAGTTTTAATTTAATTATGAAAAATACAAATATAACATTTTCACAACTACTTTTAAAACTACAACAATACTGGGCAGAGCAAGGGTGTAATATACTTCAGCCTTATGATATTTCGGCTGGTGCTGGTACTTTTCATCCTGCTACTTTATTAAGAAGTTTGGATAGCAAGCCTTGGAGTGTAGCTTATGTTGCACCTAGTAGACGGCCGACAGATGGACGTTATGGTGAAAATCCAAATAGATTGGGTTCTTATTATCAATTTCAAGCACTTATCAAACCGAGTCCTGATAATATTCAAGATTTGTATTTGAAATCTTTGGAGTATTTAGGTTTAGATTTATCAAAACACGATATAAGATTTGTAGAGGATAATTGGGAGTCGCCGACACTTGGAGCATGGGGTCTAGGTTGGGAAGTTTGGCTTGATGGTATGGAAGTGACTCAGTTTACCTATTTCCAACAAGTAGGTGGAATCGCTTGTGATCCTGTGGCTGTTGAGATCACTTATGGAACAGAGCGACTCGCTATGTATTTACAAGGTGTAGATACTATTTTTGATATTGTATGGAATGAAAATGAACATGGTATCACTACATATAAAGATATTCATATGGAAAGTGAAATAGAGTTCAGTAAATATAATTTTGAGATAGCTGATACGGATATGTTATTTAGACATTTTGATGAGTTTTATGCTGAATGTCAAAAATGTTTGGAAGCAGAACTTCCTTTGCCTGCTTATGATCAGTGTATGTTGGCTTCACATGCTTTTAATACACTTGATGCAAGAAAAGCTATCAGTGTAACAAGCAGACAAAATTATATTTTGAAAGTTCGTGAGTTATCTTTGGGCTGTGCCAAAATGTATAAAGAGCAAGAGCCTGAAAGACTAAAAAGACTAGGGTATTAATTTTGAAAATAAAAGATATTTATGAGTATTTAGATTCTTTATCTCCATTTTTACTTCAAGAAAAATGGGATAATAGTGGCTTGATAGTTGGAAATATGGAGGATAAATTTGAAGATATTTATATATCTTTGGATTTAGATTTGGAGTTAATACAAAAAATAAAAAAAAATAGCTTGATTATTACCCATCATCCTCTTATCTTTTCTCCATTAAAAACACTCAATGATGATAGTTATAGTACAAAAATATTAAAACAACTTATCAAAAAAGATATATCTCTTATCTCTATGCATACCAATATAGACAAAACACATTTGAACCATTACGTAGGCTGTGATATTTTAGGATTAAATTTTAAAAAAGATGCTGATTTTATTTTGACAGCAGATATAAATTTATCTTTTAAAGATTTTACAAAACTTTTAAAAGAAAAATTGGGTTTGAAAGCTCTAAGAGTTGTGAATGCAAAAAAGAAAATAGGAACGGTATCCTTGACTACAGGGTCTGGAATGTCACTGCTTCCTTTTGTACAAACAGATTGTTTTTTGACAGGAGATATAAAATATCATGAAGCTATGGAAGCATGTGCTAGAGATATATGCCTTATAGATATAGGACATTATGAAAGTGAGATACATTTTATCACACTCTTGCAGGGACTTCTTGAAAAATATTTGAAAACTAATGATAAAAAAGCTATAATGCTTAAATCACACAATCCATTTAAGTATATATAAGGAAAAAAGATTGAATAAACATCTAGAACAATTGGTAAAACTATCGACTTTCGATAAAGATATTGTAAACTTCGACCCTAAAATTAAAAACGAAGAAGAGAAACTCAAAACATTTACACAAGTAGTTACAAAACTTACTGAAAATGTTGAAAAACTGTATGTTGTCATTGATGATGCTAAAAATAAAAGAATTAAAAACGATATACATTTAAAAGAGTTATCTTCAAAACTTGATGAAATTGCTGGTAAACACAAAATAGCAAAAAATGAAAAAGAGGTAAAAGCCTTACAACTCGAAGAAGAGATAGCCAAAGAGCAAGTAAATTTTGCAAATGAAGAGATCAATAGACTTGATACATTGGCTGCTTCTAAAACTGATGAATTAAATGAATTAAAAGTAGAGCTTGAGGCTGAAGAGGAATCTGTTAAAGAGTTAAAAGAGGCTATTGATAAGAATATTAGTGAATTAGAAAATGCAAAAAATGCTATTTATGAAGAAAAATCAGTGTTAGTTTCTACTGTTGATTCTAAAGTTTTATCATTTTATGAAAAAATTAAAAGATGGGCACATGAAAGTGCAGTCGTTCCTGTAAAAAAACAAGCGTGTTATGGATGTAACATGAAATTAAATGATAGATTTTATAGTGAATTTATCCATTCAAGCGAAATCATGACGTGTCCTCACTGTGGTAGAATTATCTATAAAGAGAATGAACCAGAAGTTTTATAGTTTTATAATAGATAATAAATAATGTTTCAATTTATTTATTATCTATTGGCTTTACTTTTATATATAGTTGCCATCCCTTATCTCCTTTTTAAATCACGAAATAAAAAATACTCAAAAGCAATACCTGCAAAATTCTTTTTAAAAAATAATCTAAAATTTGAAAAAAATAAAATATGGTTTCATAGCTGTTCAATGGGTGAAACAAAAGCATTAAAACCAATGATTGAACTCCTTGGAAGTGACAATGTAAATTTATCAGTGATAACAAATACTGGTTTTGAGCAGGCTTCAAGTATGAGTAAAAATGTCCGTTATTTACCTTTTGAGATATTTTTGCCTTTTTGGATAACAAAACAAAAAGTATTAGTGGTGATGGAAGCGGAGCTTTGGTATATGTTATTTTTAACGGCATTTAATAAGGGAACTAAAACAGTTTTAATAAATGCTCGTATAAATGATAAATCGTATGCAACCTATAAAAAATATAGCTTTTTTTATAAACAACTCTTCAAGTATGTCAATAAAGTATTTGCTCAAAGTGAAACAGATAAAATAAGACTTGAAGAGTTAGGTGCTAAAAATATAGAGGTAATAGGGAATATAAAATTGGCTAGTTTACCTCAAACAAGTAAAAAGTTAAAAAAACCTGATGGAGTAATTATCACAGCAGGAAGTACACATGCAACAGAAGAGGAGTTGATTTTAAATGCTTGGGATAAAACACAAGGAAAATTGCTTTTAGTACCCCGTCATCCAGAAAGATTTGAGGAAGTTTTTGCTTTAGTTGATCAAAGATATAAAAATAGTGATGTAGGTTATCATAGATATTCAAATAAGAATAATTTTGAAAGTGATATAATCATAGTCGATGTGATGGGTGAACTTATAAATATCTATGCTATTAGTGATGTAGTGATATTGGGGGGTGGATTTATAAAAACAGCAGGTGGACACAATCCAATAGAGCCTGCTTTTTTTAACACCATCATAATAAGTGGAGAGGTGATTTTCAATCAAAAATCTCTCTTTGAGTGTGTAAATAATTATTATCTTATAAAAAATGATGAATTGAAAAAATATTTAGATAGTATAGAAAATTTACAAAAATCAAGTTTAGGGCAAGCAGGAACTGTTGAGCCTATATTACAATATATAAAGGATATATAATTATGGAAAAAGCATACAAATTATTAGCATTTCAAGAGGGGATCTCAAATGGAAAAGCAAAGGAGCTTATCGACAAAGGTGTCGTAACTGTGATGGGAAAAAAGCTTCAAGTTGCTCGTGGTGAGATGAAAGAGGATACAGTATTTAAAGTAAAAGATATTGCAAATGCACGAGTTATTTTTGAAGATGATGATATTTTAGTGGTAGATAAACCTCCTCACTTAAATTCGCAAGAGGTAGAAAAAAAGTTTCCACAGGCTGTTTTATTAAATAGACTTGACAAAGAGACAAGTGGTGTGATGCTAATGGCAAAAAATGAAGATTTTAGAAAAAAAGCTATCAATGAGTTTAAAAATCATAAAGTATATAAAGAGTATGTAGCTATTGTAGATGGTAAGATTGTAGAAGAGGAGGTGATAGATATGCCTATTTCAACTATCAAAGGGAAAACAGCACGAAGTAGAATCGACGAACAAAATGGAAAACCTGCAAAAACTACAGTGTATCCAAATATGATAGAGGGTAAAAAAAGTAAGATTAAAATCATCATAGAAAATGGAAGAACACATCAAATAAGAGTCCATTTACAGTATGCAGGTATGCCAATCATTGGAGATCTACAGTATGGAAAACCTTCAAATCAGGTGAGTCGAGTGATGTTACATAGTAAAGTGACACGAATTTTAGGATACGAATTTCAAGCAAAAGAGCCAAAAGAATTTTTTCACTTTGGATTTTAGGTAGTTTATGAAAAGCTTATATGATGATACTATTGCACAAGAGTTTACTACAGATTTAGAATATAGAGTCTATACTTCACGATTGTTAGGGGGTGATCCCTCTTTGGTTTTACACGGTGGTGGAAATACATCGGTCAAATCTATTGTAGAGGGTGAAGAGATTTTATATGTTAAGGGAAGTGGCTGGGATTTGGCTACGATCGAAGCTATAGGATTTGCACCTGTTCAACTTGAAGTATTAAAAAAGATGGCTGCTCTTACATGTTTAAGTGATACCGATATGGTAAAACAACAAAAAGAGGCTATGCTTGATAAATCTGCTCCAAATCCTTCTGTAGAAGCGATACTTCATGCTATCATCCCTTTTAAATACGTAGATCATACTCATAGTGATGCAATTGTTACTATCTCTAATAGTGAAAAGGGAATCGAATATATAAAAGAGGTTTATCCTAATTATTTAATTATTCCTTATGCAATGCCAGGATTTATATTGGCACATACTATCTATAAAAAAATAAAAAATATTGATTGGGAAAAATGTGAGGGTATTATCCTCCACAATCATGGTATTTTTACATTTGATAATGATGCGAAGGTTTCTTATGAAAAAATGATTGATGCGGTTACTTTAGCAGAGAATTTTTTAGATACAAAAGCCCCTTTAATCATTGAAAAATATATGCCAAGAATGGAATTGGATATTCAAAAATTACAAATACTTCTTTCAAAAGAGAAAGGTTTTGATGTCTGTATTAAGGTAAATCAATCACCTCTTGCCTTGCATTATGCATCCCAACGAAATCTAAAACAGTTTGCGAAAAGGGGTGTTTTGGTACCTGAACATATTATAAAAACAAAACGAAATCCAATGATTATCGAAGATTCTAATTTGTCAACTTCCATAGAACTTTTTGAAGAGGAGTATTTGGAGTATTACAATGAATTTACAGCAACCGAAACGATGCTTAATCCTAGTGCAAATTGGGCTGTAGTGAAAAATTTTGGTACACTTAGTTTTGGTAAAGATGAGAAAGAGGCAACTATTATTGAAGATATAACCAATCATACTATGCGAGCAGTTTTACGAGCTGATATGTTAGGTGGATATAAAAGTATTAGTATCTCTGATTGTTTTGAGATGGAATATCGGGAGTTAGAGCAAGCGAAGTTAAAAAAATAAAAATAGAGAGTTTTCTCTATTTTTATCATTAGTTTTTTTGTAACTATTACACTTTTCGTATTTTACAAATAGTATCGTTCCAAGATTGCATCCCTGCTAATGGTGCTGGATTGACTGGTATAAGTGTGTTTGGATTGAATCCATTTCCAGTTCCACCTGCTTTTTCATCCCACCAAATTTTATTCGTCATATCTTTATCTTCATATGAGGGATAGCCTTTGAGGTTTTCTTTTAAACCATTCCGAGCTTTTGCGATTCTTCCCCCATAGTTCATCCCCAATGAGTTACTAATAGCCACAACTTCAGGATGTATCCCTTGTGTTACAAATGCTTTGATAACCATACTTCCTACTATTTCATCTTCTTGACTCGCTTTATATCCCTCTTTTGGTCTATAGGTTGTGATCTCTACCATATCATTTGTTTTGATACCATATTGTTTAGCTGTTTGGGCATTTATCCACATAGGATTGTCATGCACTATCTCTGTGAGATATTTTTGTGGAGCGGTTCTGGCTTGTGTGTGTACATTCCATTTAAAAGTAGTCAGTACCAAACTATCCTCTTTTTTCTCTTTGAGAGATTTTGGCATAATAAAATGTGGCCAACCATCGCCTTTGATACCCAACATTTTTGAATCATTGATGATGTCATTTGATTTTATTTCAAATAATCGTGAGGGAGTTTTGAGTCCTCTATAAGCGATACCCTCTTTCATAAGTCCAATAGCGTTATTTTTTCCTTGACTTTTTTTATAAATAATAACACCTTCTATAAAACTATTTTCCAAATCATCTTCTGAAAGTTTTTTTGCATAGGGTTCATAATTTTTAGGCTTATCTTCTACCCAAACACCATGTTTTTTCATATACTCAAATCCATACATCCCTTCTCTTTGAGGAAGTTTTGAGAGTCGAAGTTTTATAAACTCTTCATAAGAATCAAATTCAAAATATTGTGAGACAGGTTTCCCTATTTTTTTGGCTACTTTTATGAGTGTATCTGCAAAGTTTTCACAATCATAAGGGGGTTTGACCGCTTCTTGTCGCAAGGCAAAATAGGGTACTAAATCGTAAGCATTTCTCCCCTCAATAGTAAATCTTTCAAAATAAGTAGCATCAGGAAGTATCAAGTCCGCATAGTGAGCCATCTCAGAATAAACTACATCGGAGCAAACATGAAAAGGAATCAGCTCTTCATCTTTTAAAACTTCAACAGCCACATCAGGACCCTCAGGCCAAGTTTGAGGAGAGGAGATAGTATAGGACATATATACTTTTATATCATGTTTTTTTGTTTTTATTTTGTCATAACACAACTCACTTACACGCATATTTTGCCATTTATTTGCAAAAGGATAGAGTTTTGGGTCTTCAAGATCTGTAGTAAATGATGGTTTTTTCGGAATTGGTGATGGCATAGGGAAAGATTTGTGTCTTTTACTTTTTGATCCACCAAAAGCATAGCCACCTTTTTTACCGATACTCCCTACAAGTGCATTGAGAATAATAACCGCTCTATCATTATGCAGACCATTATAATGTGCTTGTGAACCTCTATTGGTAAAAGCAGCACAGTGTGGAGCAGCAGCTACGAACTCTCTTGCAAGTCGTACAATATCTTTTGCATCTAGGCCACTCTCTTTGGCTGCGAACTCTGGTGTATATGGCTCTATAAACTCTTTGTACTCTTCGACACTTACATTTGTCCAGTTTGAGATAAACTCTTCATCATAAAGATTTTCACTCATAATCACATTTGCCATACCTAGTGCAATAGCTCCTTCACTTGAGGGATAAGGGGCAAACCACTCATCACTTTTCCCTGCTGTGTTTGAAAGTCGGGTATCAAATGTGACCATTTTTGCACCACTCTCTTTGGCTTCTATATATCTTTTTAAAAGTGGAAATCCCCCTTGATGTGTTTCTAAAAAGTTTGAACCAAAATTTAAAAAATATTTACAATCTCTCGCATCAACAGTCTCCCAGCTCGTATCTCCAATAGTAGTATAGTTTGCTGCTCGTTTATTTGATGAACATAAGGCACGATGGTTGAGAACGACAGGTGAACCAATAGCATTCATAAATCGCCCAGTGATATCTCCCATTTTGTTTCTCCCTTGATGAAATACAACACTTTCAGGTTTTTTATCATCGATACATTTTTTTATCTTTGATGCCATCATATTATGTGCTTCATCTAAAGTGATTCGTTCCCAAAGTCCCTCTCCTCTTTTTCCTACTCGTTTAAGAGGATAGACCATTCTTTCTGGATAATCAACAGCATTGACACCCCCATGTGCTTTGGCACAAAGAGTTCCCTCACTATTAGGGTCAGTAGGAAGTCCCTCGACTCCTAAAATTTTGCCATCTTTAACCAATACATTCATACCACATATTGTAGAACAGTTCAGACAAACACTCGGTATTTTGTCTATATCTTTAATATTTTTTGCTAATGTATCAAAATCTTGAAATGTTTCTAGTTCACTTGCATTTGCTTTGGTAGGTGAAAGGAGGGTCACTTCACCCAATTTAAGAGCAGCCATACTTAACACACCATTTTTTAAAAAATCTCTTCTTTTCATACTACACCGCCCAATTTTCTATTTCGTAATTTAAAGGTGAAAATCGTACACCTTTTCTTAGTTTGTTTTTCATGCTCTCTTTTGCACCTATATGCAAAGTAGAGGGTTTGTCTCTTTTGTCATTTATAAATGGTTTTGCACTCAAAGGTATCTCCTCTTTTGTACGAATCACTTGTATAGCATTGGCTACACAGGTCTCTTCACATGCTGGTTTCATTCCTACTTCTAGTCTATGCTCACAAAGATTACATTTTTCGGCTATATTGGTATGAGGGTTTACATAAACAGCCCCAATAGAGCAGGCTCGTGTACAGTCTCCACAGCCATTACATTTGGCTTCATCTATTTTGACTATTCCATTTTTTCTGGAAATTGCCCCTTGAGTACATGCTTTTTCACAAAAAGCATCGGTACATTGACGACACATAAGAGGTAAAAAATCTCTTTTGACATTTGGAAAAGTTCCTGAATCTTGATAGAGAGTCACGGTTCTAAAATATCCTAAGGGAGCTTTAAATTCTTGCTTACAGGCGACTTCACAGGCGTGACAACCGACACATTTACTGGCATCAACTATCATTTGGTAGTTTTGCATTTTTTATCCTTGATAAGTTTTATTTATATGAGAGATGTGTTGTATAGTATAAAGTAGAAGTATAAACACTGCTTGATCCACAAGCCTTTGAGAGTAAGATTATAAGATTTGAGCTGTTAAATCTTTCTTAAAGTTTCTAATATTTTGGAAATATTAGAAACTTTTATCATAAGATTACATTATATCCAATTGATGTGCCAAGTCATTTGCGATTCTTTCGTAGTTTCGTATATTTAACAGTCTCTCTTGACCATTTTTTCCTACTTTGGCTACTTCCTCCTTGGAGAGAGAGATGATTTTTTCTATCTTATCTTTGATAGAATTGACATCAAAATCACATAACCAAGCAGAAGTATCATCTTCAAAAATAGAGGCATTATTTTCATTTTTTGTCATAAGACAAGGCACAGTAGATGTATAATAATCAAGCACTTTCATAGGTGTTGAGCTATTAAATAAGACAATATTTGGCAATGGTGCGAGTCCCACATCTGCTTTTGAGATCAATTCTAACAGTTCTGCTTTTGAGTTTGCATCATAAAGTTCAATACAATCGTGGAGATCAGGATACGCATCGAGCATAGCATTTGCATACTCTGGGTCTTTTGTAGATATCATAAGTTTGAATTTTGTTGGATTTACCAAAGAAAAAGCTTCCATAACTGTTTCAAATTCTCTTAATTTATCAAGTGTTCCTGCATAAAAAAATCTTTTTTCTTCACCCTCATGTTGTAAATTTGGCTTGAGATCTTCAGGATCTATAGCAGATGGAATCACAAATGTCCGTGTTTTTACCGATTTTAGATAATCATCTCTCATCTGTCGTGATGTTGGCAAAAATATATCACACTGGTTAATCAGATTTGCTTCTGAAAATGTTTTTACTTTGCTACTAATCACATCAAAAAAACTTTTTTTATTATTTGCTTCATCTTTTTGGAGTTTTAAAATCCTTTTAGGGAAAGAGAGTCTATATCCTAAAATAAAATTATAATCTTTTTTGACACTTAAAACCTCTTTTAATATTGCTGTATGATTTCGTACAAATACATATTTATAGTGACCAATATATATTTTGTTTCTATCAAGTTCTTCTATAATATTATATTTGTGTTTCAAAGGCATGATAAATCTATTACCATCTTTTATTTCAAAATTTTCACTTGTTTTAGAGAAATACATAATATCTACATCAAAATGCTTTCCTAGATATTTTTCAAAAAGTGGTCCTATAAAACTATGCTCTTTATTTTCATTTTGATCTGTTAAGTATAAAAACTTTTCCATAATAATCCTTTTATTTAATTTTTATAAATATATAATAAAAAAGTATCAAATGCAATAGTGTGAATAAATTACACATAAATAAAATGTATTTTTCTATTAATGAGAATAAATGTAACATAAAAGAATAGAAAAATGATACGATTAGAGTTTTTAATCGTATCAAAGATGAGATGATTAATTTGACTAATCGTATCATTTCAATTATAATAGTAAAAATAGGAAAAAAAATAGAATGAAAAGATGGATTTGGGAACAAGATAATTATCCTAACTTTACTTATGATACAGATAAACTTCAATATATCCTTGAAAAAGTATCTTTGGAGCAAGGATATCTTATCGCTATGAGTAAAGTGATGGATGATGAAAGTGTAATTCAACGACAATCTGAAGCACTCGTATGTTCACCATATCAAAATAGCCGACACGACACCAGCAACAGCATCAAGAGATATAGTACAACTTATTGAATTTGGATGTATAAAACAAATAGAAAATACTGCGGGTAGAAATGTACGGTATACAATCGTGTTAAGTAATATGAAATAAAAGAGTAAAATAAAACAATATCACAAAGAAAATAAAAATACTTTTCGTTATAATAACAGCAGTTATCATAACAAAGGTTTTTATAATGAAATTTTACCATAAAATAAAAAAAGGGACAAGATTTACATCTTATCCCTTTTTAAATAGTAGAAATAGTGACTAAACTATATCACAACCTTTTTCACCTTCGATTATCTCACCGATAACATATCCATCAGTTTTTTCTAAGATAGCATCGACTTGTGAAGCATTGGCTACGAATATCATCCCTACACCCATATTAAATGCTCGGAACATCTCTGATTCTTCTACATGCTCACCCATAAGTTCAAAAATAGGTAAAACTTGTACTTTATCTCTTTGTACTACTGCTCTTAAATTATCAGGTAAAACTCTAGGTAAATTTTCAACGATACCACCACCTGTAATATGTGCTAAAGCATTGATGTTTTCTTTACAATTTTTGAAATCTTTTACATAGATTCTTGTAGGTTCTAAAAGTGTATCTATCAAAGTACGACCGTTAAAGTCATCTTCAAATTTCATACCTAATTTTTCTAATAATAATTTTCTTACTAAAGAAAAACCATTTGAATGGATACCAGAACTAGGAAGTGCAATCAAAACATCACCAGCTTCAACTCTACTTACTCTATCCATCTCTTCTTTTTCTGCGATACCGACACAAAAACCAGCAAGATCAAAATCACCTTCTTTATACATACCAGGCATCTCAGCAGTTTCACCACCGATTAAAGCACACTCACTTCTGATACAACCCTCAGCGATACCTTTAACTACTGCACTTGCTTCCTCTACTTCAAGTTTTGCTGTTGCATAGTAGTCTAAGAAAAATAATGGTTCACCAAAGTTACAAATCAAATCATTGGAACACATAGCAACTAAATCAATACCAACTGTATCAAACTTTTGAGAATCGATAGCAAGTTTTAACTTTGTCCCTACACCATCTGTCCCTGCTAAAATAACTGGTTGTTTATATCCTGTAGGTAATTCAAATGCACCTGCAAAAGAACCAATTCCTCCTAAAACACCTGGAATCATTGTTGATTTTACATGGGGTTTGATATTTTCTACGAAACTATTTCCCGCATCTATATCTACACCTGCATCTTTGTATGAAATTGTACTCATTGTTTTTCCTTACTATTCGTTATATTGTACATTTTTTTGTAATTAAACAAAGTGGACAAAATTTTGTTATTCCTGCTACCAATGGTAACGCACCTAAAGAAAACCATAAATTATAAAGTTCCCCTTCTGCTGTAAAATAAAAACCAGCAGCTAATACAATAAGTCCCAAAATAATTCTAAATTTTCCACAAAAATTTTTAATCTTATCAAATGTATTCATAATTTTCCCCTTTAGTTTTTGCAAGTTATTTGCATTTAACTATTTTTTGGTATTATATCTAAAAATAATTTAAAAGGCTTATAAATGGCAAGTAGAGAGAATAAAAACTACGCTTATGATGAGATGATGGTTCATGTACCAATGTGTTCACATAAATATATAAATAAAGTATTGGTAGTGGGGGAGGTATCTGAAGATTTTAAAGCAGAGTTAGCAAAACATGAATGTAAAGATATTACATATAGTGATGAGTTAAATGTAGATGAACAATTTGATATTATTCTTTATAATAAAGATGTCCCAACAGAGCTTGAGATGGCTAATGTTGAAAGATGTTTGGAACCTAAACAAGGTATATTTGTAACAAAAGCTTCTTCAGTTCAAAGAGATGTTGAAACTTCACAAGCAGAGATAACAACAGTAGGAAAAAATTTCTGGATCTGTATGCCATATAGTTTTGGACATACTACACTCATTTTTGCTTCTAAAAAATACCATCCACAAGCTGAAATAGTACTTCAAGTTTCTGATCTATTAGAGGGATGTGAGTATTATAATACAGAATTACAAAACTCTGCATTTGTCTATCCACAATATGTAACAAAAGCACTCACTGGAATAGCAAAAAGATAGTCTTAATAAAACAAGAGATAAAATTATCTCTTGTTTTTTTTATTCTTATTTACTTTCTTATTTTCAAATATATTTTGCTATAATGATCTATCATTTCAATAAGAAGGTAGAGACTTGAACAATCAATCAGACGAAAATTTTAAATATGCAATTGCATTGACAGGTGGAATTGCAACGGGAAAAAGCACAGTAACATCGCTGTTTATGTTACACGGTTTTTTGACAATTGATGCAGATAAAATAGCCCATACATTGCTTAATATTCACAGTGAACAAATAGCAAAATTATTTGGTGATAAGTATGTCGAAGAGGGAAAAGTATTACGGAAAAAATTAGGAAATTTGATTTTTAATGATGAAAAAGAAAAAATTAAACTAGAACAATTTATCCACCCTTTGATAAAAGATGCTATTATAGAAGAAGCAAAAATATTTGAATCTCAACACAAACCTTACCTTATAGATATTCCACTTTTTTTTGAAAAACAGCACTATAATATAGAGAAATCAATAGTAGTGTATACGTCCAAAGAGACACAGACCGAAAGATTGATGAAAAGAGATAATTCGACAAAAGAGCAAGCACTTTCTCGTATTAATAATCAAATGGATATTGAAGAGAAAAAAAATCTTGCTACATATGTGATAGATAATACCCAAAATTTAAAATCTCTTCAAAATGAAGTAGAAAGAGTCAAAAGTTTACTTTTATAGAAAGATAAAAATTAGTTTTTTATCTTTTTGTAGAAAATATTCTCATCAATAATCGTAGTATTCCTACTGCTATATACAAAATAAAAGTAAATACAAATGGATGCCATAGTCCTGGTATTCCAAATGCTCCTCCTGATTCAAGACTCAAAAGATGCTCAATAGGGTGGTTTATCCATTGTTTAAAATGCATGCCTATTGATAAAAATAAAAATAAACCTATAAATAGTATGAGTTCTTTTTTCATAATACTCCTTTTTGAAAATATGATATAGAAAAGAACTCTGGCAGTTTTACTCTATTTTTTGATGATACTATGGATATATGTTGCCATATTTTTTGTATCATAATCATATCCTTTATCTATAAGTTTTTGCATATTATGAACCATAATGTCATGATCTGTTCCTGATGATTGGTTTGTACCACCATTTTTTACATCATAAAGTACTTGTTCTAACTCCCCGATAGTTCTATCGTTAAGACTTGGAGTCTTTTTTTCAGGTTTACCCTCTGCATGTACACCATGGCATTTTATACAAGACTGTTCATATACTTGTGCAGATGTTAATTTGTATGTTTTTGTTTCTGTAGATGTAGATTTATCACCACAACCAGCAAGAGCAATCATTGCAGTTGTAGAAAGTAGTATTGTTGTTAGTGTATTTTTTATCATATGTAATATCTCCTCTTTTTCTTAAGCTTTACCAGAAAGCATACCATAAATTGTCATTGGTTTTAACAAATATACTTTTAATAACCACCAAATATATCTCTCTTTTGTAGGATCAAGAGGAACAAATGGAGTTGGTTTTTTAGTCCAGTTAAATTCAGCTAACATAACTGTACCAATAGATGTAATAAGTGGACATACTGTATACCCTGCATACTTCAGATTTGAGTCAGGAATTTTACCATTTTCCATCATCGAGATGATATTGTTTACAACCACTTTATATTGTTTTCGAGCACTTCCTCCTGTTTTACCCATAGGTACAGCAGCTATATCTCCTAGTGCAAAAACATTTGGAAATTTTACATGCTGGAGTGTCTCTTTTGTAACAGGGACCCATCCATTGGAAGATCCAATAGGAGAGTTTCCTATCTCATCTGGAGCTTTCATAGGAGGTGTCACATGTAAAAAGTCAAAATCAACAGTAACCTCTTCACTTTTAAGTTCGACTCCAAACTCTTCTAAATCTTCATCCCATTCACCTTTTTCTTTCCAGTGATGATTGAATATAGCTTTGCCATCTCTAATAGCAGTAAGATTATGGGCATAACTCCATTTGAAACCTTCTCTTTCAAATTGCGATTTGATAGCTTCGTGATATTCTGGTACACCAAACATTGTAGAACCATTTGGATAAAAGTGCAAATCAGCATTTGCTCTAGCATCTTTTCCTGCTTCTTTCAATCTAGCATTTGTAAGATACATGATTTTTTTAGGAGCACCACCACATTTGATAGGTGTATTTGGATGAGTAAATACACCTTTTACTTTTTCACCTTTTTTTGCATCGGCTATAAATTTTTGCATATTTATCCAAGTTGCTGCACTTCCATCAGCACTATAAATAGAAGACACACCCAAAGCAGTCATTAGATCGACTGCTTTTGTATTTTTACCAGAAGAAAAAAGCTCTCCAGCTTCTTCAAGACCCTCAATAGCTGCATAATTAAGTTGAATACCAGCTGCAATTACTAAATAATCATAAGATATTTTAGTTCCCTTATCTGTAACTACTGTGTTACTATCTGGATCAAACTCTACTGCTGTTTCTTTTACCAATTTTACACCTGCAGGTACAAAATCATCTCTTTTATATTGTATATCTGATTGTTTCCAAAGTCCTGCACCAACAAGTGTTTGACCAGGTTGATAAGATACTGAAAGTTCCCCTGGTTCGATAACTGTTATGTCTGGATTTGATAATTGGTTTGTAAGTCTCGCTGCTGTAGACATACCTGCTAAACCACCACCGACGATAAGAATCTTCCCTTTTGCCTCACTGGCATTTGCAGACGTTGCTGCCTCTGCTTCCGTGCCACCCATCATAAGTGCAGATAAACTCCCAACACCCATCATTTTCATAGCATCTCTTCTCGAGATACCTTGTTCTTTTAATATTGCATCTAATTGCTTTAAATCTTTTTGAACATCTCTATTCTCAATCATTTATGTTCCTTTCCATTCATAATTAACTAAAAATCAGATTATCACAAAAAAAATAATAGATAACTTAATTTTTAGTAGAGATTGAAAATTTATAATAATTCATTATAATATGTATTTGTTATACTCATCTTTTGTATTTATATTTACAAACTGTTGTGTATCATCAAAAAGTACTTCTTGATAGCTATGGGTATAGTTTCTAAGGGCTTTTATCTTATGAATATTTTCATCTAAAAGCAAGGTAACAAAAGGGAGTAATGAGTGTGAAAATACACCACATAGATTGTGAGTATATGATCTATCTTTTGCGAGTGTCAACTGATTTGGTAAAGAATTTTTGACTAATAATTCAAAAGTATCTTTTTCGATAAAAGGAACATCAACAGTGGTTATAAATACTTTTTTGGCTTCTAGTGAAGATAAAATAGAGTGTAATGCAATCATAGGTGAGAAAATTTCTGAAGATTGATCCAATAATAGTTTGGCAGAAAAATTAAATTTGTTGGTTTTACTAGAGATGTAAACTGTAGAAAATATTTTTGAGAGTTTATCGTATTGGTATTCTATAAGTGTATCAAAGTTTTTAAAAGGCATGAGTGATTTATCTTCACCCATCCTTCTACTAGCCCCTCCACTTAAAATAACGCAAGGGATATCTATCATTTTATAACGATGCTGGATCTGTTATATATCCACTGATGGCACTAGCGGCTGCTACGGCACTATTTGAAAGATATACTTTAGATGTACGGCTTCCCATTCTACCTACAAAGTTTCTATTAGTTGTAGAGATACACACTTCATCATCACCTAAAATACCCATATATCCACCTAGACACGCTCCACAAGTAGGATTTGATACGACCGCACCTGCATCAACTAAGATATCGATATATCCTAGTTTTGTAGCTTCTCTTAAAATTTGTTGTGTTCCTGGAGTAACTATCATTCGTGTATGTTGTGCAACTTTTTTACCATTTAAAATTTCAGATGCAATTTTGAGGTCACTTAATCTTCCATTGGTACAAGACCCTACAAATACTTGATCGACTTTAATATTATCTTCAACTGCTTGAGTAATTGAATGACCATTTTCAGGTAAAAAAGGATACGCTATAACTGGCTCTAAACTAGCTACATCGATCTCAATTACTTTTGAGTATGTTGCATCATCATCACTGTAAAATTCTTTAGGAGTATCTCTTAGTCCACCATTTGCAGCAGCTCTCTCATCTAAAAATGTTCTTGTAATATCATCAACAGCAACAATACCATTTTTTGCACCCGCTTCAATCGCCATATTACATAATGAAAATCTATCATCCATAGTTAAGTAAGCGATTGTATCCCCTGTAAACTCAAGCGTTTTGTATAATGCTCCATCAACACCTAAAATACGGATAATTTCAAGTATTAAATCTTTTCCAGTTACAAACTCAGATGGTTTCCCTGTAAATACTACTTTGATAGCTTCAGGTACTTTGAACCAGTTTCCACCAGTAATCATAGCAAATGCCAAATCTGTACTACCCATACCAGTAGAAAAGGCCCCTAAAGCTCCATGTGTACAGGTATGTGAATCTGCACCAATGATAACATCACCTGGGATAACGAGACCTTTCTCAGGTAATAAAGCATGTTCAATACCCATATCTTTTTCATCAAAAAAGTTTTTAAGATTGTGTTTTGCTGCAAATACTCGTGATACTTTTGCTTGATTTGCTGAAGCTATATCTTTCGCAGGGATGAAGTGATCGAGAACAATACTAAAACCATCAGGATTAGCCAATTTTGTCGCTCCACTCTCTTCAAATGCTTTGATCGAAATAGGTGTAGTGATGTCATTTCCGATAACCATATCAATAGGACTTCGTACTATTTCCCCTGCAAATACATCATGTCCAACATGATTACTAAATATCTTTTCTGTTATTGTTTGTGCCATTTTTAAATCTCTTTTTATAATTAATTTTTGATATTTTACCTAAAAAATCATTTTATACCACTTATAAGTTATTTGCTGTTACAATTAATCATATTACATAATTGGAGTGATTTTGAATAATAAAAATATTATATTGATAGGTTTTATGGGTGTTGGAAAAGGTTTGATAGCTCGTGAGTTGGTTAAAAATAGTACATATTTTGCTGTTGATACAGATGATTTACTTGAGAGTTTGGAAAACAGAAAAATAAAAACTATTTTTGAAAAAGAGGGTGAGCCATATTTTCGTGCTTTAGAGAAAAAATGTGCTTTATGGTGTGAAGAGAATCTTTCGGGAACTATCATCTCTACAGGAGGTGGATTTTATAAGCAAGAAAATTTGAAGTCTATAGGGACAGTTATCTATCTTGAATCTACATTTGATGCTATTTTGGAGGGGATATACAACTCTCCAAATGCAAAGAAAAAATTGAAAAAGAGACCTTTATTGCAAGATTTAGAGAGTGCTAGAAAGCTTTTTGAACAGAGAATAACAGAGTATAAGCGTGTTGCTGACATAGTTATAAATATTGAAAATATAGATACAGCTACTGCTTCTAAAGATATATTAGATGCGTTAGCTGAATAAATATTTGAAAAAAATAAAATTTGAGGATATATTTAAGAATTTTTAGATATAATCCACAACTTATTTTTGTTGAGTGCTTTACTTTTAGGGTAAAACATAAAACTTAATAATTCAAAATTTTCGCAAAGGAGTCCTAACATGCCAAAGATGAAATCTAATAGTGGAGCTTTAAAAAGATTTAAAGTGAAAAAAAATGGTTCAATCAAAAGAGGAAGTGCTTTCAGAAGTCACATTCTTACTAAAAAAAGCCAAAAAAGAAAAGTAAATCTTAGAGGTCCACAAGTTGTAGCTGATGCAGATGCAACAAGAGTAAAAAGAATGTTAAACAAAGCGTAAGCACAAGCTTATACTAAATATAACTATCTTTTTTTTAAGTCCCAAAGAAATAGTCCCTCCGATTTAGTTCGGATAAGTTCAGTACTTTATGTACAGACACCGTGTACACAAGTTGTATAGTGGTAAAGATAAGGAAAAAATATGCCAAGAGTAAAAACTGGTACGACAAGAAGAGCAAGACATAAAAAAATTCTTAAACTTGCTAAAGGATTCTACAGTGGTAGAAGAAAACACTTTAGAAAAGCTAAAGAGGCTGTTGAGCATGCAATGCAATATGCTTACAGAGATAGAAGACAAAAGAAAAGAGACTTTAGAAGACTTTGGATTGTTAGAATCAATGCAGCTTGTAGATTAAACGGTATGAGTTACTCAACATTCATCAACGGTTTAAACAAAGCTGGTATAACTTTAGATAGAAAAATTTTAGCTGATATGGCTATGAACGATGCTACATCTTTTGCAACTGTTGTTGCAAGTGCAAAAGCAGCATTAGAAGCATAAGTATTTATACTTCTCAATAAAAAAGGGATGCAAATTTGCATCCCTTTTTTTATAAATTACAATATCAAATAAAGTAGATTATTTCTACTTTATTTGTTTTATTAGAATCTGTAAGAAACTGATGCTCTTAAATCAGATGATTTCTCAACTGGATCTTGACCATTTGCTTGTGCTTCTGCCATAGTCATAGGAGTTCCGTCTGCACCAAAAAATGCTTGACTTCCTGTATAATCATATTTGATTTGTGTATATCGTGCATTAAATGTCAAAGACTCTGTAAGTGGTTTAGTATAGTATATCTCCCAAGCTGTTCCACGTGCTGCTATTTTACTACCAGACATTGTATCTTCACCATAGGTCATACTTCTCCAGTATTTGCTTCCTTTGTTCCACTCGATACCGATTCGACCATCTTTTGTAAGTAAACAAGGTAAATTTAAACCTACCCAAAAAGAGTTACCAGTTTCACTTTCTGTAGAACCTAACATTCCACCCTCGGTCATTCCTCCACCAATTGATTCTTTTGATGATCCATTTGGATTTGTTCTTGATTGTGCCCATGATGCAAAAAATACAGTATCATCTAAATAATCACTAATTCCATCACCTAAACCATTTGCTTTAAACATAGCTGTAAATAAATCTAAATCACCTACATCTGCAAATGAAGGTTGTACTCCTGTAGTTTGATATGCACCTAAAGAGGAGTTTGTAAAACCAATCATATTAACAGCTCTTGCATAATTGGTGTGTACAGAATATTGTCCATTATCCCACGGTACAAAAATAAAACCATACATATCTACATCAGGATTTTTTGTTTCATCTTCAGCATACGATGAACCATCTTGTTGAAATCGAGGTGTTGCATTGGTAAGACCTCTTCCTGTACACAATTTCCACCACATACCCTCAACACCTGTGACTTTATCCAAATTAAATTTTGAACTCAATCCATCAAACTCTACATTTACTGTGTGTGAAAGTGGAGAATTGTCTTTCATCCCCTCACGCATATTGATCCCCAATCCATCTGTAGAAGGTCGCCGTCCTATAGATATAGTCCAAGGTACATCTGTATCAAAGAAAGTATCATTTTTATAGAGCCAATAGGCTTCTTTTACTTTTATAGTATTATCATTTGCATTTTCATTGGTTACCCAGTCGAAGTCAGCATAACCTGGATTTGTATTTGCTTGACTGTGACTTGCAGAATCACCATATGCTTTGTAGTATGAGAGTTTTCCTTTAAATAAAACATTGTCACTTGGAGCGAAGCCCATACCTAACCAAAGTCTATTTGTTAAAAGATCTGGGTTTGATGATTTTTCACCACTTGCATGTGTATAATGGATAGAATCCCAAGCAGTTCTAAAATCTATATCCCATTTGATATTGTCAGCTGCATCATGTGCTTTTACTTTGTTAATTTTTTTCGTTAATTTTTTATTTGCTTTGATATCATTCTTTTCAACTTTATTAATCTGATCATTTGCTTTTGCCAATTTTTGTTCTAGCAGCAAAATCTTTTTTTCCATTTGATTAAATCTTTCCTCTAAGCTTGTATCCGCAACTGATGTTGTAACTATTGCTGCTACAGCAGATAGTATTATTATGTTTTTTTTCATTCTTTTCTCCTTAAATATATGTTAGTTTAAACTACAAATATTTGTATATAACTGAGTTTTATTAAAAAAAGGTTGAGATTAACCCAACCTTTTTACTTAACTTTAAAGTATTTTAACCTAACAAGATGGAACATTTCCTGAATCATTTGCATATTCGTAAAAAAAGTCATAATAATGAGGAACAAATTTTGCTCTTACTTTTTTGACATTTGGACAAATTTTCATAATCTCTTCTGATAATTTACCCTCTTTATTGATAGCTTCCCACTCATCTTGAGAATGTTGTGCTGACATTTTAGCACCTGTCATACCACAAGCTTTTTTGAGTTTTTTGGCAAACAATTTTTGACCTTTTGCAACATCGGCATTGGCAACAGTAGTGGTTATCATCATCGCTACAGCACTTGTAAGTGCTAATTTTAGTAAATTATTCATTACTATCCTTTATATTTAAGTTTACTTTATATTATAACATAGAAAAGTAAAAATAGAAATAAAAATAAAGTAAATAAGTATGGTATAATCTCATATGAAATACTATATATTAAAAAAACTCACAGAACACTTATCTTTGTATCGAAATATCAAAGTGATAAAAAGGGTAGAAAACAATACTATCAAAATAGAATTTAACAATAAAAATATCTACTATTTTGATCTCTCTAAAGGTACTGCAAATATCTATAAAAAAGAGAACAATGACAATATCAAAAAAGATTTCACTGCCCCTTTTGATATTATTTTAAACAAACGATTTACTTCAAGCAATATAAAAAGTGTCAAACTTTTAAATGATGATAAAATTATCCATATCGAAGTACAAAGTAAAAGTGCCTATAAAACACAAACTACAATACTCCAAATGGAGTTTACAGGAAAAAATACCAATATCATTGTATTGGATAAAAATAATATTATTTTAGAAGCTTTACGACATATAGATGAGTGGTCATCTGTACGAATTGTGAAAGTAGGGATACCGTTAGTTCCACTTGAAAAACCAAATTTTGTGTTTGAAGAGAAAGAGATACAAGATATAGATGGCTATTTACTTGCACTTTATAAAGAAAAAGAGGCTAAAGAGTTAGAAAATATTAAAAAATCAAAATATTTACAACTTAATAAACATATAAAAAAAATTACAAAAATTTTGAATACCCTTGATGATTTAGAACAATTAGAAAAAAATGCTATCAATTATAATGTGGAAGCGACAGAAATATTGTCTGATTTATATAATTATACAGGATATGAAAAGCAAATAAAGTTATTGAAATCAAATGATTTATATACAAAATCAAAAAAAACAAAACAAAAAATACAAAATCAACATATAGAGGAAACAAATTTAACCCAAAAACTAGAATTTTACAATCGTATGCTGTATGTGATTGAAAATGCAACTACAAAAGATGAGATAGAGTTTTATATGCCCAAAAAAGATAAAAATCAAAAAAAGACAAAAAAAGCAAATCCTTACAAAAGTTTTTTTATAGATGGTTACAAAATAATGCTTGGTAGAGATGAGAGAGAAAATATCTTTTTATTAGAAAATAGTAGAGCGAGTGATTTTTGGTTTCATCTACAGGGTCAAGTATCTTCACATGTGATTATTTCTAATACAAAAAAAACAGTACCAGAAAAATTGATAATAGAAGCAGCTAAAATATGTGCAAAATTTTCAAGTGATTTTGGTGGAACTTTTATTGTAGACTATACACAAAGAAGAAATGTAAAGATACAAACTCGTGCAAATGTGCTGTATAATCCCTATAGTACGTTGGTTGTAAAGGTCTAAAAAAAAATTTGAGAATATTGTTTTATAATTAAGCATACTTTAAGGTACTCTCTATTATAATTCCGCCATCAAACAAAAGATGACTAGCTTCATACGGGTCTTTAGCTCAGCTGGTTAGAGCACTCGGCTCATAACCGAGTGGTCGAAGGTTCGAGTCCTTCAAGACCCACCACTTTTGATTTGATACGCTTTTTTAAGCGGGAGTAGCTCAGTTGGCTAGAGCCTCTGCCTTCCAAGCAGATTGTCGCGAGTTCGAGTCTCGTCTCCCGCTCCACTTCAAAATTTTAGTATGCTTCAGTAGCTCAGTTGGTAGAGCAGCTGATTTGTAATCAGCAGGTCGTAGGTTCAAGTCCTATCTGAAGCTCCACTAACAATTTATATCAATTTAATTTTCTTAACTATAAACGCCAATTCGATAAATAAACGCAATTTCCACACCTAAAATACGCTGCCATTTGTGTAGTAAATGCTTTCATAAATATCTCAAATGGTGTTTTATATCCCAAACTCTTTCTTGGTCTATGATTCAGCTTATTTGCTATTGTAACTATATTCAGTTAGTCTTTTATTCTATATTCTGAAAAAATTGCGGTTATTGTTTGAATTGGCGATTGGCTTTATTATATTTATTCATAAATGATTTTATTTTTTTCAATTCTCATTGAACTTACAGGTGTACATTTTAAGTTCCCATTTATTTCTAATGATTTATTTTGCATATTATATATATTTAACTTTCCATCTTTTTTTTCAATCAATTCTAATTTTCCACACTCATTTAAATACTGATATTCATAACCATCTTGTCCCTCTTTTCTTATTTTAGATAAATCATACCAAATTGTTTTTAATTCTTCTAAAGCAACTTTTATATTTTTTTCCAAATCATTATAATTACAGGTAGTCATCGATGGGAATACATTTAATTCTTTCCAAGTTTCATTTATTTCTCCAGAATTATATATTTCAAATATACCCTCTGAAGTAATCACAAATTCATTTTCATTAGAATTAAAAGTATAAATATCTTTAATTTCAAATGTTGCACCTTTTTTAATCTTTATTGCGATAAATCCTCTTCCTGATATAACACCAAAGGGATAGTATGTATTTTTATCAATAAAACTTACTCCATCATGAAATAAATTTCCTCGGAGTTTTGATATATATCCTACTCCATTTCTAGAATCTTTTGGATATTTATTATTTATCTCTTTCATCTTTTCATTTTGTTGTAAATATTTACATGCTTTTAGTGCTAGTTGATAAGCAGTCGCTACTTTAGATATGATTGATTCATAGAGTATTCTTTGTAGTTGTAAATCTTCTACTATTTTAACTTGATGAAGTAAATATTCTATATCATTTATCTCAATTCTTGCCATTGATTCTACATCTATTCTAACTGAAGAATCATTATCCATCAAATTTCTTTTTTCTTTAAATGCCATTATTTATCCTTTTATAATTGATACTAAATTTCACTCTCTTCCCTCTTACCCAAAGTTCCCCATAGTCATATCAAAGTATACCACATAAAAGTATCAAAATAAGATATAATACAAAATGAATTATATACTGACAAAACACGCAAAACAAAGAAGACCACACCATCCGATAAAGGAAGATGCCTATCTTAAAAATTGGTTAGAGGCATTTGATAGAAAATATGATTTTTCTACTCTAAAAATAAACAGTGCTTATAAAATATACTTAGGATACAACACAGCAATCATCAAAAAAAATGATAAAAATACAATAGTACTGATCACCTTTAGGGGATTTAAAGAATCTATAGAAAAGTTTAGTTTTGACAATTTGAAGATGAGAGAAACGGAAAATAGAGATGCGATACTCAAACCAATATACAGAATCAACTACATGCAAAAAACTATCAAATGTGGCTCAATAGTAAAAAACACAAAAACAGACGATAGATATAGATTATGTTTGAAAAAAAATTTGGATACAAAGTTTATCATTCCTGATTTTGAAGAGGATATATATTTTAATACATTTGATGAGATAGAGCAATTTGTAGGAAAAAATAAAGAGGATGAAAAATATTATCTCAAGATATTTACTAGAAAAGAGGAGTATTAAATACACCATTAGATAGGGTACTTATATCACTTTTTTCTATTTCGTACCATTGTTATCAAGGTAGTGAAGAAATTTACGTTTCTTGTGGGTGCATTTTCGAACCATTCTTTTATTATTAAGTAAGCGTTACTCATATAATAATAATTAATATTGGATTCATTTTGTTTTGTAATACTTTGTATAGATTTTAAAAAAGTTTTACTATTTTCACGAGTTTCATATTCTATATTAAATTTTTTATTTTCTCCATAAAGCATATTTGCAACATCATCAAAATAAAATAAAAGAATATATATTGTAGTTAGCCTTTGTTGACCATCAATCAATAAATAAATACCATCATTCTCTTTAACAATAATTGGCTGAAGACAATAAAATTCTCCCTCTTATTTTCCACCTGTTCTTGAAAAATCCCATAAGTTTTCTGTTTGTTCTTTATCCCACAGATAACCTCTTTGATATGACGGTATAAAAAAATCATATTCTAGAAGTTCTTTTATCGATTTTATATTATCCATTTTTTACCTCTCTTTAATTTGATACAATATTTTTCTCGATTATAAACATACTCCATCATACCTTTTTTCGCTCAACAACTTATAAAAAATCATACAGAATAAATTAAAAATTATTACCAAAAACAAATTCTTATTCAATTAATAAAAAATCACAACTCAATTTGTTATAATTCAAAAAAATGTAAGAATATAATATTATATTTTGTAAAAGGATAAAATTGGAAAAGTCAGTAAAAAAAATCTTGAAGCATATCGGTGAAGATCCCGAAAGAGAAGGATTGTTGGATACGCCTAAAAGAGTACAAAAAGCATGGGAGTTCATGTGTAGTGGATATAAGCAAGATCCAAAAGAGATAATCCAATCGGCACTTTTCTCTAGTAGTAATGATGAGATGGTTATAGTCAAAGATATTGAGTTGTATTCTACTTGTGAGCACCATATGTTACCTATTATAGGAAAAGCACATGTGGCGTATATACCAAATGGTAAAGTGATAGGGTTGTCTAAGATTCCTAGAGTAGTGGATGTTTTTGCACGCCGATTACAAATACAAGAGCAACTTACAGAACAAATTGCAGATGCTATCAATGAGGCTATTGAGCCTAAAGGTGTTGCTGTGATTATTGATGCACGGCATATGTGTATGGAGATGAGAGGGGTACAAAAGATTTGTTCTACTACTATTACTTCTGCTTTACGAGGTATCTTTAAAAAAGAGAAAAAAACAAAAGATGAATTTTTGAGTATTGTTTCATCCTCTTTTAATAAATAAATTAGAGTAAAGTAAGGTAGTTTACTACTTTGCTTTCTATATTAAAATACCTTCTTTTTACACTCCTATCTTTTCTTATTTTTTAATATCCACACAAAAGAAAACTTTCCTTTTAAAAAGGAAACAAAATAACAATAAAATAATATAAACCACCATTATTCTTGACAATATAGAATTTAAAAGCTATAATCCGCGTCCATACATTGGTTAGAGTAGTTCAAAACAAACGGTTTTGAATTGGTTCTAATGAGTTCTTTAAAGGAAAAAAAATGGAAAAAATTAGATTAAAGTTAAAAGCTTACGATCATAGGGTTCTTGATCGTTCTGTTGCTTCAATTATTGAAGCTGTTAAGAGAACAGGTGCTGAGTTAATAGGTCCAATCCCAATGCCTACTAAAATCAGAAAATATACTGTTCTTAAATCACCACACGTTAACAAAGACGCTAGAGAGCAATTTGAGATCAGAGTTCATTCAAGAATGATCGATATCGTATCTGCAACACCAGATACAGTTGATAGTTTAATGAAACTTGATCTTGCACCAGAAGTTGATGTTGAAGTTAGATCAATGGGTCAAGAGTAGAAAGGAGTTATAGATGGAATTTATTGTAGAAAAAATTGGAATGAGTCGAACTGTAGCTGTACCTGCTGTACCTGTAACTCTAGTAAGAGTACTTGATACTAAAGTTTGTGAAGTAACAGATGGTGTAGCTATCGTTGCATACAACAGTGGTAAGAAATTTAACAAAACTATCGAAGGTCAACAAAAAAAGTATGACTTGAGTGCTGAGTTTAACAGATTTGCAACATTAAATGTAGCAAATACAGAAGCTGGTGATTTAGATACTGCTGCTTTAGTAGAAGGAATTGTTATCAAATCTACTTTTAAAACAAAAGGTAGAGGTTTTTCTGGTGTTGTTAAGAGATATAACTTCGCTGGTGGTAGAGCATCACATGGTCATAGAATGGGTAAAAGAACTGGTTCTATTGGTAATGCAGAATGGCCTGGACGTGTTCAACCAGGTAAGAAAATGCCAGGTCACTATGGTAACACTAATATTACACATAAAAATGATGTAGTTTCTTTTGATGCTACAACAGGAATTTTAGTTCTTAAAGGTTCAGTTGCAGGTGCAAATGGTACTTTAGGTAAAGTAAGGATTGCATAATGAGTAAACTTTTAGTATTAAACGAAAAATTTGAAAATGCTGGTGATATAGCATTAGGTGAAAAATTTGAGGGAATTCATTCTCATAATTTACACTTATATGTAAAATCATATTTAGCAGGAATCAGAGCAAATACTGCAAGAGTAAAAAACAGATCTGAAGTAAGCGGTGGTGGTAAAAAACCTAAAGCTCAAAAAGGTTCTGGTGGTGCTAGATGGGGATCAATGAGATCACCATTATTTGTTGGAGGTGGACAAGTTTTTGGACCATCAAAAAGAAACTATAACCAAAAAATAAATAAAAAACAAAAAGTTCTTGCTTTAAGATATGCTATTAACGCACAAGCTGAAAAAGGTTCTATCTTTGTAACTGATTCGATTTCAATTGAATCTGGTAAAACTAAAGATGCTAAAGCTATTGTTGATAAATTAAACAAAAGAGATCTTTTAATTGTTGTTGAAAACTTTGATGATAAAACATACTTAGCTTTCAGAAACATCAAAAACTGTTATGTGATTGAAAAATCAGAATTAAATGCTTATTTAATAGCTGCTTACCACTCGATTTTAATCGAAAAAGCAGTAATAGATAGCTTAGTATAAGAGGTATAAGAAATGGCAGATATTACAGATATCAAATCAATTGTTTATACAGAAAAAACTATTGAGCTTCAAGAGAATGGTGTAATTGTTGTACAAACAAGCACTAGAATGACAAAAAATGGTCTAAAAGAAGTGTTCAAAGAGTATTTTGGTGTAACACCTATGAAAGTTAATTCTTTAAGACAAAGCGGTAAAGTGAAAAGATTTAAAGGAAAAGTTGGTTCAAGACCAGATTTCAAAAAATTCTATGTAACATTACCAGAGGGCGCTGAAATAGCGAACCTTTCAGCATAAGGGAGTAGGAAATGGCAATTAAAAAATTTAGACCAATAACACCTGCAAGAAGATTTATGTCTGTTATGGATACTTCTGATATTACTTCAAAAGCAACTGTTAGATCTCTTTTAGTAAGAGTAAAAGCAAGTGCAGGTAGAAATAGTAACGGTAGAATCACTTCAAGACATAGAGAAGCTGGTGCAAAAAAATTATACAGAATTATTGATTTTAAAAGAAATAAATTAAATGTTCCAGGTACAGTTGCAACTGTAGAATATGACCCATACAGAAACTGTAGAATTTGTTTGATCAACTATGCAGATGGTGAAAAAAGATATATTATTCAACCTTCAGGATTAAAAGTAGGTACTACTATTGCTGCTGCTGAATCTGGACTTGATATTTTACCAGGAAATGCAATGAAACTTGCAAACATTCCAGTTGGTACAATGGTTCATAATATTGAAATGAAACCAGGTAAAGGTGGACAAATTGCTCGATCTGCTGGTGGTTATGCACAAGTTATGGGTAGAGAAGATAAGTATATTATCTTAAGATTACCATCAGGTGAAATGAGAAAAATTCTTGGTGTTTGTATGGCTACAATCGGTATCGTAGGAAATGAAGATTTCTCTAATATGGTAATCGGTAAAGCTGGTAGACAAAGACATCTTGGTAAAAGACCACAAACTAGAGGGTCTGCAATGAATCCTATCGATCATCCACATGGTGGTGGTGAAGGTAAGACTAATTCAGGTCGACATCCAGTTACTCCATGGGGTATGCCAACTAAAGGTTATAAAACTAGAAAGAAAAAAGCTAGTGATAAACTAATCATTTCAAGAAAAAAGAAATAAGGGTATAAAATGGCAAGAAGTATAAAAAAAGGTCCATTTGTTGATGCTCATTTAGCGAAAAAAGTAGCTAAAGCAATTGAGTCTGGAGACAAAAAACCAATCAAAACTTGGTCAAGAAGAAGCATGGTATTACCTGATATGATCGGTCTTACATTTACAGTACATAATGGAAGAAATTTCGTACCAGTAAACATCACTGAAAACCATATCGGTTATAAATTAGGTGAATTTGCACCAACTAGAACTTTTAAAGGTCACAAAGGTTCAGTACAAAGAAAGGTAGGATAATAGAGTATGGGTAAAGCTACATTAAAATTTATTAGACTATCTCCAATTAAAGCTAGATTAGTGGCTAGAGAAGTTCAAGGTATGAATGCTGAAGTTGCTATTGCATCTTTAGAGTTTACTCCAAACAAAGCTGCTGGTGTTATTGCTAAAGTTATCGCTTCTGCTGTTGCAAATTCAGGTTTAGAGCCAGAAGAAGCAATTGTTACAAGTTGTAGAGTAGATAGAGGTCCAGTTCTTAAGAGATTTACACCAAGAGCTAGAGGTAGTGCTTCTCCAAAACATAAGCCAATGGCTCATATATATGTTGAAGTAAATGCTATAGAAGGAGATAAGTAATGGGTCAAAAAGTAAATCCAATTGGACTAAGACTTGGTATAAATAGAAACTGGGAATCAAGATGGTTTCCAAAAAAATCTACAATGCCTGAAAATGTTGCAGAAGATAACAAAATAAGAAAATTCGTTAAAAAAGAATTATATTATGCTGGTATTGCACAAACACTTATCGAAAGAACTACTAAGAAAGTAAGAGTTACAATTGTAGCAGCTCGTCCTGGTATTGTTATCGGTAAAAAAGGTGCTGATGTTGAAAAATTAAAAAATAATTTAAAAGCATTAGTAGGGAAAGATATCGCTGTTAATATTAAAGAGGAAAGAAAACCTTTCTTATCTGGACAATTAGCTGCTGAAAACATTGCACAACAACTTGAAAGAAGAGTTGCATTTAGACGTGCTATGAAAAGAGTTATGCAAAATGCTATCAAAGCTGGAGCTAAAGGTATTAAAGTATCTGTTTCTGGTAGACTTGGTGGAGCTGAAATGGCTAGAACTGAGTGGTATTTAGAAGGTAGAGTTCCTTTACATACTTTAAGAGCTAGAATCGATTACGGTTTTGCTGAAGGTCATACAACTTATGGTTGTATTGGTATTAAAGTTTGGATCTTCAAAGGTGAAGTACTTGCTAAAGGTATTCCTGTTGAAAAATCTGATGATAATGATAAATCTAAAAGACCATCAAAAAGAAGAGGTAACTAACAATGTTAATGCCTAAAAGAACTAAATACAGAAAAGAGATGAAAGGTCGAAACCGAGGTAAATCTTTTAATGCTAATACTTTAGCATACGGAAACATCGGAATCAAAGCTTTAGAGCATGGTAGAATTGACGGTAGACAAATTGAAGCTGCCAGAATTGCTATGACTAGAAAAGTTAATAGAACAGGTAAAATATGGATTATGGTATTTCCTGCTAAACCACTTACTGCTAAACCACTTGAAACAAGAATGGGTAAAGGTAAAGGTTCAGTTGATAAATACGTTATGAATATTAAGCCAGG
>Ga0193965_1000011_pt1 | contig 89817 bp, 85 predicted proteins | sample FB_8_MG_FD_140330 | JGI IMG/M metagenome (GOLD analysis project Ga0193965, IMG submission 140330) | Microbial mat bacterial communities from the Broadkill River, Lewes, Delaware, United States - FB_8_MG | ecosystem: Environmental > Aquatic > Freshwater > River > Microbial mats | place: USA... | reverse complement strand
GAGCGGGAGACGAGACTCGAACTCGCGACAATCTGCTTGGAAGGCAGAGGCTCTAGCCAACTGAGCTACTCCCGCAATTTAAATGGTGGTGAGAGAAGGATTTGAACCTTCGAAGCCTAGGCGTCGGATTTACAATCCGAAGGATTTGACCACTCTCCAATCTCACCAATATAAACTGGTATGCGTTAATCTTTTGAAGATAAACACGTCAACAATAAAATGGAGCTTCAGATAGGACTTGAACCTACGACCTGCTGATTACAAATCAGCTGCTCTACCAGCTGAGCTACTGAAGCTTTTACTAAACAAATAAGTGGTGGCGCGAGACAGAATCGAACTGTCGACACAAAGATTTTCAGTCTTTTGCTCTACCGACTGAGCTATCGAGCCGCTTGTTTGTTTTCGTGCTGGAATTATATACAAGCAACACTTAAATAAACCTTAACTCTCAAAAGAATTTATCAATTCTTTAAATTTCTCTCCTCTTTGTTTATATGAACTGTATTGATCTAATGATGCAGCAGCTGGTGAGAGTAGACAAACACTATGTTTAGAAGCTTTATATGCATCATTTATTTTTTCTATTGCTTTTTCTAAAATATCTAGTTTGAATGCATTTATACTGTATTTTAATGATAATTCTTTTAACAACGCACTATTTTTACCAATAAGATACAATGTAACATCATATTTTTGAAGCTCTTCAAACAAAGGTAATAAATTTGCACCTTTATCATCACCCCCTAAAATAAGATATATTGTTTTATCAGCATATGTTTTTAATGCTTGGATTGTAGCATCTATATTTGTAGCCTTGCTGTCATCTATCCATAGTCTATTTTTTGCATCCTGAAACTCTTCTAGTTTATGAGAATCTTGAATAAAAGTATTTATTTGTGGATAGTTCAATTTGTTTGTTACAATATTAGCAGCAGCCATAGCAACAACAGCATCCAATAAAAAAGGTTCTTTAAAATAAATTTTTTTACTATCTATACCAAATTCTTTTTCTAAATCAGTTGTATTGGAATAATAAATAATTTTTGCATCTGTTTTATAATATTTGTATTCTATTGGTACAATAGCTATATCATCTTTGTCCATCAGAGAGAGTGGTTTAAGTTTTGAGTCTCTATATTTTTCAAAAGTTCCATGCCATGAAAGATGATCATCACTTATAGGTAAAAGTATATAAAGATTTGGTTTTGCACTATTTGTGTAGTGTAAAGTAAAAGAAGATGTTTCTAAAATCCATATATTTTTTGTCATATCCATTTTTGCTAATGGTAATCCTATATTTCCTCCACATTGACTATTCTTCTCTTCTAAAAGATGTTGCAGCATTTGTGTTGTCGTGGTTTTACCATTTGTTCCACTAATCCAAATAGTATATGGCATCTCTTTGGCGAAAAGATCATATTCACTGATAAGATTCTTTGTATTGTGTACCAATGTGTTGTGTGGAGGGATTCCTGGACTTACAACGGTAAGTTCATCTGAGTTTACATCATATTTATTAATTTCACTATCATCATACATTACAGCATCTAAATATCGTGATTGTATAGCTTTTGCTGTTTTCCCTTTTCCTAAAATTCTCAAAAACTTTCCTTTTTTATTTTATATTATTACTAAGATGTAATATTTCATTTTTCTTCATATATTTGCACATTATTTCGTCCATTATGTTTTGCACTATAAAGTGCTTGATCTGCTAATTCAAATGCTTCAAACAAATTATTTGAATCTGCAGGATTAAGGTTGACTCCAATTGAAACTGTAATATGTATAGTCTTTGATTCGGATATTAAAAATGAATGATTTTCTATATTTTTTAAAATTCTATTTACAATTTGAATACTTGTATCAGAATATTTGTCAGATTTTTTTATAAGTAGAATAAATTCTTCTCCCCCATAACGGATAACCATATCATCATTTGATATTCTAAGTGTACGAGAAACAATTTGAGCAGTCTCTTTTAAGATTATATCTCCAACACTATGACCATACGTATCATTGACATGTTTAAAATGATCTATATCTAAAACAGATAATGAATATTGTTTTAAATTAATATTATTTTGATTTTTAAGTAAATAATTTTTATTATATACATTAGTAAGATGATCTATATAAGCTGTTTTTTTTACTTTATTGTACTTTAACATTTGTACTAAAACAATAACAAGTAAAAATAAAAAAACAACTAATATTCCGATAATTCCATTTTGCATTGAATAGATAATACTATCGATATTTTCTACTTTTTTAAGAGAAAAATCTATCACCATTAATAATTCAACTTTATTATCATTTAGTATAGGAATGATATAACTTAAAGAAAGTGTTTTTAATACATTATGTTTAATAAGTTTGATCTCTTTATCAGTATAAATATCTAACCACACTTTACTCTCTATGTCAAATTTTTGATTTAAAAAAGCTTTATTTTCAGCTTTAGATCCATCAACTAAAAAACGAAAAATTCCCTCTTTATCTTTATATAAAATATAAACATATTGAATATTTTTGGTAATTAAAAGCTCTAATTTTTCTTCTATGTTTTTTCTTAATAGTTTTTTATTTTGAATATCTGTAACAAAATCATTACTTTTCCTTAAATCTTTAACTAAAGACTTAGCAGTATTACTAACAATTGATAAAACATCTACTGTAGAAACTTTAAATATATTAGCTTCAATCTTTTGTTTGAGTTCCATCGTTTGGAAAAGAACAAAAATCAATAAGCAAGAGACAATAGCAAGAAATAAAAAATTTATTCTTTTACTATTAAAAAAAAAACTATTCATTTACAAATCCTCTATAAATTGTTGGTAATTTTGTGGTAATACAAGATGTTCTCTCTTGAGCCTACTTTTAATAAATACGATATTAGGTCTACTTTTACTCCAAAAAAATGCACCAAAATATTTATCATTTGATAATAGCTTTTTATAATTATTTGTAAAATATAACTTGTTTTTATCCGTACATACATCATCTTCATTATTCTCTGTTTTTACATATACAAAATTTGACTTATCACATGTTTTTGTTAATGTAAATATTTTTGAATATACATCTCTTTCACTTATTGTAATATGAGGAATAAATAATTTTACTTTTTCATGTAACGATACTTCAGCTATATTCAAAATAATTTTTGATTCAAGTTCAATCTCTTTATCATATTTATCTACTAAAAACGTATATCCATTACTATATGTAAAAAAAATACTTATAAAGAAAATCATAAAACCTTTCATCTAAAATACCCACTTTAAAGAAAGGTAGACAACCCTATCAAAATCTTTTAATGTAAAATTTGTCTGTGTAGTAATATTTGTATAAATTGATTCTGTTGAATCATCTAATAAATTTTCACCTTTTAAACTAATACTAATATCTTTAGAATAATTATATGTTGCACCCATATTAAGATTGTAACTATCACCTACAGATACTTTATTTGATTTATCAGAGTCATATGTATATCTATTTTTATAAATTATTGATACAAAATATTCAAACTGCGAATAAACTCCCATATACTTTATATATCCACCTTTATTAGAGTTATTGATAGTCTCACTAGATCGTGTTGTATAATAATTAAAATCTATACTATTTCTATTGCTAAAATGATATTCATAATCAAAAATTAAACCATTTGTTTTTATTTGATGGTCAATATTGATAAAACCTACAGATGACAAATAGATAAAATCATCTATTTTTACATCGTGATAGGTTATTCCAAATTTTGATTTTTCGGTACTCAATACAGCTTCTGTTGTAAAAAAATTATATTTTTCTGTTTGTATTTGCGTATTTTTATAAGCACCAATATCAGCTTTATACTCTACATTATAAAATGATGGTGGCAAGTATGTTTTTGTATAAAAAGATTTGAATCCAAAATTTTCAAATGGGGTTAAGATAGCTCCAATTCTATACATCTCTTCATTTGAATTTTTTAAAGAATCATACCTATCATATCTATCAAATTTAGCATTCCCTATTACCATTACACTTTTATTGATTTTATAGCTCTCTTCAAATAATAAAGAGTATGTTTTTTCTTTATTAAAATCATTAAATTTTTCATTTTTACTTTCATTATTAGCAGTGGTTACAATTTTTCTATTCAACAACTTTTGTTCTTTATTTTTAATATAAAATGAAGTTAAAAATTCATTATTTTCATTTTCAAATTTTTTAGAAATATATCCAGTTGTTTTTACAAATTGAACCTTTTCACTATAAGACACAGGTAAAGTATTATTATAATTTGTAAAATCAATTACAGGGATAAGTCCCAATCCATCTGTATTTTTTTCATTATATTCTCTTATATTAGCACTATAAGAAGCTCCTAATTTCAATGACTTTTCTCGAGTTAGATACTTACTCACATCAATAAAATAATCACTATTCTCTGTCTCACCATTATCAGGTACAGCATCCAATGAAAGCCCCATATAATTATCCTTTTGGGTAGAAACATATCCTATATTTATATTGGTTGTGTCATTATTGAGATCAAGATAAAAATATTTACTTTTTGTATCATTTGTCAATTTTTCATTATTATACTCACTCGCATTGTTTAATCTACTCTCATTAAAAAAAAGTAAATAAGCCCATCCATTTTCAAAACTATCTGAATGTGTAATACTTTGGGAAGAAGAGTTTTTAGATGAAAATATTGATTGTACTTCTGTAGCATTTTCTTTTAGGGCTGTTTTCGTATATACTCGAATAAAATAGATACCTGTTTCATTTCCCAAAGAAAATGAACTATCTCCATAATAGATCTCAATATGATCTACAAAATCAAGAGGCATCTCTCCCCAAGCAAAAGCAAAAGACTGCGTATGCGTAGAACTTACTTCGTGATCATTTATAAATAATCTAACAAAGCCACTCACTGTTGTTTTTGTACCTGCTAATGATGGAGTAGTCAAACCATATCGATTTCGATTGAGATTTAATAATGGCAACTCTTTAAGAATATCACTTAATCTCTTGTGTTGCATCATTCGTAGTTCTTTTTGTGAATAAATTATGGAGTGACCTAATTTTTCATTTATAGTTTGTAAAGAGTTGTCAGAAGTGTTTTTAAACTCTTCTAACAATCCATTTAATGTATTAGACGAGTATGCTTGCGTAAAAAGAAATACTATAAATATATATTTTTTTATCATCTAAATTCCAATTAAAATTTTTATTATCTTATTTTTAGACTAGCTAATGCAATCAAATTTGTCATAAAAGCAATAATCCAAAATCGTACAATAATTTTATTTTCCATCCACCCTTTTTGTTCAAAATGGTGATGAATAGGAGCCATCAAAAAGACTCTTTTTTTTCTATATCTAAAACTACCCACTTGTAAAATAACCGAAACAGCCTCCAAAACAAATATAAAACCAATAGCAATAAGTAAAATCTCACTTTTAGCAACTATTGCCATATAGCCCATAAGACCACCAATAGTCAAACTGCCACTATCTCCCATAAATACCTGTGCTGGATGAGAATTAAACCACAAAAAAGCTATGAGTGCTCCTATAAAAGATGCACCCACTATAGCTAACTCTCCAGCAATTTTAATATTTGGTAAAAGTAAATACTCACTCAAAATTGCATGTCCTGTAATATAAACTATTAAAGAAAGTGTAAAAAATGCTATCACTGATGGTACTGTTGCCAAACCATCTAAACCATCGGTAAGATTTACAGCATTGGTACTGGCTATCATAACTAAAACCCAAAATATAATGCAATAAAAACCCATATCAAACAATGGAGATTTTTTAAATGGGATATATAATGTAGTTGAATGATCTCCATAAAATAAAACACCTATTACCACCAAAGAAGCAAAACATTGCAAAATAATCTTCATTCGAGGTGTAAGACCCTCTTCATTTTTATTTTTTGTAATCTTTGCCAAATCATCTTTGATCCCTATCAAACAAAATAAAGCGATAGTTACAAGTGCTCCTATGACATATATATTATTTAATTTTGCTGTCAAAACTGTTGCTATAATTGTAGTAGATACAAAAAGAAGTCCTCCCATTGTAGGTGTTCCTACTTTGGCTTGATGACTATCAGGTGCAAGCTCATATATAGGCTGATTTGCTTTTTTGGCTTTTGCCCATTGTATAAATTTTGGCATTAAAAATACCGTTAAAAAAAATGCTATAAAAAAACCTATCCCTGCTCGGACTGAAATATATTGAAAAATATTAATATCAAGATGTCTGTAAAACCAATAAAACAATGTTTAACCTTTTTGAAGTAGAGATGTGTTACTATTTTAATTTAAAAAAAAGAATTTTATCTAAACTCGCCAAAAAAGGTAATAAATTATATGTCAATAACAAAAAAAGCTCTATTAATAATCACAGATGGTATAGGACATAATAGTTCATGCGAATATAATGCATTTTGTAATGCAAAAAAACCTACATACGATATGCTATTTCAAAATACTCCCTATTCTCTTATCAAAACATATGGTGAAGCGGTAGGTCTTCCTGATGGTCAGATGGGAAATAGTGAAGTGGGACATATGAGTATAGGCTCAGGAAGAGTTCTCTATCAAGATTTGGTCAAGATAAATATCGCTATCAAAGAAGATACTCTTAGAGAAAATGAGGTATTTAAAACACTTCAAGAAACATCAAAAAATATCCATATCATTGGACTTTTAAGTGATGGTGGAGTTCATTCACATATCTCTCATATCATCGCTTTAGCCCAAATAGCTGCACATTTAGATAAAAAAGTTTTTCTTCATCTTATCACAGATGGAAGAGATGTCGCTCCTGATAGTACAAAAATATATTTAGATCAGATACAGGCTATTTGTAATGAATCGATCCAAATAGCAACGCTTAGTGGTAGATACTATTCAATGGACAGAGATAACAACTGGGATAGAATCCAAAAAGGGTATGAGCAGATAGTCAATGCAAAAACACTAAGTACCTTAGATGTAAATGAATATATTCAAGAACAGTACAAAAAAGATATCTATGATGAGTTTATAGAACCTCAAAGTTTTTATGGTTACTCTGGGATGCAAAACAACGATGGTGTAATTTTTGCAAACTTTAGAAGTGATAGAGCAAGAGAGTTAAGTACCTCTTTAGCTGACAAAACATTTACTGCTTTTAAAACTACAAAACTTACCCTTCATATAGCAACTATGACACAATATGACAAAAATCTCCCCTTACCTGTTTTATTTCCAAAAGAAGCTCCAAAAAATACTCTCAGTGAAGTGATAGCACATCAAGGGTTAAAACAACTCCATACAGCAGAAACAGAAAAATATGCCCATGTCACATTTTTCTTTAATGGTGGAATTGAAGAGCCTTTTGAAAATGAACAACGAGTACTCATACCATCACCTAAAGTAGCAACATACGATATGCAACCAGAGATGTCCGCTCCTGAAGTATCCAAAGCTGTTCAAGATGGGATAAAAGAAGAGATTGATTTTATTGTCGTAAACTTTGCAAATGGTGATATGGTTGGACATACAGGCGTATTTGAAGCAGGTATTAAAGCTGTAGAAGCAGTTGATAAAGAGCTTGGTATTATTATAGAAAAAGCGAAAAAGCATGAATATAGTATAGTACTTACAAGTGATCATGGAAACTGTGAAATGATGAAAGATGCAAATGGAAAAGTATTAACAAATCATACTGTAGGAGATGTATACTGTTTTGTAATCGCAGATGATGTATCTACTGTCAAAGAAGGGGCTCTGAATAATATTGCACCTACTATTTTAAAGCTTATGAATATAGAGATTCCAAATGAGATGGATCAATCTTTAGTATAGATAATATATGTCACAGCTTATTATTAAACACTTATCATTGACATACAAAAATAATACACTTGTGGATCTAATCCAAAATAATACTGAACCTATTGTGATAAATAATGCACTTGCATTAGTAGGACAAAGTGGAAGTGGAAAATCATTAACTTTAAAAACACTTCTTGATATGGTACCACAAGATTTTGAAGTAGATTTTCAGTATGAAAGTGATTTTGAATTAAATTTTCAAAATATTGGTTTTATTCCTCAAAATCCTTTTACTTCATTATCTCCTATGACAAAAATAGCAAAACAATTTTTTTGTGATACTGAAAAAATAGATGATTTACTCACTATGGTACAATTAGATCTGAAATTTAAAAACAAATTTCCAATGCAACTCAGTGGTGGACAACTCCAAAGAGTCGTCATAGCAATAGCACTTAGTAAAAATCCAAAATTATTACTCCTAGATGAGCCTACAACTGCTTTAGATAAAAAAAGTAAACAGAGTATTCTTCAAATTATTAAAAAACTTCAAAAAAAATTAGATTTTATTATCATATTTGTAAGTCATGATATAGAATCAATCGAAGATATTTGTGAAAATATTATTATTTTAAAAAAAGGAATTATTTGTGAAAAAGGGAAAACGAAAGATGTTTTATCAAATCCAAACAATACTTATACCAAAGAGCTTATACTCAGTAATTTTAAAAATAGAGAGTTTCGAGTATGATTAAAAAAATTATTATTATTTTTCTTATTCTCATTGGACTTTCTACTTTAGGAGGTCTTCTTTTTTTATATTCACAAATACGTTTTGATGTCAATAAAATTGTTGATTATAAACCTATTTTAACAACACAATTTTTCGATAAAAATGGAAAACATTTGGGTAATATTTTTGGTAAAGAGAATCGACTATATGTAAAATACAAAGCAATTCCACCACGAATTACAGAAGCTTTAGTTGCGATTGAAGATACAAACTTTTTTGAACACGATGGAGTCAATGTTGATGCAATTTTACGAGCTATTATAAAAGATATCAAAGCTATGGCATTAGTTGAGGGAGCAAGTACTCTTACCCAGCAGTTAGTAAAAACAATGATTTTAACACGAGACAAAAAACTCATACGAAAAATCAAAGAGATTTTACTCTCCTTACGTTTAGAATCACTTCTGACTAAAGAAGAAATTTTAGAACGATATCTTAACCAAGTCTATTTTGGACATGGATACTATGGTATAAAAACAGCCGCATTGGGCTATTTTCATAAAGAGTTAGATCAGTTAAATATGAAAGAGATTGCTATTCTTGTAGGACTTCCTAGAGCACCTAGCTTTTATGACCCTACAAAAAATTTAAAGTATTCACTTATTCGAGCAAATCAAGTGGTCAAAAGACTTAAAACTTTAGGCTGGATCAATGATTCTGAATATGATATGGCTATCAATTATATTCCAACTATATATGATGATACTCTCTCTTTAAATAAAGCCCCTTATATTTTAGATACAGCCATAAATGAACTTAAACATGACGTATCCGATCTCAAATCAGGTGGTTATAAAATAGAACTTACTATAGATTTAGAAGCTCAAAATATTGCCAAAGATGCTTTACGATATGGTTATGAAAGAATTTTAAAACGAGATAAATATATTGATACAGAAAAAAGTACCACAAAAACACTTAATGGTGCGATGGTAGTATTAGAAAATCAATCAGGTGCTATTTTATCTATGGTTGGTGGAATTGATTATAAACAATCATCCTTTAATAGAGCTCGCCAAAGTATGAGACAACCAGGAAGTTCTATTAAGCCATTTTTATATCAAGTAGCATTAAATTTAGGATATTCTACTGCTAGTAATTTAGTAGATATTTCAAGAACATACAAATACCGTTCAAAAGAAAATGATCAAAAAACATGGCAACCTAAAAATTATGAAAAAAACTTTAAAGGTTTAGTCTCTTTTCGATATGCATTAGTGCATTCACGAAATTTGGCTACAATTAATCTAGTAACCGATATAGGGATAGATATTTTACATAAAGAGTTAGAGAGATATGGTTTTGAAAAAATTCCATTTGATCTCTCTATTACCCTTGGAAGTTTTGGTATCTCCCCTTTAGATTTGAGTGAAAAATATACTATATTTTCAAACAATGGAATTATGGTAAAACCTTATTTAATAGCAAGTATAACCAATCGCTATGAGCAAAAAATTGTATTTGAAAAAGAGGAACAGTATATAATGTCTCCTGCTCAAACCTATCTAATGACCTCTATACTCCATGATGTTGTCCAAAAAGGGACAGGAAGAAATGCAAAAATCAAAGGTCTTGATATAGTAGGAAAAACAGGAACTACAAATAACAATATTGATGCTTGGTTTTGTGGATACTCACCATCGCTACAAACATTAGTATGGTATGGAAATGATGATAACAAACCTATGGGCAGAAGAGAAACAGGTGGACGAACAGCAGCACCTGCTTTTTCATACTTTTATAAACATTGGTTACAACAACACCCTGAAATTCCTAGAAAATTCCAACAGCCCGAAAATGTATTTACCAAAAAATATAATGGTGTCAATGAGATATTTACAAAAACATCCGATATACCAAAAAATGATATGAATCTTGAGATACAATCAGAACATCTCAAGCATAAAAACATATTATTTTAAAAAATAATATTGTAACCATATTGTAATTCATTTATTCTATACTTTCTGAAATTAAACAAAGGAAGTTAGAAATGACTATGAAAAAAACAGCAATTGCTCTATTTGCAGCATCTGCATTAACAGTATCTTTAAGTGCGAGAGATCAAATAAAAATTGTTGGTTCATCAACAGTATATCCATTTTCATCAGCTGTTGCTGAAGAGTTAGGTGCAACAACTTCATACCCTACTCCTGTAGTAGAATCAACAGGTTCAGGCGGTGGTATGAAATTATTTTGTGCTGGAAATGGTATGAATACTCCAGATATTACAAATGCTTCACGAAGAATGAAAACAAAAGAGTTCAAACTTTGTGAAAAAAATGGTGTAAATGATATCACAGAAGCTGTTATAGGATTTGATGGGATTGCCTTTGCTCAAGCAAAATCAAATACTCCTTTTACTGTTACTAAAAAACAATTATTATTAGCAGTTGCAGCTGAAGTTCCATCAAAAGATGGAAAATCACTCGTAACAAATCCTTATAAAAAATGGTCTCAAATAGATTCTTCACTTCCAAATAGAGAAATCGTTATCTATGGTCCTCCAAAATCATCAGGGACAAGAGATGCTTTTGAAGATATGATCTTAAAAGGTCAAACTAAAAAAATGCCAGTATATACATCGTTATATAAAGCTGATAAAGTTAAAAATAAGGCATATAAAAAATACAAAAAAATTAGAACTGATGGTGTCTATGTACCAAGTGGTGAAAATGACAATTTAATCGTTTCTAAACTTAATAAAAACAAAGCAGCATTTGGAATCTTTGGTTATTCTTTTTTAATGGAAAATGATGACAAAGTACAAGGGGCAAAAGTAAATGGAGTATTACCAAATCCTGCTACTATCTCAAGTGGTAAATACCCTATATCAAGAAGTTTATTTTTCTATACTAAAAATTCTCATGCTACAAAAGTACCTGCAATGAGCAAATATGTAGATATGTTTATGTCTGAAGATATGATAGGAAGTGATGGTATATTAGGTGAAATTGGACTTATTGCTTTACCTGATGCTAGAAGAACTGCATTAAGAGCAAGTGTTGCAAAACGAACAAAAATTACTTTGGAAGAGTTATCTAAAAAACACTAATCTAATTTTGATTAAAAAAAGGGAAGAGTTAAACTCTTCCCTTTTTTAGTTTAATCGAAAGAAGTCCTACCTATCCTCCAAAACAAAAGAGATATTTTCTTTTACTAATAACTGCTCAAACAATCCAAAATATTTTTTGGCTTCCTCTTTATCATACGAACCAACCGAAATCACTACAAAGCGTTTTTCACTTTCAAACTGAGGTAAAGAGGAAAAATCTATCTCTTGAGGTATCTGTTTCATGATATCAATCAAATCATTTTCACTACATTGCGCTTTTAAAAAATATCTATATTTTTCTTTATTTTTTGGATAATATGTTTCTAATGCTTCGATCACCATACTTTGTGACATAGAGGGAAATCCAGGGGTAAAAAAGTATTTATCTTCCAATGAAAAACCGGGGACATTATTGACTACATTTTTTAAAAGCTTCGCATCTATTGGTAAATCTGCCATATGGATACGATGGGGATATGACTCTTCTTTAAATTGGTCGATGATACATTTTTTTGCATCTTCATGGCGTTCCATTTTAGCATTTGTAAATACATTGGCAGCACATGGTCGGGTATAATCATCAGGAGTTGAACCAATCCCACCAAAACAAAACATCACAGCCTCAGGGTCACTTTGAATCAGTTTAAAAACATTTTCTATAAATGGTGGCTCATCTTTTATCACAAAACTCGCTTTTTGTTCCCATCCTCTTTTTAGAAGTTCTTTATTTAGAAATGAAAAATGGGCATCTAATCGACGCCCATTTAACAATTCTGTTCCGATAATTACAGAATAAAAATTCATCTAAATCTTACTTTGAATAAATGCATCCATCTCATCAACAATCTCTTCGATTGTTCGTTCGCCATTTATTTTAGTGATTAAATTTTTTGCACCGTAAAATTCTTGAATAGATTCTAATGGCTCTGTATAGACTTTCATTCTATTGTTAAATACTTCGACATTATCATCAGCCCCTCTTGCACGACCAAGAACTCTATCACAAGCTACATCTTCAGAAACTTCAACTTCTATAACATTTACAAGCTCTACAGCATCTTCATTTACTAAGTATGCATCTAACTCTTCCATCTGTTCACTACTTCGTGGGTAACCATCGATGATAACTGTAGGAGTTGGAGCATTTTTAATAGCTGTTACAATTGTTTTGATAACGATCTCAATAGGTACTAAATTTCCAGCACTTACATATCCATCAATTTTTTTACCAAGTTCACTACCAGTTGCTACTTCTGCTCGAAACATATCACCTGTACTATAATGTGTAATATCTTCATGTTTTGCTGCAATTAGCTCTGCATCTGTAGTTTTTCCGCTTCCTGGTGCACCAATGATTAAAAATAATTTTTTCATGTTTTTCCTTAATTGGGTTAAATTGTAAACATTATATCAAATAATATTTAAACTTAATCATACAGCTTTTATATTATTAATTATATAGTAAAATATACAACAAATTATATAAAAAAGGGTAAAAATGAAAAAACTTATACTTGTAATGCTTATTACAGTTGTATCTTACGCTCAAATGACATTTAGCGATCCACAGCCAACTTTTGAAAATCCACGAAAATGGGTGATCAAATTAAGAGTTTCTGATAAAGAAACAGTAAACCATATGTTGGGTTCTATTTACAATGTACTTAAAGAATATCCAGCAGAGTCTATCAAGATAGCAGTAGTTGCCTATGGTAAAGGGATGAGAGTTTTACGTAAAGATTATGATAAACATACACTTTCTCGAATATCTTCACTTATGGATTATGATGTAGAGTTTGTAGGATGTAGAAATACAATGGCTACTATGAAATGGACTGAAGATGAATTTATAGATGATCTCATCTATGTACAAGCAGGTATCGCTGAACTTATAGAAAAACAAGTCGATGGATATTATGAAACAACTCCCTATTAAAAAAATTTTATTAGTACTCTTTTTATTGACACATACATTTGTATTTGCAAATCAAACATCTCTTAATTTGGATGCATTGTTTAAAAACATAGATTTGAGCAATAAACATGTCGTGGTATTTTTTCATATGAACCATTGTCCTTATTGTGAAAGAATGGATAAATCTACCTTAGCTGATGATACAATTCAGACTATGATACAAAAAGATTTTATTTTTATTGATATAAATACAGATGAAAAACAAAGTGTACTTTTTAACAATAAAATTTATAGCAAAAAAGAGTTTGCACACTCCATTGATGTAGACTTTTTTCCTACAGTTGTATTTTTTGACAAAGAAAAAGAGATAATATATACAGCAAGAGGGTTACGAAAAGTAGATAAATTTAAAAAAATTCTTCGATTTATCCAAACGAAGTCATATGAAGAGAACGCTTTTTTTGACTATAAATAATCTGTCAAAATAAAAGAGAAGGAGGAAAATTATTCCTCATTCTCCAACATCTCAGTGATAGCTTCTACAGACTCATCTGTCATATCCAAATCGATATGAACAGCACCAACAGCTGCAACCATTTTTACACTCAAACCAGCTTTTTGTAATGCTTTATAATAATTTTTTGTTATTTCTGGCTTTGATATAGTATCTTTTGTACCATACACCAAAAGATATTTTGTTTTTCTATCTACTTTATCCATAAAATCAATCAAAGAGATTAACTCTTTACTTTTTTTGACCTTACTATGAATATCATATCCAGCACCTACTGATGTCATAGTATCTATAAGTCCACTCGTATATCCTGTCAAAGTAGAACCCATAAATGCTCCAGCTGAATGACCAATATAGTTAATTTTTTCTGCATCAAATTGTATCTTCAATTTTTGTACTAATTGAGACAAAAACTCTATATACTCTTTTTGTGCAGCTAAATTTTTTGTACCATTATGACTTAAAGCAGGAAAATGATTCGTTGATGAATCAGAATATCCAGGAAGTGCAATAGCCACAGTAGTAATATCTGTAGCCATCGACAAGTTATCTGCAAAAGGAGCGTATCTTCCTAAAGTATTTGTACCTTCTTTCCAAGTCCCATGGACTACAATATTAAGCTCCGATTCGACATCACCTTCTGAAACATAAAATTGTATACATTCACCACCTGCAAATATATACTCTTCCCCTTTATCATTACATTGTTTCTCTGTGACTAAATTTTGAGCCATCATATCTATAGTAAATATACTTAAAAGTATTGCCACTATAGATATTTTTACAAAAGATGTTTTCATACTTTTACTGGTGAATATTGATGTCGATTATATCTATTATCAATCCCAGGATTGCCTTTTACTCCAACCATATCAGGTGTATCTACTTTAAGATTACTAATATGCTTCAAGTTTTTCAAGTACTCTTCAGTCACTTCCCAAATTGGTTTCCCTGGTGCAATTGAATTCACCGTAGACCAACCAGCCACTTTGTATTTTTTGTTGGCTTGCATTGGCAGACCTGTTTTTGTCATCACAATATTTGTGATTCTTTTTCCTACCTCTTCAAGTGGATTGATTCTATATGAGATTCCACCTGTTCGTACCATATCTCCACCTGATTGTCTAAATGGATCTTTGTGAAATAAGTTATCCGCTACATCTTCAAGTGTTGCATGGATTTGAGCTCCTGTAAATTCACTTACATATGTTTCTGGATATGTCAATGCTGTTTGTGTAGCCAAATCATCAAAAGTAATATCTTGCCCAGGCATTACAGTTGTTCCCCATCTAAATCCAGGAGAAAGTGAAACATCTGCCCCTTTTACTTCGATCAAACTATCACAAATCAACTGATCCCAAGAACCATTAAAATTCCCTCTTCTAAATAAAGTTTCATCAGTAGTTGCTAATACTCTATTTAAATCAGAAAGAAAAGGTTTTCGTACAGATTCTATATATTTTTTCATATCAGGATCTTCAGGAACCAAATCAGAAAAAATTGGAAGGAGTGTAAACTTATGATCTACCACTTTTCCATTTTTACACTCAAGATCTAAAACATTTAAAAATTTCCCATTTGATCCAGCATTACAAACATAAGTAGTACCAGTTTCATTTTTAACAGGTACCGCTTCAGGAACACCATCATGCGTATGTCCACCCATAATAAAATCAATTCCAGTACACACTTCTGCCATCTTTTTATCTACATCAAAACCATTGTGAGAGAGTACAATAACTGCATCTGGTTTTTCCTCTTCACGTACTAGGTCTACCATCTCTTGCATACCATCTTCTCGAATACCAAAAGACCAATCAGGAATATTTCTTTGAGGATTTGCAATCGTTGTATATGGAAATGCTTGTCCTATGATAGCGATTCTGTTACCATTCATCACTTTCATAGTATATGGTTTAAAGGCATGACCAGTATCTTCATCGTATGCTTCGACACCTTCCATCATAGAATCTTCTTTTACTGTGATATTTTGAGCTAAAAACTCTGCATCTAAAAGTTTTACATTTTCTAAAACTTCAGCAGCTTTATACGTAAATTCCCAATGTCCAACAGCTACATCAACACCTAGTTTATTCATAGCACCAACCATATCTTTACCACGAGTTTGTAAAGATGTCCAGCTTCCTTGCCAAGTATCTCCCCCATCTAAAAGGAGAGTTTTATCTGCACCAAAATTATTTCTAAGATAATCGATAACCGTTTTGAGTTGTGCAAATCCACCAACTCTCCCCATCACCTCCGCATGTTTTTCAAAATTTACACATGAAAATGCATATTCAAGTCTTTTATCACCTTTAATTCCATAATGATCAAGTAATTTATCACCAACAATATGAGGCATTTTTCCATAATTTGAATGAAAACCTAAATTTACACTCGGCTCTCTAAAATAGACAGGATTTAACTGCGCATGAGAATCTGTCATATGCATCAATCGAACATTTCCAAAACTTTTGAGTTTATAATAATCATCAGATTTACCAGATTCTACCATTCTTGTGTGTGAATTAGCAAACACAGGAGCAGCTCCTAACATTGCCATCATATATACAAATTCTCTTCTACCCATTTTACTCATATTTATTCCTAATTTCTATTTTCTATACTTTTTTTCAATTATTTACCAGAACCTACTACTGTAAATCCTAACGATGTCCATGCTTGCATTCCACCTCTATAGTATTTAATCTTTTCTACAGGATATCCCATATTTATCAATGAATATGTTGCATTTTTAACCATCCCTGGAGTTTGACCACACCAGTAACCATTACAATACAATGCTAAGGTTTTTGCATCTGAAAAGTCAAGTGTACCATCCTCTTTTTGAACAACACCCATATCATCTTCCATAGTACTAATAGCATCCTCTTTATCATCAAAATTTGTAAAAGGAACATTGATAGCTCCTGGTATTCTTAACTTTTCAAACCATCCTGGTTTTCTTGAATCTATAATTGCTATATTTTCATCTGTTTGAGCCTGTTTCATTAATTCAATAAATTCAACTTCTCCTACAGTTTCTAAACCTTCTGCTAATGACATTGGCTGTGGCGTTCCTCTATTTGTTGTCTCATATAATGGATTGATTTTATTTCCAGCTGTTTGATTTCTCATCAGTGTAAACTTTTCACCATTAAGATCTATTTTAATAGATTTAACACCTGATGTAATTGGAACAAAGCTTGATTTTTCTTCTGCAGCTAAACTTCCTGTAGCAAAAATTCCTGCTATTGCAGATGAAATTAATATTTTTTTTAACATTTTATATTCCTTATTGATTCGATAGTAATTTATAAAATATAAATATACTATCATATAAAATCAAGATAGAAATCTTGATTTTTAGAAGAGATAACCTTTAGTGATTAGTATGTAAAACCATCACCTGGAACAGCTGCTCTCCAAGTATTTTTTCCCTCTGCTTCTTGAGTTAATGCACTTACAGCAAATTTACAAGCTCTTTCAACTGCATACGATACAGTTACAGAATTTTTAGTAGGTTTCCCTTTTTTATCTAAAAGGACTACTCTTTGATCCCCTGTTTTAAGGGCTTCTTGTGAACCTGCTATGTATTGAGTATTTGTCATACCCAATCTTTTGAACTCGACCCCATGCTCTTTTGCAATTTTATTGTATTGTACTGCAGTTGCTAATACGGTTTCTATCCCATTTACCCCTACATTACATAATTTTTTTCCATCAAGTGTATCATATGATGGTGTAGATACGGTATTACTCCCACATCCAGACAAAATAAATGCTAAACCAGCTGTTGCGAATACGCTATATAATTTTTTCATAATTTTACCCCTTACTTTCTTACATCTGGACCGTCAACATTCATTCCATTTGACATATATGCCATGAAATAAAGTAACTCTTTCATCTCTTTACTATTTGTTTTAGGTGGTACTTGACCTTGGTCTTTTACACAACCTTCCATTCTTCTCTCTAATGTCCCTAAGCCATTTTCAACTTTGTCTTTTCCCCATTTAAGTCTATAAACAGGAAAATGTGTAGTTTGTCCTACAAGCTGAGATAAACTCTCGTTTCTTACTCTCTTTCCAGCACCTTGAACATGACATGTAGCACATGAAAGTTTGAGATATCCTCTTTGAGTATAATAATACTCTTTTCCTCTTTCATACGCAGCAGCAGCTTCCGCACTTGTGATTTTCATATCCACTTTTTTTTCAGCTTCTGTTGTCGCTGCTGTAAAATAAGCTTGTAAAAAAGCCATTGTTCCTTTTTTCTCATTCCAAGTTTTTTGACCTGCATTTGCAAGACATTCATTGATCGCACCTGTTAAAGAAACGACCTCTTTTTTTGTCTCATCAAAATAAGGATATTCACCTGCTATAGTAACATCAGGAAAACATTTTTGTAAGGCATCATTTTCAGAATAAATCTCTTCACCTTTTTCTACTAACTCTTCGTAAGGTGGCATCTCTTTTATCTCATTATATGAAAATTGTCCTTGAATTGAAAAAGCATAGTTTCCCATAGAAAATTCTTCATATGTCACCCCTTTTTTAATGTTATTTTTCAATTCATCATCAGTAGAGTATGGGAAAAAAACATCTCTATTTTTTTCTGCATCCTTAAATTTAGCAACAGTATAATCAACCAAAGCTACTCTATCTTTTTCTGCTTGTGCATTGAACTCATTTGCATGTAACATACAAGAAGCAAAAGCGACTAAAGCAGTACTTTTTACAATATTTAATAACATATATTCTCCTTCATTATTGTATAAATAATTACTTTTAAAAGTAATTATTTAATTTTTTTCTTGTCTGTTTGAGTATTCCCTTTAAAGTCTACCCATGTAAATGTAAGCATTTTCCCTTTGTTTTCACCTTTAAATTTAAACTGTACAAATGGATCTTTTGATAAAAATTGACTTGTAGATGCTTCATAAACAATTTCCTCATCAACTTTAGCAATAATAGATGTAATAAAATTTGCTTCTACTTTTTTTCTTTTTGCTTCATCATAACTTAACATTTCATGTTTAGCCATCGCTTTAACAGTTGTGATACCTTTTTTTTCTTTTGCTTTAATTCTAGATTTTTGTGCCATTGTATTTCCTTTTATATTTCAATTATATATTTATATTTCAATTATATATTTATATTTTATCTATTGTATTTATGTGAGAAAGGTTGTATCAACCTCCACATCCACCAGCTGTTACTTTTACCATTTTACTTGATGAGAATAATGTATCTCCATCTTGAACTACTGCTGTCACTGTTCCTGTTTTAGCCATTTTAATTCTAAGTTTATAATCTATAATTCCATTTGCAGGTACTGTAAATACAGCTACTAAAGACTCAGGATTTGCATCTTGAAAAATTGCTACAGTTTTACCTGCTAATTTTGATGATACTTGTAAAGGAACAACCGCACCATTTTCAGCAATATCTGGAGCTTTTAACTTTACATTTTTTTCTATAGTTGTTGATGTACCAAATAACTCTGTCATTGCATCATTTATAGTGTGACTTTTAGGTCCCTCAAATGCACTTTTTTTTGTTTCTCTAAAGTTAACCGCACTCAATGTTGATGGAAGCATAATAGCAGCCGCACCTAATCCTAAACCTAAACTTAAAAAATTTCTTCTGTTCATTCTATATCCTTCTTTTAATTAATTGTTTTTAAATAAGCAACCACTGCTTTAATTTCTGCATCATCCAACCAACCTGTTGTACCAAATGCAGGCATTGCAGATATTTTTAATCCTCTTGCTGCATATATATCATATATTGTATCATACAATAATTGTTCATCCCAATATGACAAGCCTATTAGTTTTGGTCCAAAACTTCCTGGACCATCTATGCTTTTACCATTTACATCATGACATGCAAAACAGTTTCCAAGATTTTTAGTATTAAAAATCTTTTCACCTTTTGCAATCATATCTGCATCTGCCATACTAGCAGTCACAAATAAAGCACTTATCGCTGTTGCTGCCAATAAATTCTTTGCTAATTTCATCATCTCTCCTTATTTTTATATCTTATTTACTTGATTGAATCATATAATCTATAATTATTTTCATCTCATCATCAGATAGATCCATATTCCCACCTCTAGGAGGCATTGCATTTATACCATTTAATGCATTATGAGTAACTGTATCTAAACCTTTAGTCATCACTTCAATCCATGCTTCTTTGTCCCCTACAACAGGTGCACCAATCGCTGCATTTGCATGACAAGCACTACAAGTAGCTTCATATTGTGCCATTCCAGAATGAACTGATCCCTCTTTTACTTCAACTTCCGCTAAATCTCTTGCCACAGATGCTTTTGGTGTAAAATTGTTCAACTCATTTTTAATCTTTAAAACAGGTACTTCCCCTTTAATACAGTCAGTCATACATCGTGTACCTGTACCATAATTTTCTGGATCACCTAAAAATTGAGTGATATTTTCTACACCTTTTTTAGGATTTTCAGGAGTGTCTACTGTAGGATAAAAACCATTTGCATTTGGCATTACAACTGTTAAGAATTTTTCTCTATTCATCACAAATTCTTCATCCATCTCTTCACCATTAATCTCTACACCATTTTCCATAAGAAGGTATGCAGTAATAGCATATGTTTCACTATTACTCAAACTTTTTGGATTAGGGAATGGCATTGCATCTTGAATATACCAAAAAAGAGTACTCGCATATGGCCAATAACTTCCAATAGTTTTTCGTGGTGGTTCTTCTGTTGGATGTTCATCGGCTGGATTTTGTAGTTGATTTGTCAAAGATTTAATATCTCCACCTGAAAGTGTAGGGTATCCTTTTCCACCTGTTCCAAAGTCACCATGACACATAGAACATTTTTCATCATAGAGTTCATTACCCCACTCTACAGAACCCTCTGCAACTTTTTTGTTTCCATCCTCATCGAGTACGATTTCTCCATGTTTCATATCATACATAGGAGCACCTGTACCATCTGGACGCACATCTATATCCCAAGCTTTTATCTCCCTAGGGGTAGGTGTTCTTCCATAATTATAATCTTTTACTTGCTGTGTGTTTACATGATATGATGTATATTTACCATCTTTTACTTCATATTTCATACCACCATCAACTGCTCTTTTTGTTGTAGTTTCTTTGTCAGCAATACATCCAGAGAAGAGTAAAATAGCTGCACTTAAACTCAAACCTGCTACTACTTTTTTAAGCATGGTGTTTTCTAACGTGTACATTATTTACTTCCCCTTTTTTGTTTACTTCCCAAGTCACTATACCATTTCTATGATACACAGATTCTACACCTTGTTTTGATGTTTCTTGATCGATAGTAGGTTGAACACTTCCCAAATCATCAACCGCACGACTTGATAATAATAGTGGTTCTCCATCCCATCTCATAATATAAGAAAATCTTGTCCATGATTTTGGTAACACTAATCCTTTTAAACTAGCTTCAGTCCAGTTATCTCCACCATCAAATGAAATATCTACATTTGTGATTGTTCCTTGTCCTGACCATGCAAGACCCTCAATCTCAACCAAATCACCTTTTTTTAAATCAGTCCATGGTTTCTCAGGACAGGGGCTAGTGATGACAGAATTTACCTCATTTATCCAAAAATATCGGATAGCTTTTCCACTTTTTTGAAGCATAGTATACTTAGAAGTTTCCTCTTTTGTATGCCATGGCTTATCTGAAAACTCTAATCTTTTGAGCCATTTCGTATTGAGATTACCTTCCCAACCTGGAACGACCAATCGTGCAGGGTATCCTTGCTCAGCTCGTAAAGCCTCACCGTTTTGCCCCCATGCGATCATTACATCATCAAGAGCTTTTTCTACAGGAATAGTTCGTGGGTTTCCGGCATTATCACTTCCCTCAGCTAGCATCCAAACAGCATCATCTTCCAAGCCTAAATCATCTAAAATAGTTTTGAGTAATACACCTGTCCATTCTGCTGAACTCATCATCCCTTTTAAAAACTGTAAATTGTTGTATTGAGGTGCTCTCCAGTCTGTTGAGCCATTAGCAGGACACTCTATAAAATGTGTTCGTGTCACGCTAGGATATCTTTTGAGTTGATCAAGTGTCAAAACTATCTCTTTTTTTACTTTACCATGAATCATAAGTCTAAATTCTGATGGATCTACATGAGCTGTTCCACCGTGATCTCTTGTAAAAAATAGACCATTTGGAGTAATAATACCCTCAGATTCATGTAAAGGACACATCGAAACTGTCGCATATGCATCACCTGAAGATAACAATGGATCATTTCTTCTTACATTATTATGCTCATAAGGTGAAGGTAATCCATATGGATTTTTTGTTACCTTATCCCCTAAACTTGTTCCCCAAGTAGTTTCTTCTACAATAGCAGAATCATCCGCTTGTAATTTAATCGGCGATAAAACACTTGTAGCGGCAACAGCACTTATTGCTGCTGTTTTTCTAAAAAAATCTCTTCGTGATATTGGAAGTGATCTCTTTGAAACCTCTTCTATATTTTGAGAAGTTTTACTAATTTTATCCATACATTCTCCTTCTAAATTTTGATATAGACATACCTATATGAAGAAAGTATAACCTAAAAAAGTTTGAATAGTCAAGCTTTTTAATTAGGATTAAAGAGTTATAATTATTAATATTTATAATAATTATAAGTAAGATAAATCAATCATATTTATTAAAAATAACAATCCTTATTAAACCTATGGTTGTCGTATTATAAGAGTTATTTATATAAAAAAATATCTTCATTATTTGTCAAAACTTGCGTGTATAAAAGTAACACTCATCTTATTAAAAATATTTTATGTTTATTTTTTTCCAAATACAAAGTCAATATCATTAGCTATTGCCTTATCTAATTCATATTTATTTACTTTGTTAAGTATTATTTCAACTGCTTTATTATGTAATAATTTTTGTCGATAACTTTTATCTGATACTAAAGAGTGATAAATATTAAGAATAGCTATCAGTCTATCTTTCAAACTTAATTGACTTCCATTTAGCTTTGAGGGATACCCTTTTGCATTCAGTTTTTCTTGATGTCGTGATGCCCATTTTGCAATATCATCAAAGCCATAGATAGCTCGTAAAGCATTTTTGGTATAGTATACATTTGATTTTATCTCTTCATATTCTGCTTTTGTAAGTGGTGCTATTTTTTGAGTTATTTTTTCATCTATTGCCAATTTTCCAAAATGTAATAAACTTCCAGCTATCAAAAAAGTGTATTTATCTTTTTCCTCAAATTGATAATACTCAGTCATTTTTTTACACTTCTCAAGAAATGGATCAACCGCTTCATACAATCCCCCAAACATAGAAGTAATTTCAAGTATCTTTTCAAAATCAAGTACAATTGTAAAATCATATAATGAAGTATAAATATACTGCAACATCATCTCTTTTGTCTGACAATCCAACCAAAAATCAATCGTATCTGTAATTTCACAAAAAATATTTTTATACGCTTCATTTTTTATTATTTCAGTAGATGCATTCAAAATCAGCTCTCGATTTTCAATATCTTTTTTTGAAAAATCATATTTTTTTTCAAGTGTATGTATAAAATCAATCAGATTTGACAATTTATTTTCTTTATTTTCTATCCCAAGTAAAAGCTGTTTTTCTTCATCAATATAGTGATGAAACAAAGCATATCCACACAAATCAAACATCTCTTTAGGTTCAAACTGTAACTTTTGTGCTATTTGAAGTGCGATATAGGCTACTCTCAAAGAGTGATTTTCACTTATATTATGAGAGTGCATCTCTTTTGCATCGAGTATAGCAGTGGTCGCTAATAAAAAATTATTTGTATTAAATTTCATCTGTTTTTTTTTGTCCATAAATTCTCCAATGGTATTTTCTTAATATCTCTTATGCTATCATAATACAAATATAATTTAAATACAATGAGTAAAAAATGAAACATGAAACAACAATTGGCATGATAAAACATCTCTTCATCTCCGATAAAATAAAAAAAACAAGAGATACACACACTCAAATAAAAGTTGATACACAAGGTATTTTAGATGATAAATTTTATAATAAAAATCCAAAAAGATCTATACTTATCTCTTCAATATCTGCTTATGATATTATCAAAAAAGAAAATATCTCTGTACAATATGGACAATTAGGTGAAAACATTCTCGTCGATTTCAATCCGTATACACTTGCAAAAGGGACACAACTACAATCAGGTGATGTTATTTTGGAGATTACGCAAGAGTGTACTATATGTAAATCACTCAATAAAATAGGTGATAATGTTTCTGATTTATTACAAAATGATCGAGGAGTTTTTGCAAAAGTGATAAAAGAGGGAATACTCACCCAAAATGACACACTCAAAATCATTAATTAAAGGCAAAAAAAGGGATTGATTTGTTATGATTATTTATGAAAAAATTTATAAATTACAACGAATCAATAGAAATATTACAAAATATTATAATAGAGCCAAAAGCTACTCAAAAGTTATTTATCTCAGACACTTTGGGTAAAGTACTTGCTCAAGATATAATTGCACAAGAAAACTCTCCTGCATTTCAAACATCTGCTATGGATGGATATGCTTTTAAATATGAAGATATCAACGCTCAAAAACTCAAGATTTTGGGTGATAATCCAGCGGGTTCAGTAAACACTTCACAAATAAAAACAAATACATGTATCAAAACTTTTACAGGTTCTTTGATGCCAAAAGATACAGATACACTGATTCCTATAGAAAATGTCAGTGTTGAAGATGGATATATTTGTATCAATGAAAAAGTGCCAAAAAACTTTGCAGTCAGAGATATTGGAGAAAATTACAAAAAAGATGAAGTACTTATAACAAAAGGTACCCAGATAGATTTTGCACAAATAGGTGTGATGACTAGCTTAAATATAGTGCAAGTGAGCGTATATACGCAACCTATAGTAGCCATTGCTAGTACAGGAAGTGAGATTTTAGATCTCGGAGAAACACAAACAAATGATGCCCAAATACGAAGCTCAAATCATATCACCCTCGAAGCAATCGCCAAAAAATATGGCTGTAATGTACAGCAAATGGGTATCGTAAAAGATGATCGGAACTCTATTACTACACTTCTCAAAACGGCTCTACAATCTTCAGATATAGTGGTCACCACTGGTGGAGTGAGTGTGGGTGATTATGATTTTGTAAAAGATATTATAAAAGAGGAGCTAGACTGTGAGCTTTTATTTCAAGGGGTCAATATCAAACCAGGGTTGCATATTTTGGTGGCTAAAAAAGGAGATAAATTTATCGTAGGGCTTCCTGGTTTTGCGTATTCGAGTACGGTTACATTTTTACTCTATGTATTGCCTCTTATTTTTAGACTAAAAGGCTCTGATGAAACACTCCCAATTGTAGATGCAATCATCGACGAAAACTTTCCGAAAAAAGCAAATAAGACTATTTTTACAGCGTGTAATGTGATATTTAGAGAGGGAAATTATCACATAGATTTTCAAGGTAAAAAAAATGGAACAAGTGCTATTTTGACCAATATGCTTGGCAATCCTGCACTTCTTATTCAAGAAGAAGAGAGTCAAAATCTCACAAAAGGGGATACAGTAAAAGTAATTTTACTGTAATCTCTCACCTAAAAATAAATCAGATACTAACAATTATTTTTTGAGTATCTCATTTTTAAGTGCCTTTTTATCAATCTTACTAGAATCTTTTGATTGCATTGGCATATTGGCTTTATATATAATAGTTGATGGTATCATATACGCTGGCAAATGTTTTTTCAATTCAAAAATTATCTCATTTTTAGCTAATTCATTCGCTCCACTATAGACCAAAACTATCTCTTCTTCAATCTTTTCATTTTCCAAACCAAAGACAGCACACTCTTTGATATTTTTTATATTATTATACGTAACAGTTTCTATCTCTAGTGGACTGATTCTGTATCCGCTTGTTTTTATCATATCATCATGACGACTTACAAAAAAGATATATCCCTCTTCATCTTTGTACACATAATCCCCAGTAGCAACTACCACCTCATCAATAAGACCATGCTTCAAATCAATTACATTTTCTAAAATTCGAATACTTTTAAAACTATTATCTGTGTCCTCTTTTGTGTTCCAAAAACCTTTATATATTCCAGCACCTCTATGAATAAGTTCCCCCACTTCTCGTGGTTTACACTCATATCCTTCTTCATTTATCACATACAAATCTACATCGGGAATCGCTTTTCCTATAGAGTTGGGTCGTATTTTAAGCTGACTAGGCTCCAAATAAGCCGATCTAAAAGCTTCAGTGTGTCCACTCATAGAGTAAAACTGTGCATTTGTATAGTATTTTTCTATCTCATCTATCATACTATTGGTTACTGTGCCACCTGATGAGCTTATCACTCGTACATTTTCAAGCTGTTGAGGGCTAGGTAATCTATGCGAATCTTCATCAAACATCATAGTAAAGTGTATAGGCATCACAGCTAAGATAGTAATTTTATTTTTGATAATTTGGGCAAAAAAGTCACTCGGAGTAAAAAATGTATAGATACAAAGTGTCGCTCTTGCATACAATGAAGTAAAAAGCTGATTGAGTCCATAGTCAAAACTAAATGACAAAATACCTGACAATATATCATCTTCTTGTATTTGAAGATAATTATGTACCACTCTCGCACTATCTATCAGATTTTTATGTGAGATTACTACCCCTTTAGGAAAACCACTACTAGCAAAACTATAAGTAATCACGGCATTATCATGCCCTTTTATACTACACTCATACTCACTACTATAACACTTATAAATCTCTTCAAAAGATACTAGCTCTTTATCACATGATTGAATCGTAATGATTTTGCCCTCAAATGCAGTCTCTTTCAATGTTGAAAGTTTTTGCTCATCTGTAATCATACAGGAGATATCACAATCGTTTATAATATATTTCACCTGTTCCGCTTTCAAAAGTTTTGGAATAGGGACAAGAACATATTCAGAGGAAAGAACAGCTAGTATAGAGAGTGCATTTTGTATATTTTTATTGGCATAAACCCCTATTCTAGCACCCTTTTCAAATCCTAGTGTACTTATATAATGTGCAAGTTTATTCACTTGTACAAAAACTTCCTCATATGTTAATTGTTCGTTTTTGTCTATCATCGCTACTTTATGAGGTAGCTTTTTATTTGCAATCTCAACTAAATTTCTAATACTATTTATTGACATAATAGATCCCTTTCCATTTGTGATATTATTTGTATAAAGAGTTTATCATAATTTATACTAAAGAATTGTAAACCATCTATAGCATAACTCATGTAAATGCAATAAAAGCAATGTTTAGTGTAAAATTGTAAACCACAGAGTAGCTTGTAAGATAGGGATAGTAAAAAATAAGTGATTTTTGAGAGATGGTGATCACGGTTGGATTTGAACCAACGACTTCTACAATGTCAATGTAGCGCTCTACCCCTGAGCTACGCGATCTTTAGTAAGAGAAGAATTTAAACAAAAAAAAAGACCCTAGGCAAGGGTCTAATTAGGTTTAACATTAAGTAACTACACTATGGTGCGGATGAGAGGACTTGAACCTCCACGCCGTAAAGCACCAGATCCTAAGTCTGGCGTGTATACCAATTTCACCACATCCGCATAAAGAATGTAGTTAATTAATGTTAAACAATGGTACTCCCAGCACGATTCGAACGTGCGACCTACGCCTTAGAAGGGCGTTGCTCTATCCAGCTGAGCTATGGAAGCATTTTATAAATTTGTTAATGGGGTAAGATATGGGGATCGAACCCACGACCTTCTGAACCACAACCAGACGCTCTAACCGACTGAGCTAATCCTACCATCAGAATTTATAAAAATTTTTTTTGTAAAATAACATGGTCGGAGTGAAAGGACTCGAACCTTCGACCCCCTGGTCCCAAACCAGGTGCGCTACCAGGCTGCGCTACACTCCGAATTAAATCAAGTTGCCTTGTTTTAATGTGGTGGAATTATAATAGAAAAAGTTTTAATTGTCAAGCCTATTTGAAAAGAATTTCAAAATTTACCTCAAACACCTATAAACACTGGACTTATAGGTGTTTTAAATAGAATATTTTTAGAATTGAATCAATCCATTCACGGGAGAACTCGCTGTTGCATATGGTTTTTTAGGAATTCTTCCTGCTTTATAACCAAGTCTTCCAGCTGTTACTGCATATTTAAAAGCTTCAGCCATCATCATTGGGTTTTGTGCCTGTGCAATTGCTGTATTTGCCAAAATACCATCTGCTCCTAATTCCATAGCTACAGCAGCATCAGATGCACATCCCAAACCAGCATCTACTATCACAGGAACATTTACGGCATCTTTAATAAATGCAATATTATAAGGATTTTGGATACCTAAACCACTTCCAATAGGAGCAGCCAAAGGCATAATAGCATCCGCACCTGCATCTTCTAGTTTTTTTGCGATGATAGGATCATCACTTGTGTATGCCATGATTGTAAAACCCTCTTTTTTGAGTACTTCACACGCTTTGATCGTTTCTATCACATCTGGATACAAAGTTTTTGCAGCATCACCTATCACCTCAAGTTTGATAATATCAATCCCTGTAGCTTCTCTCATAAGTCTAAATGTAGTGATAGCTTCTTGTGCTGTAAAACACCCTGCACTATTAGGAAGTAGTTTTATATTTGTATCTTTGAAGTAGTCTAGTAAATTTTCTTCGTTTGGATTGGTTATATTTACTCTTCGTATTGCTACAGTGATCAGTTCACTTCCTGAAGCAATCGTTGCATCTTTTGTAGTTTGGAAAGAGTCATATTTCCCACTTCCCACTATAAGTCTTGAGTTAAATTCGTAGTTTCCTACTTTTAAAATGTTATCGTTCATATCTTCTATTTCCTTTTATTATCGTAATTTTTCTTCTCAATTGGCGTATGTTATCGAAACTATCTTTATAGTTTTTTAATCTCTTGTATTAAATCTAAAGGACTCATAGAATAATTATTTTTCTTATAATACGATGCTGCAAGAGTATGTGCCAAACTTCCATTTATAGCTGCTTTTAGTGGAGTATATCCTTGTGCTAAAAGTGCGCCAATCAAACCAGCCAAAACATCGCCACTACCACCTTTACTTAAAACCGAAGTTCCAAAACTATTAACATAAATCTTTTTTTTGTATCCTATAAGTACATTTGTACCTTTGAGTAAAAGTACAATATTTTTATATTTTTTACAAAATAATCGTACATATTTAAATCTATTATTTTGTAACTCTTCGATAGATATATCTGCTATTTGTGTCATCTTAAGTAAAGAACAAAACTCTTTTGGGTGGGGAGTCAATACTACATCTTTTTTATCTAAAAGAGTGAGGATATTTTTATCATAAAAGAGATCTGCATCTATCACTTTTGGTAAATTATTTAGAAGTAATTGTTCATCATACTCTTTCCCCAAACCCATTCCGATACACAACGCAGTTGTATTTGAAGGTAATGTGTCGTTTTGCATCATAGAATTAGGGATATTTTGCACATCATGAGAGACAACACTTATCAAGCCACAGCCAAAAGAAAAACCAGCATCAGCACATAATAGTCCTGCTCCTTTTGTTTCACCTACGATGACACTTAAGTGACCATATGTTCCTTTGTTTGCTATTGTATTGCCTCTGATAGGAAGTTTTAAGTCATCTTTTTCGAGTAGATAACACTTCGATTTTGTTTCATAGAGTTTTCTTTGGATACCTAGATTTGAAACTTGTATTTTTCCTACATACTCTTTGGCATTATCTGTAAAAAGAGATTTTTTTAAAGCACCCATCGTGATAGTAATATCAGCATAAAAAGCTTTTGTAGTCACTTGACCCAAAGTATTGATACCACTTGGCACATCACACGCTATCTTAAATGCTTGTAATTTATTGAGTTTTTGTATAAGAGATATAGCATCTTTGTTTAAATCTCTCGTTAATCCAGAACCAAATAAACAGTCTACTATCACATCATATTTTTTGACTTTTTGTACAATTTTAAGATTTAATTTTTTAGCTCTTTTGAGCTGGAGTATTGCCATAGGAGATTTAACACCAAAAGGAATATATAACGATACATTATATAAGGTATGTAATAGCCTAGCAAGTGCAATTCCATCTGCACCATTGTTTCCTACACCACATACTATCAAAATTTTTGCTTTTGCTTCGAAATGATTTTGGATATAATCACACATCGAGATACTTGCATTTTCCATCATAATATCTTCAGTTAAATCAAATTTATCACGACACCTTGTGTCTAAACTATTTACTTCATCAAATATTTTTTGCATTGTTACTTCTTTCTGAACTTCCAGCCATCTGCTTCTAAGACTTCTATAATTTGTGTTTTTTTATCACCTTGAATCTCTAGCCACTCCTCTTTTACAGTACCACCACAGCCAAGCTTTGATTTTAAGAGTTTGAGTATCTCTTTTTTCTCTTTATCGCTCATAAAAAATCTTCCAACTAAAGTGACAGGTTTACCTCTTCTCTTTTCAAAAGTAAACACAAGCTGATGTTCATTTTTACTTATCTTCTCAAAACTTTTTTTTGGATCTTTGAGCTTTTTTGTTTCCCAACTATCCCCTGCTAAATTTGCACCCATTTGAAACATAACTTATTCCCTTTTTGTAATTTTTAGGTATAAAAAAAGGGACTTTAGAGTTACACTCTAAAATCCCTTTATAATCATTGATTATTGTAAAATATTATAATAAACTATTGATTTTGTCAGCAAAAGCTTGTTTTGAAGAAGCACCAACCATAGTATCAACAACTTCACCATCTTTCAATAAAATTGTAGGGATAGATCTCACTCCAAATTTTGTTCCAAGTTCTTGTTGCTCATCTGTATTTACTTTACAAATATTAGCTTTTCCTTCAAACTCTTCAGCTAACTCTTCGATAACTGGAGCAATCATTCTACAAGGCCCACACCATGGTGCCCAGAAGTCTACTAAAGAAACTCCTTCTTTTGTTGTTGCTTCGAAATTATCATTTGTTAATTCTATATATTTTCCCATATTTATTTCCTTTTAAGTTATTATTTAAAAAATTGTACTCTTTTTTTTCTTTAATTCAACTTTGTATAACAAACTATAAATAATATTTTCGGTAAAATAGTTTAATTAAATTAAATATGGATAAAATAATGAACATTAGAAATGAATTTTTAAAATTTTTTACCGCAAAAAAACATAACATAATCAAAAGCGCACCACTTGTACCAGATGATGCAACACTCCTTTTTACTAATGCAGGAATGGTGCAGTTTAAAGATATTTTTACAGGTGCCGTGCCTATTCCTGAAATACCTCGAGCTACAAGCTGTCAATTGTGTGTACGAGCAGGTGGGAAACATAATGACTTAGAAAATGTGGGATATACAGCACGGCATCACACACTTTTTGAGATGTTAGGTAACTTTTCTTTTGGTGATTATTTTAAAAAAGAAGCTATTGCAAATGCTTGGGAATTTATCACTATTAATCTAGCTTTACCAATAGAAAAACTATGGGTAACTATTCACGATACTGATGATGAAGCGTATGATCTGTGGAAAGAACATATATCCGCAGACAGAATAATGCGTTTTGGAGACAAAGACAACTTTTGGTCTATGGGAGATACAGGTGCTTGTGGACCTTGTAGTGAAATTTTTTATGACCAAGGTGAAGAAAATTTCAATGGTCCTGAAGATAAAATGGGTGGTGAGGGTGATAGATTTTTAGAGATTTGGAATCTTGTATTTATGCAATACGAAAGAGATACAAATGGAAAACTCAATCCTTTACCAAAACCATCTATTGATACAGGTATGGGACTAGAAAGAGTGATCGCTATAAAAGAAGGCGTATTAAATAACTTTGATAGTAGTACATTTCAGCCAATTATCAAAAAAATTGAAACTATATGTGATACGAAACTTACAGATAAAAATATAGCAAGTTTTAGAGTAATTGCCGACCATGTACGTACAGTTGCCTTTATGTTATCTCAAGGGATATTATTCGATAAAGTGGGTCGAGGATATGTTGCTAGAAGAATTTTAAGACGAGCAGTAAGACATGGTTATTTACTTGGATTTAGAAAAGCATTTATGGCTGATATTATCGATACACTTTGTGAAATGATGGGTGACTTTTATCCTGAATTACTTGAGAAAAAAGATTTTATACAAGAGCAAGTATTATTAGAAGAGGAAAGATTTTTCAAAACTATTGCAAGTGGTATGGAACTTTTTAATGCAGAACTTCAAAATACAAAAGATATATTTAGTGGAGAAGTTGCATTTAATTTGTATGATACACATGGTTTTCCTTTGGATTTAACTGAAGATATGCTCAGAGAAAAAAACCTTACAGCAGATATAATAACTTTTGAGAAATGCATGAATGCACAAAAAGCAAAAGCAAAAGCTGCTTGGAAAGGAAGCGGTGACGATGCTTCTTCTGGAGATTTTAAAGCTCTTTTAGATTCAGTCGGTGTAAATGAATTTATAGGATATACCAACATACGAAGTACCGCTAAAATAGTTGCCCTTTTAGATGAAAACTTTAAACAAGTAGAGATACTCAATACAAAAAAAATAGGTTGGGTAATGTTAGACAAAACTCCATTTTATGCTACAAGTGGTGGTCAAAATGGAGATGTAGGAGCTTTGGAGAATGGTGAAAATATCGCTATTGTTAAAGAAACAAAAAAATTCTTTGGGATGAATCTTTCCTTGGTAGAAGTTTCAAATGCAACTTTAAAAGTAAACGATGAAATAAAAGCTGTTGTAGTAAATAGAGGTGAAGTCTCTAAACATCATAGTGCTACTCACCTTTTACAAAGTGCACTTAAAATGGTTTTGGGAGATACTGTATCACAAGCTGGTAGTTTAAATGATGAGAAACGATTGCGATTTGATTTTACATATCCAAAAGCTATGACAACAAAAGAGATAGAAGAGGTAGAAGATTTAGTAAACTCAATGATTGCCAGAGGTTTAACTGGGAGTGTTGAAGAGTTACCTATAGAAGAAGCAAAAACAAAAGGTGCAACTGCTATGTTTGGTGAAAAATATGGCGATTTTGTACGAGTTGTTGAGTTTGGAGATGTATCTGTAGAATTTTGTGGTGGAACTCATGTCAAAAATACAGGTGAGATAGGAAGTTTTTATATTACAAAAGAGAGTGGTGTAAGTGCAGGAGTTCGTAGAATCGAAGCTGTTGTTGGTTTGAGTGCTATTACTTATGTACAAGATTCCCTTAAAAAACTTGCACAAGTAGAATCTGAAGTAAAAAATAAAGATGTTATTGAGGGTATTACTAAGCTGAAAAAACAAATTAAAGAGCTCAAAACAGAACTAAAAGATACACACGAAAATGTAGCTGTTCCTTTAAATGAACTTGATATAGATGGTGTAAAAGTTGTCGTAGATATTATAGAAAATGGTGATATCAAAAAACTCGTAGATGATATGAAAAATGGTCATGAAAAAATAGCAACATTATTACTTCAAGCAAAAGGTGATAAAGTGATGCTTGTATCTGGTGTGAAAAATGCAAGTGTAAAAGCGGGTGACTGGATAAAAGCTATTGCACCTATTGTAGGTGGTGGCGGTGGTGGTCGCCCTGACTTTGCACAAGCAGGTGGAAAAGATGCTAGTAAAATAGAAGAAGCAAAAAAAGCTGCTTTAGAGTACGTTACACAGAAACTTAACGCATAGTTTTAAGAGTAGGGAAAATATGAAATTTTTATATTTTATATTTTTCTGTGCACTCCAAATCAGCCTCTATGCTGTAGATTTTAAAGTTGCATCCTACAATGTAGAAAACTTTTTTGATCTACACGATGATAAGACAGAATACAAAGAATACAGACCCAATACAAAATCATGGAATAAAAAATCTTTCCACAATAAACTCCAAAACATATCAAAAACTATCCACGATTTAGATGCAGATATTTTAGCTCTTCAAGAGATTGAATCTGAAATTGTTGTAAAAAATATAATAAAAAAAAATCCAAAATACAAATATTTTAAATTTATCAAAAACAAATCTTCGGCTATAGGACTTGCTCTTTTAAGTAAATATCCCATCATTAAAACAAAAAATATAAAATTAAGAACCTACGAAAAATACTCAAGAGATATTTTGAAAGCTACGCTCTCTATTAAAAACAAAGCTCTTATCATCTATGTCAATCACTGGCGTTCTAAACGAACCAAAGAGTCTAAACGGATAAAATATGCACTTGCACTCAAAACAGAGATTGATACACTCAGTAAAGAGGAAGATTATATAATTTTAGGTGACTTAAACTCAAATTATAATGAATATCAAACATTTAAGTATGACAAAAAATTAAACGATACTTACAATATCACAGGAATAAATCAAATACTCAATACAACAATAGAAGAAAATTTTGTACACAAAAACAATATACTCAACTATGAAGAAAATGTACTTTTTAATACTTGGCTCGAATTACCTAAACACAAGAGATATAGTACAAAATTTAAAAATCAAAATAATACACCTGATAATATTCTTTTATCAGCATCTTTGTTTGATGCTCAAAATATATCATATATAAATAATAGTTTTGATGTTTTTAAAAAGAAATATCTTTTTAAAAAAAATGCTATTTATAGATGGAATAGATCTAAATATATAGGATATTCAGATCATCTTCCTATTTATGCATTTTTTTCTACAACAAAACAAAAGTATAGCTTTAAAAAGAAGACTCTTGTAAATCATCAAAATACAATAGCTGATCTTTACAAAGTGCAGCAAGTATCAGATTTTTTCCTCAAAAATGTTACGGTGATATACAAATCTAAAAAGATTGCCATCTTAAAACAAAATAAAAATGGGAAAGCTATTATGTTATACAAACCTAATAAAATACTCAAAAAAGGAAAAAGTTATAATTTTGTGGTCAATAAAATTGATGAGTTTAATGGACTCAAAGAGATTGTCAGTATTTCAAATATATCTCACAATAAGTCTGTAAAATATTATAAAAAATTTTATCTAAATGCCAACAAAATTGATCTTTTTGATCATAACTTAGTAAACAATATTATCAGAAATTTAGAGGGAGTATACAAAAAAAGATACTTATATTTTGGTAAAAAGAGAATACGACTTTACTTCTCAAAAGGGGTAAAAAAACCAAAAGAGGAAAGTAAACTTTTTATCTCTTCTGGTCATTTAAGTATTTTTAAATCCTCTATTCAGATTGTTTTACATAAACAGTCTGATTTTAAAAAATTATGATTATTTAGTCCCTAAAATAGAGGTAACTAAATTGTACAGCATAGGGATATCTGTTTTACCAACAAAACCATCGATACCTATTCTATTCATTTTATCTTTTACAGCATCTGTTGTCATACTTGAGTTAACCACTACAGGAATATGAGAGTATTTAGGTGATTCTTTAATAAACTTAGCCACTTGATATCCATCAGTACCTGGCATCTCAATATCTGTAATAACGAGACCAACTGTACTAGGATCATGTATCTCTTCAAGTCTATCTAAAAGTTCACCACCATTGACAGATATAATATAATTAGCTCTTGCTTTTTTCATAAATTGAGTGATCACTTCTCTTGCAACTGCACTATCTTCTGCAATTAAAATAAGCTTATCATCATTTATAGGACGTGTAACATAGCGTTCTAAATCACTTGCATTAATATCTGTCCAACCAATATCAGATAACAATTGTTCTGCATTAAATACAGTACAAAGATGATTTTTATCATCAATCTCCACATAAGTTGTATAGGTAACTTTAGAATTTTGATTTTCTGAATTTATAAGTTCTGCCGTTGTTTTTTCAACAATATTTACCATATCTTTTACTAAAAATCCAACTTGTTTATGATTAAACTCACAAAAAATAATAAGTTTATATTCATTTACAGGCAAAGATTGATAACCCAACCATCTATCAAGATTAATTAAAGTAATTGGCTCACCTCGAATTGTAGCAATTCCTTGAATAATATCTGTATCAGTTGGAGTATCCGTAATATCAATCTCTTCAGTAATAATAAATGCTTTAATTTTTGCAATATTTATAGCATACATATCACCATGACCCGTATAAAATACTGCTAATTGCTGTACATTACGAAGATGTGCTTGTGTTAACTGTTCAACACTATCACTAATTCCATTCATATAATTCCTTTTAAAGTAAGTTTAAGTTATTTTAGCTGTTTTTCACTTAATATTTTTTAAAAGCATCTCCATCTAAAATATATATTTTTCAAACTTGCTTTTATAACAAAAATACTTCTTATGCTTATTCTATCTTTATATACTATAGATTCATATTCTAAGCCACCAACACTACAAGCTGTGAAGCTTATAATGGGTATCACTAGAGAATATATTTCATAATACCATTAATAAAGTAAAGCTTTCGCAGCTGCTACAGCACGACCAGCATTGATCTTTCCGTATGCTCGATACTTATCAAATGTTTCATTTGTAGTAGAGTTCGTTATATAGTTATTATTTGTACCACCTACTTTATCAGTTGTACGTATCAATATATCTTTTATCTGTTTTGGTGTTATATCTGGATTTACTCCATACATAAGTGCTACAACACCAGCAACAACTGGGGTAGAATAGCTTGTCCCTTGCCCAAAACTATAATTATTATCTACTAGTCCATAATTATCTTTTGAGCCTTGTGTCCCTGAGTCATCGAGTATTAACATCCCAATAGAGTTACTAGCATCTCCACCAGGAGCAATGATATCGATATTTTCTCCATAATTTGAATAAGTATCTGCCACATCATTATCCTCTCCACTTGATCCTACACCTATGACCCATTCTACTTCTGATTCATCCTCTATACCATCTGCATCTAAATCTTTATGGTTATTTCCAGAAGCAAATACTACTGTTATATTAGCGTCATATAAAGATTTGAGTTCTGATACAACGGCTTCAGAAACATTTTCTGTACCCCAGCTACAACTAATCACTTTAGCACCTTGATTTTTTGCATATTCAAATGCTCGAATAGTATTCACATCATCACTACTTTGTTGCTTAATAGCTATAAGTTTTGCAGAAGGTGCCATACCTACAGTCCCTTTACCATTTATAGGAGCTATGATAAGTCCTGCACAATTGTTTCCGTGGAGTGCTGTATCTGAGTCTGTACTATGATTACTTACATCTGTAGTTTCATCATCGGCATTATAAGCTACCAAAAGATTATCTTTTATATCTTCATGCTCCACATCTACACCATCATCTATCACAGCCACTTTGATATCAGCTCCTTGTGATAACTTCCAAGCTTCTGTTATATTAATATCTGCATTTTTATCAACACTTTTATTGTATGCAAAATCTGCTGCTATATAAGCATCTCTAAAAGCTGTATTTTGGGCTTCATATGTGCTTGAATCAAGATACCATTGATATTTGTAGTATGGTTCATCTTTGTATGAAATATTTGTTGTATTTTCATCTGTTATTGTACTTCCATCATTAGGAGCGAACTGATTGAGATCATCATTTACTAATGGTATAGATATATCTTTCATCACAATTGTCTCTAAACAACTAGCAAGAGCATCTTTGATTTTATCACTACAACTTTGATTTACAGTCTCTTGTAAGGTAGTATAGGAATCATTAATATCTACAAACTCTATTGTAGTTGAATTTTTCTTTTTCATAACTGTATATATACTATTTTGTAAAACGATAGCCTCATTACTTGACTCTGAGGGTAACTTTAAAAGCTCCTCTTGAGATATTCCTGTATCTTGAGATAATTTTGATAATGTTTGATTATTATCTACTAAATATGTAGTGATAGGAGTAACATTCAATGAATTAGATGACATATTGATATCTAAAGGATAATCATCAGTTGTAATTTGTCCATCATTATCTACATCAATCCACCCTCCTATTACATGGACAGGATAAGTCACTGTACCTTTAAATGTATATATATTTTTATCTGTATTTATGCTAGCTGTTTTAGCTGGACTTGATGAATCTGTTACTGTTGCTTGGTATACTTTCCCTCGTTCTACTGTAATATCTGTAGTTATTGAATCAGTTGTATTTGTTGAATCATCTGTATCGGATGAACTATTACATCCTCCCAAAAGTAATGTAGATAAAATTATACTTGCTGTTATTTTATAATGTACCATTATCTTAACCTTCTCTCTTTTACAAAATTTGGATGAGCAAACTCGACATCACCTGTTTCAAATAACTCTCTTGAAAGAGAAAACATATCATTTGTATCTGATATTTTTACTAAAAAAATTGTATCTGTTATTTTAGATACTCCTTCTAAATTAAATCGACTTAACAACTCTGTACAATCTATCCCATCTTTACACTTGATAAGGATCTCATCTGTAATCCCAATCTTTTGTCCATGTTTTGTAGTAAAATACTCCAAACCAGTATCATTAGAAGTATTGTCTACACTTCTATTTGTCATTGAGTTATTTTCATTGTTTATGAGTGTCTCAAAATTTTCTGTGTTAAGTGTACTTTTTGTAAGTTTACTCAATACATTGGCACTTTTTGCACGAGTATCTTCATCTTCTGCTGTTAATAAAATAGTATCTACAGCTCTTACTAGATACTCAGGTGCTAACTCCTGTAGATTTCCAGCAGCACCCAATGATACCGTTTTGTTTTCTGTTTGTATTCATAGTATTTATTATCGCATTTATGATTTTTTCTGCTTGTTCTGGAGATCGCTCCATTCTCTCTTTTGCCAATCCTCCAGCTATCATACCTGTCATATTTTGCATAAATGTATCAGGACTATTATCCGAATCCAATCCATAGTCGAGTATCTCATAAAGTACCTCATCATCCAAAGGAGCAGAAGTATTTTTGAGTCCCATCAACCCTCTAAATCGCTCTTTTTCTAAGATATTTTGATTGAGAGTCACACTACTCAAAATATTTGTAGTCTCTACAGAGTTAAGATATCCAAGTTTTGCAAATAGTTTTTTACTCACATTATCATCCAAAGTATTCTTTTCTAAGAGTGAATCCAGATGTTTTAAAAAGTCCATATTGTTTTTGATCCAATCTCCAAATACCAGAGTATCTTTTATCGCATTTTGCATCTCCTTTTGATTTTTTTTGAATAGAGCTTGTGCCATATCCAAAGTCATCTCATTTTGTTTTTTCTCAAATCCCCAAGTAGATATATCTGCTGAAAGCTGATAAAACCAATGATCTTTTGGTAAATCATTTTTAACATTTAAAACTTTCAACTCTCTATCATCTTTCATATATAGCTTCATCTGTTTATTTGATGAGCTTACACTCTCCTTGAGTTCTAAACTTTTCCATATACTACAATTATTTTCAAAAGTTTCGATAGAGAGGATACTATTTTTAATCTCAATAGGTTCTTTGTTTGTACTAACCAAACGATCTCTCTTAATCGAATAATTTCCATCTTTTGATGTTTGTTCAACCTCTATATATCCTGTACCATTTTGAAACTGATACTCTCCATCTTTTGATGCAAATTGCAAAAGATTTACCTTTGCCCAAAGAAGTTCTTCTATCTCTTTATCTTTTGAAAGTATAGAAATTTTTTCCATTTTATAGCTTGTATTGGTATCATTGTATTGCATCAAAAAAGGGGCATTGATAGATTCGATATCAATGTCACTTTTAGTAGTATTTACATCCCCAAACCAAAATAGAGTATATTTTAGCTTTTTATCTTCTATTTGATTGATATAGAGTCTCTCTTTTACTTTTTTCTCCTCCTTAGCTGTTTGACCAGCTAAAGTAAACTCTAAATGATGGGTAGTATCAAAGAGTAAAGTTTGAGGACAAATATCAGCATAGAGAGATGTGATAAAAAAGGAGATAACTCCTATAGTTTTTATCATCTATAAATCCTTAAGGTCATAGATAGTTACTGCTTTTTCATACTGTAACAAATTCCATTCTCTGTTGAAAAGCCATGGTGTAGCGTATATAGCCCAACTTTTAGGGGACTGTTCAAAAAGATAAAATTTTAATCAATCGTTTCTCATCATTTGAACTATTATTAAAACCAAAAGAAAAAATAACACTTGTTTCCAAAATTGATAATTTTTCTATTTTAAACATAGGTTGGACAATCGAAGATAATACTCTTTTTCTTTACAATGAATCAAAATTTTTAGTGATTTTTAGTTCTATTAGTGGTGTTTTTATTGTATTTATACTCTTATCCTTACTGTTATCTTTTATATTTTAGATATAGGAATAAACTTACAACTCAACACTTTAATACCTTGGATAGGTCCTCCTTTAGGAAGTAGTTTACTTTTACTTTTTGCTTATTATTTTTTTGAAATGAAAAGTAACTACAAAAAATCATCTCATTTTTTAAAGTTTTTACTAGTTTGTAATGCTCTTTTATTAGGTGGTATTTTATATGCTTCTTTTATAAATGAATATTATTTTCTCATCACTACACTACTTACAGGACCTATTTATGCACTCAATTTATTATTTTTGATAATTATTGGTTTTTATATGAATGAGATAGGGAGTAGGTATTATCTCATCGGACAAATTATAATGTTTGTCGCTGTTATTTTTAATGCTTTAGCTATAATGAATATCATAAATTTTCATAATTCATACCGTATATTTATTACTATTGCTGTTTTAATTGATGTTATATTACTTTTTATTGCACAATCACTCAAAACATATAATGCTATGAAAAAACTCTCACATGCCAAAACTATGCTCATAGAACAATCACGATTTTCATCTATAGGACAAACCATAGGACATATCACACACCAATGGAAACATCCACTCACTTTAGTAGGAACATCCGTGATGCTTTTAGAAACTATGCTCAAACATGATAAAAAAAATATCTCAACACATCTTGAGAAAGAGCTTCCAGTCATAAGTGAGTCGATATCACATATGAAAAAAACGATGACAGAATTATCTAGTTTTTACTCAGGAAATATTGAAAAATCTTCTTTTTTTCCTAGAGATACTATACACAATGTCATGGGACTCATAGATGCAAAAATAATTTTAAAGAAGACTCGCATAAATGTAGATATAAGTGAAGATATACAACTCTTCACCTATAAACATATCTTTTCAAATATTATGATCGTACTTATCGATAATTCACTCGATGAGTTTGATTTTAAAAATAAAAACCAGATCAATATATCAATAGTCACTCAAAACGACCAAAATATTCTCACTTATACAGACAATGCAGGAGGTATCAAAATAGAGCCTATTGGGAGTGTCTTTGAATATTTTATCACATCCAAAGATAAAAAAGAGGGACATGGTATCGGTCTTGCTATGGTTAAGATGCTCGTAGATGATCGTTTAGATGGAGAGATTTCTGTACAAAATAAAGGGGATGGAGTAGAGTTTAAAATAATTTTTTAATATAAAAAACTAAACTGTTTTATCCAGTATTTTATTCACTGCAATACTACACATAGCCAGTCCAAAAGCCCCAGTAACTCCCACAAAACTACCGAGTTCTTTACAGTTTGGATTTTCACTAGAAAAAACTACTTTGAAACTTTTTCTAAATCTATCTTTTTTAAGCATATCTCTTATTTTTCTTGCAAATGGGTCGTTGTACGTTTTGAAAATATTGATATATTCTATCTTCGTAGGATCAAATCTTTTGGCACTTCCCGTAGTAGAAATAAGTTTTTTATGATATTTTTTAATCAACTCTACTTTCATAGGAATATCATCGATAGCATCTAAAATATAGTCATACTCACTCATATCAAATGTATCTATCCACTCTTGAGTAATTTTAGTATTGATAGCTGTTACATTTGGATAGAGTGTTTTAAGATGATCTACTTTTACACTGCCTATAGCCCCAGGAGTTTCGCTTCCCATCTGTCTATTTTGATTGGACTCTTCGTATACATCAAAATCAACTATAGTAATATTGGTCACACCTGTACGATACAATCCATCAAGTGCAAAACTTCCAACACCACCAACACCTAGTAGTATAATTTTTGCATTTTGTAACCTTTCAAAGTCACTTCCAAATAATTTTTTGCTTCTGCTATATTTCAAATTGTAATCTCCATATTAATAAAAAAGTCCCTCTTTAGCCAAAGCTTTTTTAATATTCGCCATTTGTCTATGTTTGTTATTACACCACATCGGAGACAAAAGGGAACTGTCACTAATACCTGCTGTGATTCTTGATAAAGAAATTTCATCAGGTATCATTTGGAGTGCTTTTACTAAAGTTTCGATATAGAGTTCTTCACTAATAGGCTCAAATCTACCTTTTCTAAACTCATTTGTTAAAAGTGTATTTTTCACTACATAGAGAGGATGAATCTTGATAGAATCAACACCTAGTCTTATAGTCTCTTTTGTACTATGCAGCATCATCTCTTGCGTTTCATCAGGAAGACCAAAAACTAAATGTCCACATACCAAGATATTTCTCTCTTTTGTTTTTTTGATCCACTCCTCAATATTTGCAAAATCATGTCCACGATTGATTTTTTTTAATGTTTTGTCATATACAGACTGAATACCATACTCAAGCCATACCTCTTTTGTTTTTGATAACTCTTCTATATAATCAAGCGTTTCATCAGTGATACAATCTGTACGAGTTCCGATACTCAATCCAATAACATCATCAAACTCCAAAGCTCTTCCATACAATGCTTTAAGCGTATCTAGTGGAGCATAGGTATTTGTAAATGATTGAAAATAAACCAAGAACTTTTTTGCTCCAAACTTATTTTGTAATCGCTCTTTTGCTATATCAAATTGCATTTTGAGTTGTAAAAGTTGTTTCTCTAAATGAGGGTTCACTGTACTATTTAAATTTAATTTAAACTTCGATTTATCTACTTGATTAGGTGAAAATGATTCATTTTCACAAAAGGTACAACCACCTTTTGCAACAGAACCATCTATATTTGGGCATGTAAACCCAGAAATACTAATTGGTACTTTATATACTTTTTCACCATATTTCTTTTTCCAGTATCTACCAATAGTATGTATATTTTTCATTTTTAATTTTTATTCCTATTCTACGAAATAATCGCCGTCAAAACTTACCATAGAATAATTTCTATCTCGACCTAAAGCGTCTCTTAAATCATCTAAAGATAAGTATTCTAAAGAATCAGCTTCTATATACTCTTGTACCTCATCTTGCGTATTCATCGCATTGATGAGTTCCTCTTTTGTAGGGGTATCAATACCATAATAGCAAGGATATTCTATCTTTGGACTAGCTACTCTAAAATGCACCTCAGCAGCACCAGCATCTTTGAGCATTTTTACGATTCTTTTACTTGTCGTTCCTCTTACTATACTATCATCAATAACCACAAGTTTTTTACCCTCAATAAGAGATTTCATAGGGCTTAGTTTCATTTTTACTTTCATATTTCGCATCGCTTGAGTTGGCTCTATAAAGGTTCTTCCTACATAGTGATTTCGTATGATTCCTAACTCAAATGGTATTCCAGATTCTTTCGCATACCCTAAAGCTGCAGGCACTCCACTATCAGGTACTGGTATAACCATATCTGCATCAATAATATCTTTGTCATTAAAAGCTAAAGCTCTCCCCATTTTTTCTCGTGCAGCATACACATTTTTACCATCAATATCACTATCTGGTCGTGCAAAATAGATATACTCAAAAGCACATGGTCTGAACTCTTTTGTATCATCAAGCATAATAGATTCAGGCTCTGCATAATCTTCACTAAAGATCAGCATCTCACCTGGCTTTACATCTCGTACAAACTCGGCATCTACAAGGTCAAAACAGCATGTTTCACTCGCTATAATATATCCACCTGATCGAAGTTTACCGATACTTAAAGGTCGAATCCCATGAGGATCTCTAATCACAAAAAGTTTACTTCTACTTTGGATGATAAAGTTATAGGCACCTTTGAGTTTTGTTAATGATTTTGTGATTCTATCTCTGAGTTTATCTTGGCTTGATTTAGCGATAAGATGGATTAAGTTTTCTGTATCCATTCCTGTTTGAAAGATTGAACCCTCATCGATAAGTCTTTGTCGTACTTCATTTTTATTTACAAGGTTCCCATTGTGTACGATAGATATTTCACCCAATTTATATTTTGCTTGGATAGGTTGCGCATCAAATACAGAATCACTTCCTGCTGTTGAGTATCTATTGTGACCTATTGCCATATTTCCTTGAAGAAGTTTAAAAGCTGTTTCATCAAACACATCTCTTACAAAACCTCTCCCTTTTACAGTCATAATCTTTTTAGAATCAGAACCACCAGCACTTATACCAGTTGCCTCATGACCTCTATGTTGCATAGCAAAAAGTGCTGCTGATGCGAGTTTTGAAGCATCTGGATTTCCATATATACCAACTATAGCACACATACTACAGTCCCAAACAGTCGTTTATACTATATAAACCTATCTCTTGAGTAACCAACCATTTACCAGCTTTGATAGCACCTTTGCTAAAAGTATTTCGAGAGGTCGCTGTATGATTGAGTTCTATAAACTCACCATCATTATAAAATCCAGCTGTATGTCGCCCTACTATATCTCCACCTCGTAAACTCATCACAGCTATCTCATCTTTTGTTCGAGCTCCTATGATGCCATCTCTTCCTGACACTCTTACAGCATCGAGTTCAAGATCTCTTGCTTTGGCTGCATGTTCTGCTAAAGTCAATGCAGTCCCACTAGGCGAATCTACTTTGTGTCTATGATGCTGTTCTACTATTTCACAATCAAAATCACTCAATGTTTTTGAAGCAAGTGCTACGAGTTTGTTTAAAACAGCAACTCCTAAACTCATATTAGTAGCATATAAAATAGGGACCACTTTAGAAGCTTCAATTAAAAGATTTTTTTGGTGTTCATTGAATCCTGTAGTAGCTATAACCAAAGGCTTCCCTTTTGCATTTTGTACAACTGCAGAGAGTAACTCCTCAGTAGCCGCTGGTGCTGAAAAGTCAATCACCAAATCAACAGCTTCTAGCAATGTATTCATATCATTTGTAACCACAGTACCCTCTGGTACTGCTTTTTTTAATGTATCAAAAACATGCACTCCAGCTACACACGCTACTTCATCATTTGCTAAATCATCAATAAGTAAAGAACCAACTCTACCTGTACTTCCTAAAATTCCAACTTTTAACATCATATCATCCTGAGGTTTTATTTAATAAATTGCATTATACCGTTTTTGTTTTAAACTAGCTCTATTTAACTTTTTTTATATAATTTGTTTTATAGTTCTTTTAGTTTTTGTTTTATGGTAAACTATTTTTTACCAAAAATTAAGGTTACTATAATTATTTTTTATATATTATTCATTTTATTTTTCTTTTAGGTATCCTAATTTTTTTGTTTTATTTAATATGCAAAAAATGCATATACAAGAAAGAAAATATTAAAAAAGGATTATTTTTGTTTCACAAAAAAGTGTTATTTATACTCGTATCATTATTATTTTGTATAAGTGTACTCTGTGCTTTTTACATCGGCCAATATCCTATCTCAAGTGAAGAGTTTCTCAATGTGCTGTATTATTGGGTAGGATTGGAGCAAACACCTGAGATACTCAAAACATCCGAATCTCTGAGTATGATTTTACAAGAGATTCGACTACCTAGGATTTTAGGTGCGATTATAGTAGGGGCATCCCTCTCACTCTCTGGAGCTGTTTTTCAAGGGATTTTTGTAAATCCATTGGTCTCCCCTAGTATTTTAGGTGTGTTATCGGGAGCTTCATTTGGGGCTGCTTTAGGGATGTTGTTGGGTGAGTCATTTTTGATGATACAACTTCTTGCATTTATTTTTGGTTTTGTAGCTGTATTTTTGGCTCTAATGATAGGAAAAACATACAACACAAGCAATACTCTTTTGATGCTTGTCTTAGGTGGAGTGATTAGCTCCTCTTTATTTGGGGCATTTTTATCCCTTATAAAATATATGGCAGACCCTTACAATACACTTCCATCTATAGTATACTGGCTTATGGGGTCATTATCCGCTGTCACTCTTGAGTCTGTAGGTGTTGTGTTTCCATGGGTTTTGATCTCTACACTTCTTTTGATATTTTTTGGAAAACATCTCAATCTTATGAGTTTAGGGGAAGATGATGCTTTGGCTTTGGGTGTAGATGTCAAAAAGGTACGATTTTTGATGATTATACTAGCTACTTTATTAAGTACATTAAGCGTTATGTTAGCTGGTATCATAGGATGGGTTGGGTTAGTTATACCGCATATTGCTCGTTTTTTAATCGGCTCTAATCATACGACTCTTTTACCATTTTGTGCGATTTTAGGTGCTACATTTCTCGTCATAGTCGATACACTTTCACGAAATATTTCACATACAGAGATCCCTTTAGGGATTATCACTTCACTTGTGGGTATTCCTGTGTTTATCTTCGTATTACGCTACAACATCAAAAGAGATGAATCATGATAGAGGTATCAAAACTTTCTTGTGGTTATGGCTCAAAACAGATACTCAATGAGATTAGTTTTAGTATCAAAGCAGGTACTATTTTATCTATATTAGGAGCAAATGGGAGTGGTAAAAGTACACTCTTAAAAGCTATGGTAGGGACACTTCCTTATAAAGGAGATATCTTCATAGAGAACAAAAATGTGACACAATACAATAGAAAACAAAGAGCTTCACTTATAGCATATGTCCCACAAAGTTCAAGTATCCCTTTTGATTTCAATGTCTTAGAAATAGTTTTGATGGGGAGATTTCATGCCTCTTCATTGGGTTCTTTATCCTATTCAAAACAAGATAAAGAGGAGGCATATTTAGCTTTAAAAAAAGTAGGGATAGAGGATTTTCAAAAAAGAATTTTCAAAAATCTCAGTGGAGGTGAACGACAGCTTGTCTTGATAGCAAGAGCCTTAGTCCAAAAAAGCAAAATCATCATCATGGATGAGCCTGTTACTGGTCTTGATTTGGGCAATCAGATGCGATTATTGGATCTAATAAGTACACTAGCAAATGATGGAAAAATCGTGATCCAAACGACACATTATCCAGATCATGCCTTAAGAGTCTCTACAGATGTATTGTGGCTACAAAAGGGAAATATACTCGCTTTTGGGACACCTTTGGAGGTGATCACACCAAAAAGAATTTCGGATGTTTATAGAGTTGATTCTAAATTTATAACACATCAAGAAAATGGTATAGGGTATATTTTACCTCTCAAATTTAATAAAAAGGATATTTAAATGGTATCAAAATATAAACCAATTTTTCTACTCTATCTTTTATTTGCGACGGTTTTATTTGCAAATACTACAAAAGATATGCTCAATAGAGAGGTTACAATACCTCAACAAAGTAAAAAAGTTTTTTCTGCATCACCTGCTATGACAATTATACTCTATGCACTTGCTCCCGAGACTATGATAGGGGTAAATTATAGATTTTTAGAAGTTGAAAAAAAATTTATGTTAGAAGATACTACAAAACTACCTGTTTTAGGGAGTTTTTTTAGTGCAAGCAATCAAGCAAATTTAGAAAAAGTATTGTCGTTATCTCCTGATATAGTTTTTATGTGGGATATAGTGCGTAAAAATGGTCAATATTTTGAACAAACATTGAAAAAGTTTGATATACCTGTAGCCTATATTGCACAAAGTACTATACCACAAATGTTGGATGCGATTACGACTATGGGTGTGTTTCTCAAAAAAGAGGAACGAGCCAAAGAGTTAGTAGCCTATGCACAAAACAATTTAGATCGTGTAGAAAAAAGTGTCAAAAATCTCCCTCAAAACTCAAAAAAAAGAGTCTATTTAGCCCAAGGAAAAAATGGCTTGACCACTGAGTGTATAGGAAATATGCAATCCCAAATCATCCCACTTGTAGGTGCTATCAATGTACATAGATGTGATGGACTCAAAAAAGGCTCTTCAAGAAAAAGTAAAATCACACTAGAAACACTCTATAGATATGATCCTGATGTGATTTTTGTGTGGGATAAAGCTTTTTTTGACTCCATAAAAGATCTAAAAACATGGAGAAATCTCAAAGCATTTAAAAATAATCAAATCTATTTTTCACCTATATCACCCTTTAATTGGCTGAGTCGCCCACCTTCGATTATCCGTTTTTTGGGAGCTGTTTGGATGCATAATAAGCTCTATCCTGAGCATTTTAAAATAGATATAAATGAAGAAGTAAGAAGTTTTTACAAACTTTTTTTACACAAAAATTTAACAAACCAAGAGATAAACCAACTTATAAAAGGAGAAAAATGAAAAATGTTATATTAGGTAGTGTCGTACTATCTCAGCTATTGTATGCAGAAAGTTCTGTATATGACTTAGGAAGAATAGAGGTGGTTGAGACCAATAATATCAGTCAAAACCAAACAATACAAAAAATTGATAGTGAAGTTATTGAGGATACAAATAGTAAAAATATTGTAGATGCTTTGAGTAGTTTAGCTGGGGTTTCAGTTCAAAAATTAGGGAGAAAAAATCAAACGGATGTACGGATTCGTGGATTTACTAGTGAGTTTATCCCTATTTATATAGATGGTATTCCTGTCTATACCCCTTATGATAGAGGAACTGATATGAGTAGATATACTACCAATGATGTTTCACAAATCACTGTTTCTAAAGGATATGTATCTCCTATGTATGGAGCAAATACTTTAGGTGGAGCTATAAATATAGTGACAAAAAAACCGACAAGAGAGTTTGAGGGTGAGATAGGTGCAGGTATTTTTAGTGGAAATGGTCATGAAGAGCATCTCACTATTGGTACAAATCAAGGCTCATATTATGGGCTACTCTCTGTTTCTAATTATGAAAGAGATTATTATAATCTTTCAGATGATTTTAAATCAGCAGGTATGGAAGATGGTGATCATCGTGATAATTCAGATTCACAAGATAGAAAAATAAACCTAAAAGTGGGATATACACCAAATGATACAGATGAGTACTCTTTTAACTATATTATGCAAAGAGCCACAAAAGGTAATCCTGAATATGCAAGTGATTATAAAGATGGAGATGAAGGATATAAAAAAAGCTATCGAAATCGAACATGGAGATGGCCAGATTGGGACAAAACAAGTTATTATTTTATCTCAAAAACAGCCATAGGGAAGCATACTCTTAAAACACGATTATTTTATGATAAATTTTACAATAAATTAGTAGCCTATGGTACAGGATGGAGTCAAGGTGATGATACATATGATAATGTTTTTGCAACTTCAGAATATGACGATCACAGTATTGGTGGAAATGTCGAACTAGATTTCAAAATAACTAAAAAGCAAAACCTAAAAGTATCCGTAACACAAAAAAATGACTATCATACCGATATCTCTTCTGAAGACCCTGGTTTAGATATCCAAACAGAAGGAAAAACACAATCTTTTGGCTTGGAGTATGCTTTACAAGTAAATGATAGATTAAAATGGATTGTAGGTGGATCTTACGATAAAAATGAAGTATTAAAAGCTGAATATAGAGATGCTGGTACTATCCAAACTTGGGATAATTATAGTACGAATGCTGTATCTCCTCAAACAGCTTTATATTTTCAATATACAGAAAATACCATGTTGTATACCTCTATAGGTCAACGTACAAATATGCCATCATTAAGTCAACGATATTCAACTTCTTTTGGAAGCATGACTCCAAATGAAGACCTAGATGCTGAAAAATCAATGAACTATGAGATAGGTATGGAAAATGTACTCAATGATACACATATTATTAATAGTGCATTATTTTATTCTAAAACAAAAGATTATATTGATGGTGTAGAACTTGATGATGGAACAGATCAAAATCAAAATATAGGAGAAGCAGAACAAAAAGGGGTTGATCTCTCTATCGAATCATATTGGAATGATACAATCAGTACAAATATCGCCTACGGTTATGTAAAAGCAAAACTCTTAAAAAGTGCAAATGAAGATGTAAAATATATCTTAAGAATACCAAAACATACACTCTCAACACGTCTAAAATATAGCCCAACAGACAAATGGACAATCATTCCTAACGCACGATATGAAAGTGAACGTTATGTCAATAGTACAAATGATGATAAAACCACAAGAGATTTTGTACTTATCAACCTTAAAGTAAACTATAAAATAGATAAAGATATCGAACTTTCTGTTGGTGTAAATAACATAACTGACAAGTACTATTACTACACAGAAGGACATCCTGAAGCTGGTCGTAACTACTACTCTACTATTACTTACAAATTTTAAAAAGGATACTTTTATGTATAGCAATATAGAAGCGATAGATTTTGGTCGTTTGTACTCAGTACAACGCACCGCTTCGACACACAAAAAGAAAGATAAAGCATCATGGGATGCAAAAGCTTCCGATATGAATAAAAAAATTCATACAAGCTTTTATAATGATATGGTATCAAACTATATAACACTTGATAAAAAGGATACTCTTTTAGATGTAGGGTGTGGTCCTGGGACATTTTCTCTACGATTTGCCCCTTTTGTCAAACATATAACAGCGTTTGATTTTTCGACTAAGATGCTAGAGGCATTAGAAAAAAATGCTGCTCAAGCAGGTATAAAAAATATCACAACACAATCTCATGATATGGAAACTTCATGGTCAAATATTCCTATATGTGATGTAGTTTTGGCTTCACGATGTTTGGAAGTTGATGATATGAGAACTATATTAAAAGAGTTAGATAGCCATGCAAAAAAATCTGTTTATCTTACGTATAAAATGGGAGGAAGTTATCTTGATGAGAGAGTACTTCAAGCCATAGGGAGAACAATCATCCCTAAACCTGATTATATTTATGTTATCAATCTTTTATATAGTATGGGTATTTATGCCCAACTACAGTTTATCAATCCTGAAAAAGATTCTTCATCTTTTGTTTCAAGTGAAGAGGAATACATCAACTCTATTTCGTGGAGTTTGGATGGTATTAGTGATGAAGAGGCAAAAAAAGCAAGTTTGTTTTATCAGCAATCTCTTCAAAATAATACAATTCCACCCCTAAGAGATAACAGATGGGCTTTTATCTCTTGGGATAAATCATAATAACCTATAAATATTTTATTTTTTTCTACTTCTTCCAAGAGCATCCATAGTTTTTAAAGCATAAAAAACTTGTGATGCTGTTGCATGTGAGGGTTCATTGTGAATCGTTTCCCCTTTGGCACAAGTGAGATTGGCTACTTGCATCAACTCCTCATCACTTACATCTACTAGTCCAATGTCAGCTAAAGTAGTAGGCAGACCAATAGACTCACAAAAACTAAAAACAGTATCTACAATATCACGACTTTTATCCGTAAGTATAAGCGATGCCAACGTACCAATAGCCACTTTTTCACCATGAAAATAAGCATGAGTTGGTGCTAATGCTGTTAATCCATTGTGTATAGCATGTGCAGAAGCCAAACCACCACTCTCAAACCCTAATCCACTGAGTAAAGTATTGGCTTCTATGATATGCTCCAAAGCAGGCACTACAGAGTTTGCATCTGATGCCATTTTGGCTTCCACTCCATACTCCAAAAGTGTTTCATAACACACATTTGCCAAAGCATAAGCGGTCATAGACCCCACATCTCCACTCATATTTCCTGCATAATTCTTTTTACACGATTGTGCCTCAAACCAAGTAGCAAGTGCATCTCCCATACCAGATACCAAAAATCGTGTCGGTGCATTGGCTACAACTTTTGTATCTATAAGTACTAAATCAGGATTTTTATCCAAAATAAGATAGCGTTTAAAGGTCCCCTCTTGTGTATAGATAACAGAAAGTGCACTACAAGGTGCATCTGTAGAAGCTAATGTAGGGATGATCACAACAGGTTTTTTAAGTGTATGAGCAACTGCTTTTGCTGTATCCAAAGTTTTTCCACCACCAATTCCTATGATCACATTTGAGTCTGATTGTTTTGCTAAATTTGAGAGTCTCTCTATCTCTTCATCCGAACACTCTCTTTTAAACTCTTCTACAATCACCTGCATACTCTCTTGCATATGAGGTATAAAATCTGGCAATAAATTATTATGAGCAAAAGGGTCACATATCATAAACCCATAGTTTCCTAATCGCGAAACCTCTGTCCCTAACTCTTTTAAAATATCTGCACCTTGTACATAACGATTTGGAAATAGTGTTGTTGTTTTCATTTTTACCCTTATTATTTTAATTTAACTTTACATATTTTAGTTAAAATTAACTTTGAAATATATATTTTGTTTTAATGTAAAAAGTAACTTGAAATTAAATATAAAAAAGAGTATAATTATATCAATAGTTGGGACAAATAAGGGAAGCGCTAACTTCCCTCGTTTATTTTTAGAATAATTTTTCTGCTAAGAGCAAAATAATTATAACAATTTGAAGTAGGATTCGCATTTGTTATATCCTTTCTAAAAAGGCTGACCCTGTCCCACCTTCTCCTTCACAAATACAATAAATAAATCAAATTACCAACTATTGAATTAAGATTATAACAAAAAAAAACTTAAGAGTTTGAGTCTTCAAGAAGATTACCAGCAATTCAAAATAACATTTTACCCCGATTTAAATCGGGGTTCCTTAAAAAGCTTTAAAGTACTTTATTTTGCAAATACTCATGCGCCATATAAGAACTTCTCGCATAGGGTGTACTATGAACAAACTCAAAGCCCAACTCCAATGCTATTTTTTTATAGCGTGCAAACTGGTCAGGATGGACAAACTCTACTACTTTTTCATAGTCACCTGTGGGTGCTAGATACTGTCCTATACTTAAAAATTTACACCCTACAGAGATAAGGTCTTTAAAGACTTTTACCATCTCCTCTTCTGTTTCTCCGAGTCCTACCATCAAAGCACTTTTAGTTTTAACTTTATCGCCACCCATCTCTTTTAATCTTTTTAAAACATGAATTGATCTTTCATACGAAGCATTTTTTCGAATCTTGTAAAATCGTGGAACTGTTTCTATATTGTGTCCTACTATGACTGCACCACTATCAATTGCTCTTTGTAAGGACTCCTCTTTTGCTTTAAAATCTGGTATCAATATCTCCACTTGTGTATCGGGTGCTTTTTCTAAAATATCTTGAGTTACTTTATAAAACATCTCAGCCCCACCATCTTTGAGGTCATCTCGTGCAGGACTTGTAATCACTACAAATTTAAGTCCCAAATGAAGTACTGAAGTGGTCACTTTCTCTATCTCTGAGAGATCAACTTCACTAGGCATTCCTGTCAAAACATTACAATAGCCACAGCGTCTCGTACAGATATTTCCAAGTATCATAAATGTAGCATTTTTATTGGCATAACACTCACTGATATTGGGACACTTTGCTTCTTGACAAATCGTGTGTAAACCACCCACATCTTTGAGCAAAGTTTCCATCTCAATTTGTGCATTTGGTACAATCTTTTTTCGTAACCATTCTGGTTTTTTATATTTTGGTGCTGCTTTAAATGTCATATTTTTCCTTTAATAAAAGAGCTAATTTCTCTTTTTCTTTTTTTGTTAATTGTCTGTTTTCTAACACTACGCCAAATGTCTCTTCAAATGCCTCTTTGAGTAACTCTTGTGCTTTTTCATACGATATATTCACTCCAAAATCAGGCAAAGAGTTCCCTATCTCCTCTTTATTTTGTAAATCAGTAGTGATTTTTTCAAGAGGGATCGAACCGTGCTGAAAGATAAATTTTTTTGTTCTTCTTTGTGCATTTCCACCTATTTTTTTCCCATCTATGACTATATCATACGCCTCAAATCCCACTTGACAAAACTGACTTTTGCTAAGTGTTAAAGAATCATCATCTTTTACATATTTTGCTTTTAGCCCTAGTTTTTTATAAAAATTGAGTAAAAAACTACATATTTTTTCATACGATTCTTTGACACTCAAATTTTCTACATCCAAAGGGGATAAAATCAAACTATAAGACAAATCGTGTCCGTGAAACAGTACTCCACCGCCTGTGATCCGTTTAGCATAATTGTTATTATATTCTTTATATTCTAAACGATCACTATATTCTTGAGGTTTTTGTCCTACACCTAAGGTAAAAGATTTATCCCAATGATACAGGCGTAAAATAGGAGTATCGTTTTGTTCATACGATAAAGCAAGTGCCTCATCTGTAGCCATATTGATTTTTGCATTGTTTTTATGTGATACTATAATGCGAAATTTTTTACTTTTCAATACTATCCTTTTCTCTGTTAAATAATTACTTTTCGTAACATATATACTTTTAAACAAATTTGTAAATTTTAAAATATTTTCAAATTTGCTAATTTATATTACGAATAGTAACGAATTTATTTTAAAACTAAAATAAATTTTACTTTTAGTTACGAACAAATGAAATAATTTCAAAAAATTGCTGTATAATTTCATATTGCTACGATTTAGCTACGATTTAGCTAGACTTTCGCTACAAAGTGTGAAGTTATGTAATTGTTATATTGTAGTTGTAAAATTATAAAATTGTACGCTTAAAAGTATATAAAAATAAAAAAGGAATATTAATGCAAGATATAAATTCAGTAGATATAGACCAATTAGAAACGCAAGAGTGGATTGATGCTTTAGAAGCTGTTATTCAAGAAGAGGGAAGCGAACGAGCACATTTTATTGTGAGTCAGCTTATCGATAATGCAAGAAGAAATGGTGCAGATATCCCACACAGTGGAAATACAGCCTATCTCAACACTATCCCACTCAATCAAGAGCCATTGATGCCAGGAGATAGAGACTTAGAGAGAAAAATCAGATCTCTTATAAGATGGAATGCTCAAACTATGGTTTTGAGAGCTTCTAAGAAAAATCTTGAGCTTGGTGGTCACATCGCCTCTTTTCAATCATCTGCAACTTTATATGATGTTGCATTCAATCATTTCTTTAAAGCACCAAATGAAAAAGATGGTGGAGATTTGGTATTTTATCAAGGACATATCGCTCCTGGTATCTATGCTCGAAGTTTTGTAGAAGGACGTCTTTCTGAAGCTCAAATGGATAACTTTAGACAAGAAGCTTTTGCGGATGGTCTTTCATCTTATCCACATCCAAAATTGATGCCTGCATACTGGCAATTTCCAACTGTATCTATGGGTCTAGGACCAATACAAGCGATCTATCAAGCACGATTTTTAAAATACCTTACAAATAGAGGGATCAAAGATTGTAGCGAGCAAAAAGTATACTGTTATATGGGTGATGGTGAGTGTGATGAGCCTGAGTCTTTAGGTGCTATTGGGCTTGCTGGTCGTGAGGGATTGGATAACTTAGTATTTGTTATCAACTGTAACTTACAAAGACTTGATGGACCAGTTCGTGGAAATGGTAAAATCATTCAAGAGTTAGAGAGTGAATTTCGAGGAGCTGGTTGGCAAGTACTTAAAGTAATATGGGGAAGAAAATGGGATCAACTCCTACAAAAAGACACTTCAGGAAAACTTTTACAACTTATGGAAGAGACTGTTGATGGGGAGTACCAAAACTTCAAACAAAAAGGGGGAGCGTACACAAGAGAAAAATTCTTTAACAAATATCCAGAAACTGCAAAACTTGTAGAAAATATGAGTGACAATGAAATCTGGCAACTCAATAGAGGTGGTCACGATCCAGTCAAAGTATATGCTGCGTATAAAAAAGCAAATGACACGAAAGGTGTCCCATCAGTTATATTAGCAAAAACTGTCAAAGGGTACGGTATGGGTGAAGCTGCTGAGGGTAAAAATATCGCTCACGGTGTCAAAAAAGTAGATACAACAGTGCTTCGACAATTTAGAGATAGATTTGATATCCCTATTTCAGATGAAGATGTAGATAACTTAAAGTACTATAGACCATCTGAAGATTCTCCTGAGTACAAATATATGCAAGAGCATAGAGAAAAACTTCACGGATATGTACCACAAAGAAGAGAAAAATTTTCTACTGTTTTAGAGATACCAACACTTGATAAATTTGATGCAGTGCTTAAAGGAAGTGGTGAGAGAGAGATCTCTACAACTATGGCATTTGTAAGAGTTTTAAATATCTTAGTAAAAGATAAAAAAATCGGAAAAAGAATTGTTCCTATTGTTCCTGATGAAGCTCGTACATTTGGTATGGAGGGGATGTTTAGACAGCTTGGAATTTATGCAAATGAGGGTCAAAAATATATCCCACAAGATAAAGATCAAGTCGCTTACTACAAAGAGGATAAAAAAGGTCAAGTACTTCAAGAGGGTATCAATGAGTTAGGAGCTATGGGTTCTTGGACTGCTGCTGCTACATCTTACTCTGTAAATGATTGTCCTATGATTCCATTTTATATCTTCTACTCTATGTTTGGATTCCAACGAACAGGTGATATGTGTTGGGCAGCTGCCGATCAAAAATCAAGAGGATTTTTAGTAGGTGGAACATCTGGACGAACTACTCTCAATGGTGAAGGTCTCCAACACGAAGATGGTCACTCACATATCATAGCCAATACTATCCCATCGTGTGTATCATATGATCCTACTTATGGATATGAGGTTGCTGTTATTGTTCAAGATGGTGTCAATAGAATGTATGGCGAAGCACAAGAAGATATATACTACTACTTAACAACCTTAAATGAAAATTACAAACAACCAGCAATGCCAGAAGGTGTTGAAGAGGGTATCTTAAAAGGTATTTACAAATTTAAAACAGTTGTTGCTCAAAATGACTATAAAGTAAAACTTTTAGGTTCAGGAACTATCTTAGAGCAAGTAAGAGTGGCTGCTGAAATTTTGGCATCTGATTATGGAATTGCTTCAGAGATTTACTCTGCAACTTCATACAATGAACTCACAAGAGAAGCTCAAAATGTAGAGAGAGACAATTTATTAAATATCGACTCTGAAGATAAAATAGCGTATGTAGATCAAGTACTTGGAAGTGATGATGAAAATATCATCATCTCTGCAACTGATTATATGAAAGCTTACTCAGAGCAAATTGCACCATTTGTAAAAGGTTCTTTTAAAGCTCTTGGGACTGATGGTTTTGGTCGATCTGATAGTCGAGCAAACTTGCGAAGCTTTTTTGAAGTTGATACAGACTTTATCGTATTTACTACATTGGCACAACTTGCTAAAAATGGTAAAATCGAAAAATCAGTGGTAGCAGAAGCTATGAAAAAACACAATATTGATGCTACAAAAAGCAATCCATTATATTCATAAGGAGTAAAAAATGAGTAGAATTCAAGATATATTTATTCCAGATTTAGGTGGAGATACAGATGTTGATTTGATTGACATTATGGTGGCTGTGGGAGATACAGTTGAAGTAGAAGATGGTCTTATCACTTTAGAAACTGAAAAAGCTTCTATGGATGTTCCTACAACACATAGTGGAGTTATCAAAGAGATTTTGGTCACAGTTGGTTCAAAAGTAAATTCGGGTGATTTAATCGCTCGAATTGAGATCGCAGATGATTCAAGTGTTTCTCAAGAGGTGGTTGCTCCAGTTGCAACACCATCTGATTCGAGTTCATTAGAATCAGCAAAAGCAGAGCTTCAAGCAGTATCAGATGCAAATGCAGAGATATCTTGCCAATTTGTAAATGAGCAAACAATTTGTACCGTTATAGAAGAGGTATTTGTTCCTGATTTAGGGGGCGATAAAGATGTTGATTTGATAGATGTATTAGTTTCTGTTGGAGACACTGTTGCTATGGATATGGGTCTTATTACACTAGAAACTGAAAAAGCATCTATGGATGTTCCAGCTACTTTTGGTGGAGAGATATTAGAGTTATATGTTGAAGTAGGGATGAAAGTAAACTCAGGTGATCCTATTTTAAAAATGACAAAAACGGTTGTTATGGAAAATAAAGTTCCAACTGCAACTGTAAAAGCACAACCTGCACCAGTACAAGAAACACCTAAAAAAGCACCTGCAACAGTACAATCAGCAATTGCTACAGTAACGGTTGATGAAGATTCAAAAATATTGACCAAAAAAGCTACAAAAGTATATGCCTCTCCTAGTGTAAGAAAAGTAGCACGAGAGTTTGGTGTCGATTTAGGATTTGTAAAAGGAAGTGGACGAAAAAATAGAATCGTAAAAGATGATATAAAAGCATATGTCAAAGAGCAACTTAACAAACCAGCCGCAGCAGCTGGTTCTGGTCTTGGATTTAATTTACCAGAATTAAAAGAGATTGATTTTAGTAAATTTGGAGAGATTGAAACTGTAGAGTTAAGTCGAATCCAAAAGATTTCAGGACCTTCTTTACATAGAAATTGGGTTTCTATTCCTCATATTACACAATTTGATGAAGCAGATATCACAGAACTCGAAAAATTTAGAAAAGCACAAAATGCCATTGCAGATGGATTCAAATTATCTCCATTGGTATTTGTAGTAAAAGCAGTTGCAAAAGCCTTAGCTATCCATCCTAAATTTAACTCATCTTTAAGTGTAGATGGTGATAGTATTGTTATGAAAAAATACTTCAATGTTGCCATTGCTGTAGATACTCCAAATGGATTGATGGTACCTGTTATCAAAGATGTAGATAAAAAAGGGTTCAAAGAGATCGCAATAGAGATGGCAGAGATTTCTAAAAAAGCACGAGAAGGGAAACTCAAATCTGTAGATATGCAAGGGGCAAGTTTTACTATCTCCTCTTTAGGTGGAATCGGTGGGACAAAATTCACCCCTATTATCAATGCTCCTGAAGTTGCTATCTTAGGGTTATCAAAATCTGAGATGAAACCAAAATGGAATGGTGAATCATTTGATCCAGCATTGATGTTACCGTTGTCATTATCATATGATCATAGAGTTATTGATGGTGCTGATGGTGCTAGATTTACAACTACTTTATCACAGTTATTAAGTGATATTAGATTATTAAGCTTATAAGGAGTAAATATGAGCAATATTATTGATATTTTTATTCCAGATTTAGGTGGCGATAAAGATGTAGATTTGATCGATGTGATGGTGGCTGTTGGAGATACAGTTGAGGAAGAAGATGGTCTCATTACACTTGAAACTGAAAAAGCTTCCATGGATGTACCCTCTACTCACGGTGGAGTTATTAAAGAGATTTTAGTAAAAGTAGGAGACAAAGTAAACTCTGGCGATCTGATCGCTAGACTTGAAATAACAGATTCAAAAGAAGCTGTTACACCTACTCAAGAGGTCCCAAAAGTTTCTCAACCTCAATCTACACCAGCTCCAACTATAAATGCAAATGCAGGTGAAGTAAAAGGTCAAGTCCTAGTAATTGGAGCTGGTCCTGGTGGATATTCTGCTGCTTTTAGATGTGCCGATTTGGGTCTGGATGTAGTGCTTGTAGAGCGTCACGATACTTTAGGTGGAGTGTGTCTCAATGTTGGGTGTATCCCTTCAAAAGCACTGCTTCATGTAGCAAAAGTGATGGAAGAAGCAGAGCATATCTCTCACGCTGGGATAACATTTGCAAAACCAGAAGTAGATATAAAAGGTGTGGCAGCCTATAAATCAGGTGTAGTTAAAAAACTCACAGATGGTTTGGGTGCTATGGCTAAAATGAGAAAAATCAATGTGATTCAGGGTACTGCTGAATTTTTAGATGACCACTCTGTTATTGTAAATCATACAAAAGATGATGGACAAACTACAGTTAAATTTGATAACTGTATTATTGCAGCTGGTTCGCAAAGTTCTAAAATGGGATTCATTCCACATGAAGATCCAAGAATTTGGGATTCTACAAATGCCTTAGAGATGAAAGAAGTACCAAAAAGACTACTTGTAATGGGTGGTGGAATTATTGGCTTAGAGATGGGTACAGTCTATCAAAAACTGGGATCTCAAGTAGATGTAGTGATTCGTGGAAATCAAGTGATGACAGGCACAGATAAAGATATTGTAAAAATTTATACAAAATCAAACCAAAAAAGATTTAACTTTATGTTCAAAACCCAAACACAAGCGATTATTCCAAAAGCCGATGGTATCTATGTAGAGTTCAAAGGGGAGAATGCCCCAGAGCCTCAAATGTATGATGCCGTTCTCGTAGCGATGGGAAGAACTCCAAATGGTCTCAATCTTGGACTCGATAAAGCAGGGGTAAATGTAAATGAAAAAGGGATGATAGCAACAGACAATCAACTCCGTACAAATGTACCTCATATCTTTGCTATTGGTGATATTATCACAGGTCCTATGCTCGCTCACAAAGCGGTTCATGAAGGTCATGTAGCAGCTGAAGTTATCGCTGGTCACAAAGTATATTTTGAACCAAAACAGATCCCTGGTATTGCCTATACATTCCCAGAGATTGCAACTGCAGGGTTGAGTGAAATAGAAGCAAAAGAAGCTGGTATCAACTATGAAGTAGCCTCTTTCCCTTGGTCTGCCTCAGGTCGAGCATTGGCTGCGGATGTTTCTAAAGATGGAATGACTAAACTTATATTTGATAAAGATACTCATCAGTTAATTGGTGGAGCTTTAGTTGGAGATAATGCAGGTGAATTACTTGGTGAAATTTCACTGGCTTTAGAGATGGATTGTGATGCGGAAGATATCGCACTTACTATTCATGCTCACCCTACTTTGCACGAATCTGTAGGTATGGCAGCTGAGATATTTGATGGGGTTATTACCGATCTTCCAAATGCAAAAGCGATAAAAAGAAAATAGTTTTTCTTTTTGTTTTTTACTTTTAGTAAAGATATTCTATCTTTGCTAGGAGTATTTAAAAAATATTAACTCATCGGTAATATTATCGTGAATTCTGCTCCAGTATATTGTTTATTTTCATATATATAACTTACATTATCAGCTTTTACAATCCCATTCATTCCATCTACAATTAGATTGTAAGTCATACTCAATCCTAATCCTGTCCCTTTCGATTTGTGTTTTGTAGTAAAGTATGGTTCAAATATTTTAACCAAAATCTCTTCAGGAATACCACCTGCATTGTCTTTTATTTTTATAATTGCTTGATCATTTTCTTGTGATGTTGATATAAATATAAATTCATCTTGAATATTGTTTTCTTTAAGTGCATCTTTTGCATTATTAAATATATTTATAAGACATTGTATAAGTTCATTTGGATATCCATTCATAACAATATTATCTTTAAAATTCAAAACTAAATTTATATTATTGTTTTTAATTGAGCCCTGTACAAGCGCTATAAAACTATTGATATCTTCACTCAAATTAAAAGTAACTTTTGCTCTGTCATTTTTTATAAAATTCTTAAAATCATCAATTGTTTTCGATAAATACTGTGCATTATTATTTATATCCGTACATGTTTTATCAAATAATTCATCTGTAAGTAGCCCATATTCTTTTTGCACTTGCATACCTGTAGCACCCGTTGATATTATAGACAATGGTTGTCTCCACTGATGTGCAATATTACCAATCATCTCCCCCATTGAAGCCATTTTTGATTGTTCATAGATCAATTTATCTTTCTTTTTTGACTCTGTGATATCTATTGCCGATCCTATAATTGTTCTTTTATTATTCACTAAGCCTAGTGGAGAAGAAAAATGTTTAAAAGTACATAGGTCTCCATTTTTATTATAAAATGAAAACTCCCCTTCGTCAATCTTTTCTGTAATATCATAAAGAGATTCAATATGTTTTTTTAGATTACTTTTATCTTCTGCATCTTTATATACAGCTTCAATTAATTTATCCATTGTTGCTGTTTTATCAAATACAAAACCTGAAGATTTAATCCATGCATTGTTCATCATCAGTATCTTTCCATCTTCATTATGCAACATCATTGGATTTGGTGCATTTTGGATAACTGTTTCAAGCTCTTGTTTTTTTCTCTCAAGTTCTTGTTTATGCTTTACAGGCTCTGTAATATCATCAATAACACCACTCCATAAAATACTTCCATCTGAAAGTTTTTCAGGTGTTGATTTTCCATGAAGCCAACATAAACCTTTTTTGGGTAGGATAACTCTATATTCCAAATTCCACTCTTCCATTGTTGCAATTGATTTGAGAACTGCAGCCGCAAACATATCTTTATCATCTTTATGCGTATACTGCAGTATAGAATTTCTATCTTTTATTACATCCTCAGGAGAAACATCATATATATCTTTCATACCATTACTCGCATACGTAAACTCACCATTGCCATCAGGATACAATCTATATTGATACACAGCACCAGGAACATTTTCTGTTAATTTTTGAAGTCTTCTATAATTTTTAGCAATCTCTTTTTTTGCATCTTCTAACTCTTTTAACAATTGAGAATTTGTAACAAGCCATTCTGATTTGAGTGATGAATAAACAAATAGTATAATTGATAATACTATAATAAAAAGAGTAAAAGATAAGAGATAAAAAATTTCCAATCTTGAAAGTTCAAAAGCATACGTTTTGTGAGGATTATCCGTATATATAAATTCATTCAAATTAATATCTTCTGTAATAAGTCCCAAAACTTTATAAACATCTACAATCTTTTGTAATTTATTTTTATCTAAACATCCAATCATTTTATCTATATCATCATATGCTAATTTTTTTAATTCTCTTGCCTCTTTTAGTAGCGTACTTTTTGTTTTCTTTTGAGTATTATATTTTTCGTAAATAATATCGACACTCTCTTCTATATTATCAAAAGCATATTTCCAACCTTTCATAGATGCATCAAAAAAATTCTTAACTCTTTTGGGATTATTTTTTATATATCGTGATGATGTAAACAATATATCTCCATAAAAATCAAAGCCATACTCTTTTGGGTGAAATATCCTATATTCAATATGTTCATTATCTAATATTATTGGTTCGTTAGATACATATGATGCCATCGCATCAGTTTTATTATCAATTAAATCATTGATATCAAAACTATGCTTTTGAACTTGTATATCATCAAGACTCAATCCATTTGAATTGAGCATCGCTGTTATTGCAGCTGATCCAATCGCATCATATGTAATCATAACTCTTTTATTTCTCAAATCTTGTATATTTTCAATATTACTTTTTTTAGTCACTAAAAGCATAAGTGGTGCTCGTTGAAAATCTGCTCCAAGTGCAACAACATCTTCACCATTTGCTTTATTAATTATAAGAGAAGATCGCCCTATTGCAAAATCAACTTTTTTGTCTTTTATAGCATCAGTAGTACTTAAACCATAAGTAAATTCTCTTATCTCCACATCAAGATTAACATCCTTATAAAAACCTTTTTCTTTCGCTATATAAAAGCCTGCAAACTGAAACTGATGTAACCAACTCAGTTGTAAACTTACTTTTTGTTCTGCTTTAAGAGTTACGCTAAAAATGGAAAGGAAAAGTGATAAATGTATTAATATATTATTTTTATTCATATTCAATTATGACATATAAAATGTATCGAATAGATAAATCCAAATAACTATTCTGTAAAATAAAATAAAAAATTTAGAATAAAAAGTATTTTTTTTTAATCCTAATATATTATTGATATTTTTACTAAATTTGAGAACAATATGATATAATAATCTATCAAAAATAGGCAGTAAAATATATGAGTATACAATCAAAAATCACCGACCAAGAGAGAGAAAAAATATCCCTTTTATTAACACAAGAGACCAATTCTGTTATAAAAGAAAGATTACAATATGTCTCAATGTATGCAAATGGTATGACCAAAAGAGATATTGGGAAGAAGCTTGGTAGAAGTAAAGATACAGTAGGAAATTGGATCAATAAATACTTTGAAAATGGTCTTGATGGGATACAAGAAAAAAGAGGTGGCGATCATAAAAGTTTTTTGACTCTTGAAAATAAACAAGAATTAAAAGAGATTCTTTTGAAGCCATGCCCTACAAACGATAAAGGCTGGAGTGGTTGGATAATAGTTGACCTAATCAAAACTAAATACGGTGTCACATATACAAGAGGTGGAGTCTATGCACTCTTAAAAAGTTTAGATATAACAGATAAAATAGCTACTTAAAAAAGTAGATAATTTTATAATATCAACGCCCCAACAAGTCCAATAACTCCACCAAAAACACCACCCCAAACCACAAGCCAACCCAAATGCTCTTTTATCATATCTTGTACAAGATTTTTAACCATTTTAGGATTAAGTTCTTCTAGTCTTGCTTTGACTACTATATTTATTTTTTCACTTATATCTTCACTTATTCCACTACCTTTAAGTGTCTCTTGTATAAGTTCTTGAAAAGTATCTGTATTTGTAATGTCTATAATAGCAACTTTCATCTTTTTTTCAAAAGGCTCTTGCAGTGGCTCTAATGCTTTCTCACCACCAAACATACCAAGCATACCACCAAAACTAGACTCCATTACAGCAGATTTCAAACTCTCATAAGCAGGTAAAAAGTCTGTCTTTTCTATCACATTTGTAAGATCTAGTTTTTTACCTGAATTCATCTCCGATTCAAAAAACTTATCAAGATTTTCTTTGGTAAAAAACTGGTTCATAATAAGTGTATGAATAGATGATTTAAACTCTTCAAATCTATTTTCAACCACCCCACTTCCATATAAAAAAGGAACTTTCTCAAACAACATATGCACTGCAATCCAGTTGGTAACTGCACCACTCAATGCAAATAATCCTACTGTTAAAATCATCGTATTGTCTGTTATATATCCTATTATTACTACGAAACTTGCTATTAAATTTGTACCTAAACTTTTATTCATTTTATTTCCTATTTATTTTCTTTTATCATATCACCACTCAAGATTTTCATGAAAGTTTTGTTTCTATTGTTTGCATCATCTGCCATTGATCTATAATCAAGAAAATTTATTATTGTATTTGGATTTTCATAGTATCTATAATATATCGGATATTGTCCTTGTACTGGTATCTTATTATATGATTTATTATCTAAGTCAAATTCTGTTTGTTCATTAAATTTTAAAAAAGCGTAAGTCCAAATTCTAATTTTTAAATCCCGACTAATATCATTTATATATCGTGAATATCTTAACAATTGAGTTTCAGCTCCTGATGGATCAATATTATCATCTGCTCTTTTTAATTCGATAATTACAATATCCGTAATATCTTCTTTTGTATATGTATTAGACACTACACTCAAACTTAAAATATCAGGTCTTTTAGTATTTTTAATAAGCTCAGGAAACATTTTGTTTATTTGAGCTTCACTAAATACTTTATCATAAGTCATAAATCTATCATCAAAAAGCCATAAATTATTTGTTTTATAATTTTCTTTTTCATCTGTTGTATGTTGTTTCATAAATAAATTATGTATTTCTTGTTCTAATGACTTATCACTTGTTAATTTTTTTAACTTATCAATAGTAGCTTGTCTATCAAAAATATATTCAGCTAATTCTGCTTGTGTAATTATTGATAACTTCTCTTGATACTTATCATCAATTTTATCTTTATTGTTTCTAATAAAATTTTTATCATCCTCCAGCATCTTTTTAGCATTTCTTTTTAGTGTTTCATAATCATCATTATTTTCATTATCCTGTAAATAATAAGCTAAAAATGGCATCTCTTTTAAAGCTCTTTTTCGATTTATTTTAGATAATTCATCTATATCAATATCATTTGCTTTTGCAATCTCTTTCACTTGATTTTTAAGTTCAGTTTGTATCTCATTCCATGATAAATTATGATATAAATCTTCACTTCTTTGTTTTGGAAATATTGTAAAATTATCTCTTTCTTTGTTTACATTCGTATCCAAATAACTAGATGATAAAAGATATAAAATATTAATATCTTTAAAAAATTTAAATTTTTTACTACTTTCAAGATAGCTATTCTTAGTTACAACTCTTCCTCCCGCACAATAAAAACCGTCATAATGTTTAATATTCTTATCATTTAAAATATAATCTAAATTAAAATCATGTATTCCTATTTTAAACTTTTTTGTTTCAAATTTTGGTATAGAATCACTTTGAATTTCAAATTGTTTCATTAAATTTTCATACACATCAATTGTAATAGATTTATTTTTATCTTTTAACAATTTAAAATAAGATAAAAAATGATCATTTAAATCATCTTTATACTTATCATAATCGACAACAAATTTTACTTTTGGATTACTAAAATTTACTCTTGTATTATCTATATTTTCAACATTCTTTTCCACTTGTATATCTTGATACATTATAAATTTAATCTCTTTATCTAAACTTTGGATATCAATTTTATCAAAAACTTTTAAATAAAAGAATCGTCCAATTCCTTTACAACCTAAATCTTTCTTATATTGAGTTTTATACTCTTTAAATGATTTTGTATTGATTTCATTAAATCCATCACCATTATCTTCAATAGTAATTGTATCAATATATTTTTTTGTATCATTTAGATCTAATACATCTTGCTTAAATATAATTCTTATTTTTGTTGCATTAGCTTGTAAAGAGTTTGTTATAGCTTCATTTAAAACTTGTTTCCAAGAAACAGTTTGTAAATCATTAACAATACTTTCAATATTTGTATCTACCTTTCCATAACTCATAAACTATCCTTCATCTTAATTTGTGATAAAATGTATTTTATCCTATTTTTCATAAGGTTTCATCTATTCTCATCAACCCTTTTTTAGTCAAAGTAGAGAGTGGCAATTTATCCATATCTTCCAAACTAGCCCAAATAATCTCATCTATTTTATCTAATTTTTTTATATCAATTGTATACAAATACACACTGAGTCTATATTTTGTATAACTATGTTTATAAGAACCTATTAGATTTTCTTCACACGCTTCTACACTAGGAAGTTCTAGCATCCCTTTGTACATATTTCCTGTAGCTTTTTTTAAAGCTATTGCATCGTCTTTGATACAAATACCATAAAACAAATCTTTTGATTCATAGACTGTTTTTTTCTTTTTTGTATACATCTCAGGGTTTTCTTTCCCTACACAATTATACTCCAAAGGGCATCTTTTACACTCTGGATTTTTAGGTGTACACACCATCGAGCCTAAGTCCATAAGAGCTAGATTGTGGCTTCTTGATGCTGTATGATTGAGATACTTATCGGCACTTTCCCAAACTACATCATCTTTTACTTCGATATGTCCGCAGTACCTTTTGAAAACTCTTGCGATATTGGTATCCACTACACTTACATTTTGCTCATATCCAAAGCTACAAATAGCACTGGCTGTATAGCGTCCGATACCTGATAATTTTAATAATTCACTCATACTATCAGGTAGTTCTAGTGGACACTCATTGGCTGTTTTGTGTATGTTTCTAGCTCGACTATAATAGCCTAATCCACTCCACGAAGCCAATACATCTTCTATAGGAGTTCTGGCTAGTATCTCTAAAGTGGGATATTTTTCTAAAAAATTTGGATAAAACTGCTCCATTACTCTATTTACTTGAGTTTGTTGGAGCATAATCTCACTGATGTAGATATAATAAATATTGCGTGTCTGTCTCCACGGTAGATGGTCTCTTCCATTTTTATCATACCAAGATAAAAGTTCTTGATGAAATATCTCAATCTCTTCCATTTTTAAATGGCTACCAATTCTATATTTTCGTTATGGAGATAAATAAGGTAACCTTTTACATTGTTATTTTGGGTAATATTTTTGATCGCTTGTACATAATACTCCACTTGTCTACTATGCTTGACACTTTTTTCTGTAGTTGTTTTATAGTCTATCACCACAAAACCATCCTTTTTTTGTAGAAGTAGATCTATAATCTTATGATCACACTCAAACATCAAGGATTGCTCTTTTGTAAATGTGCTATTTTCTATGATACTTTGAAATGATTCATCCAAAATCAGATTTTGTACTCTTCTATAAACATCCTCTAGCTCCTCTTCATCTAAAATATTTATATATTTATTTTGTACGATAGCGATAGCTTTGTCTAAACTTTCCATATCAAAAGTTCTCATCATCTCCAAACAATAATGCGTAGCAATACCAAAATATCGAGCTTTTAAAGTATCCGTAGGAGTATTGTCTTTTGTATTTTTATCTTGATAGCCTAAATCTAAAGGAGTATAGTCCAAATCTTTTATTGTATATTCTTTGCGTATTTTTTTTGGAGCGATATATAAAGTCCCGATTTTACACCATGAAAAATCTCCAAGATTTTGAAATACACTACTTTTCTCTTTTTTCAAAACTATCATATTATTTTTAGCTCGTGTCAGTGCTACATATAATATATTGATTTCATCCCCCTCAACCAAGCCTTTTTCTTTTTCAAGAGCAGCCCCATAGTACTTGTCTAGGTTTTCTCTTTTTGAGCGTTTATAAAATATTTTATTGAGATTGATATCATCATATTCAAAAAGGAGTGAACCTCTATCTGGATTTTTTTTCGTAATTCTATCGAGGACTACAACCGTATCAAATTCCAAACCTTTTGATTTAAACACAGTCAAAATCGATATCCCTTTTTGTGCTTGAGATACAATACTCGTGTCATCTTTATCACAATCATACACAAAATCGACAATCGTATCATACGATACAGCCAACTCAATAAATCGTATCACATTATCATCAACTATATCAAAATGATACGCTATTTTTTTTAAAAGTGTCACGACATCTGTATTTTTAATATCACTCACAAGAGAAAACTCGCTAAAATACTCTTGTCCAATAAGTGCATTAAAATTTACTCGATAGATATCTTTTTTAAAATAGCTATATTTCACAGCATTTATAAGTGCTTTTACATTGGTCTGATTGATAAGTTTTGAGGTCATCTCTGTTATCACTTCTAGTTTTGGATTGGTTCTTTTAAAATATTCATAGATACCCAAAACATCGGCATTTGTGTAGGTCAATATCGCTATATTATTTGGGTCTATATCACTTTTGAGTAACTCATCTACTTTATTATAAACATCTTCGTAAATCAGCTCTTTTTCATTTGATATACCACATACCTCGACATATCCCACGATTTTACTTTGAATTTTTTGATCATCATATTCATAGTTTTGTACCGCATCAAAAGTAGTATTGACAAAATTGACCACAGTTTGACTACTTCTATAGTTGGTATCCAAAAGTTCCATCTTTAACATAGGATTAAAAACAGAAGCCACATAATCAAAAAGCTCTTTAGTCCCACCTCTAAATCTATATATCGACTGCTTTATATCTCCCACATAAAAAAATGTTTTATAGACTTCTGGATTTCCTGAGATGATTTCATCTATAAGATGATAGAGGATTTTATACTGTAAAGTAGAGGTATCTTGAAACTCATCTATCAAGATATGATTGTACTTCGCATCAAGCCTAAAATATAAAAAATCTTTATCGATATGATTTTCCAAAAGTTTATGCACTATATTGGTAATATCACTAAACTCTAAAGAGTTTCTTTGTTTATTATAATTTGTACGAAAGTTCTTAAAATCATCAAAAATAGTAAAAAGATTTTGAAGTGTATAGCTCTCTTGTATCTGATAATACAAAGTAATATTTGTTTGTAATCTTTCAAGATTATCATCAAGCTCGGCAGGTGATTTTGCTTTTTTAAAATAGCTAAATTCACCTAAGCTTTCTTTTGTCAGCCAAGTTTTTCCCTTGTCAAGGAGCTGTTCTATCGTGTTAAAATCAACCGCACTATATCCAGACTTTGACACGGCACTTTTATCTATAAAATTTTTTATCACATTAGCATCTTCAAGGATAGCTGTACTCACCGCTTCAAAACTATCTTTTGGATAGTGTTTCACTTCTAGTTTTTCATTTTTATCGATAAGCACTTTAAAGAGTTCTACAATTGAATTGAGTTTTTTATTTTCACTATGTGCAAAAAAGAGTAAATTTTCAAACTGAGACTCATCAAGTGAAGTCAAAAACTTATAGAGCAAAAGCTCTTCATCATCAAACTTGATATCAAAATCATCATTGATACCGATATATCCACTAAACTCTCTTAAAATTTTATTGATAAACTTATCAATAGTATAGATAGAGAGTTCCGAAGAGATAAAGCGTCGTATAATCTCATCTTTTTTATCCATCACCTCTTGTTGTGATAAATTTGTCTCTATGACTATCGCATCTAAAATAGCCATATCATCACCTAACTCAAGTAAAGTATCATAAATACGCTGAGACATTTGAGCCGCTGCTTTATTGGTAAAAGTAAGAGTGAGTATCTCTTTTGGATGTGCATCGAGCAACAAAAGGGAAATATACCGCACAGTAAGTGCAAAAGTTTTCCCACTCCCTGCACTGGCTTTTAGGGCTAAAAATGGTTTCATGAGTTATTTTACCTTTATTTTTAAATCTGGAATCGGACTTTGTGGGTCACTATGAATAATTGAACCAATTCTTATATTATGTTTCTTTTCTAATTTTTGCATCTCTTTTTTATTCAATTGAATATCTGATACTATCACAAATTTTTAATTTTTTGTAGGTATATTAAAATGCTTTATGATTTTTTTATACTCATCATACTCTCTTGTTTTACTAAGCTGTCCAAATGATTTTTCGATTTCACCTCTCCCTTTTAGTTCAGTTAAGAAACTATATGTTTGATTTTCTTTTTCATAAATAAACAAACAATCACATCTAGACTTTTTATTTGTAGTTATTAAGCAATGGTCAATTGCTATTAGTGTAGTTGTTTCTTTTACATTTGGTTTGAGTTGAATCTGTTTTCCAACATCTCTAAATCTATATTCATTGACACACTCTTTAGGAACTGAATCATATTTTTTACAAATACAATCCTGTTTATCTCCTAAATCAAGCATGTGTATTTTCCCATTCTACATCTCTCATATCATCATAAATATCATTAATGGTATTAAAAGAATTTAACAACTTATCATCAATCAAATTAGTCTCTTCATCTAAAATATTTTTAATTGTATTATCTTCAAATAAATAACCACCAACTTGGTTAGGATTGATAGGCTCAAAATTTTTAAGCTTTGTGTCTAATGAATAATTTTCTATTTTATGTCGTTGAAGATGATTATTAAGTACTTCTATAATATAAGGACTATGTGTCACAAGTATGATTTTCAATCCTTTATTTACAGCTTCTACTAATACCGATACTAATTGGGCTTGAGCATCAGGATGAAGTGATAATTCAGGTTCATCAATGATTAACATCTCATTTTTTACATTTATTATTTTATATCTAAAATACATAATTAATGGAGACAATTCAGTCACCGATGATGATGCCGTTACCAAATCAATATTTTGTTTTAAATCATTCAGTCGATATTCATAAGTCGGTAGTTCTTGACTTTGAGGATTTTTGATACTTAATTTTCCATTTCTAAATATATTTTTTTCTATTTTAGCACCTAAAGAATATAATTCACCTCTTATTTTTGTATTTACACGATAAATATCTTTTAAAAAGTTATTTTCTACCTCTGGTAATATTGATATCTTTTTTGTAGATGATTTATTTAATAATACATCACGAAAATTATTAAACTGACTATCAAAAAGATATTTATATGTTATCATATAGTTTGCTCTAGCAGCTGGTAAATAATGTGACTCAATCGTTGAAAATAGTTTTTCTATGAAGTTTACCGTAACAAATGAACTATATTCTTCAAAAGTATCAAATTCATTTTTATATTGAATATCTATTATATTTATACCTAAGTCAAATAAAAAATCAAAAGTTTTAAAAAGTTCTTTTTTTGAATTTATAAAATCTGGAAAACTACTTTTTATATGATTTTTAAACTCTTTGATAAATTCTGATTGCTCTTCACTTGTAAACTGTATATCACTTTTATTATCAAAATGATATCTAGTTTTTTTACTAAATAATTTATTAAATATTTGTATTTTATATTTTATTGAAGTGATAAAATATACTAGTTTCGCAAAATATGTCTTACCAGTACCATTTTTACCTATAAATATATTAAAATTTTTTAATTCAATATCTTCTGCATTTTTAATATGTGCTAAATTCTTTACTGAAATTCTCATCTTTTGCCTTTTAATAATTGAATAATAGAACTATATCTATACATCATTACTACTCACTCTTAATATTTTCTATCACTACAGCAACTATCTTAGAAACAGAATCCCTCATACTCTCATTTAAAATTGTTTTAAATCCATCTGCATCAAGTATTATAGGTTTGTACACGGATTGGTTTGTTACAATCTTTGATGTTTTTGTTACCGTTCCTTTTTTGATAACTATCTCTATTTGTATTTTAACTTGCATATTTTTTGTATCTAAGCTATATTTTTTATACTGAGCATCTATACTTTTTATATTAACTAATACACTCATATTTGAAGGTGATCTTTTTGCTAATAGATTTGTATTTTCAAACTCTCTATTGAGTGACTGTGTATACCAATCTTTTACATTTATATTCAGTGGATACTCAGATATTATCTCTTTTTGATTCAAAATTGTTGAAGCTATTGTTGATTTTCTTTGGTCATTTACACCCAAAAAATCAATAGAACTCTCTTGCTTTTCATTTTGGTACAAAGTGATATAAGGGTCGATATCTGTCTGTGTTTTTACACTACATCCCAAAAGTATAAAAATACTCCCTATTATAAATACTATATTTTTCACGGTTAGTCCTTTATCTTAAAAATTCTAGAATTTTATTTTTAAATAGTTCTATTTCTTCTAATTTATATGCATTGATAAAATCAAACATTTCAATATTTGTCATTTTATGTTGTAAAGTATCATATAAAATATTTGTTTTTGCCTTAATTTTATGAGTACTATTGATTTTTTCTGTCAGTACTGATTTATTTAATTCTAAATAATCTAAATTATCCTCTAAATACTGTTTTAGTAACTCTTTTTCTACGCTTTCAAAAGGGATTAGATAAGTATTTTCTGATTCTGGATGTTTTATTGATTGGTCACCGTCTAGTACTGTAATTACTTTTTGTGTATTAAAAAAGTTCATCGATTGATTTTTTTCCATTAAAGCTATAGTTTGGTCAGCTCCAGCGATAACAATAATTTTATATTTTAATGGTATATGATTTGTTCCAATCAAATGATGTAAATATTCTTCCAACATTATATCCTCAACTAAAATAATTCTATCATACCCTATAAATTGAAAAAGTTCAGCTTTTATATAATTATACGATTGATTTTCAATAATAACTTTATCTTCTACATTCTCCATAAAATACAATTCATTATCTTTCATAGTTTTCATTATCGCCAATGAATGAGTTGTAAATAAAATATTAAATGAGTATTTTTGGGTAAGTTTTCTTAGTTCTTCTATTAGCTTCACTTGAGCCGAACTATCAAGAGATATATCTAGTTCATCTATCACTATTAATTTACAGTTATTTTTAATTAGTTTATAAATTTGCATTATCATAAATTCACCAGAACTAAAATCATCTTCTCGTAAATTATTGTCATCAACTTTATAGGATATTTTACTGTCTTCTTTTATTATATTTAATCGTGAGATTTCATCAAGTGAACTTGTATCTTTAAAATTTTGAATAGATTTTATTAAAGTCGTTTTTCCTATTCCATTTTTACCTACTAAACAAAATAAAGAGTTATTTCTTAAATCTAATTCATATTCTAAATAATTTATATGCTGTATATTTTCTAAAGTAATTTTAAAATTATTCAATTTATTTAGCTCCGTGTAAAAATTTGTCTACTATAAAATTTCCATATTTTTTTCGTAAATATCCTATAAAACTTTTATCTATATCACTAATATAATTTAACATCCCATATGCTTTACTAAATTTACCATTATATTTTTCATCTAACAGTAATCTAAATTTCATCTTATCATTTTTATAAAAATATAATAACTGTTTTATATTTTCTTTTTTAGTTTTGTCGACAGTTATATGTCCATCAGGTGTTATTATTAACCCTAAAACTTTTACTTTTTTAGTTTTATCAAGATATTTTGTTTTTTCTTCATTAAGTAAAAATTTATCATCATAAAGATTTTTAAAAGTATTTTCTATCTTTACTTCTAAATCTTTAAGTTTAGTTCTATCATTAGTTGAAAAGATCAAATCATCAGAATATCGTGTATAAATAATATTATTCTCTTCACAATATTTCTCAATTATATCATCAAATTTATATAATACAATATTACTAATAGTAGGTGAAGTCACAAACCCTATGGGTAGTTTATCATCATAAGAAAGAATATTTATAATATGAGGTAAATACTCTTGTGTTCCTATTGGAAAATTATCATCATTTTCAATTAAACTATTTTTGATTAAATTATCATCAATATTATTAAAAAAACTTTTTATATCTGTTTTAAAATAATATTTATTATCTTTATGTAAATATACCATATCATAAACACTAGTATTTTTTTTATATGAAAAGACACATCGATTAATAACTATTGTTTGCAATAAAATACTATTTAAAAAAGTATGAAAATCATAAAGCATTTGTGATGCTGGAGTATATCGCTTTTGTTGGTTTTTATAAGAAAAAAAAGTATGATTATTAATATTTTTTTCGAAAAAGTTACTTAAAATAGTAAGTTTTACATCTAAAAAATCTTGAAAAGTATATTTTGAATGAAAATAAGATTGGAATATTTGTTGAAAAGTTTTTGTGTTCAAATTAAAATCCTAAAGTTACAAATATCCCAAATATGGGATACTGTTTGTGTAATATAAACCTTTAGAGCCTAAATACAATGGACTGAAATACATCTAGTCATTTAAGTAAAAATATTATACCATAAAAAACTTTACCTATTCAACAATTCAAACAACTTATCTGTATATTTAAAATGCACCTCATTGTCTTGAGCCTCGATGATACTTTGTATCCAAGGTTTTGTGAACTCTTTATATTTCATATCTTTTAAAATGATGGTTTTTCTCCCATTCTTTGTAGCTATATCATAACGCTCTACATCGATTTTCAGGTTTTCTTTTGAACCTTTGAGTCGTATATTTGTCACTATCATATTTTTACTGATATCTAATCTTTCGATTTTTAGATACCGTTCATCAAAAGGATACTCAGTAATAAAAAATGGTTTTTGTTCTATCTCTTTATAAGTTGTTTTGATATTTGGTTTGATAGTATATAAAAGTGAAAAGAGTGCTACATGATTTGGTATTTTAAGATATCCATTCTCTCTTTTTGCTGCATCATCCACAATATATTGTATCCAAGGAATATCCATATTGATCTCAAAATCTTCAATTATTATATGCTTTTTATCTTCTGTTACACCCCATTGAAATTTATCTATATTGATAGTTAGATTTTGATCTTCCCCTTCTAAAAATAGGTTGATATGAATTTTGTTTGTTGTATCATTTATATCAAAACTATTCATTTTTATCTTTGTATTATCCACAAGTGCATTAACACCATTTATAAGTGTTTGTTCAATAAGTATATTTTTTCCCTGTACAGAATACTCTTTTGCAATATTAAAATATTTATTCATATCTTTAAGTAATTCATCACTTACAGTTGAAGCGTACAAATTTCCTAGAAGTAGTATTGTGATTAGTATATTTTTCATTTATTCCCTTTTATTTCTAAGGCATTGTAACATTTTTAATTAAAAATAAGAGTCAAAGATGGCTATTTTATGATACACTTTACAAAATCAAAATAAAGGCTTAAAATGAATCAAATAAATATACAATATCACAAAACTCAATATGCAGAGTTTATCTTAGGTTCATTTGAAAATCAACTTTGCTTACTCGATTTTAGATATAGAAAAATGAGAACAACAGTTGATAATAGACTTAAAAAAGGTTTTGATGCGAGTTATGTAGAAGAAGATAATACGATACTTCAAGAAACAAGAAAACAAATAGATGAGTATTTTAAGATGGAGAGAAAAGAGTTTGATCTACCACTTATAACAGTGGGAACAGATTTCCAAAAAAGTGTATGGACTGCTTTACTAAAAGTACCTTATGGAAAAACAGCGTCTTATTTAGAATTAGCAAAAGATATAAATTACAAAAAAGCAGTACGAGCAGTAGCTAGTGCAAATGGAGCGAATGCAATAGCACTTATTATTCCTTGTCATCGTATCATCGGAAGTAATGGGAGTTTAACTGGCTATGGTGGTGGATTAGAGATGAAAAGAAAGTTGTTAGAGTTGGAACAAAACTTATTTACAATTTAAATAAGAAAATTTATAAATAGTATTTATTAAAACTTAGGAATAAAAATAAATAAAACATATAAAAACAGTAAGCTTCCTTTTTTTGAATTAACTTTTAATACTGACATAAAAGGGTGTTCAAAAAGTCATGTTCACGATAAACTTACTCTTGTAGCTTTGGTTTCGGGCAATATCTCTTTACATTTAAAAAGTGGAGATGTTAATCTAAAAGAAAAAAGCCTTGCAGTTATCAATCCTTTTCAAATACATTCCGCCTCACAAAAAGATGAAAATAGTAAAGGGCTTTACTCTTTGTATATTGATAAAAACTGGATAGAAAAACTTCAGTATGAATTATTTCAAAATAATGAATATTTTTTATTTTCTGAAGTTTTACTAGATGATAAAAATATATATCTTCAATTTATATCATTATGTAAAAATATTTTTGATGATTATTTTTGTATTAAAAAAGAGGAAGATATAATTGAATTTATTTCTAAGCTTATGATAAAAAACTATGATAAAAAATTAGTCATTTCAAAAAATATACTATTTTGTGATATAAAAAGCTATATTGATAAAAACTTATCTTTAAATATGAGTTTAGAAGAGATATCAAAACAGTTTTTAATCACATCTTTTCAGCTTATTCGTATATTTAAAAAAGAGTTACAACTCACTCCTTACCAATACATTTTAAATCAAAAAGTAAATTTAGCAAAAGAATTATTATCAAAAAATTTAGTTATATCTGAGGTTGCACTTAATGCTGGATTTAATGACCAAAGCCATCTATACAAATACTTTAAACAAATATTTTCATACTCCCCTAAAGAATATCAAGATAGCCTAATAAAATAAGTCAATTTCTTACAATACATTTCTTTTTTCTTTATATACAATACATAATTAAAATATAAAGGAAACGAAAAATGAAGAAAGCATTAATAGTTATCGATTTACAAAATGATTATTTTGAAGATGGAAATATGGAACTTCAAAATGTAAATGAAGTATTAACTCAAACAAATAAACTTATACAGTTTGCAAGAAAAAAACAATATAAGATTTATTTTGTTCAACATTTTGCTACAAAAGAGGGTGCGAAGTTTTTTATACCAAATACAAATGGTGTAAAACTTCATAATGATTTAGATATACAAAATGATATGATTATTGAAAAAAACTATCCAAATAGTTTCCGAGATACAAAGCTACAAAATGAGTTAGAAAAAGAAAATATAAATAACCTAATCATTTGTGGTGCTATGACTCATATGTGCATCGATACGACTGTACGAGCTGGATTTGATTTAGGTTATAACTGTGAGCTAGTAAATGATGCTTGTACGACAAGAGATTTATTTTTTGAAGACAATATTATAAAAGCCAAAGATGTGCAGAGTTCATTTATGAGTGCATTAGGAGCTGTATTTTGTGAGGTAAAAAATACAAACTCTTTTATCTGATTAGAACTTATTCAAACATATGTCCCATCTCTTCTTTTTTTGTGTTAATATAATCTTTATTATATTTATTTATAGAAGTGATAGCTGGGATTCTTTCGGTTATTTCTATATCTAAACTTTCTACAAAGTTGATTTTTGTAGGATTATTGGTAATGAGTTTTAACTTTGAGATATTTAAATCTTGTAAGATAAAAGCAACAGCACTATAGTCTCTTTCATCCTCTTCAAATCCAAGTTTTAAATTTGCTTCAATTGTATCATATCCTTCATCTTGAAGTTTATAGGCATTGATTTTATTTACAAGACCGATATTTCTTCCCTCTTGTCTATGATACACGACAAGACCACCATTTTTGGCTATCATTTTGAGTGCAAGATCGAGCTGATTACTACAATCACATTTTAAACTTCCCATCGTATCACCTGTGAGACACTCCGAATGTATTCTTACAAAAAGATCTTCAAGTTCAAAAAAATCTTCACTCATAATGGCTAAATGTTCTTGACACTCATCTCTGTATGCTTTTACTTTAAATTTACCAAATCGTGTCGGTAAGTTTGCTATTTCAGATTTTATTATATTTTTCATATTTTTCCTAAATTTATAATGATATTAACTATCAAAAATGAATAATACAAAGAATTTATTTAAATGCGACTTAGTTGCGTAATTTTATTTTTAAGTTCAGTTGAAGTTAAAAAGCTCTAAACTTCCAAATATAAAATATTAAGGAGCAACTCATGAAAAATATTACTATCATTCAAAATACTAGAACGCTTCTTAAACTTTGGCTTTAGCCTACTTATTTCCCCAAACATGATAATCTTATCACTTTTTATACATAACATTTCATCGTAATTTATTTTACAATACACACAAATTTAATATATTTTTATAGGAACAAACATGGAATTTACAATAAGTACATTTATACTTATAAACTTTATTTTGATAGTTAGCTCTATCTTACAAATGGCGACAGGAGTCACAGCAGGTATGATAATAGTACCTTTCTTAGCTCTGATTTCATATACACTCATACCAGTACCCATAGCATTTGCATCTTTAACCCTTACGCTTATGATGGCATACAAAGGACGACAACATATCGATACTACAAATATTTTGCCTATTTCTTTAGGAATGGTAATAGGTATCTTATTTTCAATCTTTATTTTAAAAAATATTGAATTAAAATATATGGGAATAGTATTTGGAAGTGCTATTTTGGTAGCTGTCTATTTTAGTATCAAAATACCTACATTTGCTTTAACAAAAACGATAAGCTATACGGGAGGATTTTTAGCTGGTGTGATGGGAGCAACGGCAGCTGTTGGAGGAAAAGTCATAGCACTATTATTTCAAAATCACCCTTTGGAATCTTTAAAAGCAACACTAGCTTTTTTATATACATTATTTTCTACCGTTATGCTCATCATATTTTTTATGTTTGGAGAGTTTTCACACACTCAATTTATCTCAGGGCTTTATATGATGCCAGGATTTATCACAGGCTTTTTAATAGCACCATTCTTTTCTAAATATTTCAATCCAAAATATAGTAAACCTGTGGTACTTTTTATGGCTACATTTGGGGCTGTTATGTTGATAGTAAAAAGTTTATTTTTTTAGATAAGGAGTGTTATATAACACTCCTTATTATTCAACAATACCCGACATAGTAGTCACCTCGATACCTTTATCTCTCCACTCTTTTACAATCTCCAAAAGTCCTATGCTATCACTAGGCATATGAGGAGCGATGACGATATTTCCTATGTTTTGCTCTATAATTGCTTTTTTTACATCTTCAGGTACATGCATAGCGATAATAGTCCCCACACCAGCTTCAAAATATGACTTATAGACATCAACTCCACCATTTGTACCTCCTGCCATAAGTACTTCGATTTTACCTGCGTAGTCAGTACTCGAACCTACTCGTATAATTGGTTTTGCTAATTTATCTTTATAATATTCCCAAGAGTTTAACTCATCTACAATATCTTGAAGTGTAGTTTTCGATTTATTTTGAAAAGTACTTTTTAGTTTTTTGCCTACTATCTCTTCAGTGATGAAATCTGCTGGAATATGAATATTTAGATAAGGCATTTCTAAAAGTTTTGCAGCTGAACTTGCTCTATCGTAGTTAGAAGCATGTCTTCCTGAGTCAACGATAATTTGTTGTTTTTGTAAAGCTTTTTGGGCTTTGTTTATAGCAATATCCGACTGTACCATTCTATCTATTTGTACATCCATCACTTTTGCAAAGTCCACGATACAGTGGTCTGATTTTGGATGATGAGAAACCACACAATCATATCCAAGCTTTTGAGCTAGTAAAAGTTCAGGTGTTTCCATATCGATACCAATAAGTACTTTTTTTATATTTTTACCTGCTACAATTATATCTGTGTCATAAGGCATCTCTGTTAGGTGTGCTAATCTTAAAGCTTCGTTCATCAAGTCTGTTGTATTCATATATTACTCATTTTTGTTTTTTTTATTGTAAAAAAGATTATTTTCACTTATACTCCAAAAAATTTATTTTCTTCTGACAATTTTAAAATAATATTACCTTTAAATTTATCGTAAATACCTTCAATTTTATCATAAATGATAGGTATAATAAATTGTCCATTAATTTGGTTTGATATCTCAAATAGTTTTTCCAATTTAGCAATATCAATTAATTCTACTTTATCATGTGCAATAAAATGAGGAACATTTAACTTTAATCTATCAATAAAATCTATATATGCTAAATCAAATGCAGATACAATAGCTTGTTTTTTACCACTACCTTCATTTCCCCCTACATTCTTAGTATAGAACTTAATAGGGTCTTCTTCTTTGTTATAAGAGACAAAATATTCTTTATCATATAAAATTTTCGAATAATTACTAAATGATTCATTAAAAATAGATAATTTCTTATCAAAATCTAATAAGTTTAAATCTACTTCCTTTTTAATTACTAAAAGTTTATCCTCGAGATCCTTAACTTCTTTCTCAATTTTCTCTAATTCTTCGAGTAGTTTTTCATCTTGTCCTTTTTTTTCAACTAATTTTTCTATTTGTTCATTTAGTTTTGTATATTCAGCTAGTGAACCTTTTTTAGAAAGACTCATCATTAATTTTGAATACTCTTCAGAATACCCATTTCTCGTACTACTTAAACTTTCTAATTCTTTTTCATATTCAAAAACTTTTTTCTTCATATATTCAACTTCATTTGAAATCATCTTGTTATGAAACTTTACAACATCATCAAAAGTTTTATGTAGATTTTCAGTGTAAAAACTCACTTCATCGTATAAAAGTTTTAGTGCCTGAGTATCATTACCAAAAATACCTTCTTCTAATTCTTTTAATTTATTTAAAGTCATAGAATGTTTTAGCTTTATATTGGAGATAGCTTTTTCAGAATCTATAAGATTTAATTGTATATTTTTTAGTTGCTTTTCTTCTAACTCATACTGATCATCTAATTTAAATAAATCCCTTTTTGTATAATATTTTCCTAAATCTTTTTTCGTAATTTCTAAAATTTGTCGTAAATCAGTTGCGTTAAATCTCGAACCCAATATCGTTTTTGCTTTCTTTTTAGATTTTAAAGAACGCTCTAATTCACTTTTCTTTTGTAAAACTTGTTTGGCTTTAAATCCAAATAAGAATAAATGAATTTTTTCATATTCTGAATAGGATGTTGTTGAATGTAAGTATTTTAATACATTACTAATTTGTTGTTCATCTTTTCTTATAAATTTAGGAACTAACTGCCGAAAAGAAGGCTTAAGGGATAAAGTATTAAAAAATATTTTTTTTAATTCCACTTGAAAATCACCTTCTACTTCAGTATCGTCCAGTAATATTTTATTATTAAATACAAATTTTTCATCTTCAAATGTTACTGTTCTTACTATAGTATAATTATTGTTTGTGTATGGATCAGTAAAAATTGATTTAAAGATTGGTTGTTCACGCTTTAAAAATGTATAAATTTCTTCATTTTTTTGTTCTTTAAATTCCTTATCAATATAGAGTTGTTCAAATTTACCCTCCAAACAAAAATCTATACACCTAATTAATGTTGTTTTACCTATATTATTTGATGTACCATTACCTGTATTCATTCCTACAATAAGATTTAGACCTTTATCATTAAAGTTAATGTCTCGTATTACATCATTTAAATAATTAGTTATTATCAATTTTTTTATATACATTTTATTATATACCCATCTTCTGTAATTTTTATTGCATTAATTAAAAAAAGCCAATCAAGAATTAATATAAATTTTTTTAACTCAACATTATTTTTTTCCTGAAAGTGATCATATAATTCTAATAATGTAAATTTTATATTATCTTTTTTGAGTAACTCTAATAATTTTGCACCTAAAAAGTATAAGCTTCTTTGAGGATTACGCTCAGTGATTATCATAGTTCTTACTTTGGTGGTTTTTTAAATATTTTACATTTTGCAAAAATATAAAAGACTATATAATGCAGTCCACTGATATCTTCGAGTGTTAATTCTGAATAGTTTTTTAATTCTAATTCTATATCAGAAATTGTTTTTTTCAATAGTTCATTAGATGAAATAGTATCGGTATAGTTTTGTATATATTTACTTTTGACATGACTAATAAGTCTTTTTTCAAAAGTTATATCAAAATCCTCTATAACAATTATTTTATGCTTAACTAAATTATAATTTTCCATATAATCATCCAAAAAATTCTTATATATTGTTAATTCATTATAATCTATTTTTTGTTCAATTGTATAATCAAAAGTATCAGGTTTTTCATATTCTATTTTTGTAGTAAAGCTAGCAATACCCATCAAAACATTTTCAATTGCAGAATCATGCATTAAAGACTCTATCATTACAGTTGTTGAATAATCAAATAAATCTCTTCCTGCAGCTTTACTAGCATTATTAGCAGTTACTGTTTGATTTTTATCCAACATCTCTTCCACCTGCTTTACTATTATTATCAGCACTTATTATTTGATTATTAATTTTCATACTGTTATCAATTTTTAAAACTTTATTTGTAGCAAACAATGCAAGCCCTAATCCGATGATACTACATACACCAGTTATCAACAAAAATAAATCACTTGTAACTATATCATGCATTATAAATCCCTTTTACTTATTTTACTACACTTCTTCTTTACTTTTTGTTATCAATTTGGTTTCAAAAAATATAATTTTAACAAAATATACTTAACAAAAAAGGTCTTATAAATATTTAATCAATATTAGCTTAATCCCTCTCACAAATAGTCTTATAACTACAAAAAGTACATGCAGCCATATTATCAGTACATTTAAAATTGACTTTTTGGGTTTTGAGTGCTATAAAATGCAAGTCTAAAACGGCGAGTTTTTCTTGGAGCATTACCTCATTTTTCATAGCACCATCACTGAGTGTATAATAACACACATCTTTTATCATTTTATCTCTTTGACTCAAATAGTAAAATTCAAGCTGAAAATCTTTGCTCTCTTCATAGTTTTTATTTGTATCTATTTTTAGATGTGTAGATGTTTTATAGTCAATTATCTCATAAGTATTATCAGGATATTTATCTATTCTATCGATTTTACCTTTGATATTTATCCCTTTATAGGTTAAATTAAAAGGTTTTTCAGCTTCTGAAATCTCTATACCATTTTGTTGGCGTATCTTTTCATACTCGACAAATTTTTCTAACTTTTTCTTCCATAATTCTAACTCTAATATAAGATAAGGGTTGTTTTTTTGAAAAGAGCTAAAATAGTTAGCGATGAACTGATTTGTGATATTTTTTGTTTTTACAGCCTCTTCTAGGCAATTATGAATGATATTTCCTATCTCATATGCTTTTGGTTTGATGCTAATATCATGATCTTTGATATTTGAGATATACTGAAAATAATACTTTCTTTTACACTCCAAATATGTTTTTAAACTTGTCGCAGACCATGAACGCTGTGATAGATCTATATCCAAAACTATCTCACTATAAAAATGAGTGAGTTCTCGTTTGTTGTACAAAATAGTTTTGTAGTTTTCTTTTTGGATATATTTTTTGTACTCAGGAAAAAGTTGCACGATAAATCGACTCATCACAGCAGAATCATCATCGATATATCCTATAGCTATATTTGTGGCATTGTCAAATAAGCGTTTATAATAATATCGTTGTAGATTTTCCCTATCTTCAATACTTGGTAATCCTACAGATTTTTTCAAAGAAGATGAGATGAACTTATCTTTGACACTTATCTTAGGGATTTTTTGATCGTTAAAATCAATCACTATAATACCATCAAAATGTACTGCACGAGTTTCGAGTATACCCAAAACGGTTATCTTTCCACCTGCTACATCATCTATACTAATGCCGTGTAATTCTGTCGTAAACAGCTTCATAAACTCTTTTGTTTTGATCTTCACTTGTGTAGTTTCACTGTTTGTAAAAAGTAAAATGTGGAGTGATATTTTTATCTGTTCAAGTTTTTCTAAAACCTCTGTATTTATCTCTAAAGAGAAAAGATACTCTAAGATTGATTCAAATATCTCTTGTGTAATAATTTTGTTCCAATTCTTTTGAAAAACATTTTCAAATATTTTTTTGTCTATCTCAAAATACTCCAACTTTACACTATCTTTAGGCTCTTTATCTACAAGTATTTTACTGATAAGTTTGACTATTTTTACGATTTTATGATTTGAGATATCTCTCCCCATCGCAAAGTTAAAATAATGTTCTTTGTCAAACAATGCCAACATAAAACTAATTTTTTCACTAGGAACTACTACTGCTATTTTTGCAGGATCTATCCCTTTTTGTATCATCTGTGTTATCTCATATTTTATAAAAGCAATTTGTTCTAACTGTGAACCAATAGAAGAGATAACAATATTTTGAGTGAGTTTTTTGTTTTGAGTCTTTTTATTTACTTTTTGATGCGATATATCTAAAATATAGGTATGATTTATCTCTAGTTTTTCTTGTGCATATTCTTGAAATAAAGTGATATTTTTTGTATTAAATTCGTTAAAAGTCACAATAATATGAAGCGGAATAAGTTTGGATATATCTTGCAAGATTTTGAACTCAAATGCAGACAAATATCCTTCTAAATATAACGAGATACACTCATACTGTTTGATATAATCTTCATTTATTACATAGGAAGAGGGCAAAGTGATACTATCATAACAATTATTTTTTTCCAAAACTGCCATATAGTTATTGTAAACTACTTGTAATATATCTAAATGATCCGCATAAATAGCATAGGTATCAAACTGTAAAAGTTTATTGATATCCAAGTATTCATTGGCAAGTTCTTGAAAAAATCGAAATATATATTCACTTTGTTTCAAAAAAGTAGTAAAATCTTTGCTAAAACCTAACACTTCAATCTCTATATTGTGAATAGCTTCTTTTAAAAAAAGTATTTTTAAGTTTTTGTCAAGTGCTTTTCGTTTATTTTTTTCTGTCACTGAACGACCAAAAAAATCACCAATCGAGATATATTTTTGTATAAGTTGATTGCTATTTTGGAGTTGAGTTAACTGCTCTCGTATTGCTCGAGAGGTGGGCAATACGACAAGTGAATTATTTAGTAGATTTTTTTGCATTTGTTTTTATATAAAAAGTACCTTTTAGACCATCTATTGTAACAGCACCTGTAATGTTCCAATATCCCAAACTTTTAATATCAAATGTTTTACTTTGTTCATTTGTAAACTTCAGTCGTACATCTTCAGTATGAGTCGTGTTTTTTGTTACTAAAATTTCAATAGTACTTTTCGTAATTGGATTTCCATTTTTATCTTGAATATAAACACTAAAAATATTTTTACCTACATTGATCATATCTTTTCTAGTTTTTCTCTCTTTGAGTACCCTTTGTGAAAAATAAACATCCTCATGACTTATTCCATAAATCTCTTGACCATTAAATACAAATTTTACATTATATTTTGCATTAAATTTATTGTTATTTTCTACAAGCTTATTATAGTTATTATCAATATCATGATAGGAACTCAAAAATGCATTATCATCATCTTTCCCCACATCTGATTGAAGTGTCATATAAACAGTCCACCAAATAAGTGCTAAACCTAAGAAAAACTTTAAAATAAAAAGTGAATATATAAGCCATTTTGACATTGGTTTATTTTCTTTTTTGTTTTCCATTTTATTTTCCATTCTTCATTTTATTTTTATATTTCTTTTCTCGTAAAATTATCACTACATACAAAGATAAACCAATCAGTACCAGCGTATACATAAAAACTTTCCAAATAGTACCAGCGGTTTTCCCCTCACTTCCTATACTTGAGTCAAGTTTTATATCTTTTGAATTAGCAACACTATCTGCCATTTGTGCAAAACCATTTAAAACAGCTGCACTTGTCTTTGCAAAGAGTGTATTTTTGTCTTTAGATGCAAGTAATGGTATCACATAATTATCCAAAATATCATCTTTATCTATAATATTTTTCAAATCTTCAGAGATCAAAATATTGGTATACAATTGATCAACTGAGATAACCAAAACTGCATAAGGTGCTTTTAAATCTTTGATAATAAAGTTGTCTTTTACTTTCATAAGTTTTTGTCTTATATCTCTAGATGCTTTTGGATCTATTCCATTATTTTCTTTCAGATCAATATAGAGATTTATAGCAAGTTTTTTTTTGCTTTCATCACCTATTTCCAATATTTTATCTTGTGCTCGTTGATCAATAAGACCATCGTGAGTAAGAATATAAGGGTTTTGATTGGCATATAATGAAGAGAAAAGAAGCGAAAGTAAAAGTAGAAGTTTAATTTTCAATGAAAATTCCTTTGTGTAAAAATAAGACTGTATAATACTACAATGTACTTAAGTCCACTATGAAAAAAAGTATAATACTAGCTGTATTATACTCTTTTTAGATTAATAACTTAAGATTTTTGTATTTGTGTCTAATATCTTTGCAGCAACTTTTGGAGGCTTAGCCACACTCACTCCAGATATGAGATCTTTTTTAGTTTTTGAAGCATTTGGAAGATAAGGGGGACATACTTCTACAGTTGCACCTAATTTTATCAACTTTTTGACAAGCATCTGTGGTGACATATTTTTAGGTTTGAGTTTGACCTCTTTTGAACCTTTGATCACTAAATCACCAGCTTTCCCACAAAAAAGCATATCTACATTTGCCCCTTGTTTTTTCGATTGCAATGCCAAAACACCTGCCATAAGTTGTGTAACACTATCATTTGAAGTGACCACTACCATTAAATTATCTACTTTTTGAGCTGCCATCGCCGAAACACTTAATACACCTGCTAATACAATACCCGTAACTAATTTTTTCATTTTTTATCCTCTTTTTTTATAAATTGACCACACCCTTTGTGAGGTTTACCATTAAATCTCTTTACAAATGTTTGACCATTTTTAAAAAGTCTATATCTTTCACATTCATCTTTTTTAAAACATATATCGTTATTACATGCTTCAATCTCATTACTCATATTGATTCCTTTATAAATATTTATTATATTTAATATAACTTTATCTTTTTTTTAATAGATTTTACACATATTTTTATTTAAAGTCAATAGTATAGAGTTTAAAATATTTATTTAAAGAGATAAAAAAAGGGAAGATGTTTCCATCTTCCCTTTTTTTTATACTTTAATCACTAATTAACCAACAAAAACTCTTGTAGAATCTAAAAATGATAAAGTTACTGTTACTACAGCAGTTACTGCTAATAGTCCCCATATTACATAATACATAATCTACTCCTTATTTATTGATCCATTTTTCATGGTTATCAGGACTATTCATTTTTAATGCATGTAAGTCTTGATTAACTTCATAAAAGTTTTCAGCGTTAGCCTGTTGTGTTATAACAGCAAAATATGTTAAAACACCAAGAATAGTAAGCAACAATACTGTTGCCACTAACATACCTGATATACCATGTATTAAACCAAAGATTCCTCTTTCGTTCTCATTCATTTGTGTATTTCCAGCCATATTATTCTCCTATACTTCGTAAGTAATTCGCAACAGCTTTTACTTGTGTTTCAGATAATCTTCCATCAAAACTTGGCATTTGACCAATATTTGATTTTTTACCATGTTTTAATACGCTAGCTACAATAGTATCATCATACGATGTCAAGTTTGGAGCCATTCCTGACATCCCTTTTCCATCTACACCATGACAAGAAGAACACGCACCAACAAATATATCTGCACCTGCACCTTTCATACCATTTGCTACATATTTAGAAACAGTTTCAATCTCTGCATCAGATATCATAGCACCTGAATTTGCATTAAATAAACCATTTTTATCTGGCATAGCACCCATCATATATCCTAAGTTACCAGCTGGATTACTACCAATAGCAGCTGAACCTTTTAAAATAACCTCTTTAACTGAATCAGCAGAGATTCTTTTTGATAAATCTTGTGCTTTACCATCAATACCCTCACCATCAATACCATGACACGGAGCACATTGTACTAAAAATACCGATTGACCCATACCAACTAAATCATCTTGTGAAATATCATTCCATTTAGATTCAAATTTAGCTTGATATTCAAGAGTTTCTTCATTATATTGTCCAATTTGTGAGAATTGATTTGTTGGATACCCAACAAACATATACCACATTGACCAAATAATTGTACCAATCAACATTAATGCCCAACCAGTAGGAATATTATTAGTATATTCACCAATACCATCCCAATTGTCTTCTTTTAAATCACCCGTAGCTGTATCATTTTTAATTTGATTAACATATTTTAACGCTACAAATGTTGTAATACCAATAATTGCAATACCACCAAGCATTGTAAGGTCATTGATATAATCTTCACCTAAAGCAAATGAATCACCTGCCATGAAGTATGTACCAGTCATCAATGCAATGATAAGAATAATACCACCTATTACCATAGACTTCATATTAGCTATCTCCTTTTTTGTTTTTTTTCAAAAGTTTTTTCAACTTCTTTTATTATCACTTTCTCTTTTTTCTAAAGGTTTAGATTCTATACTATCATCGAGTACAAGGTTTGAATAACTTTCATAGTGCGTCTCCCCTTTTTTATCTCTCTTATAGATAGAATATGCGTAACTATAAAATACGATACACACGATTGCGAGTAAAGCAAATTTTGCATACGCTTGAACTGTTAATAGTGTTTCGTATTCCATTATAAACCTTTATTTTAGAGAATTTAAATATGCAATTAAAGCAACAATTTCTGGAATTTCTCCAGCAGCTACTGCATCTTTTACACTTTGTGTTTTCATATCTGCTGCAACTAATTTCGCTTCTTTTAAAGCTGAAGCTTTTGCATCATCCCATGAACCTAGTGCTGGCATACCTGCTTTATCATATGGTACAGCGAATACATTTTTTTGTGTATTTGCATTTGCATATGCTGTAGCGATATCAGCTTTATTTGTAAACATATGAGGATAAGCTGGCATAATTGTACCTGGTACAACATCCGCAGGTGCCATCATATGATTTTCATGCCAATCAGTAGTTCTATAATTACCAATTCTCATTAAATCTGGACCAGTTCTTTTTGATCCCCATAAAAATGGTCTATCATATGCAAACTCACCAGAAATTGCATACATACCGTATCTATCAGTTTCTGATTTAAATGGTCTAATCAATTGTGAGTGACACGCATTACAAGAATCTTTAATATACACTTGTCTACCAGCTAGTTCTAAAACAGTATATGGTTTAGTACCGACTTTTGGTTGAGAAGCTTTAGCAAAATCTGGTAAAACCTCTACAAGTCCTGCGAACGCAATAAATAAAAATAATACTACCGTAAAGAAAAACGGTCTTTGTTCTAACCAATGAAACATATTAACCCCT